>Ga0065711_1047265_pt1 | contig 12430 bp, 9 predicted proteins | sample Hoacrofraction12_FD_59098 | JGI IMG/M metagenome (GOLD analysis project Ga0065711, IMG submission 59098) | Hoatzin crop microbial communities from Cojedes, Venezuela - Epithelial fraction 12 v2 (version 2) | ecosystem: Host-associated > Birds > Digestive system > Esophagus > Crop | place... | reverse complement strand
GCCTATCCAGGTCACGCTGAATGGCAGCACAGCCTTCTGGTGTATCTACCACACCTCCCAGTTTGGTGTCATCAGCAAACTTGCTGAGGGTACATTCTAACTCTTCATCCAGGTCACTGATGAAGAAGTTCAACAAGACTGGGCCCAGTACTGACCCCTGGGGGACACCACTTGTTACCAGCCTCCAACTAGACCCAGCGCCGCTGATGACAACCCTCTGAAGAGGACTCTTCCTCTTCTTTGGAAGTTACACAAACAATTATAGTGTAGTTCCTATTTGCAGACATCGTTCAGACAGAATGGGAAACCTGTCAGAGGAGCAGCAAGCAAGGGGTGGCAGTAAAGGTGAGAAACTTATCCCTTCAGTAGTCCACCAGAATTTTTATTTAAGACTCCATAAAATTAACACTGATTTTGTTATACACTTAAAACTCATAATGTCTCACAAAATAAAATTAAAATGTCTTTCTACATTTGTTTAGAGCAGGTCTGAGCTGCAAGCACGGGAACATTTCTTCTACAAATCTAAGACCTCACCTTCTCTAACAAGTGACCCAGGGGACCAGACTACAGTATTACAGTGTGGATGTAGATCAAACATTTTCACAACCAGTGGACAAATCTTGATATATTGAAGGCTTTACTCATGCATCAGAAAAGGCCCTGAAGCAGTATTTCAAAGTTATTTAGAAGACAAGGTCTTACCTTCAAAAATGGGTAAATCACGAACTCAAAATGTAATTGTGTAGGTTTGCATAATGAGGATATCTACCCTAAACATTGTTACAAGACTGTGTAAAAAAGTATTAATTCTTTTAATATTAACAAAATGGAGAGCTTTACATACAAAGTAGAAGGACTACAAATGCCTTTGGCTAGACAATTTATCCTAGAATGTTTAGGTTGGAGACCTTCAAGATCGAGTCCAACCATTAACCCAACACTGTCAATTCCACCACTAAACCATGTCCCTAAGCTCTGCATCTATATGTCTTTTAAATACCTGCAGGGATGGTGACTCCACCACTTCCCTGGGCAGCCTGTTCCAATGCTTTACGACTCACACAGTGAAGAAATTTTTCCCAATATCCAATCTAAACCTCCCTTGGTGCATCTTGAGGCCATTGCCTCTCGTCCTATTACTGGTTAGTTGGGAGAAGAGACCGACACCCGCCTTGCTACAACCTCCCGCCAGGTAGGTGTAGAGAGCAATAAGGTCTCCCCTCAGCCTCCTCTTCTCCAGACTGAACAACCCCAGTTCCCTCAGCCGCTCCTCGTAAGTCCTGTGTTCTAGCCCCCTCACCAGCCTCATTGCCCTTCTCTGGACACGTTCCAGCAACTCGATGTCCTTCTTGTAGTGAGGGGCCCAAAACTGAACACAATATTTGAGGTGCGACCTCACCAGGGCCGAGTACAGGGGGACGATCTCTTCCCACTTACGAAACCACTTACACTTCCTGAGCTTTAGTACACCAGATTTTTTTCGCTTAAACATCTCTCACGTTCTTGAATGAACTTAAACCATTCATTTTACTGAACTGGACTGAGTAGTTTTACCAAGTTCTGCTAATTTTCCACAGAGTAGCTTCGCAGAGGACAAACGTGCCACAGCCCAGCTCTGGCAGCCCAGACAGGTGTTGATGCACATGGTGCCTGCACAGCTATAAACCATTGCTCTGCACTTCAGCGGCACTCCAGACATAATGGAAATAGTTACAGAAAAAAAAAGACAGAGATGTCCCATAAGACAAGGTGCAGATCCTGATAGCAGCCTATTATCTGTGCAGCCCTAGAATATCAGAGAGATGAAGTTGAAAGCTGCACATGGACAGCACTACCAGGGGAAAGTGGGATTGTGACTGATGCAGCAACAACCAACCCAGACTTCACGCAGAAATGGAAAGCACATGTGTCCTTTCCAAACTTCACATTCAGCCACATCCAAAAATGCCAGTGCAAAAAATACAGCTGCAAACAGTTTGCCCGCTGACGAATCAGTACCAAAGCTCTGGAAAATCCTGCAAATTGTGGCAAGGTCTTTTCATGCTAAATAATATGTCTGTGGTGGAGATGAATCCAGTTCAAGGGTGACTAGAAGCAGGAAGTCATAAAGAAGGAGAGTCATCATCAGACTCAGTAGAAAGTCTTTAACACCCAATTATCATAACTATAAACAGCAGCAAAAAGTTTTAAAATTTACTGAAATCAGGCTAGCAGTGCATGCATCCCGTCTAGCTATTTTCTTCTATGAAACTCCCTAGCTCATCAATCAACTTTGAGGAATGACTAATAAATTTTAATATTGCTTTTGAAGTTCCTATTAAAGCATTTTACAGCAGGAACTGTTAGGCTTGATATTGATTTGCCATAATAAGGTTGATGAGTATTCATTACTCTATCAATTTGAAGACAGCAGAACTGATGGGAAACAAATATTAGAAAATATCATTAATAAATACTCAGTATACATCAGATTCACCTTCTCCTCACAAAGGGAAGGAGTCCTAAAAATGTCTGAACTCCAATCCCAACTTCACTTGCCATTACAGTTACAACCAGATCAAGTAGAAAGCAACGTTCCCTTCTCACCCTAAACTACACGAGTATAAAAATGACATTAAAAGACAAGACTTGAGAAAACATGCTCATATCACAACACCACCTATCAAAATGAGAAACTGCAGAATTCAGAAAGCCTTCTGGCATCAGCCAGAGGAAACCACATTTACAGAGAAGGGACCCCATAGTTAAAACACATGATGCTTTCGGCCTGAAGAATAACTACAAGTGTGGGTAGGTCACTTGTGAGTTACCCAATAACATTCAGATGACTGAAAAGCTCCCAAGTACTTTTGTGGATCTTCCCCAAAAGATACCATTATAAAGCACTCGCACTCCCCTAGCCTCCAGCTATGAAAACCAAGACATAAATCCAGTTTCCAGCAAAGAAGTCAACAAGCCTCTTTATGACCAATAAAATTGTTAGTAGCAAACATATAAACATATTTTTAAACTATTTCCTTAAGTCAAGCACTGTAAACTAGTTAGACTGAATAATTAATGTCAATCCTAAAATCTATTTTTGCATTGGCTGAAAAAATAAAGTTGGAGCTAAAAAAAAATAAAATCTTAAATCCCATCCTTGCAATAAATGTGGATTTGTTTTCTGTTATAGTGTGGGGGTTTTGCTGATGCAAGCACCGCCGGAAGAAAAAGCTTTGACTCCATTCTGTACTTGACCCACTGGCAACTGTAGTACAAGCAGGGCTAGGAGCATCAGCTTGAAAGTGGCCCAACACTTGCCATGATACAGCTCATTTTAAGTTGTGTCTGCAACATTGGATTCTTCATTATTTGGCCTGAGATTATGTATACGGGTAGCAGAATGCTCACTGTGCACAATGACAGAGAAACACATTATTTTACCCATATGAAAAAAAGATTCTACTTTCTTGTAGGTCTTGTTTCAGATAATGAATTTGAGACTTTGGAGGAAGCTACGGTATCAGAGACATGTCATTTGCTGTCCCTCTCGCAAGCTCCCCCAAACTGGCCAAGTTGTAAGATAATGAAAGTATACTACTTCAAAATTCACAGTAGAGAGACCCACTGAAACACTCCACGCTGCTGCTAAGATCTCCCCCATGCCTGACTTGCTCCAGAGGATGCAATTAAACTACGTGAGGTGCCCCAAAAGACTGAAGCTTTGTTGGGCAAGGTAAATCTTGAACTATGCGTTAAAACAGAGTTTGCATCCCTCTCCATCCTGAGCACTTGCCACGGTCAGTTCTGGAAAGCACATAAGAGTACAACTGTCGTCTTTATCTCAGAGAAAATGGTGGGGAAAGTTTAAAGAGAAGGACACCAAAAGACAGGAGAATCACTGCAAGGCAAGAGGAATGGATACTGGTATTAGGAGATATGATAGAGGAGGAAGAACAGGACTGAGAACACAGGAGATAAGAAACAAAAGAAATGAGGAGGGAACACGCATGTGGTGGGGAGCTGTGGAGTCATTCAGGAGGACCATGATGGCCAGGGACAGAAAACCAGACTTCAGTCCCACTTGCTCAGGGAGAGGGAGTAGAAACGAGAGGTAGTGGAGGCTAGCAACGAAGTAGGGATGGGCAGAGCCCACATGAGACATGAGAGCAGAGGAGATCCTGAGCAAAGCCTTGGATGCCTTAGTCCTGCAATTCCTCCCTTCCCACAAAGCTGCCTGCTGCCAGGGCTGGGGCACACAGAAAGCAACAACCAGCAGCAAGGACTTCACTAGCTCACCCGGCAGAAGGCTGCACTCACTGTTTTGGCACCTCTGATGCCTGAACAAAGCGCTACTCATTTTAGTTCTTATTCAACCTGCAAAATTTACCCGTAACACAGCAGGTCAGTTTAGACAACACAAGCAAAGAAATCCACAAACTTGGGATGGCCACGCAGATCGGTTTAGAAGCTAGCGGAGGAGGCAATAAATAGGTTGTGATTCAAGACATCACGACATCTGCACTCTCCTCTGCTCGCTGCATGACCTCAGACGAGTAACGCCACTCGCGCTCTCAGTACCTCTGCTTCCTTACCATCTCCTCCCACAGAGGACATTTTGAGAGCTACACATGAAAGGAGAGCACAAGGATAACCGAATAGGATCTCATTGTTCAGGCTGATATCGAAACGCATGTGAAAAAGGGATTCACGTGAGAAAGTGAGAGAATGAAGGATCTTGAGATTGAAGTCACTAGGCAAAAATTAATCATGTTTAAAATGGAGCTGACTGTAATATATTTGATAGTATACAGGCTTCAAATACTGTACACGTCAGAATTCCTTTAAGCAACAGAAAATTTACAGCCTTAGATATTTTTCTTTGGGTAGTCGATTATTTCTTCTGACATTCACACAGTTCTGTTCCCCTTTTGTACTGAAGAAGAGGCACCTGTGTTTCTCCAGTCATTTATAATATTCAGATTCTGCTTTTGAACTTTCCTTTGCCCCAGTTTCTTGTCATCACTGCTTAGTTATCAGCACAGGGAAGCAAGCAAGTAGCTTTCTCTCTTCCCTCAGGCAATACCATTGCTGCGCTTTGATTTGCGTCACAGAGACAAAAAAAGTAAAACAGCTGCAGCCCTTAATTGCAGAAACCACGTATGTGAAGCTGCAGCTCGGTTTCACTGTTGCTCTTCCAGCTAGAGAAATTATTAAAGGCCCAGTCCTGCTTGCCCAAAAACACGCTTATCGAGCCATGTAACAGAACAGCATATAACTTTCAGAGACAGTGAAATACAGTAAAAAAATTAAAAATATCAATAGTTTTAAGTAGAAGAAAGGCAAGTTTAAGAAACAGACTCCTATAGCAAGTTCATCACCCGAGTGCTTCCCACAAGTGTGTTAAGGCAGCAAAACCAACATTGCTTGTTCCTGTTCTCCAGCCCCCTTCTCAGAGAGGATGAATGGGCACAGGTGATTTATTCTGTTTACTAAAGTGGGTTACTGTAGTGGGACGGTGTCATAGCAAACTAGGACAGAAGGGTCAAGTGCCTTAGTTGTTGACTAGATGTAGGTAGCACATTTATGTTAATAAATACAAGATCAAAGAGTCACTCACATCTGGCATTTGCAGCGAGGGGGTGGACCAGCAGGTTTGGTAATACATCCCAAGTTCCTGGGGACATCTTTCCCCAGAAAGCAAGCCATAACTCTCTTTCACCCATACCTACCCTTCTTTACACATCCATAGGTGCATTCCCACAACAAAACCAAGACTGGTTTCCATTACACTGGCATGGGACTGAGAAGCTTGTCTTGTTGGGAATTCCCAGACAGTGAAAGCCATCACTGTGATCCAGCCCTGGCCAGGAAAACAATGACCACGGCCACACTAATACTGATTTGGACTGGAAAACACACACACAATTTTATCACCTTCAGCTTCAGTATATAATGCTATTTTCTTAATGAAACATTTTCTTTCAGATATACAGCCCCACCCCATTTTGAAAAGCTATCTTTGAGGTTTCCATGAAGATGTTGATCTGTTTACATACTGTTGAAGTTATCAGATGGTCACACAGAGTATTTTAAGATGTAGTTTGTTTATTATGTAGCATGTTATAAAGATAATTTTATACCGAGAAGCGTCATCATCTAATGATGATGATGATCTTTTGTTTCTAAAGAAAAGAGAAAAGCAATTCTGAAATGGATAATGCACCAACACATTCATATTTGAGAAAAAGGAGTGAGGGGGGGAAGGGGGGAAGCTTTTCCTTTAAGTAATACCAGATGCTTATTTGCTCAAACCTAAAAGCATGTTTAGAAAGATTTTTCTATATAGAAGCAAACATGAAGTACAGAAAGCACCGAACAGATTAAGAGAGAGAGGGCCATCAATTAGAATCATAAACAACAATACTGATTTATTACATTAGGAAGCAAGCTTGCAGTACCTCAAGTCCTCAGCAAACCACTAGACAAATTCAGACGCAAAATGCGTTCAGGCTGTGTACTCAAGAGTAAGTTACACCTGCGCTGGGCACGTGATGGTGATGCAACAGCTGGATGAATCCACTCCCCCATCCAACCTCCAGCAGCTGACTCAACAACAGCAAGGAGCATGAGAAATTTTTCATTACACTGTAATCACATGCGTGTTACCAATGCTTACGCAGCCTTGCTTTCATAACGAAAACAGCCTAAAATAAAAATGTCCCAACTTACAAGAGTACCCTGTTCTAGTTGTATTTACAGTGCTGCAGAAGTGTAAGGATTGGATTATTAATGTGGATTATTCACCACCAAATTCCCAGGAAAATGCAAGCTGTGAAAGGTTTTGCTTGCTTCAACTTCTTGATCAGAAGGTAAATCTCTTCTAGACAACTTTGCAGTTCTTGTTTAAAAATGTTTTGATGCTGCTGAAACTTGCATTTTACAAAAGCGACGCTTACTACCTTTAAAAAAAAAAATCACCCTTGAAGCACTGTTTCATTGGTTCAAAGAACAAACATCCAGTAATAATAATAGATACCTCCAGTAATAATAAATAACATATATAAAATAATAATAAATAATAAACAAAAATAAGTCACTAAGGTATGTTTGTGCTGCAATTTCCATAACTGTTTTCTCTACGTTACTTGTTTGTACTGGGTGAACATGATGCAGGTTCTCGTCTTTACTGTCTTCTTTTCAGCCAGTCCAGCCCTCTTTTGGGGAGAGCTCAATTCTGCTATTAGTGCACGACTCAGTCAGAAATACAGGTTTTCTCCACATTCAAGGGCATTGTTTAACATAGCAGACAGATAGCTTTAGCTTAAAGCATACGATCTGTCCGTTTTTACGAGTACTCATTTTTGTGCCTCATGATCAAGCTATTTGCACTAAGGGGTTATTATGACGTCTGCCCATGAACATGCTTTGTTCCTGAATCTCCTTCCAGAAAATAGGAAGCCACAGCCCGACAGCAGAAGGAGAAAGACGATGGCAGCAACCTCTGTATCAAAGCAATCCTCTGTATCAGAGCTATTCTCACACATTTGCTGCCAGGTCTAGAATGTACTTTTGGGCTCGCAGTTGCTGACTTCTAATCAAGTTTGTCATGGGAAATTTTGACAGACATGGAGGATAACCATGTTTTCCACCTACAGTGAAGTGTTCCAAAAGGCAGGATGTCTGGTGGCTATTTTTCCCCTTTTGGTAAATATGCATATAGCCTGTCTTTTGTTTTTAACTCAGATGATACCTGAAGTATTTTTAGAGGCAACCACTGGCAGGACCAAACATTCTCCCTTTGTTCTCCCTTGCCTGAAACAGTAGCTCTGTTCCACCGTGTCTGAAGCATCCTTACTTTCCCTGTCTACCCTCCAAATGCAACTGGGTTCTGCTGATCTGCTTGACGAGAGCTTCTCCCCACACCTTCTGGGATGCTCGCAATTCTACACAGCCCATCTGAGCCTTTGACTACTAAAGCAGTATTTCAGTGAGTAGTATCATGTAGACATTCCCCCTTCTGGTCTGATCTGGGCAGAAGAGAAAACAATATGATAGTATCCCTGCTCATCACAGACTTATGGAGTAGAGAAATGGTCCTGGACCAACGGGACCATGTGCAAAAAAACGGGCTTATTCTCAAACACAACCAGCAAGAAGAGAGATCTAACAGGACAAGTTCATTCTTCCATGGGCAGTGAAAATCTTACACCAAGGATGAACCTATGAAGAGTGCTGGCTGAATTCCATGTCTATCTTTCAGATGAGTACCTAATGTACCTTGATTTCATTCAAGTTCAGCAAAAGCATCACAGAAGAACAAGGCGTGCACGCTGGAAAGGCACCAAATGGCGACATGTTTGTACTGCTGTTTGGCTAGTACAATACAGCATTTATCAAAAGTTAAACATTTACGCAAAACAGGGTTTCTGAACACTTTCTGTCACAGGGTAAATTGCTGTAATACAGCATGAGGTTCCATACAGAGGAGCATGCACAATGGAAGAGGTAAAACAATCCTGCTAACTTGACCCAACCCTTTCCTTTCTTCTCCTTTTTTTCTTTTTGTGAGCATGGTGAGAGTGGAATAGGACTATTTCTTGTTTGTCTTCAAGAAGATAATAAATTACAACAGCATCTTTTCCTCTTTGATTTCACATTGATCTAACTTAGTTAAGGAGGAAAAAAAATAACAAAGATGGTGGTACAACAAAGAAAGTAATTGACTTCGGCTTTGTTAACCCTGTGGCTTTGTTCCAGTTTCAGCTTTTGTGTCTAGCTGCCTAAACAGAAAGGAAGAGCCAGAAAAAAATTACACAGTCAAAACAATTGTTTGTACAGCACGTATCAGTACAGCTTCAACCAAACTATCCTGCTTCTGGATGGCAAGGAATTTGCCCTAGGGCAGCATACTGTGACTTGGGCACCAACAGCTTAAGGTCCTGGGATAAAAATCCATCTATTCCCACTTCTCAGTTTAGAAGGGCAACGGCGTATCCCAAGGGAGGTCATCAGGCAGTGCTGTCACACAAAATCTTACCGGCTTTTTTCTAGCACGCATACTTTTAAGACTGGTATCGCTTTAATGCTGTATTGTTGTTTGGGTGATGCTGATTTTCAAGAGCGCTATAGCAAACGCTCAAGGAATTTAGTCTTAGCTTTACTTGAGCCAATTCTTGAGACACATATGCTTCCAGCCTGCAGAGGCAAGGGGCTGGCCTGAAGTCAAAAAAAAAAAAGAAGGCTGGAACTTGCACACTCCTCCTTACTACCGCTGCTCCAATGTTTATGTATTTATATACAAAAACAATATACATGGACAAGTCATCTTAGACTTCTCCAGTGAGAAAAATGGCATGAAAGAGTCTCCCATCCCCCAAACAGTACAACTCGGCAGAGGAACAACTGTAACTGAGATGAGCATACAGCTGAAGAGTATTTTCAAACGTACTGGCTGTCCTGCCCTACTGCCAATGGCCTTTGAATTGTCATCTGATGAGGACTAGAATGAATTAGTCCATCCACAAAACTCAAACAGCACAGAAATGCATTTAAACAGGCGCCACGGAGGCATTTACATAGTTACCTAACGTGCAAGGTCACAACGTGCTGTACTAAATCTTCCATGTATTGTAAACAGGCAATTTCTGCAGGACAAAAGCATGGGCAATGTTGTTTTGCTCACCTATTATAGTGGCCTCATCAAGAGCATCGTTACAAGAACTAGGTATGCGATTAGAGAAGAAAATAATATAAATTTAGCCCTCCCCCAGCATAACTGGAGCCATGGTGGTGGCCCCTGCTTTTCATTACATTCAACAGATCTGTGATGGTTTTGGTCAAAGTTTCTGTCATGATTAGCTGCTTTCAGAAAACGTTAAAAATTTTAACAACCACCCCACGCCCCCACCCTTTGCAGTACACTTCAGGATGCCAGGCTTTCGCTGCCCTTCAGCAAGCCACTCCTCAGCACAGGCCATCGGCTCTCCATCCCTCAACCCTTCTCACAGCAAGCACCGTGGTTTCGTTTACACAGGGCTCGTGTTTCTGTCATCTGCCCACCATATTGGTGGTACGGTTTGAAAAAGCACAGAACAAAGCAGAGCCTGTCTCTCTCCACCAGCCAATACGAAGCCCGTACTGGCACCCAGCAGGCAGCCCCTACATCAACAACTAGTCAGTAGTCCGTGAAGGCTAAAAACAGCAAAAGATCCTCTCATTTCTAAGAAAGAATTTAAACAGAGTTGAGACTATATCACGAGCTGGAAAAGGGCCTACTGAAAAAGAAGGGAGAAAAAAAAAGACCCTATCAACTACATGTGTGATAAAACTAAGGCAGCACAAAAATCCAACTGACATTTAGGAACCAAAGATTTATTCATTCCCTCTTCTGCAAAGCTCCTTGACTTACAGCTCCTCTAGAAGTCTCTCCTCTAATTCCAGGTATTGACTGGCTGTGCTGGCACCACCCCTTGAAGCAGACGATAAGTTTACTGGTGCCCATGTTTCTGGGTTGGTTGCTGCACACACTGCTACAGCCAGTGCCGATGTTCGGGTAGCGACTCCCAGTTCCCCCCCATGCACTTGTGGCTGTTGGAGCAGCGGGCTGTTCAGCCTGCCCGTGGGAGGGCATGGACCCGTGTAGCCTGTGGGGTCAGGTCTGCAGTGCTAGAATAAACATGCTGTCTGATCGACTGTTTGTTCTTAACGGTGCAGTTGCATCACAGACCTGCTAATGGCATCACAGTGAAAGTCTGGTCACAGTCATACTTTCCTGTTACAGCAGTCAGGAAGAAGAGACAGCTACAGGGAAGAAACCATAATTAAAAAGCAAATATGTTTGTGTGAAATTAGTTAACACAGGCAAAAACTATGTAAGAAGAGGATGCAGACCTTCAGTATGGTCAAAAGTTTTTCCAGAAATGGAAATTCTTTACTGGGAGCTCGGGGGAGGCACTCAGACAATTATTATCTCCTATTCAGTTTGAGACTGTGCAAGCAACAAGGACTGAAGACATCACTTTCAGTCAGTAAAGTCAGCTGCTTCACACTAGAAGCAGATACTTCAGTGATAATAGGCGATGTCTATGGCATTAGTGTAAAATAAAAATGTTTGAATAGACTAAAAGGAAATTTCCAAAACTAGACCTTATGTCAATGAAAAACAAAAATACCACAGGGTGCTCCGTCACTCCCTCAGCTTGGAGTTTACCTTCTTTTTCCAGCAAGGAGGGCCATAAGACAGTAAAAAACCCCAAACTGGATCCCACAGAACAGAGCATTTCTGAATAGGTGCTAACAATCTGGAGATGAGCCCCAGCTGGATGTTTAGTAAACGGCTGCTGGAATAAAAATCATGTGTGACACATACCAACCAGAATACACGCCTTGATCTTGCCATCTCAAGTGGATTCACAGTCTACTGCATTACACAGCTCAGTTATCAAAAATAGGAAAAGGAGGCATGACTGCAGACTAGAAAGAGTTAATTGTTCAAAAAAAGGCAAATAAGTAGTGTTAAAAGAAGCAATAAACTGGAGAACTGAAACAAATCTTGTAATTTTCAGATTAAAACAAATTAACATGGTCTGAAAATTAAAAGCATCCCAGATTAAAACTCAGTCAGCCACACCATTAGTACATTCCTCCCAGACCGAGTGGTCTGAAGAATTTATACATTTGGCATCGTATAAAATGTGCTATTCCTGGCTGGACTTCGAAACAGGGGAAGCAAAAGGGCCAGCAAGACAGGCAGAGCAACAGGGCCAGCCTCAAAAGAGGTGGGTGAAGGAACCGTAGGGCTGCCCTGCCAGACTTTAATCACAGGCTGGCCGTTGTGTTTCACTGGTAAGCCTAAGTAAAAGCACGTTACGCTTAAACGCAGTATTCACCTCTCCAAGTCAGCCCCCTTGCTGCTCACTTGCTTTTTTCTCCTACATAAATAGCTAATCAGCTTTCAGTTATTTTTAACGTGTCCATTAAGGACCCCACGACACGAGCCTTGGGAGTACAGGTGCTAAAAAACTCCCTGCACCACGCAGCCCTCCACTGCACATCCTGGCTGCAATTGCCATTTCTGCCATCTGCTATTGGGCTCACCAGGTCGACAGTTGGTTTAGATTTCTGAGCACCGCTACGGGCTATTTGCTAGCGTTAACATTTTATGTCCCAAACCCAGAGCATCAAAGAGGGTTAACAAGATGTGCTAATCAGCCTGCCCTTTGATTAACCTATAACTCTAATACAATCTGCAATTTGTAGGAAACCCACAGCAAGTTTAGTCATGTAGTAATTCCGGGTGACAACATACGGATTTTTTTTTTGTTCATTTAGTTAAAAAGTACAGAAGCCACAAGCAGGCAGAGATATCCCTTTTATGAGGTTTAACACGGAGCAATTCCGAACTAGAAAATACTAATTCTTTTCCTTTTTCCATGCGAAGGCGGGG
>Ga0065711_1047264_pt1 | contig 12430 bp, 6 predicted proteins | sample Hoacrofraction12_FD_59098 | JGI IMG/M metagenome (GOLD analysis project Ga0065711, IMG submission 59098) | Hoatzin crop microbial communities from Cojedes, Venezuela - Epithelial fraction 12 v2 (version 2) | ecosystem: Host-associated > Birds > Digestive system > Esophagus > Crop | place... | reverse complement strand
CGGGGGCGGGGGGGAAGCGTCCGAACTGCATTGCGATTCTGCAGTGGAAACATCGCATGTTGTTTTCACTATTGTACACTTGAACTGCACATGCAAGAAAAAGGTGGAATGTCCAAACACCATAAATCAGCTCAGGGTATTTGCCAATCTGAAATAAAGTGGGATGGGAAGCGTGTCCTTCAGAACAAGGGTACAAATGCCCCTTTCGCTGCAGCGTGCGTGTATGTGTGGGTGTGTGAGTCTGGTGGGGACGGGGGAGGGCGGGAGGGTACCGGGAAGGGTTTGAACGGCAACATATTATTTTTTTTTTTTTTTAATTTTATTTATTCTTTTAGAACGTGACAATTTCATGAACAGCCACACTGGGGAGGAAACTGTAACAAATTGCTACAGATGCCTTAAACTATGCACAAAGCTAAGTGACCAAATTTGTTTTTGATTTGAAAAATAATAATTAAAAAAAGTGCATTGTTTACGTATTCCTCCCTCTACTGAAACATTACCCACTAATGGGTTTTCGATGGGAAAAGGAGAAAATGTTTTTTAGGACAAAATTAAAGGACTAATTTTAAACTTAAAACATTCCATTTTTGTAATTTGTTTTACATTGTTTTAAGTACAGTAAGCACAACTGTAATCTAGTTTGAGAAACTGGTGCTTTCTTTTAGTTCATTTGTAATTCCCTGTTATTATTGTAAAAGACTGTTTATTGATTCTGTTTACAGTTTGTTGCAACAGCCATTTTTGGGAGAGAGCTTCAGCGTAAAGCCATTTGTAAAGGCTTTGCCATATTCATTTTAATATGTGCCTGTTGCTGTTAACTTTTAATTAATAAAAAAAACCCTTTTCACATTATGCTCCTGTACATTTAAGTTACGACCGAGTCCAGTATTATGGAAAGATAGCGAAGGTTGCAGTCAGCTTCCACTGTACAACTAAGCCAACTCTTGGGTTTGAAAATACCAGTCCTCATACGCCAAAACTTACTGCCTCTTGCAACTTGGCCTTTTACTGTTGGAAAAGCAAATCCTGACTTATCTGATTGTTTCCCCTTCTAAAATTGTTTCTTACTCTTTCACGTTCCCTGAAATAGTATCATTAATCTCAAAGTGGCCATGTTTAAAGAAATAAATTTGTAATGAAACCGTTTATTTGAACCTGCGTGATCTTCCTTCCTTTGCTGTCAGTGCAAGTTCTTGCTGGCGTCTGACCCCAGCAGAGAAGGATCGGATGCGATTGTCAGCTTCAGCTGTAACTTGCAGTAGCAGAAAAGCCTGATTTTTAACAAGGGCGTCTTTGGAAGGGGGATGCTTGCCAGTGGTGTCTGGAGCTGTCGAGACGAAGAGGGTGATGGCTGTGCGTGAGTAGCTTACTACAGAGAGGCTGCAGCTAAGCCTCCTTACGGCCTGTACGGATTCGTGGGGTGAAGTGTGGAAAAGTATTGATTCTGCTTTAACTTGTTTGCTTAAGGCCTATTCCGAGCCTGCGGCCATTTTCAGAACAGCCACTACAATCAGTATCTGATGATGTCCTCTGTGACTCACTTTTTTTTTTAAATGTGACTTGGTTAAAGACAAGGTCTCAACAGCAATATAAATTTTCCTACTTGTTACAGGCTCTTCATAAGCATATTTTAATATGTAATTTTAATGAAAATTAAAATTAATGCATTTATGTATATGCCTATAGAAATATTTCAGTATAATATTTATAAACATCCTGTGATTCTTCAACGTTGTGCAACATTTGCAGCCTTGCTGTCGTCTGCTCTGACAGGAACCAGGACAGCTTGTCAAGGTGCGAGAGTAAAGCACGAGTAGTTTTGTTCTAAGTCGCCTTTCCTGGAAAGGGGCTTCTGTCTTTTCCTGCCAGACTCGGTTTAGAGAGGCTGGTCCTGTCCCATCCAACAGTGTGTGCAGAAGCTTCTGATGTTTGACCGAATTTAAAAAAGGAAAACGAAAGCCTTTTCTTGTCCACGCTGTCTAGAAATGCCTGCTACAAACCCCTGCTGAACGCCAGCACTCCGACGGCTCTGACACTTTGCTGTGAGTGCGCGCGGGGAGCGAGGGTGCCCGGTGCGCAGGCGCTCAGCCCGCGGGTGCGTGGGATGGCATCATCCACAGAGCTGCTCCCGGCGGGACGCGCTGCGGGCCCGCGCGCACGGACAGGCCCTGGGGTACGGCCGCGGTCCCTGCCTGGGGTGCCTCAGTGTCCCTGGTTTGAGCGCTTCTGCTCGAGACGCCTCTCTGCGGGCGGCAGCGTTGTGTGTGTGAAAGATTTCAAGTAGAAAGATACAAATCAAGGTACAGAAAAGTACAAAGTAAATTATTTGTTGGCAGCTTTGTGATTTTACCCTCTTGTGCAGAGGACATTTCTTCTACTGTAGCTTTCCACTGCCAGTACAACCTGCCACATGTTGTATTTCTGGGGTGCTGCGCCTCACATCGGCAGTTCAAACTGAAAATGTTTAGTGCGAGTTTTTTCTCATGTTTTAGCCTAGTTTAACAGGTCAAGTGATGCCCTAAATTTTACAAGTTAATGATTTAATTGGATTGAGTTATATTTACAATAACGTATGTGGAAATGCTTTGGACAGAGGTTTTGTCTCTGCAAGACGATGATGACGACTCCAGCGGAGGTTCTGTGGGCCAGCTGTTCTGCAGCTGTGCGTGGCCCCTGGGAGGGGGCTGGTCCTGCCGCACCATGGGATGGCTGGGGAGCCCAGTGTAGCAGGGGACAGAGAGACCGTTAAACAAGCACCTTCCTGTTGCGCTTGTGGTGAGGCACGAACTTCTCACTGGTTCCTGACCTCTTTTTTTCTCCCTTTGTTAATCTGAGTGTAACTGAATTAACAGCATGGTGCTGTTCTGGGACTAATTCTGCTGTTATCCCTGCTGCACAGCAAGGGAAGTAGTCCAGTCTTGAAGGAGATGCAAGTAAGTTGTCACTACACTGATTTATAGTCACTATAATAGAAAGTAAACTATATTTTATTGTGGCTGCTGTTGTTTGTAGAGTACCACAAATCACATGCAATGTTTATTTTAACTGCTTTTAATCTTATATAGTGGCAATAGAGCATTAAATACAAAATTTGAAACCAAAATTAACTTTCAAAAAGGTGTTATAAAGGCATTTAAAAGAACACACAGATTTACAGCCTATCAGTGAGACTGATGGCAGAGCATTTTGGAAGGAAGTCGCACTGTGTATGTATTAACACCACTTCAAGTTTCAGACCAAAAAACATCCTCCTCCATTGTACAATCTATGTTCCAGTTGTAAGCAGCAAAGCTTTAAGTCACCTTCAGTAACCTTGTCAGAGCCATTCAGCTGTCGTTATTTGAGAAGTGCTGCTTTTTTCTTTTCCTAGAAAACGGAAGCTCCAAGAGGCACTTGTACTTCTTCCAGCAGCCAGATCAGCTGAGAACACCAAAATACCCGGACTCAGCTTTTTCTACGCTCCTCTACAGCCAGAGCAAACCTTGGCTTCATCTATGCATGCAGCTAAGTTGCAGCTCTCTGGTTCCTAAACAGCTTTTTTTCAGCCTGGATTTTATTTTTTAGCTGGAGCCCTTTGTACCCCTGTGGCTGGCGGCTGCTGAAAGCACTCGCTCAGCATGGGGCGGGCAGCGCGCAGCCCCAGAAGGGCTTCCCTGGGAGAGCGGGTTATGTGCAACAGCTTGTGCCATCGCTTCCCTGCTCACAGGTCCCCACTGCCAGAAACCTGTCCGGGGACCCAGAGGCAGCTGGGGGTGAAAAGGTGCACACAAACATCTCTTAGAGCAGCCAAGACGCGCAAGGTACATTTGGCAGCTTGCATGCCACAGTAGTTTGTACTTTTTTTTTTTTTACCTACACCACGTCTATGCTAGTTAACACGTACTCTGACATCAGTTATTTTACTCTGCTGCTCTCTACTGGTTATTCCAAACTCACTGGGCTGCCTACTCACAGAGGCTCCCACAGCATGATTTACTCACTTGTCAGGCAGTCTTTATGTTGGCCACAGGATGATGCAAGTAGGTTTTGCTCTCTTACCTTTGCAAGCTCATTTGGAAAAAAAACAAGGAAAAAAACCCTGCACAAAAATGTGCTGCTACTAAAAATGTCTCATACCAGCAGCAGATTTAAGTTTTCACTTTCAGTACGAAGCAGAATGCATTCAGGTTTTCTTGGGGCTAAAAATTTGCTAAAATTAAGTTTAAAAGAAAGACTTTGACATGAAAAATTCAGTATCAAAGTAAACATCGTAGTGCAAGTTACAGTTAGAGCTCAAATGACTGATAGAAATTTAAGGGTGTATCATTATCACCACTATTAACATGTACACAAATTTTTTAAGGTGGTCAGTTATGCACAAAGACTGTTGTCTATATAACTTAGTGTTAATAAACTAAACCCACCACATAAGTCTGAGTAGAAAGCCAGGTTTGAATACAAAATTAATACCTGAGTATAATGGTCAGATTTATTCCCCTTGATACATCGCATACAAACATGTTTAGTGCCTCAGTTCCACACTTCACATCAGGTTTGTCCTGTGTTGTAAGAGACCGCTCAGCACTGGTGCTACGCGCAACATAAAATGTTTCAGACAAAACAGCTTAACAGTCTTTTGCATAGTGATCTCAATACGTTTAAGATTTTTCAATTAAAGTCTTCATTTTCCCCGTAGACTTCAGCATGTGCGGTCCAAACTGAGAAGGAAACCAGAAACATGGTCAGATGGCTTTCACCAGAAACCTCCTTGAACACTCTCACATTATCCGTCCAAGCTGTAAGTCAAACGAGAACTTGGCCAGAGGTAATTTCCTTTATCAACCTGCTGCTCTGCCTGTGGATTTCACCACTTCATAGCCACAAAGTAAAGGGAAACTGGTGTCAGCAGTGAGCTGAAATCCCTCGGAGGCGGCAGCTAACTGTCTGCTGGAGCAGCTCTGACTACAGGTAGTTCACTTTACCACAGCAAAATCAGAAGACAGATGGAGTTATCTTTAGAAGCCGACAACCAATGGCTCTAGCAGGAATTTAACCGTATTTCTGTTCTTACTCTAGCCTGCGTTTTTGTGCAAGTCCTTTTAAAAACTATCACACAAGGATACTGTACGAGGACTCATCTAGCAAAGAAGTTACGTGTTGGTAACTGATGAAGGACATTCATTAGCTCATTATGGATCAACATCCTATCATTTAACAAATTAAAACCTTCAATTTTCTTAGCTTTTGAGGACTTGATGATCCTTATTCTCAAAAGGCGGACTGTAAGTTTTGAAACTGGAAAGTCATGAAAAACGCCTGTGTGCAAAAAACATTGCCAACTCATTTTCTTTTCCTTGAATCCTCAGAGGTGCTGGGGAAAAAGTAATTGATTCTTGGGGAATATCTAGCCTTTTAGCTACGAAGAACAGCCTGACTGTTACAGGAGTACACCTTAAAGGCCTAAACCAGAAGGTAAGCCAGTCAACATTAATAAGCTGACGTACTCGGAAGTCCTGAGATTTGTGGCTTCGGAATCTTATTTAGCTCAGAACTTAATTCAGAGCGCAGTCAGCTCTTTTGGAGTTTTATGGGCACTCTTCCAAACACACAAAGGGGAAAAATAACTATTTAATTCTAGTTCTATGGCACGAGGCTTCAAGGATTGCTTACTAACAAAACTGATCTATACCAGCCTGTTTAAGTAAGTGTATATTGCTAGAAATTTGCATCTTGAACGTTCACCTCTTAAACTCTTACTTCAGTTTCAAATCAATCTGAAATAAACTAGAAGCCATTAACTTGTACCATGATGTGAATTTTAAATATAATTTCATTTTAATGTTCTCGCACTATAAAGAAACTGCTTTTACTTACTCAGCATTTTCAATTATTAGAAGGAACTCCCTACACCAAGATCCACCAGGCATTCTGAACAAGTTGCTTTCTGCATTCCTAGGAATGGCTGACATGTTTCAGGATCTTGCCTCAGAGTTTCACATGCGCTATCTGAATGGTTAAGGTTGGTAATAACAGGCAAACTCAGTTCAGATTTGGTTCTAGTCTGAGCCCTTAGGAATCGAGTTCTCAGAATACTGCATGTTTGTGGCAACAGAAAAGATTTTTGTTAAAAAACAAAAAAAAAAAAACAACAAAAACCGGAAACTGTAACAGGGCTTTTTAAACCAGTACACAATCTTAAGACTTGATACTAAAAACGTGTGATTGCCACGAATCCTGGCATATCAGCAGTGCTTCATAGGGTTTGGTGGACAGGGATGCTAACTCCATAGGCATTTGCATGTGTTGGCAGAAAGACATACGTTGGCTTTCATGACAAGTACTGTTTAGGCCAAGCATGTGCTTGGAACCACAATACTCACCAGCACCACCTCGGTCTTTGTCGTTGTTTCAGTCTTTGGAATCACTTTTTCTGTTTCGCTTTGGCTATCGTTTCGGTAACGATAAGCAAATTTCTTTTTCAGCGCTTCTGCTATTAATGCCGCAGGATCTGTAGGGTCAGCCACTTTAGGCTTTGTGCCTTCTGATGATCTAGGAAAGAAAATGAGAAGCATTCACATAGTCCAAAACAAACCTTTAGAAGTTGTGAATGCTTTTGCGTTCTGTTTGTCAGATGTTACATCAGCATCTGTCTCACCCTGAAATAGTTCTGAGTCATAAAAAACTAAATAATTGATGCAAATGTTCATACATTGATATTTATTTATATTTATTACCTTTTCACTGAGCGTAGTTTCACGCTGTTCATGTCTTTGAGGATTTCTAGCATGTTTGGCATTTCAGACTTCTTTGGCCCGTTCTCTGTCAGATTCTGTCCAGAGTTCATTTTTTTGTTTTTCCTTTCTTTAATGAGCTCAATTGTAGACATACCCTGTTGTAGACCTGGGGCAGGGAGCGGTGGCGGAGGAGGTGGCGGTGGTGGAGGTGCAACAGGGACAGCAGGTGGAGCAATGGGACTTGACCCAACTACAAACAAAACATGCATTATATGTCAGGTTACTGGTAAATCCCCTTTATATCTCACAAATGCTCAGGTAAGAATATGACTGTAATGGCTTCAATTGCTTCCTCTCTGCCTTCTTTAGATTATCATGTAACTTCTTCATTCCTAAACCACTGAAGTAGACTCAAGTGAAAAGCCACATAAAAATCCTTCTCGAATAGTGAGAAGTGTTCCTTGAATTTCCAGTTCGAATTCTAGGTGCATTCACTTCTTTACTGCAGTGGGATGGACGTCACAATGTCTTCTAGTTCTGTTCTGCTCCTAATGTTACCAGAATTTCACTTTCTTGAGAGGCAGGTACTGAACTGGCAGTCATGTACAATCTGCCATGTGAGCAGTGTTTCCTTCCTTGCCATCACAAGTAAGAAATCAGCATACAAGACTTTAAAATTTAGATTTCAGAGCTCAAACAGTGCTTAAATTGAAGCTTATCCCAGCTCTCTGAGGTTAAGGATTTTTAGGCCACCTAATCATCTGTCTGAAGTTAGAGATTCTGACGATAATCTTGATTTCAAGTTCCCTGTACTCTTTAGGTAAAAATTGATGTTATAAATATAATAGCAGTAACAACTTGACAAATAAATGATGAAACCTCTGCTCAAATGCACCTTTAAAAAAATGGGCAAAACCAGATTAAAACAGAATTTTGAGGCTTGGAGTATAAAGCGTGTAAAGATATGTGTACAAATAATACAGAGGTGTCTACTCTGTGTGCATGTGGGCATAGGCACAGTGTCATTACCATATTCTACCAGAAGAGGGAGGTAAAGATGATAAAATAAAAATTTGTTTTTCCTAATAAATAGAGGTGAAGGGAAAACGATGAACAATAGTTATTAGTTACATCACACCCGCCCCATTACAATTCAGGAGTTGAAACCATGTGATCCTTAAAATTATTTCATAGTTTTGAATATGAACAACTAAGGAAAAATAAAGTCACTGCTATCAGTTCATAGACAAAAAGTAAACAAGAGCATCTGAAGAATGAGAACGTGATTTTTATACATAAACGTAGAAAAAAACTACTTGCTAAGAAACTTTAGCAAAGAGTGAAAACTGAATGGCTGTCATCTCCAGTCGAGAAGGGGCATCTCCCACCAACCTTTGGAGATGGTGGATGGAGTTAGAACTGTGAGGCAGTCAGAGGTGAGGGAAAGAGGAGAAAAAAACTCAGGAAAAGAATTATTACTCTCTCTACTGCCAGAAACAGTGCACCACTTTTGGTTCCATCTGGACAATGTATTTGATCCCAAAGATGATTCCAATAAACAATTAATCTCCTTTTCTGTTAGTTATTTCATAAATTTCAGATGTATATTACATATTCTGAAAGCATCATTAGCATCCTGTATGATTACTTCATGATATCAGAGAGCCTATTTCATTACTGGATGGGAGACTTAAGTGTTAACTAAAAATGTAATTTAATTGCTTGGTTTAAGCCATCATGTTTATCATGAGCTTTGCTCCGAAAGCCGTATAATACATCTTTACTCATCCATAGGCTCAGAATTCTGGCAGACTTTCACACAGAATCACAGAATGTTAGGGTCTGGAAAGGACCTCGGTGGGTCATCTAGTCCAACTCCCCTGCCAAAGCAGGGTCACCTACAGCAGGCTGCAGAGGACCTCCTCCAGGTGGGTTTTGAATATCTCCAGAGAAGGAGGCTCCACAACCTCCCTGGGCAGCCTGTTCCAGTGCTCCATCACCCTCAGAGGGAAGAAGTTCTTCCCCATGTTCAGACAGAACTTCCTGTGCTTCAGTTTGTGCCCATTGCCCCTTGTCCTGTCACTGGGCACCACTGAAAAGAGTCTTGCCCCGTCCTCCTGACACCCACCCTTGAGATATTTATAAGCATTTATTAGGTCCCCTCGCAGCCTTTTCTTCAGGCTGAACAAGCCCAGCTCCCTCAGCCTTTCCTCGTAGGACAGATGCTCCAGTCCCCTCATCATCCTCGTAGCCCTTCTGCTGGACTCTCTCCAGTAGCTCCTCATCTTTCTTGAAGTGGGGAGCTCAGAACTGGACGCAGTACTCCAGATGGGGCCTCACTAGGGCAGAGTAGAGGGGGAGAAGAACCTCCCTCGACCTGCTGGCCACACTCTTCTTAATGCACCCCAGGATACCATTGGCCATCTTGGCAACCAGGGCACCGTGGTGGCTCACGGTCAACTTGTCATCCACCAGCACACCCAGGTCCCTCTCCACAGAGCTGCTCTCCAGCAGGTCCACCCCAAACATGAAGAGTTTTGGAATACAAGAAAATACAGAAAATCTGACAGGTCTCTTGTCTTCAAGATCTATTCTGTATCCCTTGGTTAGTCTACTATGTCTGTCTACCAAACTAACCACAACAAAATGGAGAAGTGTTCAGTGCTGCAGTATCTCACAAAAGCGAATTAGCACGTTAATTACAAAAGGGACAAATTCATTAACTATTTATGCTAAGAATACAGCAAATTTAATACCTGCTGTCAGGTTTTGTTGTTCTTGTAAGATTACAATTTTGGCTATCTGTGCTCTTAAAGTGGCTAGTTCGTTTTCTAGAGCACTGATCTTCTGCAGAGCTTCTTCATTTGCAGTCACTATGCTCCTGGACACTGGTTCTTCTTCCGACAGGTTTTGTAAGGACATCTGTCTGCATGGGGACTTCCCAGAATGATGTGGTTCACCTGAAAGAGGCTGGGCTGTTTTTGACCAAACTTCTGACCTGTAACAAAAACATCACAAGATTCCTTTTTTAAAGGCTTTGTTATCGATTAAAAACTGAAGCACCATTACTTACAAACTAGGAATACAAGTTGAAGGCCTGACTTTAAAATTGGCTTTACACAAATCACTTCTACCAAGACATTATACAGCGTAAAGGAAACAAGATTTTTACCTCCTTCCTGTTTGTATCACGAGTGGTATTTCTTCTCTTCCCCTAGCCAGCTTTTTGTGGAATCCTTGATTTCAGGAGAAAAAAGGAATACATTCTTTCTCACCCCCAATGTACTTCTCTGCCTCATACCTATTGTATTTTTTGCTGGAATTAAGATTTAAAGTTTTTTTTGCCCCATAGGCTGCAAATAGTCACTTGTAATTGATTCCTTTCAGAAGCAGGAAGAGTTTCTTAGTTCCACAGCATATTTCTGTACTTTCTGGACTTCTGGTGTATTAGGCAAAAGTCTCAACTGGAATCTAATGCTGTGGAAAAAATGCTGCGCCTGAATTGTCGCCACTGTTCTGACTAGGGGTAGGGAAAAATGATGTGTCATTTAGTTGCTTCGTCTATAAAACTGCATTTGCAGAAGGAATTACGTCTGCAAGACTGTTTACTGAATTATACAGTGAATATATATTTAACAGTAACACCTATGTGATCTTGTCAAAACAGAGAATTTCAAATGCCTGGAAAACACCTAATGCAGGCTCGCTCCACACATAATACTGCGCACAGACGTAATAAACAGTGCACGTCGAAACACTCGTATTTGCTAAGTAATTCACTTACCATGCTCCATTATAAGCTGTTTGCCTTAAGGCCACTATGTATCTGCAGGATTATTTTAGTCCCATCCCACATCCATCTGTCCCCCTTCCCCCCTTCACATGGAGACGTCTCAGCAAATATGCAAGTCCTACGTCTTTCGTAACAGGTTCTTTGAAGCAACAAAGAGCTATTCTCCCTGTTGTCTCCATTAAGCATAACAGCTTTACAGTGCAATCCTTAAGCAAAATGTTTCTATGCAAGCTAGAGTAGTATTGGCCAGTTCACTTCCTGCACATCAAATACACTTTACAAACTGTTTCCCAAAAAAGCGTTGATTTCTGTGACTCCCCTGTGAGTTTGTGAAATTAATGTGGCAGTGCCAGAATGCTCGTTATGCAAAGCTTCACTGTGGCAAGTCATGTTGGAGGACATCTAGGTCATTACTAACCTATTTTATGCTTTCAAATTAAGAACGGTATCCTCCAGTAATCTCTGAAGCCAACAATCTGTGCCTTTCTCTGGAAGGTTAGTTTGTTTAGAAGAAAAACTTCCTCTGTGCTGCAGAACTGCACCTTTGCTTCTGGCTCCTCTGAGCAGCCATTTGGGTAGGCTGGAACACAGAACTTCATCACTTCGGCCAACCTGTTTCACGCAGTTACAGTGCTATGGAGTACTCTTGGTCCAACACAACAGTACCTGTCCCATCGTTTTGGACACAGGTGCTCACATGCTTCCCTGCCAGTTTTCGTTACGAAGATTAAAGATGAAATATAAACCATAATTTTTTAATTGTCTTTAGCAGGCTGCGGAGCCTTAACCAGAAAGGTAAAAAACAATGTGCCAGTTACTGGATTGTCAGAATGACCATTGCTGCTAATTAGGAGCTGTAGAGTACACTGCCCTGTATTAATGAAAATCTTAGAAGCACTGGAAAAGAATCAGTGCTAGCAATTGTGCCATACCACAGCAGACATTTTTGTGGGGACAAGGTTGCTTCAAGCTGTCACATGCAATTCTTTGCAATAAACAAGTAAATAAAAAACACAGTCTTCCTTGTATAAAGCCAATCTCCTGTATGTTCTCAAACCAGTCTTCCATTCATAGTCCTGTTAGCCTAACCTCTACTTCTTTTCCAGACCCTACCTTTTCTATCACTCTTCTCTGTCTCTTCACCCAGCATTCAAGTGCTCTCCTTTAATTGCAATGCACAGCGGATTCTCATTAGAGATAAGCTAGGTTTCTTCCTCTCAGTTCAGAAGTTGGAAGAGAAGATTTAAGGAACATACCTGAGCCTTGTAGACACTTCACCTTCTTCTTGAGCAACCCATCCCACATCTGCAAAGGAGGCCACTGCATCTTCTCTAAGTTGATTAGGATGGTTTCCTTCTGTGGCATGAGAAGTAAGCTAAATTTTGAAGAAAAGATTGAAGGTTTTAGAGCCACTGTTCCCAGCCTGTGTCACAGTTATTTTACCCAATACTTTTGGTGAGGCTACATGTAACAATTAACACATACATGCACAAAACACAGCTGTAGACTTAACACACTTACTTTTGTCCTGGGCTTGGTCCAGAACCATTTCACTGACTTCAAACTATTCAGTCTAGCCTGCTGAATGCTTTACAGAAACTATTTTTGTTATTAAGGTTCACAGCTAACTGCATATCCTATCACATGACACTACTGAACATTAAAAATCCAATGCAAATTGTTATCTGGAAGACAAACATCAACATTCTCAAGCAGCTATATTAACTGAAATAATATGTCTTTAAATTATTTTCATGACCAGTAGTTACAAAAGACATTACGGCTTCTAGTACTTCTTAAGTCTTTTGCTTTGATTTAGTATTATTTTGAAAGTGGTATTCTGTTGAAGTGTGTTTCTCTTCCCCTACAGCATCCAGAATTTCCATATGAGAATAAAGGTGTGTGCACTGCAGTGGGGGGG
>Ga0065711_1047263_pt1 | contig 12430 bp, 6 predicted proteins | sample Hoacrofraction12_FD_59098 | JGI IMG/M metagenome (GOLD analysis project Ga0065711, IMG submission 59098) | Hoatzin crop microbial communities from Cojedes, Venezuela - Epithelial fraction 12 v2 (version 2) | ecosystem: Host-associated > Birds > Digestive system > Esophagus > Crop | place... | reverse complement strand
GGGGGGGGGGGGGGGAACCCAACCCAGCCCTTACTCTCCAGTTGCACTTGGTTATCTTACTGCGCAGTTCGGCTGGCCTCCCAAGCCGCTGCATCGTGTTCTGTAAAGTCATTTTTCACTTGAGTACGTCAGAGCTGATGATGGGATAAGCTGTAAAATGACCTCGCAGTGGGGCGTTATTCGTTGCTGAAGGCTTGCTCAGGTAAACCGCCGCAGGAATATCCTGCACCTGGAACAGGCTGGACTTGATTCTGTCTTTGATCTAGTAAGTTGCCAGGGTACGAGAAGTAGAAGGCAGCAAGCCCGCTAGCTGATCTCCCCGGCAGCTTTTAAACTACGGCTGTTTGTTTGAGAGACTTTTGCCCTTGGGTGTGCTTTGGCAAAGATTTTGCAACGATAAGTAGGATTTGCTCGATTCTGGCAAAGTTTCAAGTGTAAGAAACCTGACGTTGCAAGAATATAATCTGTTGCTGAATCCTGTTCCTCTGGTTTTCCCTCAAATCTGTCCCTTTTACTGCTAATTTGTTATGTTTAATAGTAAACACTTCTCAGCATGACTGGTCACAAGCTCTCAAGGTGTGAAATGCTAACAGAAAGAGACATCAAAGCGCGATTCTGGGCTCTTCCTATACTTGTTAAGATGAAGCTGAGGTATTCGTTATCATATGGTCAAGAATTCGCTCCTAGCTGATATTGCCAAAGCACTGTAACTTTCAAGGAAGAAGGGAGGTGGCTGAGCCGTAGAGGGGATGTTTTAATCAACTGCTTCATTTTAAAACCTGCAGCATCGCACTGGACGAGTGGCGATCCGGCATTAACCTTATCACTTGATTGCAAATCTCATTCTGGCTCTTCCTACCCTCTGGCAGGTACCTGCAGGTAGGGAGCAGAGTGTATGTTCCCCTTTTTTATATGCCTCTTCCCACAGAGCTAACCCTGTCCACAACAAGTTAGAGGGAACTCTGTGCTAGCTTCTGAAATGCCACCCGTACGTGCAGTGGTAATGGACAAGTTGTCTTCCTTCATTACCGGGAGCAGAAATTGGAATATAATTTGCAATGTCTAATGTAAAACATGTTTGTATTTTTTTTTTTAATTGAGCAGTATGATTGCAAGTTGACTTAAGTTGTTCTAAGGTACTCTTTTCAGTGGTTTGCCAGTACGTAATCATGAATGAAAATATTTTTTTATTGATTTTTAGGTTGTATGTTTAACATTCCATTCATGTAAAATATGTACAAATATATGTAATAAATCTTTTGAAGCACAGTTTTCTTCACACTTCCGGGTGTTTATTTTTTTTTTTAAAGCATTAGTGAAAGAGGCATCGCTGTGGGGCAGAGCTGCCCTATGTCTGTGCTGCAGACCAAGCTGAAGCAAAGGAAGGAAAAGCGATGTGTGGTGTATAGTCACAGCTGGGAAAGCAGCGTGGTATCTCGCCTGTCTGCGGTCCTGCAGGGCGGAGCGCAGACCCTCTGGGCCAGCCTCTGGCCCCTCTCAGAGCCCCTTTGCAAAACGGCTTTTATCCATCCAGCCAGGGACGGTCTTGGCAGAGCTGCTGCTGCTGTTTTGCCAGGGTGACTGGTGGCTGGAGACAAGGTGTTTCTGGTCGATGTGTCCTCTGGTGATCTCCAGCAGACAGGATGGTCTTTGGAGGTTAGCACAAATAGAGCTGCCAGGTCTGGAGGTGGGGAACTTGTGGGTGGTTTAAAAAGAAAAAAGAGGGGGGGAAGGAGGTGGCAAACAGCCCTTTCTCATCAATTACAGACTGGGAAGCTCCATCAAAGCATCAAGCTGGCTTCATATGCTGCTTGTTCCTTTAGTTTCCTCTACCCAAATACCACTCTAGCTTCCTCTCAAACACTTCATGGTTTTCTTTTTAAAACTGACTCCCTGCCAGTGTACCCGGGGCTGGGCAGTGCGTGGATCTCCTTGTCCCCGGTGGTCACCAACGCTCTCTCCTCTGTCCCTGAACAGCTGGGAGGAGGCTGCTACAACAGGCTCCCCCAGAGACACATTGCTGGAGAAGGAATTTCTGCCCGGAGCCACCGAGGGTGTTAAATTGTTCTCCAGCTGAGCTCCCTGGTAAGGGCACAGCGCTGCACAGCCGACTGTCCTCCCACAGCTAACGAACGCAGCTAACGAACGCATCGGATTGCCTCCAGTGCTGCCTGCCGCAGGCAGCTGTGGGCGTGAGAGACCTGACCATGTTGTTACTCTGCATCTTCCCACCTGCCCCGGCAGCAGCTGAGGATCCACAGCCCTTGTGCTAAAAGTGAGATGAGGACGGGGGCACAGATGAGCCACGTGCCACTGAGGACACTGTCCTGGTTTTGACTGGGAAGGGGTTAATTTTCCTCCCAGTAGCTGCTGTGTTTTGGATTTAGTACCAGAAGAATGCTGATAAGGCTCATGGTTTAGTTGTTGCTAAGAAATCAAGGACTTTCTTCAGCTTCTCATGCTCAGCTGATGAGCAGGTGTGCCGGAGCTGGGAGGGGGCAGAGCCAGGCAGCCAGCCCAAGCTGGCAAGAGGAAATATTCCATGCCATGGGCATCACATGCAGTTTATAAATGGGGGTTGGCTGGGGGGCAGGAATCTTTCTCTTTTCCATGAGTTCAAATCCTCTCTTGTCCAGAAGTTGGAACTTTTCCATGTGTTCGGTTTTTTTCAGGAGTTTCGCGAAGTCTGTGAAATCCGCAAGTTCCGAGTTCCGCAGTCGCTGCTTGGGGACTGACTGCAAATCAGTCATCAGGTGGTAGGAATGTTCTATTGTGTGCAGCTTGTTTTACGTATTCATTACTAGTAGTAGTATTTGCTTTGTTGTCTTATTAAACTGTCTGTATCTCAACCCACGAGTTTCCCCTTTTGTCCATTTCTCCTCCCCATCCCGCTGGGGGGAAGGGGAGGGGTGAGCGAGCGGCTGTCTGGTGCTGATTTGCCGGCTGCCGGGTTAAACCATAGCAGACACGCAGGTTTTGGATGGTGTAAGACTGGGGGGGAGAGAGGGTGATTTTACACCCCTTCCCCTACCATAGCTGGGAGTGGAGCGGCAGGTGCTCTGAGCAAAACCGAAGTGTGTTTCACCAAGGTTACGTGCAGTGCAGTGGGGGAAATGAAAGGAGTTCATTCTCCAGGCAAGAAACACCTCTTCTTATGTAGGTGTGCTGCATCTCAGCCCAACAGGGTGCTGCCCCCCGCCAGGGGGGCTGTCGGCAGGCTGGCAGTAGCTGCTGCGGGAATGTGATGCAAGGGTTTATGGCGTAGGTCCCTCCGAGGCTGGGCATCTGTCCTTGCTCGCTCTGCTTTTGACTGAAGCCTTCTGGCGTGGCCAGGGGTGGCTGAACCTGTTGTTAAAGCATGGTGACAGTTATGACCCTCACAATTCTCCCTGGGGGAGATGATAGTTTTAATGCATGAATTATTCCGGTCTGCACCAAGAGACAGTTGGATGTAATTACTAAGGAACGTGTTCATATCTCTTGCTAGTATAACTCCCCCCACCTCCCCCAGTCGCCTTCTGGGAAGCCTGAATTCCTTCACTGTTGGTAATTCATTCCTGTGTTTTTCTCCTCGGTCTTGAGCTGTATTATGGAAGCAGTTGATAACTAGGTAGAGCTGCATTTGGCTTTGCATCAGGAAAATCTGCTGGCAATGATTCCAGTCCAGTAGGTACAGGATTTCATGTGTGGAATTTAAATCTGTGGCATCTGCTGGTATCCTGTCCTGCCCTCGTACCTACGGCTGGGACGTGGGACATCCTCTGCAGCCTCTGCCCCAAGCTGCTTGCCCCAGGGGGTGAACGGGGCAGCAGCACTGGCCCTGGGCCATTCCCGGGGGCTGTCGGGGCGAGACGGTGGTGCTGCCCGTGTGTGCGCCTGGCCCCAGTACCACACGCTGTTGCTTGGTACAGCCAGTGGTCCATGTCTGCTTCTGGATGCAGCATTGCTCTTAGCAGGAAGGGGAGCAAAACACGCAGCCCGTGACAAAGAGAGCAGGGAGGGGAAAGTCCCCTGCAGCAGCCGGAGCTAGACAGGAGTGATTTCTCCCCTGGCTTTCGAGTGCCCTGTACTGGAAGGTCTCATGCTCCTTCCGAGGCTCCAAGACCAGACCAATGTCCACGTCTGGAGGGCTCAGGCTGGAGCACGCTGGTCCCGGTGAACGTCCCCTATCGTATTTGTTTAGCTGAGGAGGTGCCCAGCTCCTTCCTGCCCTGCCGGGAGAGGGATACCCATGTCCAAAAAGCCAAACAAGGCTGTAGAGGACACCGCTTGCGAGGTGCTGCGCAGCTCGTGCCCGCTGTCTCCTCGCCAGCCTCTCCTCGACAACAAGGAGCCTTAGCGAAAACCAAGTGAGACGGCGTTTTCCAGCCCTCGTTTAATAAAGCATCTGTTTTCTGAGGGGGATGAGATCAGGGATGCGTGGGGGCAGGGAGGAGGGTTTGACATAAATAAATAATTGTGTAAAGCCCATCCTCAGCTGACGCAAGATGACTCACTCCGCGTAAAGGCAAGAGCGTAGAGCAGGCAGATATTAAAAGCACGGGGACGGGTCCTCAGCTGAGCTCGGTGGAGACTGCAGGTGCTTGGTGCCTCTCCGGATTTGGGCCATTATCTTTTGAGTCGTATTTCGTGTCGAGCTCCTGCCCTGATTTCCATTTTCACCTTGGTTACAGATTTCTTTGTTTGAACACGCATTTAAATTTTAACAAAGCCTTCCCTCCCCTCCTTCCACTCCCAGCTGTCTCTTTAAACCAGCTTCAAACAGAAGGAAAAGGAAAACCCAAAGCCTCTGTCCGAGCCGGGACAGGCTTTGTCACCTAGGAGAGGGACCACCATGGGGCCGTCCCCCCGTGCTGTGGTGGGGTGTCCTCACCTGCTCCCTGGCTCAGGGGACCCAGGTGACTTCTAAAGCGAGCAGCTTTTCTCTTCACAAGTCACTCAGGCCAGGATTAACAGCTGCTAAATTTGGGATTAAAGAGTCTGGCAGGTAACGGGAGCATGAAAACTTGACAGCTTCATTTACTCCAGCCCATGAAGTCTAAGTCTCCTGGCTCACGAGGCTTTAGCAGCCAATTAAGTTGCTGACTCTGGTGTATAGGGTGAATCCCCAGACGCGAGCGGTTGGGAATAATTTAGCTGTTTGCAAAGGGTTTGCTGTAGCTGGAGCTCCGGCTCTCTTCCCCGCAAGAGCGAAGGAGACGCTTCCACACCAGGGCTGGTTTGCTCTGGGTGCAGTGGTTGTGGAAGTGGTCCATGGGCTGTGCCACCAGCAGCCACCTCGTGGGCCAGGGGCTGGGATGGGGCGAGCGCGGCACCGTTCTCAGCAAGGAACGGTGCTCACATCTGGGCTCGTCTGTGTTGCACAGCGTGGTCACAGTGGGGCTGGGGCAGGGGCCCGGCCAGCGGGAGGGCTGGGTGTCCAAACTTGCCTTAGCAGCTCTGCTTGACAGAGAAAACATGGTGGCAGTTACCAGCAGGACAGCTGGAGCAAGGGAAAAACCTGTCTCCTCTCCTGTGTCTCGTACCAACCTTTGCATCTTCCATTTCCATATTTCTCTTTCACTGGAGATATTCAAAACCCACCTGGATGAGGTCCTGTGCAGCCTGCTGTAGGTGGCCCTGCTTTGGCCGGGGGGGTTGGACTAGATGATCCACAGAGGTCCCTTCCAACCCCTACCATTCTGTGATTCTGTGAACAGAAACCATCTCCTGTGAGTGAATTCGGAGTCCTGGAGCGCAGCAGGCAGCTCCTGACCTGGACTCCATTTTCATCTAGTGCGATCCCACTATTTTGTTTCTACCTATTAAACCAACAGTCAGGTCTTCTGTGCGCAGCTGCAGCTTTTCACTGCTAAGATTATTTGTCCCATCAGTCTGCAAACCGAGCGGCCTCACCTTCCTCGTGGCACACCCGTCCGTCGCTGCCCTTGGCCTGGCTCCGACACCTTCTCTCCCGAGTGTGGCCGTCTATCCCCTGCAAACCGAGGTAAGCGAGCGGAGCGAAGCTACTGGGAAGCCAGCGTGGGTCTCTTGCTGCCCTTCGGCGTCAGCGCTGCTCGCACGGCACGGGGCGGAGGGGCTGGGACCCTGCGCTGGCTGTGGTTGAAGAGCAAGGGGTGCCTGGCCTCACAGCACCCTGCGAGTCTCGAGCGGGAGGTGCGGGTCTGACACCCGGTTAGCGGCAGCTCCCCTCTCTCCTCTGCAGCCAGAATTAGTCAGGGTGTCACCGTCCCGTCTCGATCCAGCCAAGTGTCTGCTTGACAGGGCTTCAGCAAAGCCAAAGCACCCGCAGCAGCCTGTTCTTCAAAAAGCTGTTCATTATCACAGTGGACAAGTGGAAAAAACATCACGCTGTGTACAGAGAAGGTCTTAGCAAATTACAAACAAGTCTTAAAAAAGTTACGGTTGTCTCCGAATTCGAGTAAACAAGGCTCTCGCTGCCAGCTGCAAACGTGCTGCTCTGATGCGCTCCACAAACAGTCCAGTAAGACCACGGAGAACAAACTGCAGCCTGAAACACTGTGCCAACAAACGAGGACACTCCGGCTGCTCCCAGAGCAGCAACCCGTTTCCCCAGCACCAGAATCCCAAAGCTGCGACGTGCGGCGTGAAGCAGACCCTCTGCCCCGGGCGACTTGGGAGCAGGATGCTGCGAAACCCCTTGGTTTTGTCAAAGCCAGACCGAGCTGCGCTCAGACCTTCAGCCCAGCCCAAACAAGCGCTTGCAGCCCAGATTCACCTCTGAAACGGAAGGCTACAACTGGCACAGTCACTGGCACCGTAACCGGTGCCAAGATCTGTCCTGCGTGGAGCTGGGTTTGATCCTGCCGCCGCTTACTCCAAGGTCGTGTTTAGCTGCTGCAGCCCCGCAGACGCTCCTGTCCCCCCAAAACACTGCCCTGGATGTCTGGCTTGGAACAGCTGGGCACATAACAGGATTTGCAACAGGGTTGAGGTTACCACGCTACAAATAGCTCCAATGTCTGCTCTATACCAAAAAACGGGCAGAAGTGTCTGCATTGGAAAGCTTGGAGGCAGCTGTCAGGGACACTTTGTCCTGCTTCAGTCTATCAGTGAAATGAGGACAGGAGCTGGAGTTTTTAACTGTATTTTCTACCTGGTAAATGAGTAAACAATTCAGTGATTAGAGCAAACTGGGAGCACACTTCCCTCTGGTGAAGGCCCTTCCTGCACCACCATCTCCTCCCCTCCACGAGGGCAGGCTGGCAAAACAGGAATGACATTTTGACAAGGTGCACAGGTGTCTTCTCTGTTAAAGTCACTGAGAAGTCTTTAAAGGCCTTCCTTTAGCAGATGTTTTTGCAATTGAAATCCAGCTCAGCTGTAACTGTGTGCCCTTCTGCCTCAGTAAACAAATGGCTCAGGTGCAGAAATCACTCCAGTTAGCTGACTTTTCTCTGTCATGGTCTAAAAGCCTCACTTGCCTCCCTGTGAAAAATCAGTGTCAATACCATGGACCGGGAGGAAAAGCCACTGAAAAATAATGAATACTAATTTATTTTTATTCCCTTTTTTTTTTTAACTGCAGATTTTGTGAAAAGCTTTGAGTATTTTAAAATGTGTTAGGGAGTTAAAGGAAGTAGACAGAACTGGGGACTGGGAAAAGTCTGCTATCAGGTGGGAAACAGGGAAACTGACCTACAAAGCCTTTTTTTGTGTTTTGCTTTATGGGGCAGATTTGGGAGATTGGAAGGTGAGGTTTCATTGGTCTGGCATTTTAACTGGAGATTCTTCTTCTAGCCTACCCAGGTTTTGTGGGTTAGTCAGCAACTGGACAATTGTTTCTCAGAGTTTGGGGGGAGGTGGTGGTAACATAGGAGAAGGAAGGAAAATGGATCATGCTTTTCCATTGTAGATTCCTTGTACGCACTGTGGGGAAGAATTTACCTTTATAATGCATGCCTAATTTGCACACACAGCAAAACAACCAAATACCCCCACCCCTTTGCAAACTGGTTTCTTTTAAGGGTGTCTAAAGTTACACTCCCTAAACACTAATTATTTTGGGGGGAATAGTGTTTTCTTGCTGGTCCTTATTATTGCTACCTGCCCCTTGCCTTGCACGTTCTGTGCCTTGCTCTAATTCAAGCACAGAATAAAAGCTTTCAAAGCAAATCTCAGTCCTTCTCTGTGCTTACATGTTGCTGGGAGGAGGGATTTCTACTTGACGCCAACTGATTTTTCAGTCGTCCTTTCTCCCCACTGAAGCTAGGCAACTTGATATTGGTGTATTGCCACCAGCACAGTGTTTGGCCAGCAGCCAAGGCAATGAACAGCCTGCTAATTAATATTTCACGTTTTTCTCAAGACCCCCTTCCCAGAACAAACACTGTGAAAACAGGAGGCAGCAATTTCTATGCAGCCCTCGGGAAATTTTAAGCAAAAGCATTTTACTGCCAGTTTTATGCTTTTACAGTGATGGCAGTAAGGACTTCTGGTTGTATAAAAGAAAATGTATTGGCTTCAATACGGAAAAAAAGATTATTTAAAGTAATCTCAGCCTGATGTATCCATTTCTCAAAAAAAAAAAAAAAGGCAGTGTCTACAATGCTGGCTGTAGCCTGTGGAGAAATAAGGGCCTAATTTCTAGGCAGGAGAAAGGTAGGCATGTTGAAAACATTGGTACCATGCCACTATTATAGAGGGATTATGTTTCCAGTAAAGTTATGTATGTTTATTTTCAATTATGAGGCAGATAATATTGTGAGTTTGTGGAGTTTGAGCATCTTGCACCCTTTCTTGCATACGTATATACATGTGTGTGTATATTTACGTATATAAATAAATTAGAGATTATTTACATCAGTGTACAGAATACATCTCAACACAGTTACCAAGATGCATACACCTGCTGGTGGATTTGGTCTGTTCACACTTTGCATTTCCTCTTCAAAGCACCATACAGACATTAATTACTTACCCAGGCAACTTCCCACTCACCAAAAGGATTAAGAATAACAGGCAGGGTAAGGGATGGCGCTGAGGGAGCGCAGCATGTTCATAAAAAGGCAGCTAATCATGCATCTCTCTTCTGCCACGGGCACAGCAGATTTATGCCTTTATAAACTCTGCAGTCCTAGTGTAGGAGTAACCTTTGTAACACGAAGCTTCTCAAAATGGGAAAGTCCTCATTCAAAAGCAAATGATCCGTTCTTCATTTTCAAAAGCTTTGGCCTCTTCTTGGCTGATCAGGTTCCCGTTTAAACTGGAGGGGAAAAATAAAAGCGATGTGAAAGTAAGGCAGTGACTGTTGCCCATCTTCTATTTTTCCAAGGTTTTGGAGTGGAGATCACAGCTTTGTGATGCCCTGTGAGCTGCACGCTTCTCAAGGGCACACAGCTGGGAACTGGCCTCGGACAGGCAGCGCTGCTGTTCCCACTGCACCTATGAGGAGCAACGCTGCTCCTTCAGAAACAAAAAAATGAACTAACAAACATCTAAACTTCCCTGAACTTAAAATCTGTGTTGGATACGCAGCTGTCTGCCTTTCAGCAAGCAGCATATAGCTGACAAAGGTTCTTACCGCGCACTGGGCTAGTTTAAAGACATTTCTATAGTCCTCAGCATTTTGTGTCTTCCATGACAACATGGGAAGAAAACTCTGTTCAGTACTCAGGCATTATTAGTGTGAAATGACTTAGGGCAAAATTTTCAAGTCTGGCTACATAATCTACACTGATATTTACACCCCTGAAAATGAGCAGTCAGGTAAGTGCAGCTTTCAGAAATGTTGAAATCCATGAAACCATTTAGACTTAAGAAATTATTTGAGTTAATTAACACTTCTGAAAACACAGGCAAGAATCAAAAGACAGACATTGGTCTGAAGATTCAGAATGATTCGAGTGGAAATTGATGCCTCTTCTGTAGACGAAAGCCGACAGTGGCCTTTGAAAAAAGCATCTCTTCCACATCTCCAGGGAACTCACTAGTCAGATAGTGAGTCATCGTCTTTCTAAACAAGAATTCAGTGTCCTTTCACTAAAACAAATATCTATATTTAAAAATAAATTTCATGTTCAATAATAAAGCAGCGGTGCTAAAACCAGCACAGTTCTATTGACTCCTGAGCTCCCTGAGGTGAGGGAAGGAATGTGGTATTTGGCTTTGTGCCTTACACTGTACACGTGTGACTATGTGATGCCTGCTGAATCTAAAACAAGCAACTCTTACAAAAAGTTAATCTTCTTGTAGCCTAGCACTTTCAGGGTGTTTGGAGCACTGCCCTAAGAAAATCCAAGCACAAATTCTGTGAACAAAATTAGTAATGCTAATTAAATGTAACCATCTCCTGCTTGTTGGGATTTAGCTCCTGAAAAGCATGAACACATTCAGAAGTTTAAAAATAAATCAGGACAAGCAAAATTTGGTCTATAAATTTAGACCCCAATTCTGCCAACGCACATGTTCTGTGAATCAGTGGCACAGACGGATGTGAACTAACAAAACTGCTTGACATTCGTAACACACAGGGAAGTGTTCCAATGACAGAGGCTTTTTACCTATGTGAAACCCACAGCTGGAATGACAACCTCTGCCTCACATAAACTTGCTCTGATTTTTTTAGGCTGGAAAGCAGTAATGCTAGAAGTGTTTTAAAGGGAAGTTTACAAAGTAAGCCTTTGAGGAAGGGATCTTTACCAGACTTCTTTAATAGCCGTGTTCTCCTGGAGAGCTTCGCTGAGGTACTTCACCCCTTTGGCTGTAATTTGATTCTGGATAAGCCTAAAAAGAAAGCACTTCATGTCAATCTAACCTGCAAACTAATTTACAGCGCATGCACAACCTATTCTCAGCTTGACGTCAAGGAGCAAAGCTGTCTGTCTGCCACAAGACGATGGTTGTGATCTCTGTGAGGATGGTACGCAGTATTGGTCAAGTACCCCACGTGCACTTTCAGAAACAGAGCCCAGAGTATTAGTCTCTTCCTTTTAATCTTGCATGTGGTTGCATTTTGGAGATACCAAGCTTAATTACATAGCTGACAAATTCTGCCAATAACTGTTTACTACTGGTATGGGATTGTGATATTCAGACTCTTTGAGACAGACTAAGCTCTTAGCTCGGTTTTCGTATTAAGAACACTGTGAGACATTTTTAAGTGATTGTTGGGGTTGATGTAGCTTGAGAGTTAGCGTGACTAGGCCTCTTAAGCAAAACAGTTCGCATAACTGAACAGGCCCCTGGAAAGAGCAGCTAAGAATAACAATTGACAAAGTTCTGATAGTGCACATGATGTGGGTTAGCAAAAACAAGATGTGTTCAAGGACGTGGAGGCGGCCTGTTGCTATTAGCGTTAGTGCATAGTTACCAATCATAAGGGAATGTGGGGTATGTGAACAGCGCGTGATTTATGTCTGTAGCCTATCCGAATAAGCATCATCGTGTGCGCAGATATGAAAAATGTATATAACCACGCAAGCAGAGCAATAAATTGAATCGACTGTTCATTGCATCAGTGTGTGAGAGTTGTTCCTGTCCCTGCATGGATGCTGAAACTCGGCATTGTGGTGACCCCGATGTGATACCGCAGCCAAAGAAGGCAGGGGACTGCCAGCCGGCGAGGTAAGCCGGGTTGCCCGAGAGAGGCAGGAGCAGATCCGCGGCACACCGGGGGGGCGTGAATATTGGCAGTATGGGTTCCACTGTGTCAGTGTTGGAAAAGGCGGCGCAGAAAAGCCTGCCGGAATTGGTGGATCGAGCCAACGTGAAGTTAACTGAAGGAGAGATATCGGGACTATTATTGTGGTACCACCGACGAAAGCTGATAGCAACGACAGGTCGGTTGTTTGACTTGGATGTGTGGCAGAGAATCGGGGACTCTGTGCTGGTCTGAAACAAAGAGGAGCGATTATTAGCCCCTGTTTTTCAAGCTGTCAAAAGCATGATCAGCTGAAAGGAACGAAAGCTCAGTTGAAAGATTTTACAGAGAATTTTGAAAGAACAAAGTCTTGCAGTTTAAAATCCTTGAGGAAATCATTACTTGCAAATCAGTGCATACAGCTTTAAATTCTCTAAAACTCGCAGAAACTATCTTAGAAGCGGCTGCTACTCCTCCACCGTTATCTCCAAAGCAAGGACAGAGCTGCAGTCTTTTGAAATATTTAACGCCACATAGGATGAAATTCCTAACCCAACACGATAAATGCGGGAGGTAAATCTGCCAGAACCTGACGATCCTTTAAATCCAGAGAAATGGGAAGTGGGGTGCAAAATCTGGCACCCCGAAAGTGTACAACAGGGTCCCTCTACAGCAATTGGCGTACCCGACCTGAGATCAAAGCAGGGTGAATTCCAGCATAAAACCGCGCAGTCGCTCCGATACAGCACAGCCCGCAGCGCCAGCGACCACCACACCAGACAGGTCAGTGAACCTCACACCTGGTGGGGCACACGCCCCGCCCCCCCC
>Ga0065711_1047262_pt1 | contig 12430 bp, 10 predicted proteins | sample Hoacrofraction12_FD_59098 | JGI IMG/M metagenome (GOLD analysis project Ga0065711, IMG submission 59098) | Hoatzin crop microbial communities from Cojedes, Venezuela - Epithelial fraction 12 v2 (version 2) | ecosystem: Host-associated > Birds > Digestive system > Esophagus > Crop | place... | reverse complement strand
AAGCAAAAAAAAAAAAAAAAGAAGTATTTATTGGTAGCGTAGAAATAACACAGCAGTTTACAACAGATATTTTCAGTTAAAGCATGATATAGAGTAAATCAGAACCATACACAAAGTGCATTCCCTCTGTTTCACAGACAGTCATGACAGTGTTTATTAAGATAAGGAAAAAATATCTTACTTAGATCTTGGTAAAGGTTCTTCTCACATGGGGAATTGCGTTTCCAGAACAGCATGGTTATTCAGTCTTTGGTGGTGATGGGAGTCCTGTATGTGAACAGAGCCCTGTCACAGAGGTCTTTGCAGTAACATCTTCGGCTGGATTAAGAGACACTCTTCAAATCACGGTTTTGCATAGTTCTTGCAATCCAGCTGGCTCCAGCACTTGCATAATTCCTTTCTCTTTATGTGTCTTAAGAATACACAAAACATCGGTCAAACAAATTAACAAAAGAGTGATCCATGTGACCATGTCTGCAGGAGTAGTTTTTTACAGAATACTTACAGTCTGCATAGAATTTAATTACTTCTATAGCAGAAATCACCTCTGTGAGTCTTTGGATCACAACACTTTAGGGGTTGATCAGCATTTCTAAGCATACAAGTTGGACTAGACACAGCAGGAATTGCCTCGGGCTATTTCCAAACCTGTCCAAAATTCTTACCAGGAGTACTCCTCTAGTAATCAGTAACTTAATTCTAAAGATTCAATTCATTACCTAATTTCAAGTCAGTCTGTTGTCTAAAGGCAATCTATTGTCTCTTCTGTTCGGATGACTACCAAGGGAGTTTCAAGACCGCCTAAGAATTAATGACTCCGGTGCCATCACTGTGCAGACAGGCATAGCCCCAGTATACTACAGAACAAGCTCAGCTATATCACAGAACATACTTGGCTTCATACTTCTAATCAAGTCCTGTAGCTCTTGCCACACTGTAGACCATTTTTCAACAAAGAACACTCGGTTTACAGTACTAGGAGTTGTATACGGACTAGTATGCTGCTTTTTACTAACAGTGATTCTGGGGTTTGGTCCAGGTTTCTGAGAGTATTGCTGTTCCTTCCCTTTACAGACCTTCCTCTCCCCATCCTGCTTCAAGCTCGTCATCATCTGGGAAGGTACAGCTACAAATCCAGGATTGCAGGAGAAATGCAGAATTACTTGCAGGGCTCAGCCTGTGGATGAGGACCCTGCATCCCCTATCTCTTATCAAAGCAGAAGTTCCCATTCTTAGCAGTGGTGAGGGAGGAGAACAGAAAGGAAGAACAAGAAGAAACTTGCACCTGAGACTGGTGCTAGAAATAACACTTGGTTAGGAAGAAGCCTGTAGTTCATGAAACAAAACCTGTACTGGTTTTCAGTGAAGCAGAAAGTGACAAGGAAAAGAACAAATGATAGGCTAGAGGCAAAAGTGACAAAGAGAACAGGGAGATATTTCCATAAAACCTAGGAGATATCAGAAGATTGTTTTTATTCCTTAAAGAAATGTTTGATTCAGAATTAATTCATGAAGGGCTATTCAGATGAAAATTATTTCTAATCAGCCTTTGGGAAAAGCCAATAGTTTTCTGAAACACCACATAAGAGATAAGGGTCTTTGAATGCATTATTTTTTAATTGTTTTATACTTCAGAATATAATGCAAGGTTGAAAGATTGATTAATTATGGATGTGGGCAAAATTTCATTATCCACAGCTGGGACTCTTGTGCTCTAATAACAATATTTTTTCAAAACTGACATTATCAAATAAACCTCTATAATCTGACCTTATTAAATGCTGTGTATTATGTATTGCTTAATGAAGGACTGGGCCCATAACACTTTCTGTAAGGTGATTATGTATGTGAGTTCTATCTTAAGACAAATTTGATAGCTTTCTTTGAATATTTGTGCATATGCACATTAATTTACTGATGCAAATTTAACGCAGAATGTAATTTAGTAAATGAAAGAAAAGAAAGACATAAAATTATATTTATATAGTCTGTCAAAAATTGCCTTACCATATTAGAAACCAATTAATTGTGAAATATTCTGACCTAGAATAATATGAGATTTATTAAGAAATTGTATTTTATTTAAAAATTATTTAAAACACTTTTAAGAACAAACTGTGGCTCTAACGAATGATCCAAGCAATGAGCTGGGAAGAAGAATCTCTGTCTGAGCCTGGAAAATACAAGCTTGTCTTTTTAATCTTTAACACTTGTTTTCATTTAAAAAAAATAATTATAATATAGATTTTTCAGCCAGAAAGTTATATTTTGTGAAATTGTAATGGAATTAATCTTGTTCTTTTGATAGTAGGGCACTGTTCTGTAGAATACTATGTGCAGGCAGTAGATTTGTGACAAATGTAAACCTCAAGGAATTTTTACTATTTATTTCTAAGTCCTATGATAATTTTACTGAAATCTATTTCTGAAATTCTGTGAGCAGTAGAAGACAATCCTTTTGGCCTTTATCAAACATATTTCAGAGAGAAGAATTCATCCCTTACTCCAAAATACATCATTCAAGATTATAGTATATTTATTCTGCGAGAAAAATAGCAGGACACTTAATGAGCAAAGAAAGTCTGAAATATCCAGATTCAGCTTTTACATTACTAACAGAGCAGTCTAGTGAAGATTCATTCAGTGCCTGTGTGTCTTTTCTTGGCTCATGAAACTTCTGGTAATGCGAGACATGACTTTTTTCTCCTTCCTAACAGATCTCGTCATCACCTTTCTGTATCTTTTTATGCTAGAGTAGATTCACCGGAGATAGTAGGTTGCATTGTTTGCTATCTGACAGTAAGAGTCTTAAATGTATCTGTATCAGATTTGCCTGGCTGCCAGCTGGGGCCAATTCACCATACATATTCTGTGTGGGGAAATTTTATGTGTTTAATGCTTAGAGGACAAGATTGTTTGGCTAGCTTGTAAGCAGAACTGGAAGCCCCCCAGAAGTTCTTTCTCTCTGTAGAAGAATTTCAGAGAAGGGCCCAGTTGGTTCAGACTCGCTAAGCTCAATTTAATATTTCAGTCCTGCAGCTGTACTATTTCAGGCTGATGATGGTTGTTTGTATATCATAGAATCATACAATAGTTTGGTTGGAAGGGACCTTAAAGATGATTTAGTTCCAACACCCTGCCATGGGCAGAGCCACCTTCTACTAGACTAAGTTGCTCGAAGCCCCATCCAACTTGGCCTTGAACACTCCCAGGGAGGGGGCATCCACAAGTCCTCTGGGCAATCTGTTCCAGTGCCTCACCACTCTCATAGTAAAGAATTTATCCCTTATATCAAATCTAAATCTACCCTCTTTCACATTGATGCCATTACCCCTTGTTGTATCACTCCATGCCCTTGTAAATAGTCCCTCTCTGACTTTCTTGTAGGCCCCTTTCAGATACAGGAGGGCTACAATAGTGTGTTCCTGATGCCTACTCCTTTGCAGGCTGAATAGCCCCAACTCTCTCAGCCTGTCCTCATAAGAAAGGTGTTCCATCCCTCTGATTATTTTTGTGACCCTTGTCTGGACCTGCTTCAACAGATGCACGAGTCTTATGCATTAGTAGTAATTCTTCTGTAGTTTCTCTGGAGTCATAGTCACGTAGTCTGATTTTGCCAGGATAAAGTGGTAAATTCACATTAGCTTTTAGGAAGGTACATTGGGACATCAGCTGTATGCATTTATTTATACTGTCTTGTGTTTTAATAAGGCAAGAGTCTGCCTCTAAACGATTAGATGGTGAAATGAAGTGTACATGTTCTTAAGCTTCATGATTTTCATTTAGATATTTCTTGCTCTCGTTTTCTAAAATTTGTCTTCTTCATGTTTCATTATGAGAAGGATGGAGTTTGTAGAACCACTTTTCCCTTTCCTAGTTTGTTGCATAAAAAAGATGAATCGTATCTGCCTGAATTGGGTGCTTCTTTGAAATAAAGGTCAAAACTAGCTCTATAGAAAAGGAACTCTCTTCTTCCCTGAAATTCAGTTTCTGAGACTTGGTGACCATGAAAGACTGATTTATATTGCTATGGTAGAGTGGTTTAAAGCTGTGCTTGGATTTGAACAAAAAAGCGTATTTGCGGTATGCAGCAGAACTAATTTAAAAAAAAAAAAAAATCTGCCAACCTTGAAGTTGGGATAGAAATAGTTAGTTCTATAAAAGCCCATGGTTTTAGGAAAAGAAATTAATCTGCAGCTCAGTGGAATATAATGCATTATAGCCTACTTTAAGTAACATCAGGCTAAGCTGTCTGTCAGGCTAAATGAAGAGAAATACATTTTATTAAATAAAACTAGTTTCTAAATTACTAATCTTCATGCTGTAGCCATTCACTTCCAGTTTCAGTGGCATTGGAAATGGGTTTTTCTTTTTACAAAACAGAAGATAAGAACAAGAATTTTCTAAGTAAAAGAAGAATGTTAGAGAATAATTCAAATCAATTTGTAGTGCTTCTTCCTAATGACAATTTCTGTTTCTATCTTTGAAGGAGGTGCCTCAAAAGTCAATCATGGGAGTGTGCAAGTGTAACTACTACCATGAATTAGATCTTGTGAAAAAAAATACTTTGTAATGAAGTACCAAACTTCTGTAATGCAATTTACCTCATGATGGACTTGTCAGGAAAAAAACTCCACAAATAAAATCCATGTGAAACTTGAGAACAATCTAGAAAGATGCTGGTCATTTCCTGGGAGGGTCTGAAAGCTCTGGCCACTATTTGAGTTCAATGAAAAATTCTTGCATTGTGTACTGACTATGACCATAAAGAGAACTTAATAAAAAAACAGCAAGAGAAGTATAAGATTATAGATTAAGATGGTCCAATTTTTCGGCTAGCTGTTGACACAACAAAGCTTGTGATAGATAGGTAAAATGCTTGAAGTAATTAAGTATTTAATGTGGGACCTATTTGAATATGATCCATGTAAATCTCTGACTCAAACATCAGGTAATTGATATTCATTGAAAGGTGGTTACAGAATAGGGAAAAAGATAGAAATAATTTAAATAAATAAATAAATACAAAATTTAAAACATTTTAAGATAGAACAGTGGAGGCAGAGTGAAAAACAACCAGAAAGAGACTGAAAATAGGAAGAGAGACACATGATATTTGTTCTGAATAAAAAATCAATATTATATATAAATCTTGAGTATACAAATTTATTCTCCTTTACATAATAATAATACATAATTTTATTTGTTATGTAATTATATTGGGGTTTGTACATGAAAAGCAGGTGATAGGTAATTAGTCATGTAAATGAGTAACAGAAATCTCCCGTAAACTCTAAGAATTGATTCTTTGTGTGTTGACCTTAATAAATTACTCATACATGGATTGCCTTCGCAGAAAAGTCTACTTTAAGGAATTTCTGTGAGACCTGATCAAGGCGCAAAGATGGCATGATCTAACTTGCAGTAACTAGTATCTTATTCTCACAGATAGAGAGCTATTAGGTTGAAACAAGGTTAACCAAAACTGACATTTATGGTTTATAGATTCAGTTCTGTTCAACAATGCAGTTCCCTCTCATTTCTTTGTCATCCCCTCCCACCCCGACATGTAGCAAAGGCAATCAAAGCTCAATGATCTGGAAATAAAATTAGGAAATATGGGATATTAGGATGATTTATGAGATTTCTATTGTTTTCTGGTTTTATTCAGGGAAGAAATATGAACACAGTGTTTTTGCTGTTCCATTTCCACTCATGGTTTGAACTGGGGTGTGCAGAGTCATAGAAATTCATTAACTGAACATGTTGAACCTCAAAAATTTTTACAGTTCACTGAAATTTAAGGGTGAAAGTTTAGGTCACTGCTTATTTTTTCAGAACCGGTTCATCCAGCTGTAGGTCTGATACAATCATTCAGCTCTTCCTAATATAGCTGGAAAAGGCTAGAAAATATTTAACAGCTTAATTCCCAACTCTTGCCAAAAAAAAAAAAAAAATCTAGAGCAAATTTGTCTCTTTCCCAAACAAATGAATGTTTCGTAGAACAATAAATAAACATAAAATGGATTATACAGTGCTAAGCTAGAGGTCTATTTAACCCAGTATTCTCTCTCTGACCTTGACTGGATGCATTTGGAAGTTCAGAGTGATACTTCCACCAGCGTACTACCAGATTTTAGCAAGTTCCTACGTAGGACCTTCTGGAGTGTAGACTTTACTTTTACATCACAGTGTTTAACAGACCTGGCTGGACATTTCTGCTATGAATTTGTCTAATCTACTTTTGATCCCATTTGTACTTTTGGCATCCAAAATATCCTGTGGCAATGAGTGCCAGAATTTAATTACACATTCTGTGTAAAACTACTTCCCTCAATTTATTTTAAACCAGCTGCCTTATAATCTCATTTGCCGACCTTACTTTTTGTATTATAAGAAATGGCAAATATTAGTTTCTTATTCATCTGTTCCATGCCATTCATTATTTTATATACTTTTATCATATCCCACCACCTGTTCTCTGAAGCTGATGAGACTTGTTCTATTTAATTTCTCTTTCTACAGAAGCCATTTTATATCTCTGAGCATCCATCTTTGTATCAATTATACCCTTCTTGACAGGAAGTGATCAGAACTGTATGCCGTATTTGAGATATAGGAATACTACAGGGATATTAGTCACACAGCAACACTTTTTTCTGTTCCTAATAACTCCTGATGTTCAGTTTGCCTTTTTGATCTCGGGTCAATACTGAGCTGACTTTTCCCAAATTCAGATCCAGATCTTTCACTTGATTGACGAAAAGCAAAATTTAAGCTCATCAAAATGTACAGTTAGAATTGTAGTTACCCCTGTGCATTACTTTATAATTTTTGACGCTGAAATATTTTTAGCATTTTTTGGCTGAGATTCTTTTTCAACTCTTTCATTCAGTATTATTTCTCACTATTCTTAATAATTTAGGATCACTAACCATCAACCATCTTTGTCATGCCACTACTCATCCTTCTGTTCTAGGTTTTCATAGATACCTTGAACTGCACAAATACTACTACAACTTCCGTGACACGGCCCCTTGCTACCCCTAAAATCAGCCATTTATCTCTACTCCTCTTTCCATATTACCAAACTAGCTATTAATACAAAAGATCTTGTTTCCAATAACAGTGTAAAGAAAGCCATAACAAGTCTGTGAAACATTCTTTCCTTCTGCAAAAATAGTCTTAACAGTTTTCCATTACATTTCATGCACCACATTTATTAATTCCATAATTTAGATAAATTTGTTTGGTGAACGGTCAGACCTAAGTACATGTTAATATAGAAATACTGACCTTGCTTTTTATCATGTAAGGGACAGCAACTGTCATCTGTAGTGTTTCTACCTTTAGGAGAATCAAAGGGTAGGAGAAGGAAACCACCAACAAAACCCTTCCATATCGGGTGAAAGAAAGATGAAGTTCATTGCAGGCTATCATCTCATAGCAGCCATTCCAATGAAGTTTAAACTGTCTGCTGTACACTGGGCTTCAAAAATTGTGCACTTAGTCATAATCTGGACATGGTCTTTCCTAATCAGAGTACATTTTCTAGAGCTTAATTATTTTGTCCAGGATTTAAAAAGACATTTTCTGGGATCTTTCTGGCATTAATGATTTCTGGAATCATCATATTCAAAGAGAAGCAAGGGAGTAGAAGTGAATATTCACTTAGTAGTGAATATTTCTCTGTTGGAGATTTGACTTTCTAAAGATCTAGTTAACAGAGAAAGGGCAGCCACAGGTAAAATCGAAAGGAGTGATATCTCATCTTTCTTCTAAAGATAGTAGCTGGAGTTTTCTTCTGTCCTTGAAACAGAAGGTGGAAGGTTGGAGTTGCTGTCCATAACGGAAAAACAGGGGAAATTGTAGAGGCTTCTTAGCTTTTCAATTTTACCTCTGAGATACATGGAATTTGTTCTTCATCCTGTTTCTAATATTGAGCCAATAGTATTGGGCTAGGTTCAAAATAACCAGAAACACAGGCCCATTTATTGTGGCAGTATCCTGAACCATTAGTAGGTAGAGTCAAAGAAGAGAAAGAAAAAGAAAAGGAAAAAGTAGAAAACTTAAAAAAGACTAAGAGGTTCCATCCATCATTTGGCTAAATGTTATTAGGTTGCCAAGTGAACAAATATATAAGACAGACAAAAAGCAAGATAAGGGGTAAAAAAGAGTTACTATCCAACACAGAAATTAAGAATTCACATAATGATCAATTAGATTTTATCCCATATTCAAAAAGTACTGTGAATACCAAGAAGAAGACAATAAATGCCTTATATATTTATTAAGTGACTTTGATCTTGGAAACACTATCACTAGTGGATTTTCTCTTATAACAGAAATCAATTTTCACATCACATCCCCTTTTATTATTCCTTGGAAATTATATTTCTGTAAGCTTGATCCTTGAGATGTGTTTCAGTTATTTTCTCAAAATGTTTTATCAGAATTAATTCACCCAGTATTGATTCTGTATGAAACAAAATGCACAGAAAATCCCAGCTATTCCTAACACCAATACTTTGCATACAGAACTCTACAACATCTGATAAGTCTTAACTTGCTTTGGAGTTAACTCAGATATTTAAGAGCTTCAATGAAAATTCAGTTACGTATTCTTTAAATGCTAAACACTAAATACATTTTCTTACATGGATACTAAGATTTCAAGTTAAATGCACATTCTAGCTATGGTTTAGTTAATAAAAATCGGTACAGATCCAGGAGCCATAAAGTATTAAGAACTATTTTTCTCAGAAGTTAACTATAAAGCTTGGTACTTTTTAGAAGTGAAAGCTTGCTATTCGTCAGCTCGAACAACAGTTTCTTGCTAGCAAAAAAATACCATTATTTAAATCAACAGCAGTTTATGATGTTTCAATTTTTTCTATGAAAATTCAGAACTATTCATTTTCATACTCTTATCAACATCTTCAAGATCTTTTTCTTTTGCATGTCTGATTGCTGGAAATGATCATGTGCATTCACACTGTGCTTTTGTAATTGCTTTGGTTAAAAACTGCTGTCTAGAAAAATTTGAATTTTACATTAGCCTGAGCTAAAGCTGCCCAGGCTCAATTATAACCTCTTAATGGTTATATTTGTAATGGAGATTTGTAGCAGAAAAGCTCAGACCTTTTAAATATATTAGACATTTAATGCACTACCCTAATAACTGAATATTATCAATAGTTCCAACATAAAACCAAAGCAAGTTCAGAATCCAGCAATTGCATCTCCCTATGTTGTATTTGAGATTTTTTTTTTTTTTTCTCTGACAGGTAAATAACCAGTTTGTCCTAACTAGACTAGATCACAGGAAATGAATATGCTACTGAAAACAGCAATGGGGTAGAATATTGTCTTTTATCAAGAGCAGTATCATGTAGGTATCTTAAGCTGTCTAGTTACCATGATAAATAGGTTGGGGTATGTGTACACTTTAATTACGAACAGTGAAATCTGCTGAAATTGAAGTATTGCACTTGGTAAGAGATATTAATGTTGAAATGACCCATTTAATAGTGACCTGTGGTATCAAAGTATGGATTTAAATTGGTAATTAATAAAAGTCCTTTTCTGCAAATGCTAACACAAAAACTCAATAAAAATGCTAACTAGGTCTCAAATACCACAGACAGTTTATTGACATTTTAATACAAATTACTTATGCTAAATACTTTTGTACACTCAGAACTAAGGATGAGAGGATAACAATGGATGTATTTCCCAGCTAGCAGTTAGGAGATCAGTGTTACACTTAGTGGACTAGTTCACTTTTGTAGGTTTTAATCCCGCTTATAATGGAGGAACATGGCATGATTTCTTTTTTGAAGATGTATTTACAAAAAGAAAAAAATTATCTCAGACAGCAGAGAACAAGAATTCTGTTTTTTGAAAAAGAAGAAGACAATTAAGTAGTTCTCATTACACTATATTTTTAATGTCCAGGAGATGAGTAAAGGGAACTCTCCGTGATTTAATAGTGAAAGTGCTACTGCTGGTACAAAGACAAAAGCTGACATATTATCTGCCTGGTTTCTTTAACCTATGTATCTAGCAGCTGACATTTCAGAGGCTCAAAACACCTCATAAAATCCCAATTGCGTATGTCAAGCAGTGCAGAATTTTTGTAGAACAGAACAGATATTTCTTGAGAAAAAATTCCCACTTCTATTTCAAATCACATTCTTTTTTTCTCTGGCAACCCAAGGATTAATCAGCCCAATTCAGCAAGATATTACAGTGCATATTTAAACCTATAGGATTAGTGTGCCTTGCTGAATAATACTCTAAATTTATAGCTATTTTTATTGGTGGATTAAGTCCTTTAATGGAATACTAGCATGAATCCTGAAACTGGAACATAGGTGCTGAGGTGTATTACATGTCTTAGAAGGCAGTAAAATAAATAGTTTTTTTCCTCATACCTAAATGCAACTTCTTCCTATGTTAAACATCTGGCTTAGACTGGTGAATATATGTATATCTCTCTCTCTTTGTCTCTCTCCTGTATACATATATATGGAGATATACATATATATATATATATATACAAAAAAAAAAAAATCTGTCTTGTTATGAGGACTTCAATTTTTAATAGAAGATCAATTTTTTGGAGAAGTGACATTAATTCAATCTCTCTATAGATATAAAATAGCCACATTTAAAAATAATTATTTATACTCTTAATACTAGCCATTGAGGATATCAAATTTTCTGAAGAGTTTTCAAACTTAAGTACTTGCAAGTATCACTTGCTTGTGCAGAATACAGTTGTGTGTATGCTGAGTCACAACTGAAAACAATGGTCTTTTATTTGAAGCCTAGCACAGGACTAAGCAGTCTGGAAGACAAAAATGGAAAAAGCGTTGACTTTTAGTGGGTGGTAAGGTGCTTGTGGCTTTGGGAGATAAAAAGATTGTTTGTTCAAGCATTGGACACTTACTAGACTACTCATTGTCTCTGTATTTTTTAGATGGCTGGACATTACCTCTTCCAAGTCATAGCTACTATAGAAACAGTTAGTTCTAAACACTATGGAAATGAGTCAGTTTGCACTACTTGGACTTGGGCAAAGAACTGCAGGTCAGGCATATTCTGCTTGATTAATTGTTGGTCTTGGCTAGAAGTCTGTTTAGAACTAGACACCTTGAAACTAATCTCAGATGCTTGCCTGTACCCTTTTGGATCTGAATGGTCATTGCAATCTGAATTTGAACAAAAAAGCTCAAAGCAACTTCTTTATTTTTCTTTAATGTAAATGACAAAATAGGAATTTCTCAGTTGTCGAGTATGAAATATAGAAAAATAGTCCACTATCTTTGGAAGAAAGAGCAGGCAGCTCAGGAGGACTACAAGGATGTTGTAAGGTTATACAGGGAGAAAATTAGAAGGGCCAAAGCCCAGCTGGAACTTAATCTGGCTACAGCCACAAAAGACAGTACAAAAATGTTTCTATAAATACATTAGCAATAAAAGGAGGGCTAAGGAAAATATCCATCTTTCATTGGATGTGGGGGAAACATAGTGACAAAGGATGAGGAAAATGCAGAGGTACTTAATGCCGCCTTTGCCTCAGTTTCTAATAGTAAGATCAGTCGTTTTCCATGTATACACCTCCTCTGAGCTGGAAGATGGGGATGGGGAGTAGAATGAAGCCCCTGTAATTCAAGGGGTAATGGTTAGTTATCTGCTACGCCACTGAGACACACACAAGTCTATCGAGTTGGACAAGGTCCACCCAAGCGTACTTAGGGAGCTGGCAAAAGAGCTCACCAAACCACTTTCCATTATTTGTCAGCAGTCCTGGCTAACCAAGGAGGTCTCATTTGACTGGACGTTAGCAAATGTGATGCTTAGCTACAAGAAGGGCTGGAAGGAGGATTCGAGGAACTACAGGCCTTTCAGTCCAACCTCGGAGCCAGGGAAGGTTATGGAGCAGATCATTCTGAGTGCCATCACATGGCATATACAGGAGAACCAGGAGACCAGGCCCAGCCAGCATGGGTTCATGAAATCAGGTCCTGCTTGTCTAACCTGATCTCCTTCTGTGACAAGGTGACCTGCTTAGTGGATGAGGGAAAGGCTGGGGATGTTGTCTACCTAGATTTAGTAAATCCTTTGACACCACAGCATTCTCCTGGAGAAATTGGCTGCTTATGGCTTGGATAGGCATACTCTTCCCTGGGTAAAAAAAATGGCTGGATGGCAGAGCCCAGAGAGTTATGGCACATGGAGTTAAATCCAGTTGGTGGCTGGACACACGTGGTATTCCCCAGGGCTCAGTTTTGGGGCCAGTCTTTATCAATGATCTGGATGAGGGGATTGAGTGCTCTCTCAGTAAGTTTGCAGATGACACCGAGTTAGGTGTGAGTGTCAGTCTGCTTGAGGATAGCAAGGCTCTGCAGAGGGATCTGGACAG
>Ga0065711_1047260_pt1 | contig 12431 bp, 6 predicted proteins | sample Hoacrofraction12_FD_59098 | JGI IMG/M metagenome (GOLD analysis project Ga0065711, IMG submission 59098) | Hoatzin crop microbial communities from Cojedes, Venezuela - Epithelial fraction 12 v2 (version 2) | ecosystem: Host-associated > Birds > Digestive system > Esophagus > Crop | place... | reverse complement strand
CCCCCCCAGATCCTATTTAGTCAGAAAGACTTGAATATAATGGGTGTGAATTTTGTTAAGGAGCAGGCAGTGAAAGATATAAACTCACATGAGGTTTTATTCTACAAATTAATGCTTTTGGGACTGTCCCCCTTTCTATGTTGCAATCTGTTCCTGACAGGAGCAGGAGAAGGGGCCATGCTCTGATCAAATAGGAAAACTATGTAGTGTCTCATGAGGTCATTGACGTTATAAGGCAGTGATCCTCAACTAATTTGGATATATCACATTAAAAAAAAATCCTTAAAAAGCCATACGTCTAAGTTAAAACAAAAAAGCTGTACAGCTCTCTGCAAGTTTCAGCTCTATTTAGTTCAGTATCCTTTTGATGTTCATTCTGCATACTCTCAGGACTGAGCTCTCATACTGGCTAAATTTCTGTTTCACTTAACGTGTGTACATACCTGCATACAAGGTCTAAACTTATACCCATCCAAACAATATCTGAATGCGCTTCTGAGACTGTGGTGGGAATTTCTCCTTCCCAATTTATGTTTCTTTATAATAGCTGAAGCAAAGAATTTGGTTTTTTGATTCTTAAAGTCCTTTGCACCAAAGCATTTAATGTTTCATATGGGGAAAAATACAAACCACGAAAGCTAGAAGAAACAGTCACTTCACCTTTTATACATATTTGTAAGATGAAGTTTCCTTTTGTTTTGTGTTTGCAGGTTGGAATGTATTGAAGCCACCATGCGAGTGCAAAAGTGCCGTTTGGAAAGACATTCCTGTTATCAATTGCATACTGGGCTTCCTGGCTTCCTGCGTTATTAAAGCCTACGAATGTGATCCTACAGGGTGCTGCTACTTTGGCCTTGATCTACCAACAACCCTGAGGGTATTGGTGGGATCTATTCACCAATAGCACTTATATGCCAATGCACTAGGCTTTCTATAATTATGAGCTGTAACTGACAGGGTGACGGAGCAATGTGAAGAAGCAGTTAGGACCCAGGATCACCCCAGCGGTAGGGAAGAGAAACCTTCGGTGTTTTTTTGGAAACAATCTGAGAGTTGCTTCGAAGGTTGTGCTACAGTTTAGTCCAAAACCTGAAAAGAAGAAGAATAGCTTTTGTGAAAGGAAATTAATATTTAAGTGGAAATTGCTTAGTTATTTTTCAGTGTAAATGGTTTTCAATTTTCTGTTGTTGTAGACGGCTTTACCGAGTTGGATCAAGTGGTTTGCGTAGGAAGGTAAGTGTCATTCTCCTCTCTTTACGTAGGTACAGAGAGCTGAGATGACTTGGTCATGCTCACTTAACAGATCACAGCATAGCCAGGGTTTGAATCCTAAAGAAAGGCAAGTGAATAATTGTTCTTGTGTGACAAACATGCTATGAATGAAAGGAGTGTTCAGTGATGCATTTTATAGGGTACCTGAGCTAATGAGCTTCTGTTGAATGATACCACAGATAGGATGGTTCTTGAGCAGAATATAGGTACCTGGTTAAATTGCATGTTGTAGAAGATATATAGGCTATAAATATACATACTTATATATTAGCATACTATATATACAGTAAGGTATACAATATATAGTAACAAATATGTTACTATTTATATGCAATCATATATAAATGTATATACACATAGTGTTTAGATTCTGTGGAAATCTTCAATTAGCCAGCCTGATGACTGTACCTACCTCTGATTTGAAGAACTTCATTTTTTTTTGAGGAACTCAATTTTAGTTAATTATGTTAGAAAGGTTTGCTAATCACTTGTAAAGCAATCACTTCAATTTAGCTAAGTAATTCTGATATCAAAAAAGATGTGATTGATAGAATATTTCTTGAAGACTGCTTTAACGCTTTATAATTGGCAAATGTTCTTAATTCTCCAGCACACCAGCCAATCCCAGAGGATTCTTAGGGCAAAAAAGATGTTGAGGTTGCAATACAAATATTATCCCTTTCTGTCATGGACAAGAATCTGAAAAGCAGCAGTTAATTTATCTTTCCATTCCTCCTGTCAATAGGGCCGGTCATTAATTTTTAAAATTCTTTTAAAAAATGGAATTGCTGTTTTTTATCTAAATAAAAATTAAAAATATTTCATCTTGTGGGTGAGAAAAGCAGTGGTGAGTGGGACTAACTTGTTGGGTTGAGTTAGTGATGCACATCAGGTAAAACAAGTTTCCTAATCATGTACCTGCTGCTATTACAGACTTTGCTTCCCTCACTATCTTCTGTCAAAGCTGTTCTGTATAAAGAAATACGTATTTGGCTTCAGAGAGAAAGACTGAACCAGGCAGTGAAAGTATGTAAGTGGGAGATATGTCACATGCTATGCGAATGCCTTCAGCTTGGGCTGAATACTCAAAACCTCAAGCCCAAAACTCAACCACCTTTTCTGGATATTCAAAAAATAAAAAAGTAAAATATGTGCTCCAAACCTCAGGGAGTGGAATTTTTTAGGCTGTGCACTGTGCAATTTATAAAAAAAGGGGAGGAAGAGAAGAAGTAAGAATGGCATCAGAAAAAAGAAGAGAACCGCTAACAAAGACAAAGCAGCACAGCACGAGCAGTGAGGCAAAGAGGGTGGAAGAATTTTGTACAGCTTTGTTGAAGGATGGATTTTTTCTCTCTCTTCTTTGCACTGTGGTTCCCTGTGCCTCCCTCCTCCCTCTCTTGTGATGTGTTTATTTCCTCAGGTATTTTCATCATGATGTGGCAAGTAGAGAATGATCTTTCTATACTAGTTTACTTGTTTTGCAGATTTAGTGAAAGGAGTACTCTTCTATCTTCTCCTGGTTAACTTGGTAAACCAATTAGTGCTTGTTCAGTTGTACATGCTTGTTGGTTTGTGGTTCCATACTCTCAGACACTGACATCTGACAGAAAGCAAGGACACAGACTGAACCAACTTTATTTGTGATCTACTGGTCATTTGTGGGTTCAACTCTTAACATTTATATTCCATTAATATGGTAGTTTCTGGACTGAATGAATACACAATCTAATCTGTGCTCTCCAGAGGATATCACTGTAACACTTGAATGTGTTACTGTTGAAGGAATTTGGGTCAAATATTGATTTTTTCCAGTATGCCAGTATCAATCAGTGTATTTTAATTTAATTCAAAATACAAGGAACTGAGAGTTCATAGAGACTAGACTTATACTGAGCTGGACTCATTTTCTCTGGGCTGCTATCTCTCAGTCTGCTGACACAGTGAACAGCAGAGATAATTCAGTACTTTATGGAACAGCTAGGCTGCTGAGTTGAAATAATCTGTACTTATACTCATTCTGATAAAACTGAGAAACAATCTCTAAAGTGAAGTCTCTCCAGAGGAGCCTGAGCAAGGTGGCCTTCAATGAGTAGTGTTAAAGCCTCGGGGACTGCCTTGGGGTGGTAGAACTGGTGGAAGGAACTGATATGGTAGCATATTATTATGGTGCACAGTAAAACAAAGGTAGAAGTCAGAGGTGTCTGATCTAGAATATCTCTAGCAGTGAACCTTTGAAAATAGACTGGCCATGGCAAACTCCAGTTGCAAGTAGAGAATCAATCAATGTTGCTGAATGTGTACTCCTACCCAGACATTTAATACTACAGTAGAACTATGGGATTCATAGAAGTGATTGACTCCTCTGGACATGGAGCTGAATTCCAGATGATTTGTGTATATTTACTATTGGGATTTCTGAATAGTATGGGGAGAAGGTTAGAGAGATGTGAGAATAGATTTCATTGATTAGCTTACAGAGGAGAAATTAAGAAATAAACCCCAAAATTTTAGATACACAAGTTGGAAAATTTTGATCCATTATTTAAGATACAATGATTTGATCTGAGAGAGGTGAAAGGAACCTCTGTGTTGGTTCACATATCTTCTGTGAGCTTGTGTATTTGTTGTTTCTGTAACTGAGACGGATTTTCTAGGGTCCAATGTTGTGCTGTATCCTCAGTGCAGGGATTCTAATAATCCTGGCAGCAGATTGATTTTCAATAAGTAGAGTCCAGATTATGAAATCCCTTCTCTTGCTAACAAACACCTGCTCCTGCAGACAGATTCGATGAGACTAGTGGAATTACTTGAGAGAGTGCTGGCTAATTTCAGTGAGACTTCCACACTCTTGGCCCACTTTAGGTAGTTAGATTTAATTGTGTTTGAAAAGGAATGGAGCCAAAACAAAGTACAGACGGGGAAGAAATCTCAGTGGTTCCTATGGATATGCCTTCATAGAAGGTAAAATACACATTCTTATCTGAGGTTTACCCCAAATCCCCCCCTGCTATTCACATCCCCTTAAATCCTTGCCTGCCTGTCCATTGAATATTGACCTATTTGCTCAGAGAGAGTCATAGGATAAAGTCTGCTCTGTGCTTTAAGGAAGCCCATCTACTTTGCAGTGAGGTTGTGCATGAAACCCACTTTGTTTCCCTGATTCTATTCCACATCTGAGAATTTATGACCTTTTTCCTTCCTCCTGCACCAGAAACTACATGCATATTTGTTTGTGTATGTTTACCATTGAAATCCTGATTTCAGATGCTCTGCCTCATCTCTGACCAGCAGAATCTGTCTCAGCCCAGAAATAAATAAAAAATTTTAAAAAAGAAATCTGTTGGAGGCTGTGATTGCTGACCAGAGCACTGTCAAGTCAGTCATGATGATACTCATAGGTAGAGCATGTGAATGACTCTGCCCACGTCTGAAGGAAAGACAAAAACAGGTCTGTGCATTAGGCACACAAGCACATCTGGAAGCATCTTATCTGTGCCACCTAATTTAGAAAGCTGAGCTGGAAGCGTCCAGAAGGAGATGGGCAGCACATGATCCAGAGGCAGGGGGAAAAAAAAGAGTGAACGGAAGGACGGAGGAAAAAAGACTTCATTATTAAAGGTAATTTTTGCCATTTACTCCCACACAGTATTTCAGAACAAAGTGTTCTGAGTTGTCCTCTGGACCCTTCACTGATTCTTGTGCAGGAGGCCATGATTCCTAATTCAGGGATGTAAGGACCTGGGCAAAATTTGTCACTGTGCATCCTGCCAAAGGCTTCAACACATCCCTGAAAAGGCCAGCACAATTTTCAGCAGCAACTTCTTATCTATCGAGTCATGACCCTGATGTGGTTCTTGCAACATAAATCAATCCGCCACTCCAAAGAGATGATTTCTTTCCTCCCCACTGACTTTCTACTGGTAACTGATGCTTGTGGTCTCGCTGTCTTGTAATAATGCAAAGTAGAGCAAAGCATCCTATCAGTGCAGGCACTCAGCTCTGGAGTTCTGTTTTATTCACTGCAACTTCATTTGCTGCAACTTCACAGGGGCCTGCCCTGCTCTCTTTTCCTGGTATTTTTGTTTTATCTCTCTGTACTCTCAATACAAAGCCTAGTGTCATGGTAATGCATGTATTCAGTGGGTGCACACAAATGTATGTGGATGGTAAAGGGGCTTCAATTTATTTCCAGACAGAAAAAACAGGCATTGATGTAAATTCTGAAAACCACAGCAATGGGTGAGTCTGGCAACTGACCATCCACCAAGAGTCTGCACAATCTTTGCTTACTGTTCCATGTACCTCATCCACAAACTTTGCAGCTGCTCACTCTTTCACATGAAGATCTGGGGTCAACATTGGAGAGTCCCATAGCAGGAGGAGGAAGGAAGGAGAAACAGGCCTGACATGATGGCCTGGAAGTTTTATGCTGGGCAAGATACTGAGAACCTACTGGAGATGAATCTCCAGGAGAAAGAAGCAGCAAAGTCACACACCAATAAATCATAGAATCATAGAATACTTAAGGTTGGAAGGGACCTTTAGAAGTCATCTAGCCCAACACCCCTGCAATGAACAGGGACACAAGACCAGGTTGCTCAGACCCGTGTCCAACATGGCCTTGAATGTTTCCAAGGATGGGACCTCCGCTACCTCTCTGGGCAACCCGTTCCAGTGCTTCACCAACCCCATTTTAAAGAACTTCTTCCTTATATCCAGTCTAAATCTACTCTCCCTTAGTTCAAAAGCATTACTCCTTGTCCTGTCACAACAGGCCTTGCTAAAAAACTTGTGCCCCTCTTTCCTATAGGCCCCCTTTAAGTATTGGAAGGCCATACTACATGGCTGCTACCATCTTTGTGACTGTCACTGAAGAAACAGCAGCAAGAGTGGGAACTTTTCCCAGGTAGTAATCAATATAAGATGTATTAGGAAAACTAATGGCCTGTTAAATTCTGCGTCATCTCAGATGGATTTGCAGGGAGATACTAGGGGCTTTCTCTGACTCTAATTCATCCTCTGACATGTATGATCCAAGATAGATTTACACATGTGAAAAATTTAAGAATGGAAGTATAAGTTTACTCCAGCTACATCTGAACAGATTGTGAAGATTGTGATCCATTTCCCTTGCATTTTTCTGTTCATGAATCTTATTTGAGCAGACTCTTATGCTGTTATTCTTACAGCATTGTCCCAGACAGTGCAAAAATCCCTGACACTTTACTAAGCGAAAGTGTCTCTTGATGCTTTTCATACTTCAGATCCTTCTGTTTTCTGGCTATATAGTTGAGAGAAGGAGGAGATTTATTCTGTTGCTTGTAATTTCTCTTGCTTAATTCAGCACCCTGTTCATCTATGTGCAAATTTCCCCCTTTTTTTTTGCCTATTGGTGCTCGATAATATTTAGTTTAATTTTATTTAGAAGGACCTGAAAACAAAAAATAAGTTTCTTGGTTGAAGGAAGTTTTGAACCGTATGGCTTTACCTTTACGAAATCACAGCCCCAAAATTCAAGGACAGGTGAGTCAATTTTTTATTTCTGGTCATTTGACCTTGGCCACTACTGAAAGATGCAGAAGGTCCCTCTACTTCAGGTTCATATAAGCATACGTTTTGGCATTGGCATCATGCAATTTAGTCCCTAAGGAATCTAAAATCCCAAAGAGTCGTTGGAGCCTCCAGAACAACCAAGGATCAGGAGGAAGGAGAAAGTGAAGGATAAATGAGTTTCAAAAATGGGGGTGGGGGTGGGGAGGGAAGGGGAGAGGAGGAGGAGGTTGTTTGCCACACACTCCTAAACAGTGCTCCCCACTTAACAGTCTGAAATACACTCTGCAGGCTTGGCTGACTATTCAGTGAAAGCAAGCTTCTCTATCAGCACACAGCTTAGATGTGTAAGGTAGATGCAAGTACCTGCTCACTTCCCTTCTGGCCCTCATGCCCCTTCAATAAGGAGAAAATCGATTCCCCCTTTCTGAACAAAGGTCTGCAGCTAGAAGAGAGCATGATCTCCCTGTCTGAGTAACAACTGGGGAAAAATGAATAGACCATATGCTGGAGAGGAGCCGCCAGAACATTGGGACAAAATGTGGACCACTGCCAAGCCTCGCAGCTAAAGCCAAGGCAACAAAGGTGAGGGTTGGAGGGAGACTGCTCAGAAACACAGTCAGGGACCCTGCACTGGTCTACATTTAGGGACTGCAATGTATAAATACTGAATGAAAAATTTATTATATTTCTGGAAAAATTACTTGTTTTCAGAAACTCCTTGGAAAATGAAGTCATTTACCCAAATGACCCTGAACATCCTTGTTAAAACTTGCGTAGTTGCTTTATTCTTTCTGGTTTTCACCTGCCTGGTCATTCTCAGGAAAGCCTAGACTGTTGCAGTATTTTATCTGAGGGTGTCTGTGGCTCTTAATTTCTTTATTTTATTTTTTCTACCCTAATTCCTCTTTCTCCAGAAACCAGTTCATTACTGTTTCTCCTGTGACCTAGGCTCAATGGCAGGATGGGTCTGCTCAGGCAAACATCATCAACAGATATAACAATTCTGCAGCCTCTGGAAGAGGAGCTTACTTTGTGAAGACTTTCATGCAACAGAAATCGATCTGCAATATGTTCACTCTGAAACTTTTTTGCCTCCTACCTGTAAACTTATTGTATATGCCAGTTCTGTTCCAGGCCTGCAGAGGTTGCCTTTGGTGGTGATGTATGATTTTATTAGAGGTGGACTGGAGACCTGAAGCTAGTGAACTCAGTGAGCTCTGGGAGAGAAATTAGGAACCTGGACCTGAACTGTAACCTCATGATCTGTGGGACAGAGCCAGGTTTTTCATATGAGCTAGGACAGTGAGCTGGGATGGCTGGCCTATTCTATACTTTGTGCTAAGTCTATATTGGGCGCTATGCACCTGGTCAATCTTATTCCGCACACGCATAAGTCAACGACTAACTTGATAAGTGAGGAAATAGAGTAGAATCTTGGCTAAGTTTTGGTTTAAAAAAAGAAGTTTTAAAGTAGGGCAATTATTTACAGAAAGAATATATGGTTGTTATTAAAAACCACACTTCAAGTTTCTAGTAAGAATCACATTCATTATAGTCCCTGTTACATTTCTTTAATCAGACAGGTGTCTTCTGAAGCTTTGTACTTTAAAACAGAGTCTCTGCTTAGAGACATTTCAGCAAAAATGAAACCATTCAGATTAATCGATTGTGACTGATTTAACTGAAACCTAATTGCCTACATTGCTGATACTTATTTGTCTAACAAACCTAAAGGAAAGCAATTGGAAAAAATATCCTTATGAAGTGTTTTACACCTTGTTGGTATTCCTCTGTAATTAGTCTTTTTAGATTCTAGATATCCAGTCCAGTGTAACTTGTCATATATAGGCTTATAATGTTTAAAGGGAAAAATAAATGAGTATATACTTCCGGAATGGCAGTGATATCTACCAAATTTCCTTTTAAATATGCACAGCAAAATGGATTGTTAAAGATAATCCCCTGAGGATGGTACCTCTTTTGTGAGTTTTCTACCAGAGCGCACCCTGCACTCTGACAGAAAATTGCTCATTAATCTCCAAGGAATGACTGTTTTTTCAAAATAGTCACTCAGCTATGCTGCCACTGTTAATTTTCTAAGCATTATGGGTGCCATTAATTGCTTGATGTGGTTGGTAACAGCAGTAATCCTTTCTGAATGGGACATTAACTCCAAAACAAGTCATTAGCTTTTGTCCACATACTGTAATTAACACTTACCTTCCAACAGGTAGGCATCACGCCTTCACAGAAATTGCAAAAGCCATCATGTCACCAAAGACTTGGCATCTATCTGATATTTATATTTAATCTCAAGATATTATGGTGATGTGATTTTGAGGGTGAGTACTGTTTTACTAGCAACCACTTGCATTTGGAGTGGTAGACACTGTCAAGGTAAGGGATCTGATCTGCACTTTCAGCGTGGGGAGAGATTTACTTTCTCTTTTCCCTCCAGCTTTTTTGCTTCTTAAGATAGATAGGGAAAAGGTATGGATGCCTCAAGTTTCTTCTTCTCTGATGTGTGAGATATAGCACCATGTTTGGTCACTTGGCAGGAATGCATTGCACCTTCTTTGGAGCAGAGCAGAGTTCTTACCTAATGTTGGTAACAGGGAGATTGAGGATTGCTTGGCATGGAAAAGACAAGAAAGAATGTATTTTCCTACGTCATATACAGCATACTTTGCCTTTGCAACTCCTGCTCATGTCCACTACATCTCATGCCAGTGGGTGCTGGAATGAGAGGTGGAGTAGCTGAGTGTCATGGTGTGGAAGAACCTGCCAAAACTGCAGCTGCTTAGATGCCAATTTTGTCAGGAAAAGTCAAATTTTTGTTTTAATTTTAAGGGAGGAATGGAGGGATTAATTTTCAACGTCTGTTCTTCACTTTGATACTTTTGCTGAAAGCTTTGGAGTTAAGAGGTGACTGTGCGTGTATGCAATATGGAGCTCAAAATCTCTGCAAAGGTGTCATTTTTTCCCCCAAGCTGCTTTTGTGTGGCTCTGATGTCACTTTTAGATTATTATGGTACGACTTTAGACTCTGTTTATTTGATTTTGCAGTCTGGGACCAAACCCAGTGTGTTGAAGTACAGATACATGGGCAGAAAGGTGGGAGGGTATAGCACATATTTGTTTTTATATTTAAGAAAACAGTTCTTTCTTTGGTCTATGCTTTTAAAAAAACCCAACAAATCCAACCTGCAAAACAAATCTCTAGTAAGTGTATTTAGTTGTGATTTTTAAAGGCCCTACATGATTTAAGATAGATGGTCTCCCTGAAAACCTAAGAAGTTTGTGCTTCTAGGCTGCTAAAGCATATTTGATATGACTGTTTATATTGGATTCTTTATATTGGATTCACTAGTAGCTTAGCTCAAATTGAAGCAGAGCTTTGGTATATCATTCCTCCAGGACTAAAATGTCAGCTACTGACACAGCCTCGAATATTTTCTGTTTCTGGAATGTGCTTTTAGGGAACATTGCTTGGTGATATCAAAGGGCACTTCCCAGTGGCAGCTTCCGCTGGTTGAGAAATTAGTAACCTGGAGATGCTCATAAGTCTTGCCTGCTTTGCTCAGAGATAATAAACACTCAAGCAAAGTTACACACAAGTAATACTCCCTGTGGGCACTCCAAAGAAGGCACTGGAATTTCCTAACCCTGCAGCAAATATGCAGCTTACTTCAGTATGTCTAGCGTATCTAACTGTTCTTTATCTAGTTATTCCCGTGTTTTGGCCTACAGGTCTTTTTTTTTTTTTTTTTCCTTTTTTTCCCCAATTTGCCTGATATCATGGGGTGTGCAGAAAAGGCGGGTATTATATCTCACTGCAGGTGCTTTAGCCATAAGTTGATTTGTGTAATATTCTTTGGGTGATGCTGTTGTCTAGCCATGCTTTATATTCTCTGTACACTTGGAAGTATTACAGAATTTCCACTCCCCTTTTTTAATATGTTTTACCTGTTCCAGGTTTTGGGCTTCTTGCATTCTTTTGACCCTTAGTTTTCCAGGATTTTTTCAGTTGAGGCTATATTCTTTTTGTTGCTTTTTAAAAACATTGAATCATAAAGATGGCAGAGGTGAATAATGCTAGCACCTGACTTAATACAACTACATACAGTTAAAAAGAGAAAGCATTTTTACTTACATCAGAAGGATTTTGGACTTCATACTTAATTTATCCAATTATTCAGGGGTTTTGATTGTGGATACCATTTTCTGTAATAGCCATTCTGAGCTGGATATATGTGCCAAGCAGTATGGATTATAGTGGAAAATATTTAAACCATGTGTATCTAAAGCTATGTAACCAAATGTAACAGGGTTTGGTAAAGGCTTACATTGAGTAAATGGCTGGCCCAGGAAGACCATTTTCACATTGTGGTAATGAGTACTGACTACTGTTTCTGAATATAAGAGCAAAGTAAATGTTGTTGGCTAAAAAGTCAATGCAAATATTAAAACTGTGTAGATACGCCTTTGAAACTAAAGGTCATTTATCTGCATGAGTGTGTGTTTTTTCAAGGAAGTGCTCAGATCTCTAAATAAAATCTTCATGGGATTATTTTCAGATTATTTGAGTGGAGCTCATAAAAACAGGCTTTGTTTATTTTGTGGATTTACATACAACTTCTTTAATATAATCTTTTTATAAGTGACCCAGTAGATCATATTAAACTGCAGGAGAAATTAGTTTTCTAGCTTCTTTTATTCTGTAAGAGATATAAGTGTGACTTACTCTCCTTGGTAAATGAGTTTATGTTTTTTTCAGGAAATTTGCAGCTTGCAGAAGGGACAATGAGGGTATTTGGCAAGATACCCACTGTATGTTTTTTTACAAATGTGTTGAGAAAGGGTTTGAGGAAAAAAAGGAAAAAAGGCATTTAAGTTGGGAAAACATGAGTGGACTTACTGAAAGTGGGTAGACAACATTTCCTTTGGAGGTGGTGGAAGGTATCAAACAAAGCTTTTCTCATCCAGGGGCTGCCAAACCATTGGGCAAATAAATGGAGGATGAGAACGCAGGCTTTTTTAAACCTGTACCTCACATAAATTTCATGTATTTTTAGCAGGTGTCTGATAAAAAAGCATTTCATTTTGATTTCAAAAGGACATTTTGTGCTGGATTGATGTGGGAAATTGACAATTAGTTTGATTTTGCTATAGCTTTACTTTAATTTCGTTATATAACTTTGCATCTATGTTAAGGTAAGAGTTAAACACTGTTAATTAATTTAGTTCTGCTCTTTGTAATCTTGCTAATAAGGACTGTTGTGGCTCAAATGTAGCTAACAAGGACTGCTTGCGAGACAGACGAAGAGAAACAAGGACTGATAACCAGAACTTTGTTGTCTGTAAGAAGCAGCTCTCTAGCTGAAACTGTTTCTGTGGTTTGGGACTCAGCCAACACAGACAACTCAGGAATTTTTGAGCCAAAGTTGAAAGCACACAGCGAGGAAGACTACGAGCCTTCATCCAGAAGACCTCCACAGACGACCACCAGACGACACTGTGCAAGTGCTAAAGGGGGGTGGAGTATGATAATGAATTCCTAGAAATAATTACAATAGTCCAGCCTACTTAGATAAGCTTTGTAATAA
>Ga0065711_1047259_pt1 | contig 12431 bp, 5 predicted proteins | sample Hoacrofraction12_FD_59098 | JGI IMG/M metagenome (GOLD analysis project Ga0065711, IMG submission 59098) | Hoatzin crop microbial communities from Cojedes, Venezuela - Epithelial fraction 12 v2 (version 2) | ecosystem: Host-associated > Birds > Digestive system > Esophagus > Crop | place... | reverse complement strand
AGCCAGGGCACACTGCTGGCTCATGGTCAACCTGTCATCCACCAGGACACCCAGGTCCCTCTCCACAGAGCTGCTCTCCAGCAGGTCCACCCCAAGCCTGTACTGGTGCATGGGGTTGTTCCTCCCAATAGTAGTAGAGTAGTATTAGCATTGCTATGCTAACCCAGCACCTGAATGTCGAGGAGCTGAGGTACATGCTGCTGTGCATTTCTAATACTTTTCCATTACGCCTGTCAGTGCAATAAATAATAATGCTTTTCATGACTTCGTATATGTGTATTTCATAGCTGTTGTAAGAAATATTAATTTTAGAGACCACTTTTAAGTTTTCTCTTTTTAACTCAGAATTGCCGAAGTGTTTAAAGAACAGGCAAGGTACCTAAAAATAGAGATAAAAAATGGTCCTGTGTGTCAGTTGCCTACGGTAATGCACAACACATAGCTGATGTATGTAACAAATCTATGATCAGATCTCCACAAGCGGCGTGGCATGTGATAAGGATGCGGGAGCTCAGAACAAGGCTCAGCCAGCTGTGCTTAGAGAAGCGATTCCCACTGGAGTCGTTTCCTTACCTGTGAAATGATGGTGATACTTACACTGTCAGAGGCTTAAGTCATTTGTGGTTTTACAGCAAGGTGAAAAGTCTATATCTAGATAAAAAAATCCCAACAAACTATTATAGAATAATGCTACTTAGTATTTAATAATTTGCTTATGCAAGTAACTGTCTCTATTAAGGAATAATTGAAACATATTTACAGGGAAAATTTGAAAGTAAATAATAGCATTATCTAGCCAAGAAGCTATAACACATTATTATTATATACTTGGTTCATGATTCAGCAGTTGAGCTGTTTTTGTACATGTAAATGATTTTTGCTTAATGGATTATTGCAGCAGTTCTGAGCAAGCAGTGCAGGGCTCTCCGAAGGACATACCTTGAGGACACTGCAGCAGCAATATTTTGCTGTGTCACTAGATTTTATCATGCGTAAAGGACAGATTCTTTTACACTCGGGAGTTTTCAGATGGAAACCACTTCTACATTTCTGGCTGGTTTCATGTATGCTAGCAGTGTACAGTAATTTTAAAAGTTCTTAAAAACAAATTGATTCTATTAGTACAGGTTTTTTGTCCTTATATAAATAGTGCATTATCAAGTGTCTGACTAGATCAGCAGTTGTATAAACTACATCAAGGAAATGAGGAAGCTTATGACTACTTCTTACAAGAATTTTATGAGCGATATCTTTTATTTCTTTTTTTGAAGCAGAAGTAATAAAAATACAAGTGGATTTTAGTTTACTGTTACAGTGCTCTATGGCTGTCAAGTGCTATTACTAAACAAATAGTAAAAATACTCTGTTGATTTTATTGCTTTAGTAATACAGTTACAGGAAGCACTGTATTCTCCAAGATTTCGAACATGTTTGAGAGTTAGTACATAGAAGTAATTTCTTCAGTTCAGACTGCATCCAGCACTTCATGACAGTGATCTTTCAAAACAGCCAGAGACTGAGTTACTAGATCAGGGACGTATGGTTTCACTAGCTTGGGATTTATCTCTGGAAAAATTTAAGAATGTAGTTGCCAGTAAATTGCATTGAACTGAGGATCATACTCTAAAATAAGGATAGTGATGCAAATTTTAACTAATGGGCATCTACAAAAAAAGGGGGTGATGTGTCGTTTGGAGAATGGTTTATCAGTCTCAGAGACAGTCTCAGTTACAACTCTGCGTCGGTGCCAAGCATTCCCTAAACGTCTAAAATCTGCACAACAGATCTATAGACTGTACGATACAGTATTGTGTTAACTTGGGGTTTTTTTGAAGAACGACATCTTTCTACTGCACTGATAAAGGTGAGGGAAGAATGGCGAAATTTCCAGTAAACTCAGGGTATTTCTAATCGAGCCTTTAATGTCAGTCCAAGAAGTAACAGAGCTACAGAGAGAGGTGAAGAAGCACAGAGTGAAGCTGGTATAACTGTTTGCTTTGGCCTTCTCCCAAACATCTACATGATAAAAGGAAAATTGTGTTCAACCTAGGAGTCAAAGAAATCAAAACAAACGTGCCTACATCAAAGAACCTGATCCCCAGCTAAAGGGTAACTTTCTGGTATTGAGATGTAATCTCTCCTGTTGCTGAAATATAATTAATAATAATGCAAAATTTTGGGTTTTGACACGATACTGTTTAATGTCTGTACTACCAAAGCTGTGTTACCACTTTCATTACCAGTGACAGCAATCGATAATACTGCCGGCAGTTTCAGTGAGGAGGCACCAGGTTAGCAACCATGGGGGTGGAAGTACCGTTTCTCTCTGATCCACAGAAGGTGGTTTGATAAATTCTGTGGAGTTTTTCTGTTTGTTGTATGTTCTTTTTTTTTAATTCAGATTATTTTACCTGAGTTTAGTAGTGATGTGATGAGCCAAAGTTAAGCCAGCTTGCTAATCAGTGGACGAGCAAAGGGAAGACTGTAAAGTGATTAGGGTTTTACTCGGGCTGGTATGGTCTGGATGTTTTTATCTTTTCCAGTCTTCTAGCTTGAGTAAGGTACTTCATTTAGTTGCTTTAGGTGTTAGGAAGGATCTGAGTCTAAGGAGGGCTTGGATCAACTTCTTTGGATCTGAAGTTTAGGTGGGAGAGCACATGTTCTTGAAAGCTACCCTGTTGGCTCTGTTACTGTATCCTCACCAGAGAGGGAACTCTCTTACTCCTGTGCCGGAGTGCGTTAAGGAGCCCAAGTGTATCTCAGGCTCTTGGCTGTGCTATATTTTTACTATTGAGAACCTTACTTTCTGGAGCTCTGAAAGCAACGCTCCTTAAAAGTAGTACACAAGGAAAAATATGTTGTGTGTTTATGCCTAAACCTAGGTTTTGCAACCATGTTGATATTAGCATCCACACTGCAAAGTTTTTCAAAATGTGCCATTTTGTTAACATTAAGAGGTTGAATTGCTTTATTTTAATGGAGACACTTGTAAGTTGGGATGGTACTGCCTATAATTGATCTGTACTTCAATTTTCACTTGGAGCTGTCTTTTGTGTGGTTGACAGTTGTATGTTTCAGTTATAGTTTATACAACCTTGCTTTCCTAAATATTAAACTGTTTCTGAATCTGAAATACCTGCTTTCCCCATGTAGTCAACATACAGCCATTCTTGGGTGTTCTGCCTGCCCCTGTTCCCTTCAGAAGAAGTCATGTATCAGATATTTTTATTTCCCTGTAAGTCTGATATTTTGGTGGCCCTTCTTCCTCCTCGTATCAGAATCCGTTTGCATCATCTCAACTGATTTTACTAACAACTTGTTTCCTTATGCTTCTTCACACACTAACATTGAATTATGGGTTGTATCATTTTGCTTGACAGATAAAAGTAAGAATATTTGTTATGTCTTGCATGAGGAACCTAGTACAGTTACAACATTGTCAAGGCATGCCATCTGCAAAGCAAGCGGGCAGTACCCGTTTTCCTGGAGAAAGTAAAAAAAAAAAACAAAAAAAAGCAGTGTGCATGCCTTGTCAGAGCACTTGCATCGCTTGTACAAGCTACAAAAAAGGCATCCCAAATACACTGCAGTTTTCCAGGTAGTCACTTCGTTTATAAAACTGCACAAAATGAAAAACATTGGTACAAAAAATTTGCATGTTTGAAGGTACATGTGGACAAATGTACAGAAGCCATTCTCTGAAGCTTCAGCCTCAACTTAGGTCCCTATTCCAGGGACCTGCCCGACCAAATTCCAGAGCTTCGTCTCTCCTGGTCATTATTTCCTCTGTGTGTGTTGTATTTTATGTATATTTCCACCTGGGTGTATCAATGAGGCAGAATGCCTGCTCTGAGTAAGCATTTTGGATTCCATCTCCAAACTCTGCTTTAATCAATATCGTTTGCAATGATGGAGTGCTGTGTAGAGTCTCCTTTTCTTGTCTAACCTCAGCCAGGAAATACAACAGATGGGTTTCACCGGGCTTTTTTGGCAAGGAGTAGCATGAAAATAGAAATAAACCTTATTACATATGTGCTTCTCAGCACGATGCTTGTAATGTGCAATAAATATCACTAAAAAAGTGCAAACTTACTGCCAGTTAACCATTAATCAGGGAAAAAAAAAAAGTTAAATAGAATGAGCTTGAGAGCAAATGCATCTTAACCTTTACATTAAAAACTGGTGGTAGGGTGGTTTTATTCTTGTATGTTGACATGCACTTGCACAGAGACAGTATATCTCAATGTATTGCCATGAAATGAAAGGTGATGCAGTTATGTGCTTTTCCAGAAACAGCAAATCCACTGTTGTGTGAGCAATATAACAAATACGTAATATAAGGCAGACTAAAGGAAGTAATGTTATTAGAAAACAAAATTCCAGATCTATAACTTGTTCAATAAAACCTACTTTCATGAATTGCCAATTAACATTTTAAATAATCTGAATTCTGCCAATATGTGTAAATCATGTGGTCCTGTTAGATATTCAAGAAAACTGTAACATGTTTTCTGAGCTTCAGATGATAAAACTTGTGGCAAGGCATCTGAGGTGTCAAAAGCTGATAAATGGGTAAAATGCTTCCAGCTGAACTGGGGAGGGTACAGGTTGTCTTCGGTTGCCTGTATGGGGTGAGAGTCTTGGGCACACTGGTATCTCTGCTGCGTCTCCTGTCACATCAGTGATGCGCAGGGGAAAGTTGCAGTGATTCAGCTGCCCTGTAGGGCTTTTGGAGGTCAGAGATGGGGCCATGTGGTTATCCAGGGCTAACAGCAAGATTTTGTTTTAAGAACTGTTCATTCAGCCTATCGAGCAACTCAATTCTCAGACTAGTTTCTGTATGTTAGTATACTAGGCGATTTTTTTAAAATCCTATCAACTAAGATAAATAAAAGCATAAAAATACCTTTAAATTTAGATATTAATGGGCGCTCGACTTTTTTGGATAAGGCTAGATTTCTGGCCTCTGTGAGATGCTGTATTCTGTAGGATAATGCACTGTGGTTCTGCTCGGGACAGGACGTCTGTTTTCCTAATAGCAATTTCTTCTTCACCTCTGAAGACACTTCTTCAAATCTCTTCCTCAAGGAGATGCTAATCTCTGTGGCACCTAGAGTATGTCATGAAATTCAAGACTTTTCATGTTTTCCCTTTATGTGTAGGAGGCTATATAGATTCTGATGGTGATCCTGGTCGTTCTTTATTCCCCAATGGTAGATACAACCTTCTCTGATCCACCAGAAGACTCATCAGCCATGTCAGCTATTCCCTAAAAAACCAACATGGTGTCTTTAGGCAACTGGATACCTGTTCTAGCTGAAGGAAAAACTGATGTCAACAGTTCATCCTTCCCGTTCAGCACTTTTATCGTTTGACTGATGTCGGTTATGTGTGCTTCTACTAACATTAGTGAAGAAAACAGTCGAGATTCAACCATAGCGACTCATATCATCCAAAAGCAAATGAACCTTATCAGTTCTTCCTGTCAGTTCTACTCAATAGCAGATTTTACATTCAAATGCAACACCTTCAATTACGTAGTTTACATACTGGTTGGTTGACTAATATCAAAAGAAATTTATCTGTTGAAATCCAGAGTAAATCAATAAAACTTTTGAGAAGCGTAAGAAAACAGAATGAAAAAATGTTTCACACGCATGTAGTACTTCACAGTCCTCGGTAACTCTGGTTTCTGGTTTTCCTGAGTGTCAGAAACCTGAAAGCACTTGAGATGAAGTTGGCTTCCAGAGGCAGCGTTTAGTCACACGTCTTCCTCTTGCTCTTGCCTCTCCTCGTGCTTGAGGCGCTGGTTCCTCGCAAACCACGTGTCTGTTCTTGCTACAGACCAGGGAAGAGGAGAATCCCGAAACAGCATTGCCCAGTTTAATGCAACCTCTGTTCACTTCAGATTCAGCAGTAGCATTTCCTGGTTTTGTGTAAGTAATAGGTAATGGGGGTCTGTTTCTGTTCTTCAGCTTTAGTAAGACCAGAAAATTTGAGGTAAATGAGCATTTTTTTTTTTCCAGAAGCAGGAAGTTTCTTCATTTTGTTCTGTGTACGGTCAGTTCCTTTGAAGACAGTTGCTTTATCATGGTTAGATTGCAATGAGCCATAACAAGATGGTTTGAATATTTTATTGAGACCATAGACTTTATCTTAAATACAGGCTCTGTATTCTTATTCTCTTTTTTTTGAGATACAATGCTTTTCTTTCTTTTTAAAGAGTTTGAATGTAACATGGTCTAAATTCAGTGGGGAAAAAAATGAAGGGAAATAAACATTTATTGTACAAAATATGCATTGATTTGCGTTAGGTGGTCCTGAACTCTATAATTGCTGGAGAGATTAGAAAGAAATGTTACGAATAGTTTTGCATCTCAGTTTTGGTAATGTTACCGCTGCTTTGCTCCATTCCTTACACCCTGTAGCTCTGGGCAGGGGCTCTGCCTGCTCTGGACCCGGCTGCCTGCTGAGCCTGTAGATCCTCTGAAGTTCAATGTTGGTTTTGCCACTTCTTAAAGAAGTTGTCATCAACTTGTCTATATACTTTTACATTAAAAAAGTATAAAGCTAGAGCTTAAAGAATTATTTTTTTTTCTTCTGTTATGGTGTTTATCACTTGCTAAAGTACCAGCTGTATGAGTGTGTGGAGATCCTTTTCATCTTGAATTAAAAGTGATTGCATGTAGTTTTAATTCCCCAGTTCAGCTGCACTAAACAAATTTCTGAGCAGGTATCTCCATTGTAACAACACCTACCTAATTCATTTAAAAAATTACAATTAAGTATATCAAACCTCAAATCTTTTCATGTTACTTCTCTGTTGCCTCATACTGTCTCTTTTTTTTGTTGTTTTCCCGTCCCTTTTTGTTCAAACATAGAAAGTCTAGTCTTCTGTATCCTTGTAAAATCCAATTTCTCTCAAATGTTACATGCTCTAGTGAGCCATTTAATATAGATCTCTCTTGCCTTTGTTTACTGATGCTGGAAATTTAAGATATTTTACTCTTCTGCCACCTCCCTGCAGAAGCCCAGTGGACCAAAAGCAGTTTGGTCTTTTCAAATACGGTGACTTTTAAGAGCAAGTTTACCACGTTGGTGATGGGATTTACTCTTTGGCGGGGGCTCTGTGTGTGTGTGGGATTGAAAATACCCTGTGCTCAGCAAATGGAATAACTGAACAATTTTAAAAACTTGATTAAAAATAATGTGAGGAAAATTAGGGGGATAGCTTAACTTCTGACATTTTTTAGCATCTCTTACTTTTGATTTATCTAATGTTATATAGTCAAATGACATGTCATTATAATGATATTTCATGTCTGAAAGATTATTATGAGAATTCTTTTTCTATTCTCATTGCACCTTTTTAAAAAATAAGACTGAAGTCCTTTTTTTCTAGACACAATTCATAATTATTTAGGCACGATATTCATAATATAATAGAAGTAAAAATCCATTTTTGTATATTAATGCTGTCCTATAATTACTTATGCCAATACTGCTGTTGCTTTGGGCATTCTGAAGTATGTATAATACAAAGTGTTTTAGTGCTGGATTTCAGCTGAATTTCCTATCAAGGTACTGTGGATGCCAGGCTTGTGAGGTCTCCGTACTGTATGGTGGTCTGCAAAGATTTTTCTGCACAAAATGCAGTAATTTCAATGAAAATTTATTTTTAATCTTGCGTATTTATCCCTGCCGCTTGTCATTAAACAATGTTTTACGTTTTTAATTTTGTGTATGTCTGATTGCTACATCTGATTTTTTTTTATTGACTCCTGTTGTCTTATTCTAACATATTTGACACAGTACAATTAAACAGCTGTTTAAATGGCTCCGTAGGATTTTTAGTTACATACACCCTGTGAAGTTTGTACATGTGAAGACTGAGTCCGGCGATGTGGACCCTTTCATGGGACTAAAATCTTTTTTCTAGATTCCTCGCTGGTGCAGAACAATAATAATACTTCCTAGTGTTACCCACAAAATGGGGCGCCCAGATACGAGATGGTACAAAATGGCAAAATACTGTTGAACATATTTGTTTGCTTTGTTACTCTGTCTTCAGGTGTTTGGGTTATTGAAAGGATAAGGACGTTTGCTTAGCTCCTGGAGGGATTTTCTAGTTCAAATAAGTTGAAACTAGTTTCTTCTTGAATGGCTGTTGCCTTTCAACCCTTGCTAAGTGCTGCCCGTGCTACGGACTGCTGTGGTGATCTTTTCTATCTTGTTAAACTACTCCCAATTTTTCTTTTTTTAAACTCCGTCAAGGTTTTCTTTTGTGATTAAATAAAAAATAACCTTGTTCAAATAATCTAAGTGTTGCAAGTCCTGTGGAAGTCTTTGGGGCACAATGGAACCTGATTTTCCTCATCCATCAGTCGTAGGCTCATTCACATGGTTGAGAAGGAGACACTTCTGCCAGGAGCGGGGATTTACAGCTGGGATTCAGTTAAAACACTTCTGTTTTTTGTTGTCCCAAAAGAGCGTACAAAACAGACATTTTAGCTGATACTTTAAAAGAAGGTGTTTACCCCTGACCGTGGGGCAGGATTATAGACCACATGTACTCCATGGAAAATACAGAAGGGTTCACCGAGCGTCGCTCCGGTCACTGTAACACTGTTAGTAAATAACATACCGGGTACTTTGTAAGCAGCTGATTGTAGTAGCGTTGTCTTTTAGAGAAGGAATAAGGATGCACACTCCTGTTACAGCAAGTGACCCGGAACACGCGTGCCGTACTGCAGAATGCTCCAGAGGACGCTTATAGCTCACTCTACCTTCATCTGCCACCTTCTCATTAGATTAATGGTGGAAAAAGATGAATGCAGGTAGCTGTTGAGCTTTATCTCCTTTTCCAAAGGTAATGAAATGTTCATGGCATAGTGTTATAGGATTTAGGTGACACGGTACGTCGTTAAATGCTCCTACAAGCTAAAGGTAAATTCAGGTAGGGATGAACTTGGGCCTGAAGTGTGTTGGTAAAGTGAAATGTATTCATGCTTCAATATATTTTAGCAAAAATTGGATGCTTCAGAGTATTGCAGAGTGCAGTCTTTGTTACAGTATCAGTTGCTGCTTTTTATAGAATTACAGAAGTGGTGTATTCACAGAAAGAAGCATCAGGTACAGGCGAACACTCTAGTCTGAAGCCTTAGTGTTGCCAGTGCTTCTAAAAATGATTAAGCCTATTTATTTTTTGGAAGAACCATTTTTAGAGCTTCTGAAGACTATAAACTCTTCCAAAAAGGCACACAGGAACGGACAATCTTAAAAATGTATTTTGAGCCGTTGTTTCTGATTTACCCATCAAAACTGCTCTATTCTTACTCATGTTGCAAGATGGGCTGTGTGAAGAAGTCTTACTCTAGCAAGAAGGTGAGTGCAAATCGAATGAAGGACATTAATTATTGCATATTTTACCTAGCTTTATGTCTTCAGTTAACAGATTGTTTTCTGTACTTCAGCTTTGAAAACAAACATATCACTTTCATTGAAAAATAGGTTTGTATTATCCAAATTGAACAGTATTGTCATTCCATGTAGGCTAAATAGGTTCTGTATTACCTGTGATCCAAAGAGCTTATGAAGGACTAGAGGAGTAGGAAAAAAGTCCACCTGCTTTTGTTAAAGAAGCACTAAGTAATAAATATGTATAAAAAAACCCCCGAACCCTTCCTAATGTATGCAGAGCTGCAATGAGCAGGTAGGCAAATGAAATGAGATGTGTTGACCTCCTTGAGAGCAAATAGTGAAGCTCAGGAGCATTTCCAGCTGGGATGTTAATACATAAGATCGTTCAGGTTTTTTAATCAACTGATAGTTTCTTTCTGAGTCAAAACAATAGCTGAAACCAAAAGAATGTCAGCTCTGCAGTCAGTTTATTATGGGATTATGATAGCTCTGAAATGTTATCTTAAAACTATTATTAACTGTTAATTGACATTTAATTCTACTTGGTTTTAATATAAACACTTCTCTGTTAAGAGCTGGTTTTGCAGAACAAAGGGAAAAGCGTATTTGTATACATCCAGGCACGCACAGAGGCAGTTTTAGTGATGTCTGATCTAATACTACATCAAGGGGAAACAGCTGTGATTTAATGAGCACAAAGCTGACTGAAGTTCTTAACTAGGGCTGCGTTATTGATGTTGTTGGAAGAGTTTAAGAAAAATCTTCTCGCCCTGCATGCGGCTTCAGAATTTAACCGCTGAAGTAGGTTGTGCCAGGAAGGAGGGCTGCGTCTGCAAAACTTCGGAGCTGGGTCTTTGAGTTCTGCGTAATTGCGTAATTAAAATACAGCGTTTCGTTGAACACGCCTCAGCAGAGGTCCTCAAGCTGCCCGCTGTCTCTCTGCAGAAATCCCACCCTTTCGGCGAGAAGTGCGTACGCGCGCCGGCCTGCTGAAGCTGGGGCTCTTCCCCTGGGGAGAGGCAGCGGGTTCCTTGCGCCTCGACTGCCCGCAGAGCCGATGCTCTTGGGTCCAGCGCCTCTGGGGCCGTTGGAACTGCCGTCACCATACCGTGGGGTTAACGATAATGTTTGATCCTTCTAGGGATAGAGAGGCAGGTACAGACGAAGACTCTGGTTTGACGCCTCGGTATTGGCAGCACTTCTAAAAATGGTTAGATCTACTTAATTATTTTTTGGCAGAACTGTTTTTTTTAGAGGTTCTGAAGACTCCGGCGTGCCGAAAGCAGCTGTGCGGTGTTGGAGAGCAGCCTCTCGCACCTCCCTGGGGGAGTCTTTGCTCTTCATTTCTAAACCACCACTATGTTTTGAAACCCAGGCATTATCTCTTGTTCCAAAAGGAAAAGCTTCAGTTCAGCTCTCAGCACTTACAGGGTGCTGTGTATTTTATGGAATACTAAGGAGCTTATAGTGAATTAATTCAAGACTCATAAAAATTAGTATTTACTGCTGCCAAGAATTATAGGCTGCTACCTTATGAGCTCCCAGAAGTGAAGAAACAAGCTAAGGTTTGGTTTTTGCCTGCCTTTTGAAGGTTGGTGAGACCTTGGTGTTGGAGTAAAGCATCCACAAAGCGTGAGTGTGTATGTGTGACTCCAACCACAGAAGCTGATTCCTCAGTACGCGCCCAGTGTTGTTAAAGACCTCGGGCCAGACCGTGTTACTCACGACCATCTGCTGAATAATGATGTTGTGGAGGCCAGACGCGGCGGTCCTTGTGTAAGCAACCGTAGGCACAATTTCATTCTATATATCTTAACTCCTAGCCTAAAGATGAACCAGAAAGCAAGTAGAGTGGTTGCAGCTGGAAAACTCGGCTAAAGAAGAATTATTTCTTCCTGCAGAAGTTCAGTGTCAAGTGTGCCAGTAAATATATGAAATATTTTTCTAAAAGGCATGGTGTGCAAAAGAGGTTACCAGCAGAGTATTGAGCCTGACTTGCTCAATGTGAATCACCTGACGTCAGCAGAGGGGCTGTGCTAATGACAAAATTGGAAGGCATCCTAAATATAGAAGAAGATCGGGATATTGTACAGAAATAACTGAGATGACATTGAAAACTGGGCTAACAGAAGTGGCATCAAATTCAAAATGCAAAATCAAAGGTCATATCTTCTAAGTGAGTAGTAGAAGAGTTTTGTAAAATAGAAGCTTGTTACAAGATCCTCATTATAGATAAATAGTACTTGGATGATCATGGGATGTGCTTTAGCAGTCCCTATCATATGCATAAAACCAAGCGAACAGAATTTTCTGCTCTGTCAGTGCGAGTTGATCATTTCTGAACAGTTTAAGGAGTGAGGTGAAGAGACTGTTATGTAAGGGAGAGATGCATTATTCATCCTTAGAGACATGCAGTGTGGAGCAAAAGTAAAAGAGCTGAAAGCCAGTGGCTGCAGAAGAAAAAGTGGTACCAACGAATGCTGAATGAATCGAGGCTGAAGGCTGGAAGAGGATTCCTGATGGGCAGAGCACCCAAAGTCCACCACAGTTTCCAAGGAAAAGGGTGGCAAAAAAAAATGCAGGGGTTTCCTTAGTATGGGAGTTCCAGTTCACGAAAGGAATTATTTTGCATAGCTCCTATAACATCCCAAGGAAAATCCTTCTCAGACCTGAGCTTCTAAGAAGCGTGTTATGCCAGTAGCACTCTGAATGCTTTGTTCAGACTATTTTCTTTATCTGGGAAAAGCGTGGATGTTCACAACTATTACGTATTGGAGACAACCTGCTCTTGGAGTAAAAGCCCATTGTGATAAATGTTGTGATACAAGTGGCATGGCAGAGCTCAGAGGGTTGTCATCAGTGGCGCTGAGTCTAGCTGGAGGCCTGTAACTAGTGGTGTCCCCCAGGGGTCAGTATTTGGCCCAATCTTGTTCAAGTTCTTTATCAATGACCTGGATGAAGAGTTAGAGTGTACCCTCAGCAAGTTTGCTGATGATACAAAACTGGGAGGA
>Ga0065711_1009445_pt1 | contig 12431 bp, 15 predicted proteins | sample Hoacrofraction12_FD_59098 | JGI IMG/M metagenome (GOLD analysis project Ga0065711, IMG submission 59098) | Hoatzin crop microbial communities from Cojedes, Venezuela - Epithelial fraction 12 v2 (version 2) | ecosystem: Host-associated > Birds > Digestive system > Esophagus > Crop | place... | reverse complement strand
AGAGGACCTTGTCCAGGCGGGTCTTGAATATCTCCAGAGAAGGAGACTCCACAGCCTCCCTAGGCAGCCTGTTCCAGTGCTCTGTCACCCTCAGAAGGAAGAAGTTCTTCCTCATGTTCAGACATCCCTCCATGTCCCCAATTCACTGCACGGGCTCTGCTCGCCCCTGGCAGCCCCACAGCTCCGGCTCATCGGCTAGTGCTGCGTTTGCAGCTGCCCAGTGAAGCTCTCATGGAAGCTGGCAGTGCAGCTCAGGGTTCGCTGGAGCCTCTTCCCCCAGTCTCCTCCCCTGCCACGCCGTGGGGTCTGGCCCATGGAGCCAGCTGGGCACGGCCACCCCAATTAAAATAAAAACCCGATGGCCCCGCCGATGAGAAACCCACTCTGAAACCTGCAGGCCTGGGATGTTCCTCCTGGGGAAAGGAGAAGAAAAATTAAGAAAAATAAAAAACCACCCCCCCTACAATCACAAGCTCCAAATGTCTTTGCAAGGACTCGCTTCAAGCTCAGCAAAGCAGGCTCACACCAGCCCATAACGAGCACGCGGTCCAAGAGCAAGGACCTGTTGGGGACGTTTCATGGAGCATCCAACAAAAGTCCCCTGTGGTCCCCCCAGTTATTTCTGCTCTACGTCCCAGCTCCAAAGCAATAATTGAGAGTAAGAACATAATTTGTTTCACGTGGACAGGGTTTCAGGTGCTTTTGAGGGATAAGCCCCAAACATTTACCTATATACGAGTGAATACATTCACACACACACAAACCTCAGTACCTCATGCACAAGGACACGAGGTTCAAGGGAGCACCACTTTCAGAGACCAATTTCCGCAGTCACAAATATTTCCGTTTTAATAATCTCCAAAGCAATAATTTTTCAAATTCTATTTTCTTCTTAACGCTCATTCCCACTTCTTGCATTTCACTCAATAAAATATAACTGCTCAATTTCCCTTTGCTCTCCTGCTGCTTCTCACCGCTTCCAGCTCTCGGCCCTGCTGCACCGGGGCAGGGCGAGCCGCGGTCTCTGCCCGAGGACAAGCTGCTCTTCCCAGCTCAGCTCTCTCTAGGTGCCCTTCCCTGGATACAGCTCACTTCAATCCCCAAGAATAGGTGCAGTGTTTCAAACGGCGGTGGCAGGAAGGATCCGAGGCTCGCTCAGACCACATCCCTCTGCAGGCACGGGCTGCGGGGACCAGGAGGGGTAGAAACGGAGCAGAAAAAGCTTTCTCCTCGCTGGTCCCCCCACCTCAGAGACTCAGCCTCCCCGTCACCCCACGTTGCTGCAGCTTGGCCATGCACCTTTACGTACTTTGAAGACCGAGGTGCAGGGGAGCTTCAAACGCTTTGAAGGAAAGTGTTTGGTGTGAACAGGCCGATCTCAGCTCCACGCTCTGCTCCCTGCATGGGCTGTCTGCTAAACGGGGCAGATTCCCGGGCTACAGGTAACACAGCTAAGGCACCGTGGAAAGGAGCCGCGTGCGGCAGAGCCCCTGCGCTGGCAGGAGGTCCCCAGCCGGGAAGCGCGGTCCCCATCGCCGTGGCTGATGTTCTTCTGAGCCATCGCTACACCAAACACTGCCATGGGAGACACGCGGGCGCGATTCAGGGCTTCCCACGGCTCCACGCACCCAAAGCCCTTGGGCTGAGCCTCGGGGGGATCTCTAACCACGACCCAGCCCCATCCACCTTCCCAGAGCACAGCCGGCCGCTGCACGGCCAGGAGTGCGGTTATGACTACGGCAGCCTTTTGCTGCTGTAATTGTTTCCGTGGGGCCTGGGAGGAGATGGGTTGTGCTGGAAGCACGAGGGATTTTGCTGAAGCATGAAAAGAAAAGCCATTTAGTTTAGGTAGCAGCTCCGGAGCTCTCAGGGTCAACAAACTGAGAACTTCAGGAAAATGCTTTTCAGGGCAGTTCTGTCTGAGGACAGGAGAGGAAAAAGGAATTGAGACAAGACATTTATTAAATGGCCCATTTACACCCCCCCCAGTCTCTGCTCCTTTTCAGCAACGAAACAGAAGCCACAGAGAAGAATTACTGGTGGCACAGCCAGCAGTCACCGAGGAGGCAGGGTCCAGGGGCAGTGCGGTGGGAGGAAAAATAAAGACAGGGGAATGCAGTGACAGTGAGTCTGAACTGCAAGAAATTGCAAAAAGAACGGCTGGGAGCAGAAACCGGGAGGAAAAGCTCAGGGGCAGCCAGGTCCTGGCTTCCGAAGCCTGTCCTGCTCCAAGCCACACCGGCTCCTTCTCCCTCCCAGTCACTCCGGAAACTCCCATCTGGGGATCCCTCCTTTACACGCGATATTTCTTTTTACAAGAAGTCACATCAACCTGCATTTCTAAGTCAGTATTTTTTGACAGGATAAGGGGCAGGTTGGGAACAGTCCCTGTGTAAATCAGCTCATTAACACCACGATACGCAGGGCTTCGCTGCCTCACTCCAGCCGGGGAACCGCAGACCAATGTACGCGAGGTATCTGATATCTGTGGAGTCAAAGGCAGCATCGTCCCGTGCCATGGGGGCTGGCTGAGACATCAAGGAGGACGGCAGGGACGCGGTAGGTGTAGGAGTAACCCTACAGCAAGAGGTGACCTTGACCCAAAAGATTTCTTCTTCTTTGCTTTTTCTTTTCACCCCTCTGCAGCACAGGCAATGTTTCTGTTTTCAAAGGCAAATTCCGGCTCCAAAGAAAGGAATTGCTAAACATTTATCACAACTTGCCTGGAGGTATGTAAAATACAAGAGGAAACCTCTCCCCCTTCGCCTCCCGCTGCACCCTAACCAGAACGCAAGAGGAAAAGTCATCTGAGTGATCTTAGCAGAATCAGAACACGCATTTAGTGGTCTTCAAGGACCCATAAAATACTTCAGTAGTTTGCTGTTTTATATCTATCTTCTACATTAGCCATTTAAATTAAAACATTTATAATTAATTGAACAAATCATTTCCTCTCACCCCCTTTGGGGACTGGAGCGCGTAAGTCTTCAGTAAATTTTAGTCTCTTAAGCAACAGGGGTATCCATTTCTTTTATAGGGCTTATTTTCCTGCAGGGTGGGAATCAAGGGCGGGCAGAGAGCAGCTTTAACTGGAAAATCAATTGATAGGAAAGACAAATTAGCGCGTATTTTTTCAAAAGAGGAAATGAAAAAGAGAGCTCTGCACTCGCAGCCTGCCCGACAGGCAGCTGCCTGCCCTCTCCTCTGCCCATGGGACCCAGCTGCTGTTGGCCTTGGCAGCGCTGCCGTCAGCAGGAGCCGGGGCCCGGCTCTGGGGACCCACCCAGCCGCTCGGGAAAACCGTCCCGACCGTTTGGGAGCTACGGTGGTGGGAAGCCTGGGGCTGCCCAGGGTGGTGCAACCTGCCAGGGTCCCGGCTTCCCCCTGCCTTGCTGGAGCTGCACCGGGACAGCCCCGAGAGCAGCGATGGGGGAGACGGAGAGGAAGGGCTGGGGGGGGGCTTGCAAGGAGAAGGGGGGCCTGGAGCTGAGTACGGACGTGAGGCTCGGTCCTGCCCCAGCCTCGTGTGAGGAGAGGGGCACTCATGGCACCTGGACACGGGACGGCAGAGAAGTGCGGGGTTATCCCGGCAGCACACAGGAGTCGCAGGTCGAGGGCTAACGCAGCCTATGGTTTCTCAAGAACCACTTTCAGATAAGAAGCTTAAACAGAAGGATTATCTGGGCAGCGTGATCTTCCCCACCCTACAACTGCTGCTGAAGACAACATTGTCAGGACCTAGTGATGCCAGGAACAAGGCATTCCCTGGACAAAAGAGGGTCCAGACAGCCCTACCTGAGACAGCCCAAGCGAGGGGGTCTCCGTGGCAAAGCCCCCTCAGGAGAGGCAGCTGGGACCATCACTGCAGCCTGGGCTGCTCCACGCTGCCCCAGCCACAGCGGGACCCGGCCAGAGGCTGGTGCCCCACGGGAGCTGGGATGCACTTGTCCAAAGAGCAAAGTCAGAGCCAGAAAGGGAATCAGAGGAAAGCACCAGGATAAGAAAGCAAAGTCAGATCAGGCCAAGGCTCAGGAGCCCCATAACGAAGAGGACCGAGGGCAGATGGGCTCCAGCAAGGCAGGTCCGGGTGCTCCTGTGTGGGCTGGCAGCTGGGCAGGGAGAGCAGGGGATGAGCTGAGGGACCAGGATCATGGAGAGACAAAACTGACCCAAGATACACCGTGCACGGGACTGCTCTTTGTGGGTGACAGATGGAGTAACTCCTGATGGGGCTCAGGAGCCAGAACCAAGTCTCCCAGGGACAGCTAGTCCAGCTGCAGAGGCGAAGGAGCCCTGGTCTTCACAGAATATACAGTTTATTTTGATGTCCTGGAAATGCCTTTGTCAGCAGATCTATTCTTTCATTGTGAAAAAACCTATTAACTTCTGCTTTCTACTTCTATGGGAATTTATTCCTCCATCAGATCTTCAATATAAAAGTGCTTCCCTTACGGAGATTGATACCGCGTATATGAAAAGCTCCGTGTGCCTCTGGGCAAGGCAGCCCCTTCCCTTTGGGAGGATGAAGGATGGCTTTGAGAGCAAAGCACTGAACAGCTCAAGATGAAATCTCAATTCCAAGGTCTGCTGTGACATCCTGGTGACCTTCGGCTGTCACCGGGGTCCCCGTGCAGCGCAGGACGTGCTGAGCTTTCAGCAGGAGAGCAGTCCCTGGCCATTGCTGAACCCTCACCGCACACACACCCCACACACACCCCCATCCCCGTCCCCTGCTGCTCAGCGGGCCCAAATCTGGGGGCCACACGCTCAGCTACACGGGGTCTGCGCAGTCGGAGCTGGCTCCCAGCCGGCGTCAGAGGGGAACACGCCAGGCAGCTCTGCTCTGAGGAGCTCTGCACAGCACCGATGGGACGCTGTGCCCTCAGTCCCCGCCAAGCAAAACCGAGTCCCTTCTCTCTGCTCAACCAGTTAACCAGGAGGCAACGCCACTCGCGGCATTTCACCGATTTCTGTCCCTTTGCTTGCAACCCAAGCAGCACCAAAGCTCCCAGCACCCCTTGAAGTACCCTCGAGTGCCTCTGCCCGTACCTCTGGCCACACCAGGCTGCCTGCAACGGCTCCGGTATCAACAAACCCCAACAGCGGGAGGAGGAACGTGCTCGGCCAGCCGCACGCATCTCCCGAGCGGCAGCGAGCAGCGGGCTGGAGGCACCGCACGCGTGCGATGCACGGAGACAAACTTCTCCAGCGGCCCGGATCAGGCGTGGGGAGTCGCGTCTGCCTCCAAACGGCTCCGGCACCCGCTGCGCCGGGCAGCGTGGGCACAGGGTGCTCCCTCCGCCGTGGTACCCCTGCAAGCACCCAGCGGCCAGGCTGGTCCTGTCCCTGCCCGCCCAGCCCTCTGTGACCAAACGACAGTGCTGGGGTGGACACTGACCCCCTCCTTCCCAGCAGAACCCCCCAGCTCCGCCTGCACCCAGACCCACTCCTCTCTGCCCATCAGCAGCCCCCACGCTCCCAGCTCACTGGGAGCAGTGGTCCACAGCATACCAGTGGGGACCAGTGCGAGATTAAAATAATAAATAACAATAATCATCTGCTCGGGCCGCTACAGAACCACATTGCCATGGCAACCGCCTGCTTGCAGCAATGCTGCCTTGCTGATGGGAAGCATTTTCTTGGGACAGATGCGAATTCCTCCAGCACGCGGGGAGAGGGTGACGAGGACAGGCGGTGACAGGGACAGGAAGGAGCCCTGACTGCCCGTGCACGCGTACTGCAGAGGGAGGCAATCACAACCAGCCATGCCAGAGCGCTCCGGCAGCTCCGCACGGCCCCGATACCAATGCGTGACACTGCCAGCCAAGGATGGTTCTTCAAAGCCAAGCGACAGAATAAATTCTCATCAGCAAAGAGCCATCACGTTGCTTTTAATTATCAAGAAAGGTCCCAAAGCATCGCAGTCTCTCTAACTTGAGCTGATGGAAACATATTTGTCACAGTTCTATTTTTTTTTTTTCCCTGCTGCATGTTTTTTCTTAGAGCAAACCAGCTGGAGAGATGAGCCCAGGTGGAGCTGGGGGGAAGAGGACAGGGCATGCTAACCCAGGACAACAAACCTGCACTCAGGCTGCGGCTCTGCCCACCGCTTCCCACCGCTGAGCCGGGACACAGGCAGGCTCTGGGCTGGGGAACATGACGAAAACACCAGGTGGGAACCTCTCCTGGCTCTGCCTGTGCCTGCATAAACACAGGATTCACATTGAAAAAGCCCCAGAATTATTTAAACTCCAAGATGCCCAGGCTGAGGGTGCTCCTCTGAAATGTGGTGTCCTGGAGAGGAGGGTCACGTCACTGCTGCCGCCCTTTTTATCCGGCCAGAGTCAAATTGAATATGCTACAGCTTTATACCAGGCTCTCTCAATTTAATCATCAAAATACCTTGCAGGGGATTAACTGCCAGTTTCCGCTCTTAATCACTATTGATATAATGAGATGACAGCCAGCTTTGCAAGGATGGGGGGGACTTATTTGTCAGGAGGGCTTTAGCCACTACTGCGGCTCGCTCTCCGTTCAGCAGAGGCTGAGGAGCTCATCCGAGATGGAGGAGACGCACGTGTGACATGCCCGTAAGAAAGCCAGACTCGTGTCCCCACAGTTGAGGCAAGAAAGGTGAGGTAGAGATGCAAAGAAATCTCTGGAAGTCACCTGCCCTGGGTAAAGTGTCCCTCGGGTGCTGGAGCACGAGGTGCCCGCTGGGCCGGTGGCCTGGGCATGGCCAGCGAGCGGCAGGCAGAGCGCTGCTGGGGGCCGGGGGCTCAGCGCTGCTTCAGCGGCCGCTTTTCAGCGGTGCCTTCCCCTGGGCGAGGGCCAAGCCCTGCCTGCAGGAAAAGTCCCCACCAAACCCTGCCTGGGAGCTCCTGCTCACGGCACCTGAAGGGAGGCAAGGGCAGAGCATCCCCCCTCGGCGGGGCACACGGAGAGCCCGGGCAGCTCGGCCCCCCCAGCTGCCATCCCCCTGCCCGGTGCGCAGAGACCTCTGCTCCAAGGAAAGCGCTGGAGACCCTGCGCTCCCACCCCCCTTCACCTTCCCAAATAAAAAACAGGGAATTAAAAATTTATTTTGCCAAGCCATAAATCCCTCGATAAAAGAAAAGCTAAGGCGGCAGAGAGCGCCAGGCTTAATCCTCATAGTTTCTCCCCTTCTGTTCCGGTGGGACGATGGCTTTCGGAGAGGATGGCTTCCCATGGGAAGGCTCCTGCCCCAGCTCACCTCTCTGTCCTGCTGAGCCCATCGACATCACCCCAAATCCCAACCCCAAGGCAGCTTCTTCCACCCATAAGGATCCAGAAAAGGCTGTGAACTCTGGTCAACACCTACCCCCTTCCCGCTGGCTGACATCGAGACGATAACCCTGCCTATAAATCATATTTTGCCCAGATTTAGAGGAGAACGGAGCTATTATGAGAAATAGATCAGAAGTGACACAGCTCATTATTACGAGGTGAGCCCGAGTTGGTGACAAGGGCAAAGCTAATAAAAAACGTATCCAATCCACAATGGTAACTTTAATTGTTACCACTAATGAAGCCTATTTAGGATGGATTATGTATCTGGCACTTCAGATGCAGCCCTCAATTCATCTTCCGCGTCAGATGTCTCATCGCATCAGATTCAGATGCAGAGAGAGGGTTTTTCCCCTTCTGATGAACAACGGGGGTTGAAAAACCAATTCTGCTTAATCCATCAAGCGAGAGGACCGGCTGCCCGGCCCAGGGCAGGGGCTTGGCGGAGATGCCCACAGGGGCAGCTCACCCCAGCACGGCCAGGAGCTGCTGCAGGGCCAACGGCTGCAGCATCAGCAGCGCAGACCCCGCTCGAGGGCAGCCCCCTGCCCACCTTTCCGTCACCCTCCCTACAGTATTTCCAGCCACCACAGCCACCAAGGCGGCTGCTCAGGGCTGTGGGAGGTGGCAGGCGGCTGCAGCTCTGTGACAGCCCTGCCCAGGACCAGCCCCCTTCTCCCCAGCCTCCCCCCAGCTGGTTTTCTCCGCACACTTCTGGAATTAAGGACAAATTGTAATTACTTTCCTCGGTAACAAAACCTTTGGAGGAAAGGGCTGGTGATAGATTTCAGGTTTTATCGGAGCTGACAAGGAGCATTACTCGCTCCGCACGAGAACTGGCACCTCGTCAGACACAGAGGTCTGTGGTGACCATCCCCTGGGGCACCAGCAGACACTGGGATTTTTTTTTTTTCTTAATATGGGAATTAAGCACATTGTCTTGTTCAGTTCCCTCGGCCCTGCTGAGTGGCGAGCCCGGCCCTGGCACATCATCGCTGCCGGGCACGTCGGGCGTGCGGCACGAGCAGCCCCCTCCTCCTGCCCCAGAGCAGGAGCTGCGCTGCGGGGAACGACCCAGCTCCGCTCCAGCCCAGCAAAGCCACAGCAAGGAGAGACAAGCAACCTTCACAAAGAGCAGGCAAAGAATGATTTAAACTCCAAGATGCCCAGGCTAGAAAAATTTCTAACACCGAGTATAACGACACACCAGACTGCGGCACAGGGGGAGGAGGCAGAGCCTGCCACTGCAGCCTGATCCCATTTTGGGGCAAGGGATTTCAGAATCCCTTCTCCCCCTGTTTTCCACAGCCACATCAACAACTCTCCCCCCGACAAAGCAGCTGAGGCTGCACCCGCTGCCAAAGCCAGCGAGGTCCCATCGCTGCCCACGAGCCGTGCGGGAGGGACGCCGCGTCCCGATGCATCGCCTGCCCCGACACGGCGCGTTCCCACCGGTGAGGCACAGCCCACACCCTCACTCAGCCGCTGCCACCAGACTGGGGCTGTGCAACACTTGTTGATTAAAGTTATAATCAACCAATTAACTAATTGAGCTTGTTCTGTTTGATCTCTTAAGCCTAGCTTTAAAGACCATCTCTTCCCACGAGTCACCTGCACACGTTAGCCTCCACTTCTCCTGGGTGGACAATATTTGCGGTCCATCTGCTTTGTCCCAATTTAGCTGTCACCTGCAGCCATTTACTGAAACTGTTGACTGCTTACAAGGAGGGGAGGTCTCAGGCACATTTCAGCCCTGCACACCGACTGTCTCTCCAAACCACTGCTTGAAAGGTCACTGCAACCCGAATATCAGAGCGAGGAAACTGCAATGATCAAGCCAGGGCTTCGGTGTTAAACTCCCCATGGAAACGGGGCACTGCCTGGGTACGCCCAAGCCAAACCCAGACAAAGGAGCTGCCTGGGCCAGGGGTTTGCCTCTCCCTGCAAGCAGGCATGGCACCGCACTGGCACGTCCCTGGTGAGTGCCTGGGAACCAGCAGCAAGACGCTCCGAGACGTGGACACAACGTCAACATAACCGGCCCCAGAAGGCGAGAGCAACCCCTCCAGCACCCAGCGCCTGTGGACTCCTGGGTTCGCACTGGGCCGTGCCTCGAGCATCAGTAATTCACCCCTGCTCAGCCTCGATTTAGCTGGATGTAGGCATTCATTATCACAGCTTCATCATGACTTATGACGACTGCTGCAGCCTCCCCCGAGCAGGGAGCCGTTAGTCACCCAGCCTCAAATGGGATCATTCTCCCTTTCGTCCCCATTTTCCCTTCTCAGCAGCACGGTACAAATGGGCAGCAAATACCTTTTCAGCGCACTCAGGATTTTCTGCAAGGCAAATCAGGGCAGAGGAATTAATTATGAAGGTGATTACTCGGCATTCAGGTAGGTGCCACAGCTGTGCCCGGAGGAATTCTTCCTCTGCCCTTTAGCAGGACACGGCTGTGCTGGCTGGAGCGGTGGCAGCTGGCAGCCCCCAGGACCCCCCCAGCACCACCCCTTCCCAGCAGCAGCGAGGGGAAGGTGCTGTGCAGGAACCTGAGCATCCCACTGTCCTCCAGCTTTGCTCACCCTGAAAACAGGGGACTGAAATCAAGTGAGTAATGGGAGCCATTGAAAGTCTGAGATGGATGGATCCATCTCATCTTCCACCCGTTGTATCCATCATACCACCGTATTTTATCTCTGTGCCCCTTTATGCTGCTTGCTTTCCACTGGGGAGGGAAAAGAAAAAAATCCATTAAAAAGAAAAGGAGGTGGTGGGGAAAAGGATAATTATGTTCCACAAAAATTAAGGAAAAGAAAAATGATGTAAAGAAATTACTTCTCATATAAAAGGGTATTTTATAATGGACCTTTACAGCATTCCATCAAGTAAAACCAACACATTTATTTGATGTGTTAAAGAGGACTCTTCCATCAATCAGAGAACTTCATTTTTACACTGTAATGAATTCAGTTGACCTTTGTGTTGCAAAGATACAGTGCTTGAGGCAAGGGGGGAGCCTGCTCCGAGACACGGCCTTACTGCTGCGGGTGCCCGTCTGCAATGCCCCATGGGCAGCACGGCCGGCTGGAGATGCCCTTCGCAGCCACGGACCGGGAGCTGCAGCCCTGCTCTGGATTTAAGGAGTCGTTAAGGAGACTTCAGATGCGGCACTCGGGGAAGGGGCCGGCCACTGCGGCAAGAACGGACATTACTGGAAACTCGCTCAGAGAGGGATGCTTCTGTATGAAGTCCTGATATTGAACCTCTGCTCTCAAAGCAATTATTACCAGCTAATGTGAGCTGGGACATCGCCTCTCCCTTCCCACCATTTGAAATCCCATTTTGTCCCCCCACATTGCAAATGAAAGGACATTCACTTCATAACCCCTGAAAACTACAGATGAAGCCTGCGGCCAGAGTTTCCCATCCCCGAGTATTTTGGATGCACTGCAAGCTCGCACAGAAGCGGAGCCAGAGGTATTGTGGGCATCACATCGCTTCGGAATGGAAGAAGCTCGGAGCTGCAAGCTTTTTGGGAGGATGGTTCCATCTCTCCTGCATCAATACTGCCCAGCACCAGCGCCAAGAACAGGCAGCTGCAGCAGAGCAGCCACTGGCCGGGGCTAGGAGGGCAGGCGAGGCACCCCCTTTCCCATGCTGGTCCCTAAATCTCCCCATGACATCAAACAGTCCCTCCTCACCGTCAGGCACTGCCTGGGCTGGTTCTCTCGGAGGTGCAGCAGCCCCGGGCCCAGCTGGGCACCTTCCCCGAGACACCCGAACCTCTGCTGCTCATGGAGGGGGGACTGGCAGCCCCCCAGCCTCCTCTCCCGCGTCATCGCCTGGATCAACAGTGGTGACTAAAAATACAGAAAAAGCATTCATTATCGAGGGAAGAATCCCTTGAATTGCACCCAGGCTCATTAACATTTATACCAAGCGCACTCATCACAAACGTACCTTAACCTTTGAAGCACACATAAGAGCAATTGGAAAGCACATAAGGAGAGCAGGGAGACGCCAGAGCACCAGCCTTCCCTACGGAAAATGCCAGCCTTGTCTCCTCCTGGCTGAATTTTGAAGCACTTTCCCCAAAATCACCCATTTTTCAGTGCTCCCGAGGTAGGTCCTCGACACCCCCCGGCTCCCCCCTCCCCGGTCAAGAAACAGCTTCGCCCCCAAGAAACAGCGAGCGGTTCTCATGGCGAGCCATGCCGGAGAACTCAGGAGAAAAATGAAGGATTTAGTCCAAGATTTAAATTAAAATAGCAATCAATATTGCTCCTGAAAGCAGAGAGAAGAGCAGCCATGATGCTGTGATGTCCTTAATGGTTCCAGTCAAAGTCATTAGCAAAGTTAGTTCCCTGGCTGCCTTTTTCTTATTTGGGAGTGGTGCGAGAGACCCAGCATCCTCAAGGAAAGACAGAGAAATGTGAGAGACATCTGGGCAGCATTTGAGCTACAAAGATCTCTGCTTGCCAGTTGGGCTGGGAGGGGCAAAGGGAGGAGGAAAAGAAAACTTCAGAAAGAAAAATTCTGTATTTCTTCACCGAACTTAACCTGTGTGGTAAGGAAACGGGTAAGTGGTCAATGTCCTACCTCCTTTAACAAGAAACTAATAACGACCAATATGTGCTCCTTAGCCTCCCCTGCCCCCACTTTGTTACTGGAACTGGCACCTTCCCACCGCACCACATTAACACACGAACGTGGCAAAGCCAAACGGATGAATGGCCATTTCTGTTCGAAGACGCAGCAGTAATGCTACCCTGCGGGGCAAGGCATGAACCCGGGTCCTCCAAAGAGCCTTCTAATTTTTATATATAGTGCTATATATATATAGTGTTCCATTTTTCTATATAGTAAATGATATATTTATACACACACGTATGCGCATCCCTGAGGGGGTTCAGGGCTCTTTGCAAGAGGGCACTGCTCCACCACGGGCTGCACCCCGGGGCAGGGCAGCGCGGCCGGGTCTCCCCACTGTACCCCAAGCAGCTCAACCCACTGCAGAATCCAGCGAGGGGTCAGGGGAGGATTAATTTCAAGAGCCATCACCAAACCCAGGGCTTTCGTTCGCTCAGCAATCAAGAAGTGCTTCGGATTTCAGCCGTGTTCAA
>Ga0065711_1047257_pt1 | contig 12432 bp, 4 predicted proteins | sample Hoacrofraction12_FD_59098 | JGI IMG/M metagenome (GOLD analysis project Ga0065711, IMG submission 59098) | Hoatzin crop microbial communities from Cojedes, Venezuela - Epithelial fraction 12 v2 (version 2) | ecosystem: Host-associated > Birds > Digestive system > Esophagus > Crop | place... | reverse complement strand
CCCGGAGCGGGGGGCGGCGGGGCCGGGCTGTCCGTGCGGATGGGGGAACGTGAGTCAGCAGGGCCGGGCCGCGGTTCCTCGCCGCTCGGCCGGGAGCTTCCGTGCGGCGGGACGGGGGAGCAGCGCGGCGGCGTGCCCCGGGCCAGAGCCGTTGGCGCTCGCTGTGGCGTTGCTGGCAGCGGGCGGCACAGAGCGGGCTGCCGAGCGCAGGCGGGCAAGGGAGAACGGCCGTGCGGTGAGAGGAAGCTTACAGCAAAATGTTGAAGCGCGGTTTGCTTTCTTTCTGCGTAGGAAATGGAGCCTCACAGCTCTGCCAGCCTGCACAAGCGTGAGTCGGCAGCTTCCGACAGCGAAGACGAGATCGAGTTCGTTGGAGTAAGTCACCTCGCGCCGGCAGCGCAGCGCAGTGCATACAAAAAATGGCCCGGTGGAAGAGGAGGGGGGCTCTGTGTCCCGCGTTGGTAGCCTCGCCTGTGTTTGGGTGGAAAGCGTTGCGTTTGAATTTAGAGTTAGTTTAATTTGTAAATCTTCCAGGCAGATAACAAGTTTACCTTAAAGGTTTGTCAGCCCTTTCTTTGGAAGGGCGTAAGATGATGTCAGTTCGTCCTACTGATGCCGTGAAAAGCCAGAGTTGGAGACTCAGTAGTCGGCACGCTATTAAGCAGGTATTCTTCATTAAGGCGCCAGGCACACGGGGGATCTCTCCTCCAGACGTGTGCGCCAAACACCCTGTCATTTCAGGTTAATCACAATATGCACATTCACTATATTTCCGCACGAAAGCACGAGAAATGCTTAGCATATTCCTGACTTTTCCAAGAACTAATTAGCATATGTTAATGTCTTTCACGCATGTCTGTTAGTATTCTCGGGTGGTCTTTGCGGGTCTCAAGATGAAGGCTTATGCTCCTCATCACAGTGTCCGCTGGTTGACCTTTGTTTCTGCGCAGACTCAGTTCTAAGATCACCTATAGCGTGTCCTTCCAGCTTGTTTTGCTCTGGTCTCGTTGCTCTCTTGGTGCCTCTTTATCTCTGTAGCTTGGTGCACCTGCCCTCCCAAGGCCAAGCTGTCCAAATAACATTAGCTCTAAGCTCTACCTTAGAGCTTTCCTATCCCCCCCAAAACAGCAAGTCAAGCTTGTCTAAGTAGCGTTATTTAGAAGCCTCTTTATCTTAGAGCTTTCCTGTCTTCTCAAAACAGCAAGGATCTAGTTTAGTTTAATTACAATCACTCTGGTAAGTGGAAATTTTACCTTTACGGGTATCACTATAAAGAGAACATAGACTTGAGTATCTCAGCAGGCAAATGGGAGGTTACGGTGAGGTAGATGAGAAGTTGTTGCAGATGACTCTTCTGGTAATTACATTGCATAGCATTTTGCTTCATGAGTAGTCACACAGGAGTTATGGAATAAAACACTCCTCACTCAGCAAAAGAATGTCAAAAACACTATGTTTAGAAGAGGAGGAGGAAATAATAGGTTAGAGGCCTCAAACAGTCTTCTGAAATTGTGAAGCACTCTACAACAGCTACAGTACAACACCTAGTCTCATGTTGACATGCGGCTTATGTGAGTGTAACTTTAAGACACTTACATCTGTTAGAGAGCCAAAAAAAGCAGCATGTTTTTCATGCTACCTGTGTTCTGGCCTCAGTATGTCATCAGTGAAGTGGGGCTGGATGGCAGGGATACGTACAAGAACAGAAAGGTGATTTTCCCTAGGGAACAAGCTAGGTGAATAAGGTCGAGTAGTTAATTGATGCCAGGACTAATGGCTAATTTCCTGTGGATCTTTCATATTTTTCATGCTGAACAATAACTAGATATTTTTTTCCTCAATTTTGTATGGTGTTTGATTAAAGCCTAAGTTCAGTTTACAGACTTTTTTGTGCAGGGGTATTTAGGTGCTCAAGTATGAGGGACGTATATTATTGCAAAAATTACAAGTAGTTGATTGTCTCTGAGACTTCTTGGTCTTTTAGTTGATTTAGTCAAAATCAAATAATGAGTTCAAAGTTCATTATATACACACAAAAGCATTCACGTGTAACATAATTGTATAAGCTTCATTTTCTTGAAACACTGGGCAAAGCTTTGTATGTGCAATGATTGAATGGCTGCTGGAGCACCCAGAGCAGTAGGTGAAAGAAAAGAGACTTACTAAAATCAATGCTTTTGCTACTTTTTTTTTTTTTCCTCTTGTTTTTGTCGGTTTATAATAATTAGGGGACCGGAGCATCTCTCCTACAAGGAAAGGCTGAGGGAGCTGGGCTTGTTTAGCCTGAAGAAAAGGCTGAGAGGGGACCTTATGAATGCCTACAAATATCTTAGGGGTGGGTGTCAGGAGGATGGGGCCAAACTCTTTTTAGTGGTGCCCAGCGACAGGACAAGGGGCAATGGGCACAAACTGAAGCACAGGAAGTTCCATCTGAACATGAGGAAGAACTTCTTCCCTCTGAGGGTGATGGAGCACTGGAAGAGGCTGCCCAGGGAGGTTGTGGAGTCTCCTTCTCTGGAGCTATTCAAGACCCGCCTGGACAAGGTCCTGTGCAGCCTGCTCTGGGTGACAGGAGGGTTGGACTAGATGACCCACAGAGGTCCCTTCTAACCCCTACCATTCTGTGATTCTGTAGTCCCAGAGATGAGTGCTTCTGAGAGAAGCTGCTGTATATAGGAAGGTGACTGTGCGTAGGCTTGTTTGCACAGGATTGGTGTTCAGAGTTGAGATGCTTACTGTTGTCACTGATGAGTACAAGGGGAAAGGTGTGTGACCCTGGCTATCACCTAAGGTCAGTGGTGTGTCCTCAGCTCTCCCATTTGCTCTTCAGGGTGAGGATGAACTTGGACTTCGCAAAAGGATTTCTAAACTATTTGGGTAGCTTTGGATCATAGTTCCCGTATAAAAATGTGTGTGATTAGAAGTGTATAGGCCTCGTAAATGTTGTGTATGAATGCTACCTGATCATCCAAGTACTATTTGCTGCATGTCCTAAGGACCCAGTACACCAGGTGGTACTGTATAAGCTGAATTAGAGAAGCCACTTGGGTATCTCAGCCTGTGCTTGTGTTGATAGAAAACAAATATTTGTAGGCCATGTGATCTGTGTTTTACTTTTTTTTTTTTCTTGAAAGTTGGATTTTTTGTGTGTGTGTGGGGGGTTTTGTGTTGGGGTTTTTTGGGGTCTTTGTGTTTTCCATTTCAATCACTCATCTTAGGATGTTTGAATTCTTACTGTAGGACTATGACAAAAAGTCCTCATTTGATGGAGCAGAAGCAATCTCTGCTGCCAGAGTTTCTGAGCTTTTACAGTCAGATTTTGCCTCATTCAGGAAATTTACAACTGTTCTTCCATAATTTCCCACCTCTTAATTCTGCATTACAACATATTTTGTCCACTTAAAATCATTAAAAGGTTTGCATACCAGCAGAAAAATATAATCTACAATGCAAGCCATTAGTCTTAATCGCTTCGTTTCTTTGGATAGGATGGTCTGGCCCCCATTCTGTTTCCTTGGGAAGGATAAGGCAAGAGTGAAGAGCTTTGCAGGTTTAATGGGGTCTGTAGCACTGAAGTAGACGGATTATTCGAGTTGCCACAGTCTGCACTGAAAGCACTGGAATCCTCCTGAGTTGTTTTGTGTTTGGTTTTTTGGTTGGTTGGTTGGTATTGATCCACTTGTACTTTTTTCTGACTTATTTCTTTAAAGACAAGGCTCATCATTATGCTGCTCTTTTAAAAAATGTAAGTTATCCCTGGTAAAGTTAGTGGCTTTCCTAGGCAGGGGCTTTACTTAGCATTGTAACTCTGTCGGACCTCAAAATAAAAAATAGTTTTATAAAGTGTTTAAGAACCTACTGACTCTGCTGTTGTGTTACAATGGCAAACACTTTTAAGGAGGGCATTTGTGTTCATTTTCTGTAAACATTTGTTAAGTAAATATAAAGATTATGTATCCAGAATAAAACTCAACTGGAAAATTGAAGATCTATGAATTTAAAAATTATTTTCGTTTTCTGATGCAGTGTTACATTTATGCCAAGTTTTCTTCGCTATTGGTGATCTTTATTTCAAGAGTCTGAATTCAAAGGAAAACATACTTCCATAGGCCCTGGTTTATTCAGTAATGAGCTCTAAACTGATGTCCATTTGAGATCCAGGAAAAACAAACCTATACTTTGCAGCTTTTACTTTGTACAGTGTTTTAGCTGCACTTCATGACAAAAGATACAGCCCCTCTCTCTTCTGGAAGAGTTGGAACTTAACTTTCTTGCAAATGAATGTTTGTTTTTATTTTGAACATGAACAAGACTTCTGGTCTATTTTGGGAACCGATGATACTAGAAAAAATTATTCATTAAAAATGATTGCAGTGCTTTGAGTTCCTGCAGAGATCAGAGAACAGGTAAAGCTTTTCGTTTTCCTTGTAACTGTTGTTTTCCAATAGAAATTATATCTGAAGAACATTTGGCCCCGGGATATACCAAAATCAAGTGATTTGCTGAAACATGGTAGTTACCATTTAAATATTTTGTTTCCTTTCTCCCTGAGGTGTTAAATATTAGATACACAGACTCAAGTATTTGTGTCTCTGGCTTTCAGCTGCATGATATCAGGAACAGAATAAAATTGTAGAGGTGTCACAAAGCATCTCTGAAGCAGGACTTTTATTTTTGGTCCCAACCCAAGTCAGCTAAGGACTTGGATTTTTGTATTTGCTGGATTACGGAAGTCAAAACTGAGTAAGTTCACGTTGGTTCACAATGTTAGTTACTCAGCAGTCTTAAAGTTGGAAATCTGCTGGGACAAAGATTCAGAGCACAAATAGTACAACTTGTGTCAGATTTTCAAATTTATTTTGATGTAAACTTGTTCCATGATAATTAGTGTGTTTTCATGTGTATATACAATTATGCTCACATAATTATTTTGTCAAAGATATGTTGTCTGTAGTCACATATATTGAAAGCTAGTTTCATGCTTTCTGTATGCTAGTGTGTATATAATTATGGAAAAGTTTAATTGTGCTTTTTAAGTAAACTGGGTATTTGGTCTGAGTGCATGTAGAGCTAAAAACTGAACAAACAAACAAACTTACATGGCATGCCGGCGGACTGTTAGCTAGGCCTGATCACCCACAGATTGGTTGGAATGGGGGCGCAGAAGAAAGTGAGACCATGTTTTAGGACTTTTTGAGAAACCTTCTGAGGCAGTAAAAATGAGCTTCAGAGAACTCCTTGAGAAGAAACTGTCCTTGGAGATGAATGAGGCCTCATCTGTACTAGTCACCGATTAAACAGACTTGATTATATTAGCTGTTACGATTGGTATTTTGCATAGCATAGTTAAATTATAGTTTTGTTGATTTAATGCTAATGCTTTCAACCCAAGCTATGAATAACAGGAGAGACACCGCAGCTGCCTGGAGACTCAAAAGATACTTTTCTATCAATTAAAATCTAGAAATTCTTCTAGTAAATGAAATAGCTGTGATTTAGCCATTTGTTTATTGCTCAGTGGCATGGCTATTGGTTGGTGAGAAGAGTGGCTTTCGAAGGTTGTTTAGAGAAGTAATTAAGAAGTGGAGCATGGGGGGGTTTTGTTTGGGGTTGTTTTTGAGTTTTTTTTGGATGTGGAGGATCTGCTTAGAAGATATGAAGACTGAGCATGTCTCAGTACTGAGTATTTATGGCTTTCTGGGTGCCAAGTGTGCTAGTGTAGTCAGCTAGAGAGGCTGCAGCTTTCAGCTGTCCATTGAGTGACTGTCCATGTTGTTTCTTCTGTAATCTTTGGCTCTTGTGTGCCAAGACACTTTTTAGCTGGTGATGTTCATCTTGCGGGGAGATATAGAGAGTTGGATGACGCTAACTGGTCCTCAGCTTCTTAAATCTCTTACAGTGATGGAATCCTCAGGGTTGGCACTATCTTTGAATTATGTTACTATTTAGTTTAACCAGTTGGAAAAAATGAAGTAATTAAACTTTGTTAACTTTCAGTTTGGGGCTCAGCCTGTGCCCTGAGCCAACAGGGCAACAGCTGAATTCCTGTTGTAGAGAATTCCCTCCATGTGGTACTGGAGTATTAATTGGGAATGTTTACTAACAATACCTGCCCTCTCTTGCTGGAAGAAAGATATGTTTCACCTGGCACCACTTCTCCAATCAAGATTAAAAATACAGGAGATCTATTTGAAGCTATGACTCGCATGAACTTCTCAGAAGGTTTCTGTGTACAGGGGAGAACAGTCCTAGACTTGGTCTCGTCCGTGAGGATGATTTCTGTCCTGGGCCACTGAATAAAGAGGCTTTGAACTTCAGCTTTGATTTTGGTATCAACACCTTTTGGCAGAGAGGAGCGCTGCTGTCAGGATGAGCCCGTGCTGAAGTTGCTGTCTCTTTAGAAGTAGTATTTGGAGTCTTTTCTGTGTAAGCACTCAGCTGGGATGGATCTAAACCAATGATAGCTTTCCATCAAGGTTCCTCATATATTGACTTAAGCAGTTGCTAAGTGGATATACTTGGGATGGGTTTATACTGTTTTCCCCCATTCTTATACTTTCTCAAAATAATCACAGGTGAGTTCTAGATCAGACCCAGGGTTGTATCTCTTGCACTCTTCATTTTCAGGGTTTGTTTTTAATCTTCATCTAAATGTTAAACTAGCAACCAAGGAAACACAAAGTAGCCTAAATACATGCAGTGTTTGGGACTTGCATTATTGTTCAGGAGTGTATACAGGCAGATGGTGTGGTAGTTCGCTTTTTTTTTCCCCCGTTTCATTTTTTGTGGAAAATAAGGGTGTATATCTTTGAGGAGCAGTACACAAAAATTGTGTAGTAAGAGGCACAGAATTCAGAAGGAAAAAAAGAATGTTTCATGTCTGCAAACAACATTTAAATAAGTGTAATATTACTTAATGTTAAATTTAATATAATGTTCTGGTCACTAGAACTTCCTAGGTTTGGAAGCAGCTCTGCTTTTCAGCTGTTTATTTCCTAACTTTTAATTAATTGCTGAACCCAGGCAGTAAGTAAACAGAAATAAGGAAAATCTCTTTGAAGAAGCTACAGCTGTTAAATTCAGAGTTGAACCTTTCAAAACACATTATTGAGCTGATTGGACAGTGAGGTGGTCTCAGTGTTTCTTTGAACTGTTACTTGCTAACACCTGTTGTTTAATAAAGATTTAATTTCTTGTAAGTTTATAGATGTCAGTTTCTACAAAAGCAAATCTGTCATGGATGTCTGTTTTAGATTTCATTTAGAAAATCATGTTCTCTTTGTTTACTGCATCATAAAAAGTTAAGCACTCTTTTGGGGTAATTTGAGGCCTGCAGCTTGATTCATATAAGCTTTTGTCATCTGTCCAAGATCTCATCATTCCTCCTCCCCAGCGAGACAATGAGGACTGTTTATGCCTGGCAGCTGAACAGCTTTACAGCCTTGAAAGGTGGAAGAATGTGAAGAATCAGGTGCAGTAAGGACGAAGGAGAGAATTGCATGCTGCTGTTCTCTCTGCTGCTTCTCATGAGGCAATAAATCTTCCTAACCTGCCCTAGCTGCTTGGTTTTTAAGATGTTGAGGACACTGCCAAATATATGGCAGAGATGGTGGATATAGTACTGCACCTCTTCAAAAAGTCAGTCTGCTGACTCTCCTAAGTCTTTCTGCTGCCTGGAGAACTTAACTTTCTAACAAATAAAGAATACCTTTGGAGTGTGTTACAGCTCTGTGGTATCTGCCAGCAGTATTGCCAGACAAACGGCTGATACTGCAGTTTAGTCAAAAATTCTGCAATATGATGTAGTTGGCATTGCATGTACAGACTTTAAAAAAAACAAACAAACCACCCCCTCACCCCCAACTCACCCAAAACTTAAACTATCTTTGTTTTTTGTTTATTTGCGTTCAGGTTAGATAATAACTTTCTAGAGTTTGGATGGGAAACTTTTTATGGTTAACTTTGCCTCTCACTGAAGGTGTGTACACATGTGACCATGGATTTGAGTTAGGGTCACTAGGTCTAGTTTTGTTTGGTGTTTGTAGACTTACTCATCCTGTTTCATATTCATTATACTGATTATTTAGTTGGCCTGTGATAATGTTGTACCATGATACAGGGTTTTTTTGCATGACATCAAATTATGTGGACATAGTGCTGCTTTTTTTGCCTTTAAAACCTGAAGACTTGTCACAGTAAGTGTGTATGGAGCTCCAGGCGTGATTTTGCACATCTTCTTTAAAAAACTTATGACCTATATGCTTAGTTTGGGTTGCTGATTTTTTTTTTTTCTTCTCTGTTTGCTTTTTGATGTTTGTGCCAACATTCTGCTGTCTACCAGAAGCTGGTAGTAGAAATGTTGCATTTGGTGTGAATGGAGAGTGAATGGGAATACGTACACACACATAGGTGTGTGGAAATACCAGACAGAATGAAAAAAAGGGGGCATATGAAGGCGTGTAAATCAACTGGTCTTGATACTGCCTGGACTAGCAGGTCATTGAGGTCACAAACCATCTACATGAAGTTTCTGAAGACAGTCATCAGGAAAGCAAGGGACAGCATTCACACAAATTAAACTCAAGGCTTAAACCATTAAGATGATTGCAGAAGATAAAGAACAGGGCTAGAGCCTTAAGGAGGAGACAAAAACAATTAATAAAGACTGAAGTACTTGTTGATAGTCAGGGTCCTTTGTCCTCCATATAGCTGCATGGAGTCCTGACCTGGCTTCCTGGATGCACATCTTTGCAACTGAGTGCTGGACAGACTATTTGGACATGTGTCTGTGCTTTTGGGTATCTGGTGTGAATGGGTGAAATGTGTTTTCCTTGAAAATAAAATTAACTGCCCCTTATTGTGATTCTGATACAGAGAAAACACCTGTAACCTGCTTATGGAATATCTGCTCAGAAGAGAGTAGCCTTCAGGGCTTAAATGTGTATGAAACTGTTTCCCCCTTTCTTAATGTTTGAAATGCCTAAGGAGTTTAATTTCTTTAGGAGCTAGAATTTAATTGATGTGTTTTTAAAAACAAAGAAAACCAAAACAAACAACAAAAAAACAGTTAACATTGCTTAGTGAAATCTGAGGCTGTTGCTGTCTTGGTAACAGCCTGCTACCCTGTTACCATTGAATTAATGGCTCAAGTTGAGTGTCATTAAAAATGTAGATCTAAGTTGATTGAGAAGATGAAGAAGATAAGGTTATTAAGTAAGCCAGGTCTGTTAATTTGATTTTTTTTGTAGTTGATGTCTGTATGTTAAGTTGATTTTTTCATTATTTGTGAATACTTATTTATTTGCATGTTTTACCAATTTTGTGGATTAGTCTGTTACGTGGAAAAGGTGCTGTGCAGGAATTTCATTACTGCACCCTCTTGAAACTGTGGTGAAGTTCTCCTTCAGGTATTGCTAATGCTGGCAATGTGCTGTAATGCATGCAACACTTTATATCTGAGGAAGACATTTTAATGCTTTTGTGTGTGTGCGTTTTTAACACTTTTTTCAGGAAGGACCTTTAAGACCTGTACTTGAATGCATTGATCTTGTCAGTAGTGAGGATGAAGAACCTAACAGCAGTTCTTATGTTCATGTGAGTATGTTGTAATGTATTTTGGGACTTTTCAGTTGAACAAAATTATTATTCTCCTGTATTTTTTTCCATCAGTTTCTCTTAATAAAAAAACTTCTTAGAAATATTTTTAACAAGTAATAAATAAAAAAAACAACATTAAAGTCTTTTGATTTTTACCTACTACTGAGTGGAAGGCAGGAATGCCAACACTTCATTTTATCTAGAGCCACTTTTTGGCTTCTTGAAATGGTCTCGCAACTTTTATTTGGCTTTCAGTGGGTTTAGCAAGTGTGTAAAAGAAAAATCACTTTATGAGCAACCTGAGAAGTCATTGTCCCGTCTCTAGCTTGCAAGTATATCTGGCCTACTCCCAGGGCTTTTCCTTCTAAAATAACTTTTTAGGAGCAGTTTATAGGTTAGAGGACCTTATTCTGATGACAGCCTGGTATTAACTCAGCCTAATTCTTCATAATCCCTCCTAAGAATGAATGAGTCAGAAGCAGGCTGGTCAATCCATGTATCCCCCAAGCTTATTGTGACTACTCCGTGGGGCCTATGAGAGCGACAGTGACTGAGAGTAACTCTACTAGAGTTGGTTTTGGCAGCAGTGGCCATCTCTTGACTTCTGTTTTCCAGTGTTGCAGTAGAGGATGTGTGTAATAAACCTGGTTCTTAAGGAAAAGTGGATCTTCCGTACATGCACAGGCTCGCTCCACTGTGATGGTTGCTAGAGCTGATCGTGTCGCAGGAGCAAACGACAGTGTATGGCCTATCCCTTAGGCTAGAAAAAGTTTATGATCTGCCTTTCTGAAGATACTGGCCAGTGTTGTCTTGGAGCAAGAATGATATCAGTTCTCAGTTTTTCAGATGGGCTGCATGTTGGCTTTGAAATCTTCAGGATTTTTTTTTACCTACTTAGAAGAATTTACTTAATTTTTCATTTGTTGGAGACGTCTAGGACACCCAGCACAATCATCCATGTTCCTCCTAGTGCTTTGGTGAGGCAAATGTTGATGCTAAATTGCCTTGAATATGTAGAGGCGTGGGGGTTGTTTTTATTTGTTTTTTTAACAGAAGTTACAGACGCTGGTAAAGAGAAAGAGGAAGCTAGCAAGGTAGATAGTGGGACTTGGGATCGGAGTGTCTGCACTGAATTACATCCTTATGCTTGGGCATCGCTTTTGACCGTATCGGTGCCTGTTACTTAATTACCAAATAAAAGTTTAACTTTTTGATTGTAGAGAAATACCAAGCGTAAAGATCACATTGACTATCAGAAAGAACGAGTTGCATCTACCTTGGATCGTCTGGCACGCCATGTTGAAGTAGAGAAACAGCAAAAAGAAGAGAAGAACAAAGCCTTTAAGGTATTGGACATATTTTGTTTCAGTAGAATTGCATAATGCAGGCCTTGTAGTCATGAGTGTGTGTGTGTTGTCACTACTAAGTAAGCAAAAAGATTGGTGAGCCAGACCTGGAACTAGCAACTAGAGATTTTTGCTTCTGGGGTGTCCTTTGAAACACAACACAGACTTTGTCTCTTCAGTGGCTGCATCTGATAAATTTGCTAGTCTTATTGCAGTTCCTAAGGGGAGAAAAACCCCTAATTTCGTGCAAGCCAATGGCAAAAACTTCTTCTCTTGTTTGCATATATAGCAGAGGGACCTTAACAACAGTTATTCTGATTAAATAATTGAAAAATAACAGTTATCACAAATCAGCATGCAGCAAACCTAGTTATCTACCTGCTTTTGCGTGAGATTTTTGGGAAGCTATTTGCCACATTAAATCTCTGTATCAGGTAATTTTTTATAATGGGATAAAATTTTCTGTGTATAAGGCATAATTTTAAATTTGAATCAGATTAATTGTATTGTGCAGCTATTTGAAAAAGCGTGGATTTTTTTGTTTTTGTTACAAACTGGGGGGTGCAGTCAGTAGACTTAAGGGTAGGGCTGCTGTCAGTGGGACGTGGACAGTTTGAAGGAATGGGCTTATCAGAACCTCATGAAGTCAACAGGGACAAATGCAAATCCAGTAGTTGTGGAACATGCTGACTTTGCAGCCTAATTTTCTGAACACTGTTAATGGCTTTTAAAGTCACATAATTATACTATAGTTACAGCTTGTTATAGCCTGCAATAGACTATGCAACTGTAATACAACAGAGTAAAAGGCTCTTAGATGTAGTCCATGGTAGCCTTGAAGTCCAGAAGCCTACGTGCCTCTCCTGTGTCCTCTACTCAGAATCTGGCAATCTGTTAATGTCTCCACATACAGTTCTTCAACTGTAGAGTGGAGTCAAAGATAGCTGTGTAGCTTTTAAAGTAGTCTGAGAATGAAGGCCAAAAAATCCTTTTGTTAATGATGAATATTTTCCTGCTGGGCAGCTCCTCACTCATCAATCTGCAGAATTAAAATTACTCTTCCAAGTGAAACTGCCATGGGGTTTTTTGCCTTGGCAATGGGACAAACTGACTCTTTGGTTTCAATAACCATTTCGTGTTGCTTTTTAAAAAAAATAAAAAAATCACTATTTGTTGCAGTTTATAATCTTATTAAAAGTCTTCTTCGTTATGTACATGCTTCAGAAACTTCAGTAGGTGCAGTAAAAGTAGATTAATTGACCTAAGCTGTAGCTTTTATGTAGGGCACAAAAATTGGTACTATTTTGTTTATTGCTGTTACGTTCCATCTTTATTGTGTTATATGGAAGTCAGTCAAGTTGTAAGATTTTTTTTTTTTGTTTCCCCCCTTAGATTTTTGAGGAGTTTTTTTCCTTAGTATTTTAGAGACCCACATGTGAGTTTGGGCATACGTACTTAATATTGATTTTTTTTTTTTTTTTTTTTTTTT
>Ga0065711_1008944_pt1 | contig 12434 bp, 15 predicted proteins | sample Hoacrofraction12_FD_59098 | JGI IMG/M metagenome (GOLD analysis project Ga0065711, IMG submission 59098) | Hoatzin crop microbial communities from Cojedes, Venezuela - Epithelial fraction 12 v2 (version 2) | ecosystem: Host-associated > Birds > Digestive system > Esophagus > Crop | place... | reverse complement strand
AAAAAAAAAAAAAAAAAAGGAAAAAAAAAAAAGAAACAAAAACCAAACAAAAAACCCCAGAACCATTTATTACCATGAGCCATCATTTCAAAATGTGGGTGTTCAGCACCTGGCAGCCTATTTTCTAAGGATATAGAGCAGCACAAGGCAGGATTGGCTCCAGAGCCACTTGAAGAGAAGTGTCAGGACCAGGCTGCTCTGAAAAAGGGATGAGAGAAAGGAGAAAATGACGAGGAAGAATGGCAGGGCGTCTAACACTTTGCATCTAATGCCTCCACATGGCTGCAAGTGCCGTGGCAATTTGGCCCTGATAACACGGATGAAGAGATGTTGCTAACATATTGCTTCCTTGTCAAATGTCTCACTGGTTTTGCAGCCAAGTCTCCTGCCAGCGAGGCCGCAGCAGCGCCTCTCCGTTACTTTCATATGCAAAGAGGTTGTTAACTCAATTGCCAATAAAATTCTAGTGGGTGGAGAGGAGGACATCTGCCTGTCTAGTCCTGTGCTTGCCAACATGGTTCTTTTATTCCTCCAGAAGCTGCGAGCTCCTACTCGAGCTGGTATTTTGACAAGCATTTCTGTTTTCTTGACACAATGGGCAAAGTGGGCACAGATCTTGCATGCCACTCGTAATATGTTTTCTGTGCCGTGATTTGCATCCTTTCTGGAGGACGCCTGGCACAGCGCTGCGCAAAGCAGAACGAGCAGCTTGGACAGTGGGTTTAGTCTGACATGTAAATGTACTGCTTAATTATGTGCAATTGCGTTAGGAGAATGTGAAGAGGACGCTTCGCAGGCTGTGATGGCTACGAAGCTCTGACGAATTTGGGTTGGGGGTGGGGGGTGATGGAAGACGCTTTGGAGGAGGGAGAAAAAAGGATGGGGGTAATACTGAAGCAAATGAGTTGTTGTCAGGAACTGCACGAAATGGCGACGATCGTTTGTGTTAATTACACAACTTTAGTCTTGGCTGCTGCAAACCCGAGGGGCCCAACTAACTGAAGCTGCAGACTCTTAAGGATGCTTCCCCAGAGCAAAGGGGGCTTACGGGGCCAATGTGCTCTCAGCACAGTCACAAAGCTGCCCTCAAGTCTCGTCGGTAAAATTGCAGTTGAAAATGAAAGTTACTAAATTATTAGAGATGGCAGCCTCATCACCAGGAGTGGGGTAGCTGGACTTGATGCCTTGGGGCTCGTGGCCAGAAAACAGGATCTCTTCTGGCCCTTTCCAGCCCTAAATTTTGGGTAATCTCTGCTTTCACGGCTGAGGATGAGCCCACCACTTTTGAGACCACATGATGTGGTTATATCTACAAGAGGAGGCCAAGCAGCCAGAGGGATTACTGCGGGAAAGGTTTAGGCACATCAGACTGTACAGATGGTCAGAGCCAGAATCTCTCAGGTATCACACAGGGCGCAATCACCTCTCCTCCATCCTCATCTTGCCCGGCCACTCCCTGCGTGCCAACCCTGCTGCCAAACCTCATAAATTGCCCTCTCTGAACACTGCTTGACGGAGGGGTGTTGGAAGACTGTCCAACTTCACGCTCCTACGGCTGCCCAAGGGCACACCAGCCAGCACTGCTGCTCTGCTTTCGCCCCCCAAAAATACCTCGCTCCTCTTTTTGGGATAACCACAGAGCTGAAGAGCAGATAATTTCATGCCTTATAAACCAGATTCACTTCAGCACAAAAAAATAACAGAGAACTTTCTTACCTCTCTGGGGAATGTCTTGAGACTCAAGCAGTTTTATTATCTGGGTTAGTTTGACATCTGAGAGGAGAAGATTGCAATCTGAAATCTGGAATGGAAAGAGGGTTAGTCAATGTCATTTCCTACGTTCATAAATAAATGACCAAGAAGAGATACATGTCACTGTTTTCATTTATTGGGCTGAAGGTTCATCTTTAGAACAAAAGATCAGGAATTTATTGTCTTATTAAATGTCTGGAGGCTTTTAATAAGGTGCTGTGTTACTTTGACCATCTTACCATTCTGTAATTTGATTATCCAGTCTTTCCGGTTCTTAATTGATAATTAATTTGAATAATGTGCAAAGAATTGAATGATGGAAGAGAGAAAGAGAAACAGATGGTTGGTCTATGCAGCTAGAAAACATTTAACGGGGGAAAAAAACTATCACATTTGAGCATAACAATATACTTTGTTCATCTCTAGGAAGGGACAATGGCATATGTTGTGGCTCACGTCTTCAAACTTCTGCCTGAATCAAAGAAAGGAAGGGAAAGATATTGAGACTGCAGCATAACAATGTTGATGGGAAAACATGCAAGGACTGGAGAGCTAGCACACATGAAGTCTGGCATAGCCCTCACTGGAAAAGAGGGATCCAGGACATGTAGTTTGTTGGAGGTCATGTTGGCGTGGACAATCTTAAATTCGAGTTCTCCTTTAACGTGTAAAAGAGTTGAAGGTGAAGAGATATAAAGCTGCAACATAAGGGGACTCTGATTTTATTTAAAATGCGGTCATTTGGAAAAGACCTGTATATTTTATGTTCTGAGATTAATTCCTTGCCTCTGAGTATGCTGCAGAGAAGATTCAACTTCAGGAAACTGAGAATAGGGAAAATGACACTGAAATGCCATAGCTTTTCTTAACCCCCTGCAACATCACTGCCTAAGGCTTCATTGGTCCTCCTAGGCCCTTATTACCATCTTCAAAATTTTCACCAACCAACAGAACTTTGCGTAGAAAGTGAGTACCAGAGTTTATGCAAGAGACACCAATGCCTTCTAAAGCATGTGCTCAGGAGTTGGTTGCACTGCGAGCCACGGGTGGCTGCACCAGGCTACTCCCCGTGCGCATTATGCTGATTTTCTTCCTTCCACTGAGTGACATTTCAGGCTTCTGATCATGTATTTTCCAAGTCATGGCCTCTGGCCTCAGAGCTCTTCCTTCTGGTGTTTCTGGCCATCACATGGCTAAGCCTCCTACAACTATGAGTTTTATGAAAGCATCTTTTCCTGGAATCTACACCCACATTTTTCAGAAGGGATGTTACGTAGATGTATTCGTTTCTCTTTCAAAGACAGTCTATGCTTATGGAGACAGGAGAAAGTCATGACTAACAGTAATTTTGGCTCTGACTCCAGCAGGGTAATAGGAACAAATAAGCAAAGTATTTGCACCCATACGCCCACAGATGTCAAAGGCTTTAAGTGGAGCAGCCCAAAGCACTTGCATCACTTGAAAGATGAATCAGCAGCCTACAAACACATTTGTTTTGTTCCTTTGACAGTGTCACGCTGGTTCCAGGTTTGAAAGCAATAAAGGTCTCTGCAGACATTGCTCTTTCCTTCCTTCGTCCAAGCTAAAACTATCGTGTTTTACAAGTGGAAGATGTTTAGGAGAAATTATCCCCACACTCTCATGTTCAAGCCAGTGCGCAATGCAAAACCCTCAGAACCTATTTAGACCCCAGAGTTCAAATGGTACAGCTTTGAGAGGTGCCAGAAATCCTGTGGTGAAGCTGCTGAAGGACTTGGTGCAGGCTGGCGTTCTCAGCTGATGGATCTACTTGTACACAGGCTGGCACACTAGTAGGTAAAGTCTCCAAAGACTACTCGCTTGTTTGCTAGACCTCCTCCCTTTACCAGGGCTCTGGCGCTGCCTCATGTGGTGACTGGGAGCCATAAGCAGTATTTCAGGTCCGCATGGCTAAAGTAAAAATTCACAAATCTGTATTTATGAGCTGGTATTTCAAAAGTGGTGAGCCGAGGTGAGCAGGAAGGCAAGCAGAAGGGAGGAAGCCTGGGGGTGCTTGGTGACAATGCTCAGAGAAAGAGAAAGGGGCAGAAGAGGCAGTGGTGCACACCAGACCTGACCCAGGAAGGGCTGACTTCCATCACTCCCTCTCTGAAGAGACCTGGGGGCCTTGGGCCAACATCAGTGGAAGTATTGGTCTATATTTACAGCAAAGCCCCCACAGCGAGACAGGGTCCATCCTCTCTACTGTCTCCTTATCTAAATTACAGCCAGCTGACCCATTCCCCATCACTTTGCTAGGCACCCATTTCACATGCGTCCTCTCTTTTGCGTAGACATATCAGAGGCTTAAAACCAACCTTCCACCTGCGCCTGCCTTTCCACCTCCGTGCGAGACGGGCGTTCAGTTTAACTCCGTGCAGCCACTGGGACAGTTTTTAAGCACACCGATGGTTCCCAGACAGCCAAAGATTTATGGGTTTGAACAGAAGGACCAATGCCAAAATCAACACAATCATGTGTTGATCCTGAATTGAAGACGCTGTTCACCTTTTCCCACCTAACAGCTTCACCTTTGCCAAGACACTTGTAAAGCACTGGATATCCATAAGAACAGGGATCACAAGTCTCTCTCTGCTCACCATGTGCCTTTGAATGCTGTGTCTGGTCAGATGATGAATACTTATAACCAAAACATCAGCTGTGACATGACTGCTCCTTGCACAGCCTTCTTCCAGTGATCCTAAGGAGACACAGAGCCCAAGGTCAAACAACAAAAATAATGAGTCATGACAAGGCCTACAAAAATCATTCCTTCCATTTATTCCAGTTTTCCAACCCCTCTAAAGGAGTAAGGAACCAAAAAATGTGATTAAAGAGACTTCCAGCACCCGTCAGACGCAAATGGATTGCAACAGTTTTTAAAAGGGTTAAATTTGCAGCCTGAACAACTTGGCAGAATCTCTGAAATCATTACTCTTTTATTCATAGCAGTAATAAATAATAATAAACCTAAACATCCCAATGGTCCCCACACCTCCTGCATCTCCCTAGCTGCAGATCTCAAATATGAATAATAATTACAGCTTATCAAATCAGCCCATGATTAGAGACAACAGAAAGACATTTCATATTGTTAACTTCCTTGCACAAGAGGAAAAAAAATCAGGTCATAGGGGTATTAAGAATTTATATCATAGCATTTGACTTGACTCATCTCTTTAAAAGAAAAAAACCCCAGCATGTATTATGTATTTAGGCAATTCCTTTTAAACCCTTTCTCGAATGAGCACAAGATAGGCCAATAGCTCGATAGATGGATGGCTCTATCTAGCTAGTGTGCATATTTTATGTACGCATACACGTGCATACACTTAATGTGCACTCACACCTATATATAAAATCATACACATAGAGAGAAAGGTATAAATCTATTTATATCTCTTAACTGAAGACAGATGCAGAGCTAACGTTAAAAAAAATCTCTACACAGATAGCATCTTATTTAAACCTGGCAGCTTTAGAAGAGTAACTTTTTTGCCAATTTTTTTGTAAAGTCGCAGCAAACTTAGCAAAGATTGGTTCATTAGCTGTCTTGTTCCTGCTTATGTTTGCTGACTGTTTTGGATTTTATTTTCTTTTTCGCTTTGGCCATTTTTCTAGCTTCCCTGGTCGAAACATACCTTGACAGAGCAAAAAGAAAGTCCTCGATACCCACACAGTGGTTGAAACACAGGTGACTGGAATAAAATCAAGTCAAGCGACAGGCTAAATTTTCAACTCATCGCTCAGGAGATTAGGAGAGGAAACCAGCTACTGCTTGGATGGTTTTCAGGACCCGCATTGTGCCCTGTTCACCAGTCCTGCTGGGGCTGCAGATTTGCTCTGGGAGCTCTTGTAGCATAGACAAAGCAGAGCGCTCTGCACTGGATAATTTTGTGCACATAGCATGTATGCAAATATGCACCAGTCCTCTGATAAGCAGGCCCAGGTTTTCCACAAGGGCTCCCCAGAAAACAAAGGAAGGGTGTTTATATCTGCTCTGCATAAAACCCGGGGACCACAGTCACTGGTCTCTGAAGGCAGCCCTGCTCCGGGCACAGGCTGGGCAGAAGAGCCCTGCAGAGCTGGTGTACCCCCAGGTGTACCCCCAGTCCCATCACCATCTCCTGCGCTGCCAAGGATGCGCTCAACCACCTGCCCAGTTCAAGGGGAACATGATGAGCAATTTTGGTCTACTCTTGCTCAAGGTTGCCTTGATCTTGGTGCCAGCTACTGTCAATGTAAGCGGATGCCTCCAAAGCTCCCTGGATGGCTCCCGGTTGCTTAGAGCCTTGCTTAGAATTTTCTTCAGCCCATTACAACTGTTATAAAAACCAGGTGGCATCCTCACAGCACTCAGAAAAATCATTCTATGTGTTTCCATGTAAAAGTCCATTTTTGTAAGAGACACGGTTCTGTGGCCAAGGGTGTCAGCACCACATCGTTCCAAAATGATGCTGGAAATCTTAGAAAGGCAAAGACTGCAGAGTGCTGCAGTGAACGTCGCTGTGTAAATGTCCTGGCATCAGCCTGCTGTTTTCAGGAGAGGTCAGCACATTTACATAGACGCGTTAATAGGGCAGCCGCCAAAATCTCCTCTAAGATATTTTGAAAGATTAAACACCTCCCCCCAAATATATTTTTTTTTCAACATCTGCAGTCAATGAAAGGAAAGATGCAAATCTGCTGGCATTTGCATGCAAATTTTTTTACATCAAATCAGTGACAGAATGCACAATAAACACACTTTAAATTGAAATATTCTACGTTCACTTCCTCCTAGCCCTGCCTGCAGCTGGGATCCAATTTTCATGCGCGGCTCCACACAGGTGACCATCCTCCAGCGTCTCTGAAGCCAGGAAGAATGCGGGGAAGATGGAATTACAGAGGCAAAGTAATTGCAACCAGCTCATGACTCAAAAACCAGCTGTCATGAGAGAGAGTAAAGATGAAGGTTCTTCAGAAATAAATGCTGCTAAAAGAGTCGGTATCTGTCTTAAACCCTAAAGCATCCTTTATGATAACCGCTAACATTTTGATCACAGGGAAATATGATAATCGTTCGCCCTGGAGTCCACGTAATCAGGAATAATAGCAAATACCTCTGTAAGGCTTGTTTGCTACAGGCTTTAAACAGCTTATTTGATGTACAACGACACTGCAAGGCAGGACAGTGCTCACAGCATCAGCTCAGAGATGGGCAAAGGATGTGCAGCGAGGCTAAGGGGTTTGCTTCGGTTGTGTGGGACTTGCAGCAGAGCTGGGAATCGAGCTGTGTTCCCCCAGGCCTTACAGTGACGCTTTTGTGTCCTGTCACCATCCCAGTTCCCAGCCCCATTGATACACATCTCCATCCCCATGTCCATCTCCATCCTCATCCCCATGTCCACGTCTATCCCTGTCCCTGTCCAGGGCACTCTCTGTTTCTTTTCCATATGAGACGCAGCAGCCCGTGAAGGTTCTCCATCTCCAGCTTCACATGCCAAATAACACTGATTTTAGCACGCACACAAAAGCGCTTCAGAGCCCATCTCCAGGGCAGAGCTCAGCCACAGCTGCACATCGAGCTGCTCCTGCCATGACTAACCCCACCACAGCACCAGGCACGTCCCGGTTTCCCTTTCACAGCTATTTTCTGTAGCTGGTGCTTCACTTTTCCTACAGGTTGAAAGTGTTTCCTGATGTCTGACCAAAATCCTTCCTGCTGTAATTTAAACCTGCTCATTCTTGTCATAGTTGGTCAGCTGAATATTTTTGCTGCCGACTCCAGCAGCTCCCAGTGAGCCCCATGCTCCTCATATCCCTGCAGTGCTGCGCCTGTGGCTTTCCCAGGGAAGGCGCGTTCCCTAGGAGGGCAAACCAAAGACAACACTGGTAAATCAATTTTTTTTTTTTTTAAATACCTTGAGGCCGATCTGCTTTAAAGCCGGCTAGCCTTTGGACTGCGGGATGCTCCTGCGCGCTGCTCCCCGATGCCATGGGAGCAGGGCAGGTTCGCCCAGGCTGGTCCCAGCCAGACGGATGGTGGTGTGGGAGCATTTAGAAGTCGCCTGGGTCTGTCTCCACCGTGTAACAGCCACAGCTGCTGGCCTGCAGCGCAGGCATGCCTCACCATGACTCACAAGCTATTAAAAGCCACATTTCCCCCCCGTGTTGCTCTACCTAAAGATATAGATAGGCGTCCAGCGAGAACTGCAAAGGCATTGAGGCTGGTTAGTTAGATCTCACTGGAAGTTAAGCACCAAATTCACCTGCCTGCTAGATATGAAATGCCTTTTGAAATCGAGCCTCGGGCACTTCTGAACTCCTTATGCAAACTGCCAACCTCAGGTCACCCAAGACAGGTCAGCGAAACAGAGCTGCATGCGTCTCACCATCCTCATTTCTGTGTGTGGCAAAGCCGACCAGCCTGGGGGAGCAGCGAGGGCACGCACAGGAGGAATCCTAGTGAGATTCTGCACAGAGAGCCAGTGTTGTTGCCTGCTTGTTACACCACTGCGCAAGTATTTTGAGGAGAACTTCTCCAGACTGTCAGAAGCACTGCAGGAAAGGAAAAAAAAAAAACCAGCTCTGAAAGGGTCTCAGATTTATCCGTTTCTTCTTTCTCTGCAAAACTGTCTGCAGAGCCCAAGAAGAAATGTCAAAGATAGGGCGGGAAAGGTGTGATGGAGGGCTGTCTGCCCAGGGTGGTGCTGGCATGCATGCCTGTGTGTGAGCATGCACACACACGTGTGTGTGCTGGGCTTTGCTTCCTGAGATGAAACAGAGTTTGCGTTTCCTATTCAAAGGCCATTTAAAATACAGGATTTCTGAGCTGCTTCTTTTATCCTTTGACTTTCTTTCCCCTGAAGAAATTAGAAAACCTATTTGAGACCACCTTATCTGGTAAGTGAAGGGATAATTGGAAATGCCTTTGTATAACTGACATGTCCAAAGATACACAGAGGAGCAGTGCAAACATCTCAGAGACACACAAACTTAATAAATGTTAGGGACAAATCTAATAACCGCTTTGCCATCTCAACAGCTCTTTAGCTGCTATAAGCAACGCTAACACTTTCCCGGTGTTTTTGCTACTCTTTAACCCTGTGAGAGCGCAGATCTGCAGCAGGGCTCTGCAAGCACCTGTAAAACACACACACAGTCGGACGTTTCCTGAATCAGCAGCACATCTGCCCAAGGTCTCCTTGGAAAACCTTGTCAGCTGGAGAAGCCCAGATATTGCCGGCTGCAGGTCAGCCAGCAAATATTTCCTTCCTGGCTTACGTGCCCATAGGCAGGAAAAATGCTACTTGTGGCAATATCTCCCACCTTTTCTGTTAGAAAAGTTAGAAAGCAGTTCAGGGCTTCCTGGCAAATGATAGGAAGAGTGATGGCACCATGTATCTACATGGAAGCAGGGAATGTCATTCTGGTGCTTCACTCCTTTTTCCATTTCCCCTCACATTTGGTGGTCTAATGAGCCTTCAAGGTTCACATCCAGTGTCGGGGTGCAATGACCCCATGGCAGAGGACCTCTCGCTTCAACCATGGAGCACCAGGAGGTGTGCAGCTATCAAAAGGCCCAGCGGAAAAATGCATATCTTGAAGCAGAACTGATGACAGCAGCTGGTGGGAAGCTGGAGAGATATGGCTATCAAAAGGCCCAGCCTCTGACAGATGCAGATGTGCAGCAAACTTGCCCTGCACAGGCTAAGAAGGGCACCCATGAACTTGCAACGACATCCAAAGCTGCTCCATTCTGCAGGAAAGCTGCATGGTTTCTGAGGTGGCCTCAGGTGACAGCAGAGACCAAAGAGCAAACCTCCGCTGGCATCTGTGCAGCCACGCAGGAGACCTCCTCCCACCTGGGAAGGGCTGCAACCCCACGCTCGGGCACATCCCACATCCCTCTGCTTACACCTCCCCATCAGGGAGACCACACCAGGTGCATGAGGCCAAACCCTTGCTCTAGAAACAGCATGCCCGTGCGGGCAGTTGTTCTGGACTTGGCATAATAAAAGTAATGCCAGTTAAATTTGCTCATGCACAAGCAGGTTTACTTTCTGCCTCCCATATAGCTTGCATTTTATGGTAAAGCTTTTCAACAACAGTTGCATAACCTCATGCCCAGGCCATCAGCTTGCTTGGGAATGGCGTGACCGATTCTCTGTACAAAGGCTGTGGAAAATTCCTTGATGGGGCCATGGAGCAAAGGCAGCTGGCCGAAGAGTCCGGCCTTTCCCACTGCTGAAGCCCATCAGCCCCGCAGCCTGTCCCAAGCACCTCTCCACAACAGATTTGTTGTGGTCACCAGCAGCAATATTTTGGCCAGGAAGGATCTCTGGAGGTCCCTAGTCAGACCTGTCCTCAATGCAGGCAGCACGGTGTCGAGCCAAACTCACCGCAGGTGTGTTTTGCGTAACGTGAGCATCATGCAAGAGGCGATGCACGCTGCTGGTCCTGAGGTGAAGCTGGACATCATTCATTCTCCCCAAAAATGGGCTGGTGGAGGCCATCAGCTGCAGCACAAGGGCTGGTGGGGGCAGGTGGCTCTGGAAGGTGCCTGCTAGAGATAAAAAGAGGAAATGATGGGATGCTTCAGCAGGGAGACGAGTAACTGATGCATGCTAGGAGGTCCTGCCTGACCCCTGCCCGCATCCCCCATGGCGGTAGGGAAGAGACAAAGCCCAGCACGGAGAAATCCAAGCAGCCGGGGGTGTCTGCTGGTGAAAGCACCGCTACAGCTCTGCAGCGAGCCGGCAGCGGGGTCGTCCCCGGTGAGGACGAGCCGCCTCGGCAGGAAAGCACATCCGCTGCTCGGCGTCGGGAGTGAGTCACCGCGCCAAGCGCGAAAAGGAGTTGAACACGTGAAGATAGACGGCCTCCCTCCCCCCTGCAGTTTCAGCAGAGAAAAATATTAATCTGTCCTCTTCCAGGGAAGTTCTTTGCAACCCGATTGCTCTCATATCTGTTTATTCAACAAAGGTTTCGGGAGGAAATTCCTTGCTGCGGTGACAGATCACGTTTCCAAGGTTATCCTAGAGCACAAAGCAAGATGACAGTCATTTTTCATCCCCATAATTAGAGAAAGCGTGTTAGCAGATTAACTTTAAGCAACATTTACATACGGTAATATGGTTACAGGATGGTGCTCCTAACCAAATTAAAGACTGCCTCGCTCACCACCTTGCAGCAGGCGGGACTGCGTTCACAGCACTGCTCCCAGGGGATTTAAATACCTGATCCAAAGTCAGTCCAAACCCAGCCATAAGATGCCCATTGACTGCAAGGAGCTTTCTGCCCTTGGGTTTTGAGAGTTTGCTTTCCCTGTTTCTCGTTGCACCTCAGGGCCTCTTCCCAGAGGTACTTTTAAGAACAGCATCCGTCCGCTGTTTGGGTTTCCTCGGGTTTCCTCACTGCTGAAAGCAGCACGGTGCAAATGCCAGACCGGGATGCCGGGCAGGGCTTGGGCAAGGGGCGGACACGAAGCATTTCCAGGTTCCCCTAACCACCTTTCATGAAATGCTCCATCCTCAACACACTCTCCAAAAGAAACCCCGAGCCCAGCCACTCCCAGCTCCTTTGTAGCCATTTTCAAGGTTCCCAGACTTAACTGTCGAAGGCTGCAGACACATTTATTATCTTTTAGCAGTGCCATCTGGCATTTGTGTATCAGAAGAAGATTACATATATGTCAAACAGGGGGGAAAAATATCTTTTCCTGTAACAGTTGTAGAAGCAAGGGGGGGAAAAAAATATAAAAAAATTAAATCCTGTGGACCATATGGAAGGCTTTTTCTTAAGCGATCCATCTTGAGCAATTAGGAAGTGTCACAGCCAATATGCAGATTCTGGGCTCACTGTGGGTGCTGGGACAGGAGCGGGGTGTCAGGGTCAGGCTACCTGAGACACTAACACTACTGCCCCTGCCCGAAATAGCCTGGAAACATGAAACGCCCCCCTGTCCCAGAACGGGGGAAGAAAAGAAAAAAGAAGAGAGTGAACAAAACAAGACAGCTTGCGGCATGCTAAGTGAATCAGAGCAATGGCCTTTCTTTGCCTTTCGGGGTTTTTATCATCGCACGTCTTGCGAAAGCAATAGGTGTGAACCCGCCGTGGAGCCTCGCCAGGTTTTCAGTGCTTGCTCTGTGCCTCCTGATGCCAGGGATAGTGGAAAATTACTGGCTTCTCCTCCCAGCGCCACCACACAAGCAAGCTTTGGCAGGGTGAAGGAATCAACCACCGGCATGACCTGGGAAACACCGAACGGAGAGAGCATTGCTACCCCATCCTTCTTCTGTAGAGAAGGAGTTGGTGAGCACACTGTGCTCATGATGCCCTCTTCTTGGCAGGGTAGGCCCGGTATCTCCCTGCTTGGCAAGGTAGCTGCATGGTTGCAATCCTACCCTACGATGGCCAAGAGCATCCTCTGTAACCCACCGGCTACATCCTCTGGCTGGTGACCACAACCACTGGCAGATCACAGGGAGGAGAAGCACAGCCAGCACCATCCAGGCAAAAGTCCTGGTGGAAGGTGGAACGTGCAGGTCCTCCTTTCCCATCCCATGGCTTACAGTCACCTTCATGTGTCGGGGAGCTGCTGCAGCAGCCAGCCCCTGTTGGGAAGAGGTGCAGTGGCCGCCAGCCTGGTTGCTGGGGTGAGAAAGCAGCTCCCACCACGC
>Ga0065711_1047256_pt1:7500-12435 | contig 12435 bp, 9 predicted proteins | sample Hoacrofraction12_FD_59098 | JGI IMG/M metagenome (GOLD analysis project Ga0065711, IMG submission 59098) | Hoatzin crop microbial communities from Cojedes, Venezuela - Epithelial fraction 12 v2 (version 2) | ecosystem: Host-associated > Birds > Digestive system > Esophagus > Crop... | reverse complement strand
AAAAAAAAAAAAAAAAAAAAAAGGCAGCAGCTCTGTGATCCAAAAACAACCTCTCCCATGTATGTACACTAACCTCTGGGCTATACCACAGCGACCTTTTTTGTGTTTGCTGGCCCGTGGGATCTCATCATCTTTGGCTGCCCAGTTACACAGCTTCAAGAGTGAAAACTGACATGACTTCAGAGTACCTTATACCCTGGAAATGGGAGGTTTGTGTAGCATGTAGATGCACGTGCACCAGTTCAGTCCTTGTGCTCCAGTCACCCCAATATTTGATAGCTGTGGGGATGCTGGGATTGTGGCAGCAACTGCACTTTAGATGCACGCAAGATCAAAGATCATCTTTTCCCTGAGTCTCTGAGGAAGAAGAGGAAAAGTCTTGGTTTCAGGATCCTGCCTTGCTGTCTGTACCTGAATAACCTAACCCACCTACAATACAGCCTTCAGGATCAGAACATAGAGGATGAAATCCAATACTGACAGGAACTAAGCAACAAGGCGAGCATGATACCCCATTACTTGTTTTGGGAAGGACAGGTACACCCCAGGATGTTCAATCTGGCAGTAAGCCCCAGACCTGTGGGAAGACAACCAGCTTATCAGTGCCTCAGTCACTCTCCCGGTTTGCTATGCAGAAACTCTCTCAAAGCTACTGCCTGGCAGCCCTTTTCTCGGTGCTTCTATTGCGAGCTCCCACCAGGGACACCGCGACAGTTACAAGAGACCAGACATTTACCTCGATCCTTCCCTTCTCCCAGACTACCCTCTCTACTGTCATAAGGCAGCACAGAGATGCAGAGGTGTCTAGAAACCCCCTGTATCCGAGGAAATACAGGAGATTCTATGCATCTGCGGGACACTCCATAGGGTGCCTGTAGCCCCACTCGCAGGGCAGCAGTCCCCTTACACATCGGGGAACCTGGCCCTTCCCATCAGCTTGCTTGCCAAGTTCCTTTCCGTGCTCTGAAAGGACGTTTTTTGTTCAGATGCGTAAACAAACAAGTGTATTTGCCATTCCCTCCTCTCTTCAAATGCATGTTGCTTTGGAAAATGGATTTTACTTCAAGCTACAGGGTATAATTTTGCGGGATCTCCCATGTTAATCTATTGGCAGCGTATCACTGGAGTGCACTTAAAATTAAGCTGTGCTATGAAATGCCACGTGCCGCGTAAGCGCTGCCAGCACACTTACCACTGCCCTGAACATAAACAAAGCCAATCTCTGCCCCAAAGTGATTACAGAAAGGTCATTGAAGCACCAGTCACTATATGATTGGTGTTGCTTTGCTACTATCCTGTAGCACGCCAAAAAAGATGTGTGTCATGCAGAATAGCTTGGGGGGGAGGGGGGGGTGCCCCACCTTTCTTACTCAGAGATTTATCAATCCCTACAACATCTCTAAGCCAACGGCAAAGGGAGCTGCAGCTTGAAAACAAGTCGGTGGCTGAATACTGAGTTGCCAGTCACACACAGAAGATACTGTATTTTAGGACAGCAGCGCAAGATTAGGCACAACATCTCCTTCTCCTCCTCCCTCTGTCCCTTCACCGAACGCCGCCGCTTGCAAGAACCATTTCTGTCTCTTCCCGTTTGCCAGTGGGAGCCGAGAAACGCTGCTCCGTACCTGCAGGTTCCTCTCTCCCCCCATCCCACTTTTCACCCGCTGACCGTTTCCAGCCGCCTCCCGGCGCCGGCGCCTCCCGGGCCGAAGCGCGGGCGGGCGCTGACACCTAGCGGTCCCCGGGAAAAAAACGCCTCTCTCCCTCCCCATCGCCGGCTTGTTCCACCGCGTCGGAGGCGGAGAAGCGAACCGCACGCCTCTGCCTCAGAAACGCCGTCGTTAAACGGAACCCGCGGGTGCTGCCGTAGCGATGCCGGCTCTCCGGCCTCACGGGCCGGGCGGACGCGGTTTGCCGTGGACTGATTGCGTTGTCTTCATTCGCCGGTTTAAAAAACTTGGACGTCCTGAGCAAATAAAACCGTTGTCTTGGATTTCTTCACCGCACCTTCTGCCTCGTGCCATCGGGTACCCAGGGCCGCGGGTTTTGTTGCACGGAGCAGCGGGACTCCGGCAGCCCTCCCGCGCCAGACCAGAACTCGGTTTGCGAATGCCCTCCCCAGCGAACCGGGACCGCACTCATAATCCTCACTAACAACATCCCATAGTGACTTTAAAAGGGTTGGACTTGTGTCCCTGTACCATCTTTTCAACATGTATCTTCATTAGCCAGGGAGAAAGCATCACTAATTTTCCCCCCTCGTTCTAAGCAAGCAGGCAGGCGAGGCGTCTCCTCTCTCAAGGAAAACACTTCACATTCATCAGTGACACCGTGGCCAACGCGAACTTTCATCTAACTTTCTCCTCTCAAAAATGTAAAGTAAGAAAACAAAATCTATGCATCATTTAAAGATGCCCCAGGACAGCTTTGAATTATGCAATCCACAGTTATGTGAGCTGCTGCTTAAGGGATTCTTTGGCTCTTTTGTGACACTGATCAATCCCCTCTTGCTTCTATTTAAAAGACCCAGTCACTGAAGCATTCAAACCACATTATTCACATCAGTCATTCGCATGCCTGGAAAACAATGCAAATAAACTCATACGGAAGAATGAAATATATGCTAACTAGCTACACTTTTCACGGGTTGGCCTCTCTGATTAGAAATCATTCTGGAAGGAAATAATGGAGGGATTAAAACCAGCTTTCAGTCTATTTTAAGGCAGGTGCAGGTCATTGCCCTTGTCAATCAAAAGGTCGGTTCCTCAGGTGCGATCAAATGGCACTGGTTGAGGCTGTTGTGCAAAAGGTCTGTCACTCTGCGGAAGACTGTCCCTTGGCCTGTGTTTGAGCAGTCCGCAGGCTGCTTTAAATCACACCGGCCTTTAATATCACAAGGTGAATAGAAAAATAGATCAAACACCCGTTTAACAGGCAGCATCAGCCGCCACGCCATTTCCTCGGTCGTATCTCTGTTTACCAGGGAGGCCGGCAGCTGGGCTCAGGAGCCGTGTGCAGTGCCTGGACCATTTCTGTGTGACAACGGCACGCCCAGCCCTCTGGGGGCTAATTATCTGGGTGTGATTTAATGTGATCACTGGGGAATCTGCTCCCAACAATGCTGCGTGCCCAGGCCTGACAGGTCAGGCAATTTTCAAAAGACCACAGCTTGGATATATGTACAGAAGCATTTCAGAGCCATATTAAATTACCTGCTCTGAAAATCCTGGTGCTGAATACAGACGTACGTTATCGATTTTGGAGGACTCCGAACTCAAACTCTACAGCCCGCCCTCGGTTAGCCTCCTCCCCTGGGACCAGACATGGAAAATGATGCTGTCAACCTGCTGCCCATCCCTCCCACGAGCAGCTTTAGCCCTTTGTCTCCCTCCTGTCCCAGCTGCAATCTGACTTATCCCTAGCACATCCTGCAAGGTTATTTACTACAGTTGGAAGAACAGCAGGGAGAAAATCCTAAGTGTGGGGCTATGTGCTAAAACTAAGATTAAGCTCCCCAGCCAGCAAATTCTGACAATCCTGAAAAGATAAATGCCTTCTCACAAACTAAGCGAGGCAAATGTATGGCAACGTAGCCTAGAGAAAGCTGTCCTAGACTGGTACTCCGTAGACCTGGATTGCAGCCTTGTTCTGCCGCTGGCTTACTTTGTATGCATTTTCTCCACCCTGCACTCAATTTTACAGTAGCTTCTCTCTCAGGCACTTAGGCATCTGAACTGCCAAATGAGGTTTTGAAAGGTGTGCTCACATTTGCATATATTTTCCAAGAACATGTCTTTATTTATGCCTCTCTCTAGTAGTAAATTTTAATCCTGCTAACAGCAGGAATAAATGTAGTGGGCAGAATAAAGCAGACTCTTGGAGCTTAACTTACTTTTCTTATTCTCTTCAAACAATGTATAACCTTACAAGCTTGCCTTTAAAGGACAAAATATCTCTACATTGAAAAAAGGCTTTTTTTGCTAAGCCGTCGACAAACTTACGTGCCTCTGTAGAAAGGGAAAAGGAGATTGAAACAGCCTTAAGACAACCAAAGTACCTTTTATTTCCTATACTATTTAACGATGGTTGCTATTACTTTCAGAATCTAGTATTTTGCAGGTAATAAAAAGAGAGAAAATCAATCAAAACAACAGAGCACACCTCCCAGAGGACAAAAAATCCTCAATATATAACTGACTGCCAGAAAGCAAGTGTTAAAATAACCTGCATCAGGTAGAAGTGCTGCAATAAGAAATGGAGACAAAACACAGAACTATAAAAGAGACAGCTCGCATTTTAATTGAAGAATTGAGCAGCGGCTGACAAGTCGGTGTGCTCTGTTTCCACGGGTGTTTCCGAAAGACTGAGCTGCAATGCATAACACCCAATTCAAGCTGCAGCGTTCCTGGGAGGGTTCAGGGACACAAACCGCTTTTATTATTGTTAGTTAGGCATCAGTAATACACCGAAAGTGAAAATCAGGCTCTCCCCACTGGGAACACTTGGGAAGCTGACACAGAAATCTTGCTGGAAAAAGGGCAGAAAGGAAGAACAAGCACAAGGTTTACAGAGTCTTAGAGAGAAATTATTCTCGTGGAAGAAAATGAGGCTGTAGTTAAAGGCCTCAATGCTAATGCCATTAAAGTCAGTGGAAGTTTTAGAGATACTCAAATAGGGAGGGGGTTTTTCCCCCCCTTCAGTTTTCCTCTCCGAATCAATTAATATAAAAAGAAATTGACTGATTCACCCATTGTTCAGGTCTCGCTCGCCTTGTCGTAGCTAAGCTTGCTCCTAAGGTCTGCAGAGCCATATAGCATCTATCATACTTCTGAGCACTCCATAAATAAATGGTATGAACTGTAATGAGAATATTAATGAAATGTGTAGCTTTGTGATTGAAAACTCTCCCCACTCAAGCTGTATATTTTAAGGAAA
>Ga0065711_1047256_pt1:0-5000 | contig 12435 bp, 9 predicted proteins | sample Hoacrofraction12_FD_59098 | JGI IMG/M metagenome (GOLD analysis project Ga0065711, IMG submission 59098) | Hoatzin crop microbial communities from Cojedes, Venezuela - Epithelial fraction 12 v2 (version 2) | ecosystem: Host-associated > Birds > Digestive system > Esophagus > Crop | place... | reverse complement strand
GCAGGAGTAGGGAGGTGATCATGCCCCTGAACTCGGCACTGGTGAGGCTGCACCTCAAGTACTGTGTTCAGTTTTGGGCCCCTCACTACAAGAAAGACACTGAGGTGCAGGAGCGTGTCCAGAGAAGGGCAATGAGGCTGGTGAGGGGTCTGGAGCACAAGTCTTATGAGGAGCGGCTGAGGGAGCTGGGGCTGTTTAGTCTGGAGAAGAGGAGGCTGAGGAGGGACCTTATTGGTCTCTACAACTACGTGAAAGGAGGTTGTAGTGAAGCAGGTGTTGGTCTCTTCTCCCAGGTAACTAGCGATAGGATGGCCTCAAGTTGCATCAGGGGAGGTTCAGACTGGATATTAGCAAAAATTTCTTTACTGAAAGAGTGGTCAGGCATTGGAACAGGCTGCCAAGGGAAGTGGTTGAGTCACCATTCCTTGAGGTGTTCAAAAAACCTGTGGATGTGGCACTTTGGGACATGGTTTAGTAGGCATGGTGGTGACGGTTGGACTTGATGATCTTAGAGGTCTTTTCCAACCCATGATTCTATGATTCTATGATTCTTCTAAAAGATACGGTTTTCAGCTGCTTTTGATGTCAAAATTGAAAAATAAAATATTTTATTTTCATGAAAACATGAAAAATTCCATCGCCACACTTTTCTGTGGAAATTTTTGCTTTGATAGAAAGGCACCTTTTTGTTCAATAAATGTTTTTAAAGCCTCAACACATTAGTTTTCTGATAAAATGATTTCTATAACAGTATAGCCCTTCTGTAATGCTGTTGATATAATAATTAAAATGTCTTTCCCTTAAATATTGTTTCTTCTGTTGTAAACTGTTCCCACATGGACATTTCTTTCTCTAGTGCAGTCTATTTCTTGTTTTAAAACATTTAACAGTAAAGAGGGTGGCTGAGATAAAGCAGCTTCTTCTGTCATTGTTTTCCATGTCCCTTGAAGATTGAATAAGCATGTTCCTTCCACCCCAGTACAAAGATTTCCCATCACCAGGCTCTTAATAGTCTCTGTTGAGATCCATACTGTCCGTTTAGTGGTTTCAACCCTGATTTCATGGTTGCTTCATTGCTGAGAATCCCTCTATTTAGTAAAGCTTCTTGAACTGTGACTGCAAGAAGTGAAGAAATGGCAATAAAGTTATCCATAAAATAGTCAGAACTAAACCTGTGCTTTGTACAATTAGGACATTATCCTGTGAATACATCTGTAAATTGTGGTTGAGAAAACGATATTTCTCATGAACGGAATGCAAAGGAAAGTAAGTAAGAAACTGTATGTCCAAGTGCTTTGCTGAAACTATGTCTGCATGGGATTAGATCTGTGTAAAATTACTCACAGGTGTAAATTTTATTCAGGTTGAAGCTTCATATTATTCTTGGTCATGTCTCATTCTTTCTTCCATTTGAAAACCTTTTTAAAGACTCATTTCAGTGATCAATCTTTTTATAATAAAAATTAAAGTATTTGCTTGTAACATTAATTAATTTTTCCCTGCTGTAATTATTAGAGCTGAGCAAATAATTCATAATGAATAATTCATCTGCTGAATGTAACCTCATTTTCTGCTTGCTGAATATCTGCTAGCAAATCTACTTTCTAGTTTATTTGTTAATCAAAATCATCTGACAGCCTTCGGTGAATAGTTTTAACCCTGGATTGAGCCTGAGCTGTTGCCTGTTAGCCTTTGATATACAGTGCTTGATACATGATCTGCATCGGTACATTGTAATTGGTCTGGTAAAGCATGTGACTTTATTAAATTTGCCCAATTTGGTGCGGGTTTATATACTCTGGGCATGAGTACATCTATATGTGAATTTTAATATTGTTTTTGCAGCTTCAGAATTTGTTTTCCTGCCAGTAGAACACAATTATTCAAATGTGTTTGGGGGAAAACCCCTCTAAAGAAAACATGAAGATGTGAATCTATCAGATGCTGAGCCAGTATCTTCAACAATTTACTTGCGGCTTGCACTCAGTTTTAAGCAACTATTAGGTTATTGAATGAGGAAAGCACTAGCATCAACCTCTGCAGCCATATTTTCTGACCTCTAGTTAAAATGGGGAGTGTTTTCATGTCATGGGGGATATTATACCACACTTATTTTCTGTGTCTGAGAAGTCCTCGCTTGTCATGAAAAAAATTTTGCAGATGATAGATAGTACATCTGTGAAGATTTTCTGCATAAATTGGGAAGACTAGACACAATTTTGCCAGAAATAAGCACATAGGGAAAATTTTAAGAGGTAACTTGTACATAAAGCAACCTATACCTGACTGAAAGCTAGTGGGACTTGGAGCCTTATATCTTCAGATACAGTAAAATCTTAATTCTTATTTTTCACTTATGGTTTCAAGGTAAAACTCCTTACCTGGATCAAGAAGAGTCCACAGTAACGGAGGACCATGTCTCACATACCTGTAAGGTGTAAAAAAATGTCACCACTCCAACAAATGCACCATCCTCAGCCATACTCTGCTGGCCAGAATAGCTGGCTGATATTTGAAGAGACAAAATCTCCTTTCCACACCCTTTGCTTCTTTCACATGTTTTGTTGTTTTTCCTCTTTTTGAAAGACACATTGAAGGAACACTATCTGTGCCAACAGAATACAGAGACACCCTGTGAAATACTCCAAAGGCCCTTTTCTTCACTGTTGTACAAAGAAACAGGATCAGATCATGAGAAAATACTTATGAAATTAATTCAAGAAATTGTTATACCAAGTACAGCTATAAGCTCTGCACAACAAAAGGCATAAGACTTTGGGCTAATGGACAATGTGCAGCAGAGTTCTGCCTACTTGATTCCAAAAGAAAGATTGTTGTTATGCTTGTTAACTGGATTAATGAGTTTTCCTTGATTGGCATAGTGTTCTGGTAAAGCAAGAATTAAAAAGGAAGTTGAAGTGAGCATTACCACTGCTTTAATGCAATTTAAACAATTGCCTTCTCATTCTCCCAATAACCTCTAAATATAAGCTTTAACAAAGCATGGCTCCAAAATTTTTAAATACTATTGTATTACATTCTCACTGCTATAAAATAGCTTGGCATATAACTCTATGGAAACAAGGAAGAGAATATATCACCAGCAGGGTGTCTTGTTCATTAAAGAATTGACTTTTTAAACTCTAGAGCAGATAAATTTGGGGTTTCTCAGCAATAAACTAAAATGGTACATTTTGTGCTTCAAGATTATTATTTCTCTATAATCTTAAATCACGTAATAGGACATTTTACACAGCTGACTGTTTATTGCCCTTTCTATTTTCTTCTCTTTCTTTTCATTTTTTCATTTTTGTGTTACCTTAGAGTTTCTCAGGATCAATGCTTTGTAAAACAAACTCTTCCATTAGCTTGCTAACCTGCTATGGCCTGACCTGGCAAAAATAGAGGAGACAAAATTGATGCAGGTAGGACACTTATGATGCAAAAAGACTTTAAGAACGATGGCTCAGTTGTGCCAGGGAAACATCCTAGGTGGACGTCTTGCCATTCTTAGGTAATAAACTGACCTTAATTAAAATGAATGAAGTACATCAGTCCAAACCTGGACATCTGTGGTACGGATGCCTACATGTGAGTTGAGAGCAAATGTTTCCTTTACAGTCTCTTGCAGTGCACAATCCATGTCAATCTGTGTTAGATCTTAAAATATCAGAAATCTTCAAGAAACACTTAATTCTGTACATTTTCTGTTACAGTATTCTCTATGCTAGCTCAAATGTAGGCTCCTACATGGTAGATGTGTAAAATGAGGTGTGGTAAAACCAGGTTCAGGTAGGCAAGTGATTCGTAGTGCTTTCTAGATCAGTAGTCCTATTCACATTCTCAGACATAAAGTAACCATCAGATTTCAGATGGCTTTTTCCTCCTCATTTTGAACTGATAGGAACCACTGGTGTTTCTGCCTACCTTTGAAGCAGGGGCCATAATGTCAAGATATAGCTGTCCCGATGTCCCTAAAAAACAAAACACTGGTAATTGCCTGTGGAATGTTATACCTATAATCTGGGTCTTCAGCTAATATAAGGGTGTTGGGAGGCATTTCTGGATAACAGGTATAAAGATGTGTGAAGCAGGTGTTCTCTGGACCTGTCCAGAGACTGGGTGTGACTGCTAGTGACTCAGTGACCTGTACAGTATTTTTCAGTCTTCTGGGTCTTGAACATGTATTCTCCTAAAACAATTTTGCATTCAGTTATTTGTTGCAAAATAATTGTTCAGGAGGTTGTTATCTGCCATATTTAAGATCCTTTCCTTATTTTAGATAAATACATTGGTATACATAATCATAATTTACTTGGTGTGTCTTTAAAAGAAAGTCTGCGATATCACTTGCAGGAGCACCCAGAATGGGAAGGACCTGTCAAACTATCAAAATCTTCAAGACTTTTCCTTTGACATGAACTTAGAAATACTTCTGTTTTTTAATTTGATTTTTAGAACTTTACATCTTCATAGTTCCTATAAGCATTTTCTGATCACATTTATTATTTCTATTTATAAAATACAACTGTCTCAAAGTCTAACAAGACTGAAACTGGAATATTTTTAGTTCACTCACAGTAATTCATTTATACAGAAAACCTCATCAAGCTGCACACACTGATAATTTCCTTATATAGCTTCTCCTGCACTCCACTAGCACCTCCAAAAAATATTCCTGACTATCAAGTTAAATCTAAGAAGAGTTCTGAATTAGTACTGATAGATGTTGTTTTGATGTTTTTTTCACCAGAAAATGAATTCTGGAGCAGCTGAAACTGTCTGTGGGTTCAGCTCAGCTTAGACAAACACTGTTGGCCAGAGAAAGCAACATTTCATAAACTTTACAAAAACACCACAGCAGCCCCATATCACAGAATCACAGAATCACAGAATAGTAGGGGTTGGAAGGGACCTCTGTGGGTCATCTAGTCCAACCCCCCCTGCCGAAGCAGGGTCACCTACAGTAGGCTGCACAGGATCTTGTCCAGGCGGGTCTT
>Ga0065711_1047255_pt1 | contig 12435 bp, 9 predicted proteins | sample Hoacrofraction12_FD_59098 | JGI IMG/M metagenome (GOLD analysis project Ga0065711, IMG submission 59098) | Hoatzin crop microbial communities from Cojedes, Venezuela - Epithelial fraction 12 v2 (version 2) | ecosystem: Host-associated > Birds > Digestive system > Esophagus > Crop | place... | reverse complement strand
CTCCAGGAGTGCCGCGGCCAACGGCTCTCGCGGGCGGGCGCCGACCCCGACACCGCGCCGAGGGGCGGAAAGGGCCGCCCGCCTCAGGGCCCGAGCTCCGGCCACACTGCCTGCCTGCGGGCGGGCCCAGCCGGGGCTCACTCAGCCCGCTCCCCCCCCTCCACTCACCAGGAGACCTCCGCACACCCCACGACGTTCCCCGGCAGGAGCTGCTGCCGGGAAAAAAGCTCCTCCTCACTTCCAACCGGCCGCCGAGCTCGAAACCTACGCAACGAAGACGGGCAGGATGGCGTCCCGGCCGCGCAACTATCGCGATAGCCGCACCGCGCTCCTCAGCCCCGGCTGGGCGTCACCGGCGCATGCGCGCCTCCGCCGAGAAGTAGCGACGGCGCACGCGCGGCCGGGGAGTTCCCGCCTGTTCCTTTCGCAGCTCCGGCTGAGGGGCGCCGGGGCGCATGCGCCTTAGGCTGGCGGTCACGTGGGCCCTGGGTTCGTTTGGCGCCAAGCGCGCTGCGAGCCGCCTGTGGCTCATGCCCGTAATGGCTGCCCGGGGATCGCCTCACGCAGGCGGCAGCGGCCGGCCCCCCTGGCTGGGGGGAGGGTGGGGAAGGAGGTCCGCTCTGCGCACACGCAATGGCTGCCCGCGCCCCCTGGGCCTTGGGCGGTGGTAAACCCGCGGTGGGCCAGATCCGGGGGGAGCCTCGCACGGCCCCTGGCTCAGCGCGGACCGAGCGCTGCGGAGTGTTCTGGAGGAGGTAGCGAGCGATGCAAGAGGGAGGTTAAAATCTGTTTGAAAGAACTGAGAGCAGCCGGTGCTCGGCTTGGGGTCTGGAGGGAGGCTGCAGCCCGTGTTCGTGCGCGAGAGCGGCGGGACGGGGGGGCCGCTGGCTCCTCCTGCCCTTAGGGAAACATTAACTTGGGGTTCTGCTGTCACTGGGGGGAAAAGCTGGTTAGAAAGCAGCGGAAAACAGCTTAAGGCCAAGTCGGCGCAAACGGCAATGCAGATTCCCATTTTTACCGTTGATGCGTTTACAAACCGGCCGTTTTCTGGAAATCCTGCGGCAGTTTGCCTGCTTGAAAATGTAAGTTTAAAAAATAGCTGTTTTATGAAGGACGACAATGGCATTTACCATTCTGTGCTTGGCCTGAGTGCCCAGCACTGCATTAGACTTTGCTTCCTTTACTCAGGAGTTCTGCTTGCAAGTATAGTTTGCTGTTGCTCCAGAATACAGAGAAATTAGCACAGGGGTACTCTTTTTCCATCAGAAGAATTTCATACAAGACATGCTTTGTATTTTTTGTGGGTTTTAATTTTTTTTTTGAAAGGAATAAGCAGGTTTTATTCTGAGTTAAGTCAAAAAGAAATGGTTTAATTAAGCCAATGGATTCAGAATGAATTCTGAGAAAGGAAATGCAATAACGTACAATCAGTACTCAGTAGTTTTTGATGATTATTTCATTTGGGTTTTTTTTTTCTGTTTATTTTTTTTTGTCTTTCTATGGAAGGGAAGAGGAGGAGTGTAGCCCTGGATCTGAGTCTTTCACTGTGAGTGTGTCAGGATCAGCTTTCGCCAAGTTTAAATAGCTTGTTTTTATTACTCCAGAGTTGCATGGTGGTTGTAGTGCAATTGACAGTAGTCATCCTCCTCATCACGGTGTTCTGGAGTTAGTACTAACTGGTATGCTGTCAACAATTTCTACCAAAACCTAATTATTAAACTGGAGTAGAATTGTATAGGCCATATATTATTTGTATAATAACACTTGATGAAAATTGCAGGTATGAAAATACACGTAGAGCAGTCAATGGTGATAGCTTGTACTGACAATGTGGATCCTTTCTAAATGTTCCTAAGCCTATCCAGATCTCATCAATATAGCCTACTTACCAGATCAGCTGAAGTTATGACTGAGAGCATCTCCTTTCAGAGTTATTTTTGGCCCCTTGAAATCTAAATACTCACTCTTGGACTGAACTTGCTTTAAAACTATGAGCTTCTAACTGCATTTTTATTTTCATTTTACTTTGTTATGTCAATATATTGTGAGGGCAACTTACTTGCATGCTGCCTTTGGAGTGTTGAGAATTTGAAGTTTTTTCTGCAGTACCTGGAGCTACCTAGAGGTTTAGTGCCAAAGCTGAGAATCTAATTAATAATTTTATTCGAAGCTCCAGGAAAGTATGATGCAGCAAGCAGCAATATTTCTGTTCTCTGTTCTCTTCAGTGTCTCAGCAGATGCTTTACAAAAACCATTGGGAGTAATGCAAGAATGGCAAAAGAAGCCCTTTTGTGTTTCAGAAGTGCCACAGGATGGCAGTATTTCAATAAAGTTCTATTATTTTTAATAACATTTGCTTTGGCCTTTGTTCTGGTTTAGTATCTTTAGAGTAATTGACAGTCCAAACTATTTTCCTAGAACAAAGGAGAGATGCTTGTTACTGTAAAAACTTAGTATGTTATTTCATTGTATAGCATTCACTTTGCAAATACAGATCTATGATACATATCAGTAATTGTTTCCTATCTGTGGTATGGGATCATCAGCTGAAAAGGACTAAAGTTAATAAGGGAAATATGTAAAGTTAGCAGGGCAAATTTTTATCTGTCAGAGGTTGAACCTGACGGATCCACTCAGTACTTTGTTTCATTTGTGTTTCAGTATTTTAAAGACCAGATAATCAAACCTGGCCAGTCAGCCTAATTGTAGGGAAAGAGCAATGGAGCAAGAGTGAAGTAGAATTTTATACAATTGCTGTAGTGCGTGTATCTTGTGATTGATGTTCAGTGCTTTAAATCTGCAGGCAGCTAGAGCAGAATGTAGTGAGCTCCGGCGTTTTTGTTTTCCAGTTTATCTCCTTTCAGCTTCTACTGACTTAGCATATCGTTCCCATTGTTCAAAGAGTAGTATCAAGGGTACCAGCCGTAAGCACCTATCAGCCACCTTGGCCGTTGCCCTAGCTGTTTCTACATACCTCTTGCTGGCATGGATTTTTCAGAGTTATAAAAAGAGATTTGTAGTTGTTTTTAGATTTTGTTAACAATGACTTCTCAGTGTCACTTTAATCATAACTTTAAAAAAAGATTTTTTTTTCACAGAGTTTAAGTTTTTTTGGTGATTTTATTTTCCGTGTATTCCAAGGATTTGTGAACTAATAGGACAGATATTAGAAATGCTGAAGTATCACAATGATTGAGCTAGTTATCCTATTTCATGCTTAAAGGTGTTTTTTTTTTACTCTCAGAAGGTATTTTGAACTCAAAATGAATCTATATTTTATTATTATTATAATAGAAAATGAAATTACTGTGTTTATGTGACAGAAAGTTTGATTCTTCTCTTTTTGGCCTGCTTTTAACTGGATTTTTTGTTTCATCATTAGAAATTAGATGAAGATTTGCACCAAAAAATAGCAAGAGAAATGAACCTTTCAGAAACTGCTTTCATCAGAAAACTGGACCCTGGAGATGACTTTACCAAAAGTGAGTTGTTCTGTTTACTCGCCGAAATCTCTTACAAGGGAATAGGAAGACACCGTGGGTGCATTTGTAAGGAATGGCACTAATTTGTAAGACAGCCAAAGCAAAATCTTGGAGTTGTGGTGTATCTTGCTTAAGATAATACTGATAAGCCTTTTGCACCTGAATTCTCTAAAGTATTTGTGCTCTACATCAAATTCATTTTGCAATATACAATCATCACTGGGGTAACTGTAAGCTCTTATTTGAGTTTGTCACAAAATCTCATAAGCTGTCTGTGGAGCCAATGCTGGAAAATACAGGTTTCCAACAAAACTGGGAAATCTGAAGTTGCCCAAATCAGACACATGAGGCTGCTTGTTTAATTGGTTTGAGTGGAGGGACTTCGCTGGCCCTCTTTGGTAGGGTCTGTATATATGGTGGGGGAGAAAATGGAGAGACACTAAGCAAGACACAAAATATCAGGCAAATACAGAGTCTGGTCAAAATCGCTTTGTGGATTAGTTATTAGCTGAATCAGTTTGCTGAGTCTGCTGACTTTGCAGTTGTGTTGTGGCATGAGCCTGGGCGCTGGAACCCTACTAGCCTGGAGTTAGATTCTAGGTTAAGGTATTGTGTTGGCATGCCCTTGCTTTGATACAGCATAGTGGAAGAGAGAGATAAACAGCTTTGGGGTTATCGGCTGTCTGAAAGAGGCCCTAGAACAGTATGCAAAGAAACTGTTCTTTGTCATTTGATTATTTGTTCAGGGAGTGGGATTTTGTACAGTCCCTGTAATTAAAGAGGATTTTCTTAAAGTAGGAAATACTATTGCTTGCTTCTATTGTTAATAAATTGGAATTTGTTTAAGGGTTAGACTAACTGCTTGAATCAAGAAGTGATAATACTTTTCATTCTTCATATTAATGCCTTGACAATATGTTTAATACATTTATTTATTTTCAAATCATCCATATCCAGCAGTGTATAAAATGCCAGCTTCTTTCTCATTAAACTCCTTTTGATATTAATGGGACTAGACTTTGTGACATCAGACCCACACAGCTGTCAAAGGTGCACAATTTTTCGAAGAAATTTAGTTACTGAGCTACACCTGAGAGTCTGTGTGTATTGAGGGGTGGTGGGAGTGAGGGGAGACCAGGAACATCAGAATGCCATTTGTGGGACTGTTAGCTGCTTCTGGAGCATTAACTGGTGTAGTAAGGGCTCCTGGACAAAGAGTATGTTTTTTCAGGAGCATGAGTTTCTGATCAGTGTATTTCATTTATTTGGAATTTTAAAATATCTACATTATTTTTAGGGATACATTGATTTATGAGAGTACAAAATATCTTCTCAGTCTGAGTACAGCTGTATGTCCCAAGCATCCAGGCAGGTGTTTTGGGTCACAGAGCTTGTCTGTCTGTGGTTGGTCATGGCTGACTCCATTTCCTCCTGTTTTCAGCCACAATTTCTACTTGGGGGAGTGCATTACCACCACAGGGCAGGCTCACAGCTGGGTTCCGTGTCTGCCCTGTGGGAGCCCTTCTCTGCCATGTCTGTTAGTTTCATCCACTAGGTTTTGTTGGGATTCTTTGTATTTTCATTAGGTAGGAGACTCTGACTATAATGCGCTTATTTTTCACAGGAGCAATGACAAGACTTGTTTGTTGTTTTTTTCTAAATATCATTTGTTTCTTTAGTTGTGTTTGTATGGTAATTATTCACTTGAGATATATTTTCATAAGGTTTCTCTTGAATACCACGGTCCAAGAATTCTGCAAAAGCTACAGGAAACCAAGTATTGTGCACTTGGGTTCCAATTTTTTTAAACAACAAAGAAGAATATGATTTCTAGTGAAGTGAAGGGTTAGTATACTTTACAGGCTTTTACCTGACTTGACTGGTGTTTCAGCAAAATAATGCATAACTGACCTAACTCTAATACTGATTCCATTATACCAACAAAACTATCTTCAGCCCTGAAAGGGTAACCCAGCCTGCAGGTGTATGGAGATTGACACTGTGACTTTGTAGGATTCCAGAATATGCAAGGACACGGAGGCTTTATCTTCTAAGTTCTCTATTACAGAATACCACAAATACAACAAAAATCTGTGCTAGCAAGTATACTTACGATTAATAAAGTGAATCTCTCTTTCTGTCTCTTACAGATTATTGTCAGTGATTAGTAGTACATCAGGAATTAATAATAGCAGCAAGAAGTGTATATATATAATATTACAGGTTACTACAAACTTATCACTAGTCAATAATCAAACTTACCAATAAAATAACAGTAGATGTAGTTATGAAAGATTACTTATATGTGTATATATATGGTACGGAGTGCATTAAATGGATTCCAGACGGGAGGACAAACAGATCCCAGGAGGGGACCCAGCCATACTAGAAGTGGGAGGAGAAACCAAACCTAGCCCAGAAGTGGGCCCAGAGGGGGACCAGTGACAGCAGAGTCTCACTTCAAAGATGATCTGTGTCATGGAGTTGCGGGTCAGCCACGTGTCGCTGGCAAGGGTCCATGATCTTGCAGAACGCTTGTGCAGACCTGTTTAGGAAAGGGAAAAATATATGCAGCACAGAAAGCTCTCAGAGAGAGAAGCTCAATTTGAGTAAAAATGAAGTAATTTTTATAGCATAGAGACATAAGAGAACATAGGACACCATCAATTCAAGAAGCCAGTAGACGCTGTTAGTTTCTACTTTTCACCTGGAACATCCAGTAGATGATGATGTTCTATTCTCTCAGACCAATTTTTATTTTTTCAGACTGTTTACTGTTCTTTCAGTTAGACGAGCCAGTGGCAGTTACCGATTCTTACTTTATCAGGATGTTTTCCAGACTATTTTTCACATTTTCAGGTGATTAGTTGCTGTTGCATTTGGTTGGTTTTGTGCTTACCGATGCTATCTCAGCATGTCTCTGATTTCTAGCTACCCAGCAGCTCTTCAGAGGTGCCAGCTGGGCTTCTCAAGGACGGTTCCGGTTCCCAGGCTGGCAAGCATTTCTACTCTGCAACTCCTTTGCTCTTGTAACAAAGTAGCTTTCCTCTGTTGGTAGATTGCTGTTGTTGACCTGACTCAAAAGCAATAGCTATTCAAAAAATCGGTACAAAATAAATTCCTAAAAGTGTGTTTAAGACTAAGACTGATTATAACATGCATTTTCATTAACTGAAATGTCATCAATCTGTTTAAAGTTTTGAGCTAAATTAAAGAAATAGACTTCTTCCACTTAATAATGCTAAATAAACTTTATTTTCAAGGTTCCTGCTTTGGACTCAGATGGTTCACTCCAGTCAATGAAGTTCCTCTTTGTGGTCATGCTACGCTTGCAGCAGCTGCTGTGTTGTTTCACATACAGAGTACGTTTACAACCTGTTTATTACTGTAACTTTTTAGAAAATTTACTTCTAACTGAGATGATCTCTATTTTCCACAAAGGCAATTAAATATTCAGAACATTTAGAGAACATATGTGGAGTTACCTTAGGTATTGTCTTTTACAGCTGCTCTGTAATTATAAGGTGCCTGCACTTGGATTCCAATGTCTTACTGTTGCTCATGTTTAAGAAAAGTGCTAAATATGCAAATGTCATCTGGGAGAGGTACAGTAGAATTTGGTGAACAGGGAATATTGCTCTTTCTGTTAAAAGGAAATTCCCATTCATTCTAGGAATCTGCAGGAAAGATTCACTGGCAATTTATTATGAGGTTTATTAGCCTCATCAGATTATTTACGGAGTTAGCTGGGAATTTTGTCTCAGAATAAAGGTTTACTGGCATTATATTTTAGCTGCATAACTAACTTTTTCTGTATATACTGAGCTACTCTGAGCTATAATAATTTAGACTCAAATTCTTACGTTTGATAATGCCGCAGCGTTCTTTCTCTAGAAAACACAAATTCAATTCTCACATTTGTGACACTGAGTGGAGAATTAAAAGCCAGACAAGTGGAAGACCATATTGTTCTGGACTTACCACTTTACTTAACCTACCCACAGGTCAGTCAATATTTTATTTGTTAAAGGCTTTCAAGGAAAGTATGTGTTTATGTTTGTATGTGCATGTAAGTGTATTTGTTTGTCTATAGTTGGATACATACATACATACGTATGTATCCATACATACATATGTATGTGTGTTCTATTTTTTACAGTGTGGGTGTGTTTTTTTTTTTTTGGCTTCAGGTACTTCGGGAAGTAGAAGAGCTCATAAAGGTAAAAAAAGAAACTGTGTGTGATCTTGGAAGCACATTTATAATAGCTTTACTTATTTTTATATATCAGCGTGGCTGAAAAGTGGTAACATGGCATTGCTTGATGTACTCCTGAACTTGAAACACTAAACTTCAAAGGTCTGAATCACGCAGCTCAGGAAGTGGAATTCTCCAGAATGCTGCAGTTGAACTTTTGTCTCCCACTACCATTGACTGGAGTGTCGATATTTATTTCAGTGGCATTTTCAGCCTATTGTATGGGTGTGAGGGCAATTTAGTGTCCTTGCCCTCTTCTAGGTCCCTGAATTTCTTTCCAAGCTCGCATATACAGAGCTGTTAGCACCTACCCATATCCATTCATGCACTGAGTGTATTTACTTTTCTTGCTTGCATGTATTTGAGCACTGCATGAAAGACCTTGCATAAGCCCTGTTCTAGCAGGGAATCTGTTCGAAGAAAATGTTAAGGAAATAATATTTCATATTCAAATTATGATGTTTTTCTTTGTCTCCTTTAACTTTTCCACTAGGCAGCCATTGGTGACATGATTATTCAAGATCTCCGTTATTCTCCTGACACAAAGAAACTTTTAGTCCGCCTCAGTGATGCTTATGAAAGGTGTCTTACACTTTTTTTTTAAATAATCAAGTGTGCAGAAATTGAGCCTGCTTGTTTAACCTCTTTTCCTTACATACTAGGCTCTTATCTAGTTTTGAAACAGGTGGATATTAAAAACTCTCATTTAAACTCCTGTGTTAAATAGTTATTTTGTCTTCTCATGTGAGCTTATTGAACCTGCAAAGCTGAATAAGATCAATCTGAAGTTTATCTCCCAAGAAAAGGAGATGTAGGAAACAGTTTTAACGATGGTATATTTTTGTCATCTGAGTAAAAAAATGATCCAGTAATCTGGATTTAGGAGTCCTGAAATTAGGAATCCAGAAATTTGGAGTCTTGCTTCTCAAATGAAGAAGTAATAGTTGTATAGCTGTAGAGGTCTGCTTAGTGAGACAGGGCACACTGACAGAATGCCGTGGATTATTATTCTCGTTTGACTGTATTCTTCTTACACATACTTAACAGCATTGTAAGTCGCTATATAAGGGAAATTCCAATTCAAACGATTTCAAAGCATTTGTTAATCTCAGAGAGATGAATTTCATTAAGTCAAGTACTATTTGGATATATATTACCGAAATTCTTTAAGCAGGCCAAATTAATACTGTTCTCACTTGAAGTTTGGCCTAACTAATGTTTGAAGGTTGAGCTAGTGGGGAGACAGAAATACTCTCAGCTGAGTACTTACTATTTTTACTCTTTCAGACTTTATTTTGCAGGGAGGTATCTGCACCTTCAGACTTGAGACTGTTGTAGAGCGCTTTAGAATCCCGTGAGGATCTGAATGGTGTTAGTTGTTTACTTGCTCTGAAACGTCGAGTGCTCACTCTTTGCATTCTGTAGAGAATAAGTATTTCTTTCAGTATTAACAAGTTGAAACAAACGTGCATTTCTGTAGCTAATATTCCAGGATGCTCTGTTTTCAGAAATAAATAGGAAATGCATGGCTTGATTTTTTTTTCTCTGCTCACTCAGAGTGTATTATATTCAGGGTAGTCTTCTGTCAAATGACATTCAGAGGACAATGCTATGAATCTTGTATCCTCTTAACATTTTGCCATGACTGTTTTGAGATTACAGAGAAGATGATATTGTGGTTTTCTGTTTCTTTTCAATACATAAATTAATGTAAAATAAAGAATATGGGCTATTAAAATTCTATAATTATATTCAAGGTCTGTGTTGGAAGAACTGCAAGTGAGCTCACAACACTTTTTGTCAGCTGAAAAGACGGGAAAGGTGAAAGGACTCATACTCACGCTTAAAGGAAATTCCAGTGGAAAACATAAAGGCCATGATTTTTACTCCAGATATTTTGCACCTTGGTATGGAATTCTGGAAGACCCTGTTACAGGTATGTGTTTGTGTGATAAGCGACTCTTATTTCAGTTCAATTAAAAGGTTCTTATTAAACTTCATGATTCTGTTTTTGTACTTTGGAGTCTTTTTTTATAAATTACTGTTTTATATGGACAGCAGGAGTGAGCTCATTAAATTGAAAACTTTCAGGACCGATGCCAACTCATTCAGAAAATATCAGCTTCTTGCTGTCATCAGGCCAGATATTCCTGTGTCTTTTTCAGGTCTTTTCCCTGAAGTATTGCAGCTAGAGAAAAGCAAGAGACTAGTTCGGTATTGAATGCGTACTGCAGTAGAAGTTCATGTCCACTTCTGCTGGTGTTCTGTATTTTTTTGCACTTCATCTGAGATCTCCTCTAATTTCATGACACTTATTGTGGATATTCTCAGGCCTACAAATAACATGAACTCAGCTAGTTGTATATTTAGGGGCAGGAAGGCTGGTTCTCTGCCCGATCCTTTGATGCTGCAGGCAGTAGGTGTGGTGATGACTGCTGCAGAATGTTATTAGCTTAGGTACCAGTCAGTCACAGGTTGATTATTAGTTAGCTGAGAACTCTGTCAAAAATGCTCATTAAATCTTTTATTAAATAGAGAGAAAACTTTCTTTGTTAGAATAATGCAAGTTATTCAACGCTCCTAGCAGAAAGAAAGGTTTACAAAGAAATACAAGCCGTGTATTTCAGTTATTTTTTTTTTAAGCTTTCAGTGCTGCTTTCGTGATAAAGCCAGGGACAGAGTTTGGTAGACATATTCTAATCCCAGAGCTCATTCCTTACAATTTATGGGAAGACTAGTATTGATATGTAGGAAAAGTTAGAAGTTTCCTATATCTCTTTCTCTTCAGATTTTTCTAGGCTTGATATAGCTCACTGTGCTTGTCTTCCATCTTTTAAATGTCCTTTCTTTTATAGAAACAAATCTTTTTATTTTAGTGCTGAAGTATACTTTTAACAGTGTTATGGCTTTGTAGTATATTTCTGTTGTAATGATTTCGTAATAATGCTACATGTCCTGGTGTCCTTGAGCCCTGATAATTATAGTTACTTCGCAGCAGGGTTTTCCATCAGTGTTTTTGCCCCTAGCTGCTAACGTAGGCTGAAGCAGCATCTCTAGCTATGAATCTGAGAAACCATCCTAAGTTTAGGATGGTTGACATTGGTGACATCTGCCAGTCAGGAGACAAGAAATTGACCTTTTAGTTTTCAAAAGCTGTGGTGAGACCTTAAAGATCTCCTTGAGTTACATCCTGATACTTACCAGCGTTCAACACCGAATGAAACCTGAGGTTTTGTTGTAAAAACTGTTAGGAGAGGAAATGCTTTTGTTTTACACAGTGACCTCTGTCCACCTGTTCCTATTCTTAAAAAAATGCCAAAGTCCGTTCAGATTTTTGATGGGTAGCTGTTCATATATTGTTGAATAACATTATGTTTAGATGATTAATATTTTGAATTTAATATTTTGAGATTTTGTTATTAGGAAACTTCACTTTTGGTGAACAGATGAGTATTTTGGCTCAAGTATTTTAATCGATACTATTTGTTATTCCTAGCAGTTGTGGCTAATCATGAAGCCCTCACCTAGGCAAAATTTCCATTGAATTTTGAATTGAATTCAGCTGGATCCATTGAATCCAGCAGAGGATGAGGAAGTAATACTGCTTTGTCATAAATAAATGAAATGGTAAGGCCTTAAGTTCTATCTGCTGTGCAAACTGTTAGGTGTTTTTTGCCCTAAGCACACATGTGGCACTTGATTTATTTATGGCATTTACATTTTGAATGTGCTTGTTCTATGAAGTAGTGATTCTAATTTAATTCAGTAATTTGTTTTCCAATTTCTTTTAAGGATCTGCCCATGCTGTTTTAAGCAGCTACTGGTCAGAGCAGCTGGGGAAGAAAGAAATGCTTGGTAAGAGAAACTGTTTTCTTGCAAAGCTGCCCATTTATGTAAAAGCTACTCACTAGGAAAGAAAATGTTATATTATTACTACAAACTGTAGCTATAATTCCCTATCCATATTAATAGAATATTATGTAATATTCTGTGTATGAGGTAATCTTTAAGAAATTGATTTCTTTCCTACCTACCAACATGATGTGTCATGCCTGCAGCGAGTTTGAAGTGTTGGTTTCTGGATTGTAACTATGATACACCTCAGTCACGTGCAAGTTAGTTTTTGATCTCAGCTTTTGGATATTAGTTCTTATCACCCTTCATCATAACTCAAGCTTGGTGAACTTCAAATAATGTTGTTTATGTCTTTTGATGGAATTTTACTTTACTTCTTGGTATTTATGGCTTGCATTTGGGGTATTGGGAACAGGTATCGATATTTCCATTAACAGCGTTTACTTTTCAGTACAATTTGGACAGTGTTTTCCTTTCCCCTCATGTATATTAAGATGAGACTGAAAAAAGTCACAGAATCACAGAATGGTAGGGGTTGGAAGGGACCTCTGTGGGTCATGTAGTCCAACCCTCCTGCCGAAGCAGGGTCACCTACAGCAGGCTGCAGAGGACCTTGTCCAGGTGGGTCTTGAATATCTCCAGAGAAGGAGACTCCACAGACTCCCTGGGCAGCCTGTTCCAGTGCTCCGTCACCCTCAGAGGGAAGAAGTTCTTCCTCATGTTCAGACGGAACTTCGTGTGCCTCAGTTTGTGCCCATTGCCCCTTGTCCTGTCACTGGGCACCACTGAAAAGAGCTTGGCCCCATCCTCCTGACACCCACCCTTCAGATATTTGTAGGCATT
>Ga0065711_1009572_pt1 | contig 12435 bp, 5 predicted proteins | sample Hoacrofraction12_FD_59098 | JGI IMG/M metagenome (GOLD analysis project Ga0065711, IMG submission 59098) | Hoatzin crop microbial communities from Cojedes, Venezuela - Epithelial fraction 12 v2 (version 2) | ecosystem: Host-associated > Birds > Digestive system > Esophagus > Crop | place... | reverse complement strand
TTTTTTTTTTTTTTTTTTTTTTTGCAATTGGTTAGCTAGCATTTTGGGCACTTTCTATTATTTTGGTTAGGAGGAAGATTTGATTACATTTTCTTCAGAAAGGAACAAGATGAAAGTTTGTTTTGGTTGCGAATAGCAGGGCCAAAGAGCAGGAGACAATCTCCTGATTCAGGAACACCCCTTCCAGCTGTTTCTCCAGTCCAGAGCACCTGTGCCTCTTCTCTTTCTGTTGGGATTATTAATCGGTGGGCTTTGCCTTTCCCTTTTCCTTCTCTGTGATCAGAGCAGTACCTGTATTTGCCAGCAGTTTCCAGGCATTTATATGCAGAGGTTTTCTATTGTTTTACAGATCTTCCTCTAAAAGAGGTGGCTTTCTTTTTCTTTCTTTCTTTTTCACTTAATCTGTAAAGTTTCAATATGAGTCTATATTAAAGACATAGTTTGCACGTGTATTTAATATTTGGTTATATCCTGAACTTGCGTAATCAGCATCTGGAAACAGAGTTTGTTGCGTTGTGGGAATACTTATTCAGAAAGAGACTTTCTTCTTCCATTGCCTGATTTTAAAGCTTAGAGATTAAAGATGTTTCATTTTTATTATACAATGCTACATGTTGTTAATTCTTGCCCAAGAGCAATCCTTAAACCCTTACATATAATATCTTTGCTTTGAATAACACATATTTGCACATTGTTTCATGCACAATGTTCTCGTGAAGTGATTTTGTTCGGGAACTACTAACTTTCTTCTGATTAAACTTGAATTGCTATTGGCAGCAGCATTTCAGCAAACAAAAGCTGGTATCATACAGACATACAAAGTAAATATGATCCTTCATCCAAAGAGCTGGTGGTGTGACCTACCAAACCCATCAAGATAAATATCTACGAAGGTTTTTGACTCTATACATAGGAGTATTTCAGTTGACTTCAATACAGCTGAAATACTGCGCTAATATTTTTCATTCTCAGTTGATGTTCATATTAGTATACACTCCACTAGTATGAGCATCCAAAATACAAAGGACTATTGGTGGATTAATGTATGCAGAGGAAAGTCAAAGAATGAGGCTAGAAAAAGACTAAATAACCAGTAATTGGGATAATTTACAATTAAAAGTTTATAATTATGTAGAGGTACTCGAAGGGGGGAAACAGTGCAAAAAGGAAGAAAATTGTAGAGTGCATTGGTGAAGTAATGGATTGATACTCGGTACTGAAGTGTTTCCAGCCTCCCCAAACATTTAGCAAATCTAACTTCCGAAAACCATTGTATTTGTTTAAAATTATTATACAGAATTCTCAAATAATTCAGCGGAGTTAAAGCTATATTTTTGTTTTCCTAATGCAGGATAAGATTTTCACAATGTTTACAGGGCTTGCACGCTGCAATCACAAGGATTGATGAAGGAGGATCAGCAGAGCCAGCAGCAGAGCAAGGGAGATTCAGACCTGGTTTGCATAGGAAATAAAGACACTCGCAATCCCAACAAGAATTTTAACCAAACACAGAAAACACAGTGAGCAGCTATGTGCTCAGGTTTGGATTTATCTCACCTGACTTTAGAGAGCTCAACATTAGGTGTCTAGCCTGAACTAGTCCAACACCGAGTGGAAAGGAGACACTTCCAGAGAATTTTCTGCGCCAGCCTACACTGGCTGTGGTGGCCTTCATGGTGGAAAGTTTCTGTCTCTTTTAAGATAGTGGGAACCTATTTAACTGCTTTCCTAATTTTTGGGTGCCTGGAGTTAGGTGAGATTACCCTCACCCTAGCAAACAAGGGAAGACTGAAGTTCTACCCCAACTCTATATTTGCATAAAGCTCGCGTGTTCACAGAGTGAAGAACTGAAAAGTTGCTCCTTTGAAGATTACAATTGCCATTGGAAAAGATGCCGTGTTAGTCTTCATCATAGTGCTTTGGAAGTACAAAGCTGTCTAAAAGCATTACCGTTATGAAATCAGTGATACAACGCGTGGTGTTAAAACCTGTCTGCCTGGGGTTGTCAGCGTGCTGTCAGACAGTGAAACTGTGACATGATGGGGGTCATCAAGCTGTATGGCTTGGGGCATAAGTGCACGTCATTCCCGTCTTCCAGACTGAAATTCAGACCAGGCTTTTCAACTGTTTCAGCTCAGTGTTAGAAGAGGGACTAAACAGAGATAGTGGTGGCATTTCTAATGCTTATTGATACGGGAAGGTATTACTATTAGAGTAGCTTAAAAAGATAGGACTGGTTTGTGATTGACAGTATAAAAAACATTGTTAGAGTGACAGAGTCTGGAGGCTAGGTCAAATTAAGGATTTCTGCAAGTCACAGTGGCTAATTTAGAGATTTATGCTTTTGGCACCTACCATCTCACTAGCTTCTATAAGCAAGTAAGTTAGCAGAGAGAAGCACTTCCAGAAGATGTCTCATTTTGCACAGCCCCAGTGACAGTTGCAGCTAAAATTATCAGAAGTGTAAGGAATGTATTGCATTAAGGAATAGCTCCTACTTCTCTGCATATGTAACATGTTAGCCCTTACTGTGTCCTTTCTCTAGCTCCTCTGTAAGAAACTGTATTGCTGAGATGATCCAATCGCATCTGATCATTTTTCATACCCTAAGGACCTCGTCAGTCTGTTCAGAGTTGGACATCATGCTGTGAATATGAAATTGATACTCACTCCTTCCGGCTTGTGCAGATTAACTTTATCAGACTGTTTTTCGTAGGTAGCTCACTCAGTGCTATGTTCACATCCGTGTTTTAAGGGAGTACCTTCCTGGTGCTTTTTGAAATTCAAGCCTGTTCCTATGGAAACACTATTAAAACCAAAAGGTTTTGAAGTACAGATACTGATAGTGCATAGCATTGCAGAAAAACGAGTCATACTAGAGCGAATGTTGATTTCGTTCATTACAAAGCAGAATTGTCCTTTTTTAATTCGGTGAGAGCAGGGCTGTCACTCTAAATGATAGAGAGAAATGGGATGCCATAGAAAAGGGTATTTACTGTATGAGTCATCATTTACTTTAGGAGTATTTGCACGGGGAGGAGAATTATCTTTGCTCATATTCTGTTTTAGAAGTAAACACTGGAAATGTGCTGTGGTAGCATGGGTCAGTTGCTCTTTCTGTGTGTCACATTAAACTAAAGTTGGGCGTCTCTCTTATTAAAACCAGTATAAAAATACTGTGATAGTTTGGGAGTAGAGCAGAGACAGATTGTGCCCTGATGCTCCTTGGGTTTATGGTCTTTGGCGGGGAAGAGTAAAGAGAGCTCCCATGTTTCACAGCCCTGCGAAACAGTAAAGGAGATTCGCTGCCTCCTGCCCCACGGGGAGCTCCTCCTCGGGCTGGTGGGAAGAAAGCAGGAAGAGACTGTGTGCCCAGGAGAAGGGAGATGTCCAGGAGAAAGGTTGAAGGTGGGGAAAGGAGGCATCAAGGTGAGTCAGGGAGGAGCATTTGTGGGAAAATGGAGAGAAGTTAGGGGTAAACAGGGCTGGTTGCAAGTAAGCTGGCTGCTGGGCAGTGTCCTTCCCTGGCTGAACCCAGCACCTGATGGCCACAGTCTGTCCTGCCGTCTTCTTAAACTGTGTGTGGCTTTGGTGGGGGGTGTGTGTGCTTATTCGCTCCTTTCTGGCTGCGTGTGGGAGGCATCCCCATGTCCCATGGTCTCCCAGATTTGGCTGTGCGTAATTTATCCTGCTCCTACAGGATGCCAAGTGGCTGAACAGCGGTCATCAATGCAAAGACCAAAACCATGTATAAGCAGTCATCCGTTGTGGGGAAGTGGAAGGGAGCTTGAAGGGGTTAAGGGGGAACGGCTGTGAGTGCAAACAGCCTCAGAGCCATGCCTACAGCAGGAGGGGGATGCAGTAAAACATCAAAAAAAAAGTGTAGTGCCACGAGCTGAGTCCATTAGCCAGGACGTCTGTGACAGTGGTGGCCCAACAGACCGAGTCTTTCTTCAGTGGCATATAGGTCAAGGAATAGCATCCTACGTAACTGTTGTCTTAGTAGGTTTTTATTAAAGACTTGGATCGGTAGGACTATTGGCAATTGGAGCAGCTTGCAGCCAGATGAAACTCCCCGATTTCTTCCCCCCGTGCGGAGGAGGAGGGACCTACATCTGCCCGGTGGGGCATGTGGTGGGGCTGCCAACCTCCACAACGCAGCGACTTGCTAGGCTTTTCTGTGCTGGGGACAGAGATAAAGGCGTCTCTTAGGATAGAGGAGGATAAAGGATTTTCTAATGCTCTTGGAATGGAAGCTGGTGTTCCCCAGGCCTTGGCTACAATTTTAGATTAATTGTATTTTCTGCATGGAGTGTGAGGACTTACTAGGTTCAGTCCCCATGAAACTAAAAGCCAATTTAGATTAAGAAAGTATCTCAAAATGGTTTCTTTTGATTTCTCTGGTTTTGACTTGAAAAGCGTTCTTTGGTGCTTTCCTCAAACTGTATTTTACAGTTTCACTCCTTGGTGAACAGAAGCAGATTTCTGCATCACACTTCTCATCATGCAGGGCTGCATTTATTCACAGAATCATAGAACAGCTCAGGTTGGAAGTGACCTGGAAAGATTACCTGGTCCAACCTGTAGTGGGAAAGGGAGCCTGGATGAGATTATCTAGCACCCTTTCCATTTGCATCTTGAAAACCTCCAGTGATGGGGACTCCACCGCATCCCCGGGGAGGCTGTTCCAGGGCATGATTGTTCTCCCTGTGAGAAATTCCTTTCTTATGTCAAGATGAAACCTCTCCTGATGCAACTTGTACCTGTCATCCCTTGTCTTCTTCATGTGGCTCCTTGTGAAGAGAAAGCCTCCTTCCTTTTCGTAGCCGCTCTTTAAATACTGCAATACTGTTATGAGGTCCCCCCTGAGCCTGCTCTTCTTTTTTCTTTTCCAGTGAGTTGGACTGAGTAAATATGGGCAATGTGAAGACTGTGACAGCTCCTGTTTGTGCTCCCCACAGCCTCACCCTGACATAGCACTGGGACCAGACCTTGGCCATCAGTTTCCCTCACCTCCTCTAAACTAGGGTCTCCAGACAAAAGCAACCTGGGTACCGAGGCTGGATGGGGACCAACGGGCTCCAGCATTGTCTGTCCCCACAGCGCCCATGTCCCGTTATTGTTCCCTCGACACAATGAATGTAATTCATCTGTGCTTCAACCTTGTTGAAATCAGGAGGGTGAGACTAGTGTGTGATTTGGCATTGCGTTTTCATCTGTCCTTCCCTGAATTGCATTTCTGTACATTACCTGGGAAAAATGGTGTGCAATATCTTTCTTTTATAAATACGACGCAGTTTTATCAGATGATGCTGCTTCTTCCCCTTCTATCCGCAAAAGGTGAATATAAAGCTTCAGACCAAAATATTGAGTTTGACATAAAACTCATTCACTGTCAGAATAAGGCGGCAGATTGCAAATTAAGCAGTCCAAAACTCAGTCAAAAAGTGCGTTGTATAAATAGCTCAACAACGTGTCCCTCAGCAGCAGAAATGTTAGTTGCAGAGCTGTGCAAGAAGTAGCACAGTGGCTCTGGGGTTGTGTTTGTGTGAATATAACACAATTCCTACGAACGCAGTGTTGAAAGACAATTGATTGCAGAAATTGTCTAGCCTGCATGTGAAAAGGGAGGCAACGTGCTGATGTATCTGATGGGCGTGAAGCACAATTAGATTTGTATCTAGGAAGAAGTTCTCACGCTTCACCAAAGTTAACTAATTTGCACCCGTTTAAAGTATTGTGACTTTAGCACTAGCACTTTAATGGTGTCAATACCTATATATAGATCTGAAGTAACTGTATGACTACAGTAAAACAGCAGCTACTCCCCTCTTAATGCCAAATTAAGCAGAGCGAATAAAAACAGGCGCTCAGTTTGATATTTCAGAGCAATTATTTAAGACATTTTTATATGCCGTAGAATAGAACATGAAAAAGAAAGAACCATTGGAAAGGTCTGTAAATCATTGTTTGTAATCCTTTTAGAAACGTCATTTCATAGAATGTTAGTGGAAGGTTAGTAAATTGTAATTTAATTAATGATTTGAGGTGATTCATTGTGGCTTGGCTAGCAAAATGAACTATTGTTTTCTACGTTATTTTATCTTGCTTTTGCTTTTTGGTGTTGCTATAGCAATTAGGCATTGTTGTTATTATTTGGTTTGTACCAGGGAATGGAAAGACAAATGAGCCATGGAAATTCCTTCTAAACTGTTTTTCCCCAGTTCCAAACATTTGCTCATTTCTGAGCCAGGGAATGTGCTTGCTCTCCTCTTCCATTCGATGACATGGGCAGAGCAAATACCAGTGTGAAGAGTGGTGCCAAGCAGGGGTGGAGCCCGGTCGGTGCTACAGACCTGGGCGGTGAAATAGCACCAAAATGCCAGATTCTGATCTAGGGTCATGGCTCTCTATGGCTTAGTGCCCGAAAGATGCGGGGGCAGGAGTATGGCTTGAGTAACTGGTGGAGGTGCTAGAAGTGGTTATCGGGTAGCCAAGGAGCTGCAGAACAGTAATAGGCAGAGTCCAGTTCTTTTTTAAATGGATTCTTAAAATTTCAGAGCTACTTGTGCTGGAACTGAGCAATAAAGAATATCGATTAATTTAGGCATACTCCAAGAAAAAAGTCTTTCTGCTTTGTTTCTTGGTATTAACGTGAGCTCGGATACATAATTTGATTTCAGATGTTACTGATGAGAAATTATAACCTTAGGCAAGCAGCGGAACTTTCTGGTAGTGAATGGTAGGTTGAACATTCTGGTAGTGATGAGTAAACTCTAAGATCAAAACTTGGCTCAGCTGAGGTTAGAAATTAATGCTGTAGAAAGTCTTCCACCCAGATCAATAACAGTTTTAGTGGTGGGCTTCACTGGGAACAAGGTGAAGTCCAACAGCATCACGCTTCCAATGATGATGACTTCTTTTTCATCTTTTTTTACTTTCAAAACAGCACTCCGCGTTGTTGACAAATTCCTCGGTGATCATCGACCAAAATGAATGTGTTTACGTAGGCTTTGAATCTGACCTGCTGCTTTGCAGCCACATCCCTTTGTGGAGAATGGGATTTGGAAAGCAGGCAGAAAAATGTTTTCTGGCATGGTCACTGTGGGCTAAATGCAAGGATTAAAGCACTGGGAGTCGGGCGTGCATGCATGGGACGTGGAGAGCTGAAGATGAGGATGTGTCTGAAAATCCCCTCTGCCCTCTGGCATGGGTTTCTTGTTCAGGGCTTTACACTTGGCGTTCACAGTCTGGATCCTGAGCCTGATCTCAGTGTCTCTTTCCTCACTTTCATAACCCTGAACAGAGCTGTCTGTGCAAAGGCTGGGGTTAGGCTTGCAGCTGCTCCGACCCCTGAGTAAATGGAATTTTGCAGCTTGGTTCCCTGTTGGATCTATCGGGGTTAAATTCACCTTGCCAGTTTTTCAGATTGCCCTAATCAGGAGGCTACAGCCAATTTTTTTGCAAAGAGTGGTTTCTGCATGTGTGCTTGGCTGTGCCTGCCTGTCCTGGGAGTGCCACGCACCAGAGAGGGGCTGAGCGGCATGGCCTTGCAGCTCCGCAGCCCAGGCTCCGGTGGCAAAGTGTCTCTCTCAAATAGCAAATATGCTGAGGACCCAAAAAGTCTTGGTAGTCATGTTTTCTTGGAAAACAAGGAAGGTAGCTCTTCAAATGGAAGATCCTCAGATCTGCTGGGTGACACTGAGTGAAAGCACTCGGTACCCCACGCTCACACAAAGGGTTTGAGCTCCAACCAAGCACATATAGCTGCTTTTCCATCCGCTACACATGGAGAAGCGGGGGAAGCACTTTCTTGCCGTCCTCCGTGAACAGCTGGGAAACGGGAGGCGTAAAATCAGCTCTCTGTGCCTTTGGCTGTGCCGAGGAGCAGGCGTGAGAAGGCTGCTAAGAAGGGAGTTTTCAGCCCTGCAGCTTTGGGCGTAACACGTAGGACACTTCAGGCACATGAGTCTTGCCTTAGACCTAGTCCCATGCCTGCTAACTCTCAAAATCTTACTTTTCAGGGTCTTTTTGTGCATTCATTGCTTTTTCTTTTTCTTTGTAAGATACCTCCAGAGTTAAATTTCTGGATTCTAATTACAACACGTGAGAGAGCAGGTTGAATCTTTTTTTCCAAATAGCACCCAACCCACATTATCTTTTGGTAATCTTGCATGACAAGTAGCTTGTGATTGCAGAATTATGACAATGTCTCTGTAACTTTCCAGAAGAGAGCTAAGCAGTGTAGATTCTTTTAGTCTATCGGATTACTTAGTTGATACTTCAGTTTATTCTCCATTTAAGCACTCAAAATTTCCATTAATAAAAATCCAGATGATTTAAATGATAATGTTCTATGTAAAACACTAAAAAATTAACATTTAGTGATCTTCTCCTCTCTTTGTGTTCATGTAACATCAGCCCACATAGAAAAATACATCTTTAAAAACCTGCTCTGTGCATCAGTTTACTCCCAGAAGAAATATCCAAAAATGATCTTGGCGTCTTCTCAATGCCTGTTATCTTTCTTGCACCATTCGTGATCCCCTGAATGTCAAATTAATATTGTAGTTTAATTCCTCACGTAGTAAAGGATATAAATTAGCTTTTCTAACTTCCATGCTTACTACATACAATTTTTGGCCACACCAACCGACATTTATTGCCTTGTTCTGCTTCTTCAATTTCCTTCCCATGCTGGGCTCGGATTCTGGGTTTTGTCTCGGCGGTTCTTGTTACAGTACCATTTCTGTTGCAGCTGGGATGCCTTCCCTTAATACAATACATGCCATTATCCTGTTCATTTTCCCAGCTTGCTGCCAGGTATTCAGCAGACAGTTTAAGTTTCCCTCTTGCACTCTCAAGTCCTTTCTCTTATTAGTCCCTTGTAGTGCCTGACCTGTTAGAAACGAATACCTTTTGTTAATTGCTTGCCTTATCCTTATTACATGGCAGTTTTTCTGCGCTGAATGGCACATGTCAGCCTGTAACCTCTACTTAAGCAGGTCTCTTCTTATCTCATGTCTACTCCATTTGTCACCGGCCATCCCTATCAGTTTTGGAAGGTCGGCAGATTCCCTGTGGGACAGGTTCATTTCGGAAGGTGTGAGACCTGCGGTACCATCGCTGTGGCCCTCATTGTCCCTTCGCTGCTAACCAGACTGCATCCCTTTACCCTCTGATCTGTGTCACTCTGAAAACTGCTGTCTGGACATGTCAGTACTCTGACACCTCGCTATGAGACAGGGTTTTGGTTTTTTTTCAGTCCTTTAAGGATTTTCTTGCACCCCATTTATGGGGTTGATACAGTGCTTTTTCCAATTATAAAATCTCTGTTGAAGGCTTTATGTTTGACTTCTCACTATGTCCTGTGTATGGTTTTCTGAAGAATACTAGACAGTGCCTTTATTCTAGTTGGGGAATAAAAGGGGATAACACGCCCTTCGGTCTGGATCTAGGTCTGCTTTAAAGAGGTCTCAACCCTGTGGGAAGGGAGCTGGGAGTGGGAGAAGTTCTGGTTTCATTCATCCAACTTGCTGGCCAGCAGACAAGGGCTGTCATCCTGAATTTCAGGGCTGACAGAAGCTCTTTATTCCTGAGATAGCAGGGAGCAGAGAAGGACTAGCGTCCCAGTTACCTCTGAAGCAAGGACAGCTGCCTGCTCTCCGTTATGCAGAGCTCAGAGTGGATTCGCAGCCCGATCTCACATTTTAAATTTTCCTGCTTCATAAATATGCAGCGTTGTCGGTGTCTTGTACTTCAGTGTCTTGTACTACAAGAGCCCACAAATTGTCATTTTTCTCTGACTTGCTTGTGTGTGGGTGCTTCAGTTAAAGATGCCCATGTATACAGCTCATTCCTGTGCAGGTGATGAGAGATGTTTTCTCTTGCTTGGACTTGAGGATGGAGGTGTTTGAGAGCCAGAAATTTAAGTTCAGGCTGTTTCTGAGCGGGGCAGGTTTTGGTAGGGTGCGACTGGTCAGTGAGGGCATGGTTGGGAGACTCTGCAAGTCCGTTCCCAGCAGGAAAGGGTTTGATGCATGAGAGGCTGGGCAGAAAGTTGGAAGACTTGTGTTTAATTGCAGAGACACCATTTATTCAACTCCATCTCATTAAACCTTTACCCTTGTACTGTTCGTTTGCACTTCTACCACGTGTTCGTCCCCTTTAGTTGGATCATAATTGCTTGAGGGCTAGGACCGTTCAGCAGCAGTGCCAGCTTTGAACACAGTCACTAAGGAGTACCTCAGTTAATGCATGATGATAGATAAAAGGAAACATCTGCTTCCTAGTTTTATTTTTGCTCTAGTGATAAAGCATTGCCAAAATCTATATCACTACATACAGAGATATACTTAATTTGATTGCATTTTTGTTTGTTTGTTTGTGATGATGTTATCCTAAATAGAAAATCCAAATAAACACTAACCTGGATCAAAACCCCTGTAAGGCAAAAAGAACATGAAGCAGAGCTACAGCCAGTTTTTGTGACTTAGAAGGAAAGATACCTTAAAGCATACTGAGAAAAAACTGTGAAATACGATGATTTCTGGTGTTTTCCAGTATTTTCAAAATTAAAATTTATCAAATATAGGTTGTTTATGAAAACTAAATTTCTTAACCTGGATTGAAACTGGACTCTGTAGTCTCTGTTTGCTATTAAATGGTCCTATATGCAGTTGGTGAGAAACTAGGTAAGTGACTTCAAGTCCAGGGACATAGAATCGTGAAATCATAGAAGATCCTGAGATGGAAGGGATTGACGAGGATCGTGGAGTCCAATTCCTGACTCCACACAGGGCAACCTAAAATTAAACCAATANGCANAAAATTAATCCCAAGCAGCATGAGAATTGCTGTATGCAAGCAGGTGAATACGTGTAGTATGTTGCAAAGTCCCTGGATGTCAGTTGTTGTTTTAGCTTGGATTTTTAAAACATTCTTGGTTAGAAACTACTTCATATCTCATTGTGAAGATAAACGTCTACCTTCTTCCGTATTTAATAAAATAAATGTTTCTAAATATTTTCAAAGACAGGCAATGGAGAAAGCTCAAAATCGGTCCAGTGAAGTGCTGTGCGCATGGGAGAAAGGAGCAGGATTAGACCTATACCATCACCTTCAGTTACTGTTGACATTCACTTTAACTTTTAGTGGGAAGAGAGATGCGAGTACAAGAGAAAACATGAGTTAATTAGGAACAGATCTGAAATCTTTTAAAAATGCCATTTACAGCCAATGGCACCAGAGGCTATAAAGAGTTTGCAGCCAGCTAGTGTATTTATTTCAGCGTGGCCTAAATTTGTTGCTAAGCTGTCTGGCTGCTGTTTGCAAAGACATCAGTGAAGGTGTTGACCTCGGTAACGTAACCTTGGTGAGAGGAAACCTGAAACAGAGGATGAGCGAGGGCATTGCTGTGGCTACCAGAACTTCACTTGAAGTTGTAAAGCCGAGTGCCTCATCCTTTTCTATAGGAAGGGCAGTGTACTGTAATTACATTTAAAACCGGGGACTTACAGGTGTTTGGCTTGTGTTGGTTTGAGAAATCACGTTAAAGCTGTTCTGCTTTCTGGATCATTTGCAGCAGGAGTGTCAGTGGGCGGTGTCTGAGTTGTGTGGGTCACTGCTGACTCGTGCCACGCGCCCCAAGTCAGTCCATCACACGAATGAAGTGCAATAGTCTCGGACTTTGCACCTGTGAAGCCCGTGAGTGGCGGTGGAGTTTCACAGCAGCACCATCAAAACCCTCTTGAGCTCTTCGAGTGTGATTTTTCCTTTGCTGGAGCCAAGCGGCAAGACCGTGTGGGAGGCTCAGGAATTACACCTAGAATTGTAAATACAAATTAGTACGCTATGTGACTGCATTATGATCGTGTAATGTCAAAATGTGGGTTATATAGCATTTAGCCTTGAAAAGGAGAAAGCCTGGCAAGCAGAGGGAAAGGCTGCGTTAGAGTGAAAGCGCTTTCACTCTTCCTGCCTATTAATTTATGTTCCTTCAGAGCATTGCTATTTAGCAAAGTGCCTTCTGCGTTTCTGCCAAGCTAAAGTAGCTGCTGGGAAAAACTAAGTAGGGCAAGTCCTGCGAATGTCTGGAGAGCGCAGCCAGGGTGGCTGATGGTGATCCAAAAGAGCGCAGGGACAGATTTGGCCTCACACAGACAGCGCAACAGTATTGAACAAAATAAAATATTGCCATAAGGGTTTAATGCCAAAAGTCAGTTGCTGCAAGATAGTGCATCTACAAGAATTTTTTAAAATTGAATAATTCATAGTTTTGATTCAATGTGCAAAACCTGGAATCACAGAATCACAGAATGTTTGGGGTTGGAAGGGACCTCTGTGGCTCATCTAGTCCAACCCTCCTGCCAAAGCAGGGTCACCTACAGCAGGCTGCACAGGACCTTGTCCAGGCGGGTCTTGAATATCTCCAGA
>Ga0065711_1047254_pt1 | contig 12436 bp, 6 predicted proteins | sample Hoacrofraction12_FD_59098 | JGI IMG/M metagenome (GOLD analysis project Ga0065711, IMG submission 59098) | Hoatzin crop microbial communities from Cojedes, Venezuela - Epithelial fraction 12 v2 (version 2) | ecosystem: Host-associated > Birds > Digestive system > Esophagus > Crop | place... | reverse complement strand
TGATTTAGCTATCTGCATGGGAGGAGTTTAGCTAAGAAATGACAAAATTCCCAAGCTTATCCGATAGAGTTATCTGAACTATTAGCTCCTGTTTCTGTCTTCCCTAGCGAAAAATGCACAAAATCCCAAAATTATTTCTATTATGGTCTTCCTGACTATTGTCAGGATCATTCTTGCCTTCCTTGCCTAAAATTTTAAGCCACTAGGTACCCAACTCTGAATTTTCACCACACAACAATTTCTTACTCATTTCAGATAATTAATCCTAATAATTTTGAGTAATCCTACAGGGAGATCCATTTCTCACTTACATGAGGCCTGCCTCAGATAACTCCAGTTCTGACAAGAGCTAAGCTCTGTCCATTTTCTTTTCTGCCTTTCCTCCGTTGAGGTTTTTTTCCTCTGTTCCTACCAGTGTTGCCACATTGGGGTTTTCCCCCTTCTTCCTTAATGGGATTTATATACAGAAAGTCTAGAGAGTTTGAAGTCTTAAGATTACAACCTTTGAAGATAACCAGAAGAAATCACCAAATTCTAAAGTGAGTACTTAATATATGTATTTATTTTCTATCCTATTCTATGAATTTAGCCTATGGTAATATACTGAAGTCCCATTGCCCCGCTGTAATTCCAGCTTAAAAGGGTAATGCTTTTAGTTTTGCAACGTGCCTTCCAAAGTAACGCACACTAAAACAGGTGAACACCCTCTCTGTTGGATATATTCATTTCAGGACATAAGTTGCAAAATAAACATGGGTTGAAATTCAGAAGCGGCGTTAGCTGCTGTCTTGCATGGTGCTGCGCCCAAGCGGTCTGCAAGCCGTGTGCTGCTTTAGAGGTAACGTTTGGCTATCCTTGACTTCAGGGTTGGTCCTTGGAAGCTGTGCTTGGGAAACCACTCCTAGTTACGAAGCAGCTTTGGGGCCAGGGGTAGTCGAAATTTCAGCAGCTTTCCTGCCTGCGCCAGGATCTGTACAACCCTGTAAGACTAACTTATAGGAGGGGGCCCTGAAGCGTTCTCCTAAATACAAAAAAGCATGTGTAAAGCATTGCACAACCCAGCTCACAAATCAGTCTTTTGTTGTGTTTAGGTGTCATTTGTAAATTCTGTGAAGAGCTCAAAGCAAGCTAAATGTCATAAATCTTGAAAGAAGCTAGTACTGCTTATAACTTGATATATCATGAGAGGCATTGAGTACTGCTGCTGGGTTTTAAGAGGCTGAAAAGAAAGGGGAAGCAGCCTGGAGCCTAAAACCAGCAATGAACTCATTAAAGGGGATGACAGATGTTTCTCCATGAGAAGAGGGTGTTAGCAGACTGTCACCAGGTGCCCCAGCCAGACAGGATGAGCAAGGTAAGAGGCAGAGGGCAAGCAACCATGGCTGAGACGTGCCATCCCGGGCAGCCGAAGGAGCAGGTCCCACTGGCCCCTCAAGCAGGGGGAACGTGAAGGAGCCACAAGGTCACGCACAGTAAGCCCAGGCACTTTTTAAGAGGCTTAAAAGTACTAGCTCAAGAGGGTCCCTGATGCATTTTTCCATTGTATAACATTGTTCTTTACTGCAAATCTGTGGTTTTAAGCAAGTCTATTACTTTATCCTTACATTCTCCCTATCGACACCATTACTTCATTACTTTGTTTTCCTATCAAATATATACAAGTGGCTAATGAATCTGTTATTCGAAGGTGGATGGTAAACATGTTAGGAACCTGCCATCTTATGAGCCTTGGATTCTCAAGGGTGCTCAGGATAAGAGTGATTACAGGTAAATAACAAAGTGCCAATTTTGGAGACGTCTTTTCTGACAAGCAGAGATGGAGATTGGAAGTGTTTTGGCAAGTTTCAGGCTGTATCAGCACAGTCCTAACAGCCTATAATTATAGTTACTAGATGATGCTACAGCAAAGGGAAAAGCAGGAGAGATAGACTTAAATAAATAAAATTGGCTCATTTTTTTGTAATGCTGCACAGATCATCAGAAATAAGGGTTTCCTATACTAATTAATATTTTACAAGTAGAAAGGAGATTTGGTGCTAAATCCTTCTGTACCGATACTTAAAAATCCAGATCTACTTGCATACAGTGAGATAATGGTTTTTTACCAAAGATACACATTTAGAAGACAGTAGTGTCAAACCTCTGCAGGACCCAGGGCCACATTTGTCCCTATCAACAATAAGTTGAAGACAAAATAAAATGAAAAAAAAAAGCCAAGTTGAACATCTGTAGACTGTGTAAAGATTAAAATTCATATCAAAATGGAGGCAGTGATCCCTCTTTAAAGTATCACAAATCTAAACCTAAGCCTGGTGAGTGTCAGAACACACCATCTGTTAAATTAATACAGTTCAATTAATCAAAGTTAAATGTTCTTATGTTTTTTCACTTCTGCATCTGAACATGCATTAATCCTACAGAATAGTGTATATCCTGCAATGGGATCTGTGAAGAATTCAGGATGATTAATGTGTTTACAGTGAACATCCAGCCAATGGAAATGTTGAATTGTAAGATATATGGGGGAATTTGCAAAAAAATGCCAAATATACTGCAGCAAATGTTTGACGTACCACGTATGCTAACAGACAAGAACAAGGCCTGGGTATGGCAGCTGCCATCCAGGTGACCAACATGTGGAGAACATCCACATGTCTTGCCCAGATTCCTTGGGCAATGTGCTGCAAAAGCTGTTTGCATGTGGAGAACCTGTGTCCCGTAGTATGGTCAGGGCAACCCATAGCTGCCTTTGACTCCTAGTTAGTATTTCCTGGTTTTGGATAAAGGGTAGATTTCCTTACCATGCTTTTAAAATAAGTACAAGGGAGAAGAATTAGATCCCATACAATTCTAGGAACACTGGGCCAACTGGCTTTGAATTCTGAATGCAGTAACTGTGCTATTTGCCTTGTACCAGCACGTGGACCCCCCCATCCTGAAGGGGCTGACATGTATAATATAGATGCCTATCCTCATTGTCCCATCCTCACAACAAAGCTTTCCCAGGTAACTTCCTAAATGGTGGATAATGTTTTGATGTTATCCATCACTGTACTTACATCACTACTCAAGCAAAACACCTGTGCCACAGGCCACCACAGAAAAATTATCTGATGGGGTTACTAGTAGTTCATACAAAATAGTCATTATATTTAGAAAAATATACATACATACAATCTAGTTTCTGCAAGTGGAAGTTTTTTTGCATGGTATAGAAATCTGGATAATACTTTTGGAATAAAATGCAATGCTAGATTGAAGCAGAGGATTGATCTTGTCAATTAAACCAGGTATCCATGTTTCATAGCTGCTCCTCCTGTACCACACATGACCTGGAGAGCTGGGCTGGACATCCCTGCACTGGAAATGTACTGGTTGTACAGGAGTTCACGATGTGAACAAAGCCTTTTTTTTTGGTTCATTACAAACTATACTGAAAGACTACTCCAGGGGACAGAAATAGATTAGATAAAAGGAGGAAACAGCCATAATCATGTTAGTAATGAGCAAAAATATGAGCTGAGGTTGAAAGTCAAATTTTAAAAGAAAGCAGGTTAAGGCCCCAGAGGATCACAACAGAGATCTCCTGGATTTGTAGTTAGAAACAAATGCAGACGTCATGCATAACCCTGAGGAAGGGCTCGTCTCAGGGCTTTGCAGCTCCTCACATGAAGGCACCGTCACCACCCATGCTACCGAGTTGGGAAGTCACTGGGTCGGAGCCTACTGCTCGAGCAAAAGAGAGCTCAGGATTGAACCGAAGGTGAAGAGAAAAGACAGAGGAAAAAGAGAAAGGGGACAGTGTATCTCTGCATGGGTAGATGCCTCAGTCGTGTCCTCCAAGTACTGCAACTCATTTCTACGAGACAAAGAGCTTGCACGCTTTCTGCTGGCGTGCCGCCTCTAACGGCTGCAGTGGCAGGGTAAGAACTCTTTTTTAAGCTTACATGATGCATATAAATGGGTAAGATGACAGAATTTACCGAGCAGCTGAGTACCACAGAACTAGACTTTAAAAATATGTATTTTTTTTTTAAGATAAGATCAAATAATGCGACTTATTTTTTGGGACAGAATCAGCTCTTCTCCCCAGTGGACCTTCCAGGGGACATGTTGGAAGCGTTCCTGCCAGACAGAAACTGCACAGTTCCTACTTTCTGTGACCAGGCCCTCCTACCCCACCGTGACACGGCAAAATAGGGCTTATCTGTCTCTTACCAGAGAGCTGGGAAAAAAACCCGACACCAAACAACTGATTTGGGCTTTGCTGTGTGTCTCTTTACATCTTGTGCTCACAAGCTCAGAGTTCACTGTCACCATAGAGAGATCTCAGTGTGATTCAACAGACAGATTTACATAGACAGGACCAGAAATATCAAAAAGAAACACTAATTAAAATTCTCCTCAGCTCAGCACAGTTCATCCACAGGTGCTTCGGGAAGCCCTCTGTGCGCTATCATCGCTCAGTACCTCTCACCGTGGTCAAGGTGGGCATGAAAGTGGCACAAAACAAAAAGAAAAGACATCACAGCGTAAGAGGTAGAAGAAATAACCACAGGCAGGTGGTAGAGCATCCTCCACCTTCCAGTGGGTGAGGGAAGATGTTGGGCACGGCGTTGTTAGCTCCCATCTCCGGTCACCCTGGAGGAGGCTCACAGCTGCACAGATGTTTCTTTCTGCAGGTGCTCTCCGACAGCCCGGACGCACCCAGTGCTGCCGAGAACCTTGCCTGCAACACAAGCAAGGCCAGGCTTGCTTTCACGCCAATTACATTAGCAGAGATTTAGTCTGGTTGCAAATTGTTCCCGAGATCAATGGAGTACACAGTGCAGTTAGTTATTGAAACAAGGCCAAAACCACAAAAAAACCTGAGACCCGGGCTGCCGCAATCAGACTCACGGTTTCAGAAGTGGCTCTGCATTTTGCCGTACACGTGAGCTTGTGCAGATGTGCCTGGCACCGCTTCTTCAAAAGCAGAAGAGATAAATCAGGGTCTTTGACCCAGTCCCTTCTCCTTCCTCAATGACTTACACAGCAAGAAGCTGAAGGACCCTGTTCATGTACCACAGGGCTCAACAGTACCATCGCTGACCTTAAAAAGAGCCACCTCCAACCTTCGGTTCAGTTCTTTATCTCTTTTCCACCTTCTCATTTCTCAGTTGTTCTTAATCGTAGGGCATTTGGGCAAGCCCATATCAGCTCCTGCTGCCTGCAGTCTCCACCCAAACACACACAGCCTCTGGGTTGAGCCAAGGCATTACTTTAACAGGGTGAGGATCAGAAGAGTACATGAGCAGGATGAAGAAGATAGGCCATGAGTACTGTCAATAAGAAAGCAAAGTTGCAGATGTTGCTATTGAAGAAGATCAGAGCGGCAGCCCACTTAAATACTATAAGCAAAACAAACCCACCAAAAATGCTCTCTTGCCCAGATATAGAGCTGTAGTCAGGTGGAAGCACCTAGCAGGCTGGTGGTCAGACCACTCTCTCTTCATCTCTCAAAGTACAACTGGTTTCCCCACCAAGAGGGAAACACCTGGTTCTTATTGCAGTTGTGGTCTACCTTTGCCTAATCATGGAGAGCAGGACCAGGGCGGGGAGTGCTGGAGACACACAGATGATGGTGATTAGGGCAGTCTGCTCAGAGATGAGATGGGGTTTAAATCTCTTCAGAGAGGAAAAGAAATTGAAAATTTGTTTCTCTTTATTCTGCATGAACAACTACTAAATTATTGCTTAAGTAAAGACACAGGAGAGGAAAGAAGAGCCGCTGTTCTTCCTGGAGCAGGGCTGTTAATGTTATCCCTCCGAAGCATGTCATACAGCTGAAATCATCTGGGTGTCTCACTTTGGTGATAAAGAGCGAAGAAAAAAATAATCAGTTTGACCTGTTCTTTTTTTTTCTCTCCTTTGTGTTTTAGTTCATCTGATAAAGCAATTTAGATAATAAAGTCAAGCAGAAAAGAAGTATTCCCTCTACCACCTTTGTGCCACAGCAAGCAGGAGCAGATTCAGCTGCTTGTGCAGCCCCTGCTTTGCACCTTCTAAAGTCATTTAGCTCCTCGGCAGGGCAGCGTTCCTCAGTGCTGAGCACAGACACAGGCAACAACCCCCTGCTCAGGGCAGGAAGGCGTTGGTGTCCCTGTCTGTCTGTCCCCATGTGTGGAGGGGTTAGTTCAGAGCGCTCCTGACACGGGCACGCAGATCGCTTGGCCAACTGCACGTCAGAGGCGATTAGCGAAAGAGGGAGGAAGGCTTTCCTTGGGGGACTCTGAAGGCAAGTGGAGGACGGGCGTTCGCTGAACGGTGGGAGTCAGGGGGAGTTGTTCTGTGTCTGAGCTGCAGCGCAGCTTCTTTAGCCATAAAGTTATCAAAAATGCAATGCTGAATTTTGTTTGGGTTAGTGGTTCGTTCCCAAATGCTTCAGTGATTTATGACTCTAAGGCTAAAAAAAAAAATTGTTTTATCTTCCTGCTAAAACTGTGTCCTTCTTAGAGGGAAAAGAAGGTTGTTGGTTAGGATGCAGGTGTGGAACCAAAAAGAGCTTATTTCTTTCCCTGTTCCATCATAAACTTCCCATGCAATTTTATAAAATTGTTGTCACCTGTATCTCTAATGCTAGTCAGGTAATTAGTTTAGATTCGGAAGCCAACTAGTCTCTGGAAATGGTGGAAAAGCCCTTCTCTCCTTCGCTGGGGTATGGTGAGAATGAATATCTGGGATTTTGACTAGATCAGCCATCAGCGTAGCGAATTGATCAATACCTAGACCAGATTCAAGCTATCTGTTGATGGATGGCATGAAGGGATGTACCAACAGAGTTCAGCAAAAGCTTAATGAAGCTTTTGCACAGCAGGAGCCAACAGCTATTATCACCTTGTTACTTTATGCATTCATCAGCTGATTCTTGGGGTGTGGGAAGGAAGAGGGGAAAAAACGGATTTTTTTTTTCTGTTTCAAGCTGATATCCTGATTAAATAACTAATTTGACTGTAATTAAATTGCTGAGATTGCGTGCACAGCATTCCCAACTGCTTGTCACAGTGTACTAGATCACGCTGCTGAAGGACTGGAGCAGGTCTCCAAGAGCAGACTGTGGTCTCTGAGAATTACAGGACCTCCTGGAGCTCTCTTCCTGAGAGGGAAAACTGCTCGTTTCGTCAGGTTAGAGAAGACTGAGCTAGAAAGCTCTAGAAGTTACTGGTAGCTGAAGAAGACAACAAGGCAATTTTACCCTGCTGATGGCTGAGCAGGTTGTTAAAGCGTAAAGTTCCCTCTTCCCTTCGTAGCAGATGTGAGGATGCTCCCGTTGCTCAATTTTCTTTCTTACTGTTCATTTGCAGAGTGCTAGGAAATGGAAAACTGTTCAACACGGGCAGATGCAAGAATGGATTCAGCCAAGTTTACCATGGAAGCATGAGACAGTAATGGTCAGCATGATAAGTAGCAGAAGGAAACGGCCGTTTTCACTTTGACTCACTTTAATTGCCAGCACTTGAATAGCTTAAATCGCAAAAATTCACATTAGAAGATGTGCAGCAAAGCCTACCAGGCATTGCAGGAGCGGATGCTGCTATCACTGCATTCTGGGAGCTGCAGCTATACTTCAGACCCTCCTGTGCTAGGGGAATACTGAGTTCCTGATTTCAGCATCCTCCTGTTTCACCCCCGCTGCTCCTTCCCTGGGGTTAAATACCAGGGATATTTTCTCACTTCCCAAAACACCAGTACCATTTCCCAGACAATTGTCGAAATGGACATTGTTGAAAGTTATACTGAAATGATTAACGTGGGAACACGGGTACACATCAACTTGAGCCTCGCTTTGCAAGGCCTGTGATGCCAGTTGGATTTGGAAACCAATTCTGCTAATTTCTGCCAGCTTTGTTAATGTCTTTCTCGATGCTGCTGCATGGCTTTGGGTAATTTTCTCCCTGGTGCCTCCTTGTCCTGATTTCTCGTTTTCTCTGACCAGAGAAATCCAAGAAGTAAAACTGAAAGTTGCTAAAATCCCTGGCCTTTGACATTTGCAGAGGATTGGTGCCAACTCGGCAGAAGTTCAGAATATATGTGTAAGTAATCGTAATTAGATATCTGTGGACGCACATGGGTCACATGAGCAATGTACGCACACATATATATGTGAATACACATATCCTTTCAAAAGAAAGTTTGCTTCAGTTTGCTAATGTGTACTGTATTGGTGTTCTCATAAATTTTCCCTTAACTGTATATTTATAAATATTTATGTATTTATATAACTGTATACTTATAAGAACCACAACACGTTGTCAAGCATAATATTTTTTATCAGCAAAAATAAATTCACAAATGTAATTTCCTCTCAAATACTGAATCAATTTCTTTCTGGGTAGTTTTTATTCCAGATTTCTCTCTTAATGACTATCATTTAATTTCAGAATAACATATTGCTGCTCTGCACTGACTTTGGAGACAATTTTGTAAACTATTTAAAAGAAAATGGATATAAGGTTTTGTTGTTCAACCCTTCACTACTTACCAACTTTCTTCCTGAGATTCCCATTCAGTTAACATTGCCTGTCCTAGGTGTGACAGTAACTATTGATACAACAGAAATAATTAAATTTACAGTTGAGACGATTATTCCTATTCTTATCAATTTGTGAATAACACAAACCCCAGTGTTTAGATCAGTACTCAGAGTCCTAATTGTTCTTTGTTTTCATTACTATAGGCAATGGCAACTATGCAGGGCATGTGCGTAGTGGGGGAAAAAAAATATCCAAGCAACAGCCTTTTTACTTGTGCTTTGAAAGTATAACTTCAATTGAACACACATATTTGAAAGCAAGAAAGATACGTTTTGGTTCACTTTTAGGGGTTCTGGGTTCAGATGATAATCCTCACGGCTGGATGACACCAAGTACTGGTTTGGTGCATAGTATAGCCTACCACTTCAAGTTTGTTGAAAAAATGTCAAGGGGCTGACTTCACAGCAAAAAGCCAGTGACATCAGGTATCATCTGCCCCAGCCAGCCCTGAAAAAGCACCGTAAACTCCATCCCTTGTGCCAGGGTTATTTGGTGTGCATGCCTTAGCCAGATCCTATGGGCAGATCCAGATTTAATGGTGGTGAACCTCAAGGCACCTGCTCCATTAATTCCCTGTGCCCATCACAGCAGCCGAGTAAGTCTCCTGTGAACTGCTTTTTGGGCACATATGGGTAAATTTTCCAGAATGCATTTGGATCTCTCCGAATTCCACTGTAATCAATAGACTCTGGATGCTTAACCTGTTTAGCGCTTTAGCTAAAATTAAATCCACTTGTACTCCTTGTGTAAGGAAAAAGGGATGTATTCAGACAAGCCTGCTTTGTAGGCTTTGGAGTTGCTCGCAATCTCAGCTACAGTTCTCTCGAACAGACACTCCTTGATTACAAAGTCACCATTAAAATTACATTATAGGATGTGAACGGGGTCAACAATACTAGTAAACAAGAGGTAAAAGCAACCATTAAAAGACATTTGCTGGTGGGTAATCTTTGTAGTCTTAGAGGAGGCCAGGGAGGTCACTAAATGTGAAGTAGTAAGATCAAGAAAGATAATCAATTATTAATTGTCATAATTTATTATTTATTTCCTTAGTGCTACAGTTTACCAAGAGCTTTATCAACAAACAAAAGGATTGAGGTATTCAAATCAAACTTATGTTCTGACATTTTAGTTTTCTATCATTTGTAGCGGTGTTGTGTCATAAATTTAGGGCAGCATTCAAAGGACACTCAAGACAATGGCAAATCTCTCTCTTAATTATGACAGTAGCCAATTAAGGTTCTCTCATCAGCTTTATTCCTGCCATCCCAGCACATGACTATGTCTACAAACCAGATTAACCTCCTGCTTCCAAACTGTCTTACACTCCTGTACTCAGCAGTATTTTACAAGGATATATTGTATACAGAGGATTTAAAATTATTTTTTACTTTCAAAACATTGTCTAAAAAAATTGTTCCTCATTTCCAGTGGAGATAGAGGGGAAGGGTAAGTCCTAACTTCTTGCACTAACTAATCTGCAGTTGTTGCACGAGGTAGTGGGAAATTAAAAGTGAGTCTTGGATAAAAATTTGAATTATTTTACACCATGCAGAAGTTCATATACATATGATCCAAATTAACTATCACCTTGATCTTAAAAAATCTTGTTCACCTGAGGAGTTTTAATCATAAGAGCAATGACCTGCAGATCTAGATCTTGTGCCCACTCGGTTTAGACTGATATCTTGAAGATGTACGCACACACGTAGCCACACACTTGTACCCTCCCTTTGCAGACTGGGGCCAATATTAGTCTCAATGAAAGTGAAGGGAATTTTTCCTGTTGATAGGGACAAACATTTAATTCCTGGTGAAAACGATTCGTTGTATAAAGCTAGGAAAGGACAAAGTTTTGCAGGATTGAAGCCTTGGAAAATGTTGCTCTATGCTGAAAGTCGAATTATAGAGGCTCAGTTATATCCCACAGCAATGCTTTCAGTGAATTCTGAGGAAAAGAAATTTTGTTAAGCTTTGCCTTCTGTAAACGATGACTAACCCATCCTTTCATTAACAGTAAAACCAAATTATGTTGAATGATGAAGACTGTTTAAAAATATACCGTTCACTAATGTTGTTCCTTATTCATCCAAAAGTAGCATTCCACCTCATGTATTGCATCAAACTAAGGACGAATTAATTTGTTCCGCCGCAGCCTGGACTAATATAAGTCATAGGAAGTCTATTAAAAGAGAGGAGCTCAGTGGTCTCACGTCAGCAGAGAAAGCACATAGTTTTTAAGCACGAGATGCTGACAGAAAGCTGACAGCCACAACTATGAGAGACAAAACGCCGCAGCAGTAGATGTGCATGTTATTTATCTGTTTAATTAAAGAGTGAATTAATTCCTGCTTGGAGGGCAGGGAACATTTGGCATCCCCAGAATCTGTTGCCTAAACCCCTTGGGAAGTAAAACTAATCCAGATACAGAAAATGAAAGCCAAGTGCTGGGCTTTTTCAGAGCATCACCGAGGATCCAGAAGCTGGAGAGCTGTAAAGAGCATAGAGTGCCAAAGATTCCAGTTCCGTAATCCAGAATTAGGGTATTCGGTCGTACTGAGCATTAAAACACCTTGCATGGCAAATAAAGAGGGAGACAATAATTTTCTTTCTAACATTAGTATGAAAAAAAAATAGTCCAATATTCCTTAGTTATTAATGAGACCTTTGCTTGTTTTTATGAGTCCCCTTGTACTTTAGAACAGTGTGCAGGTGATGGAGCACACACCAGGTATTTACAAGCGGGAAGAAATGAATAGCCTGTCTGATTCTGACAAATTATCCTTGGAGAGGAAAATAACTCCATAAGAAATATAGTTGGTGTTAAACTTAATAAAAACAGACCCTGATGGACTCCCCTTGGAATTGTGGCAGACCTTTCCCATGCACTCTATCCCCGCTCCTGTCAGAGAGCCTCCATGAACTTATAATACCTATGAAAAAAATACTCTTTTTAGCCATTAAAGCATAATTACATTTCCCTTCCCCCAGAAAAAAAAGAGAAACTGGCAGGTAAGGCCCTATCTGACTGCTGGTGTAACCGCTGGGTGAAGAACTTATAATTCTAGCTAAAATATGAGGAGCTTAAGAAACTACCTACATTTTTCCAGAGACTCAGCAAGATAAGTTAAGAAGAATTTGCTGCTCTTCTGGGAAATCCGTAGAATTTGCTTACCACAAGGAAAAGCCATGCATATTGCCCGGCTCCGTGCAAAAGCATTTGAAAGGGTCATATAGAGATACTGTGTACATGAAACATTTTGAAAATATGCATATGAGGGATACATCGAATGTTAATCTCCGTTGTAAAGAAGATGCATCACCTTTCAGCCATTTTGGTGAGCACTTGTCAAGATTTTGACTGTTTTTGCAAGCAGATGGCATGTGCTGGGACTCTGAGAGCCATTACTCGTCCTTAGGAAATGAATTGCCTTTCCAGAGAGACACGGGGAAGGATGGAAAAATGAAAGCTACTGCAATACAGAGAGATGTGGGGGTGGCAGTGAGAGATGAAAACAAGGCATCCTGGGTTTGAAAGCTGCAAGTTGTGTTAAAATGTGCTTGCTGGAAAGACCATCAGGAAGGAGCCAGGCCTTGCAGCTGGTCTGTCGGGACATTGCTGTAAATAGGCAGTGTGATTCGGACTCGGACTTACTTGCAGTTCCTGATTTGGGGTTCTGGGGTCACTTTCTAGCAGCAGCTGTCACTGCAGCGGTGGTTTGGGGTCCTCCTCTCCATCACTCCCTGCCTGCCGCCCAGGAGGGTGCAGGGTCCCGGCTCTGTGCCGCCGAGACAGCAGTGCCCATCTGCTACAAGCACTGACTTATTTTGTGGTTATAGCCACCATCATCCGTAGATTATAT
>Ga0065711_1047221_pt1 | contig 12436 bp, 8 predicted proteins | sample Hoacrofraction12_FD_59098 | JGI IMG/M metagenome (GOLD analysis project Ga0065711, IMG submission 59098) | Hoatzin crop microbial communities from Cojedes, Venezuela - Epithelial fraction 12 v2 (version 2) | ecosystem: Host-associated > Birds > Digestive system > Esophagus > Crop | place... | reverse complement strand
TGCACCTTCCCCCTCAGAAAGAGCTACCACATCTTAGAATAAGCATGCTTCCTTTGTTGAAGTATACCAAGTTACTTCAAAGCTATGTCCTAAAAAAAGGCAAACAAAATCTCCCCAACATAGGCTAAGCTCACAGGTGAGGTGAAGCACATTAGCACATTACTTTTCATTTATTGAGAACAAATTTATCCCATGTTCCAAGCTCTAACACAATATAAATATTTTTAAAGCAACTAGTTGCTCTTTCGTACTTACTACGCACAGGAACATTAAGACAGGGGGACTTGTTTTAATTCTTCCCCGATCAAGTCATTCTGAAGCAAGATCAGCTGTAAGACTGCACTACAAAGTGATGCCCCAACAGGAGCATTCACAGTTCAAGACACAGGTCCAACCTTGTAACACTGGCAGAAATTACAGTATACAGCATGCGCTTGACAAAACACTCTAAGCTAAGAGCTCACTGCAAATGGAAGAGGGATTCCCATCTCTCCTTTCTCCAACTCCGATGGTGCAGATTCCTCATCTGCCTGGAGCATACGTCTGCGACTCAGTAAACCTACGTGAGTTACTAACTCAACAGAAAAGTTCTTAATTTTTTATTCTGAGGTAGTTCAGCAACAGTTTGGCAAGTCGAACTAACCTATTACGAGATGACAAGTGGCAGAGCTGGCATAAGAAAAGTGGTGCAAATAAGAGGATTGACACTAGACATCCTCTTTTAGGCAGAGAATCAGGTCTTATCTATTGTGTCATTGCACCCTTGACTTCTCTTAAGATAATCCATTGTTTTCTACATTTCTTTAAGACCTGACAGGCTTTTTTCCTGATTTTGCCCAAGTGTCAACAGGGACCTTCTGCAAGAGTACAGAAGGACAGTAAAGCGGCCATACCCATACCGGTAGAAGCATGAGAAAAGACGACCACATTCATTAACAGCTTTAGTCTCTGCTAAGAAACCATAACAGAACTGCAGCAAGTGAAACACTCCCCAAAGTGAAGTGCATGAGAAGCTCTAGTGCCCTCACACAACGTTATAAAATCCTTGAGTTACTCGTGAGGAACCAACAGCAAGGAAGACTGTTCTGCCAAGACATCATCTCTTCAGTTTGGTAGCTTATGACATTGCTGCATTTTCTGCTGTTACTTTGACATGTGACCTGACCCACGAAGCTGTCCCACATTGGAACGTGCCTGCCCTCACCACAAAGTCACACTCAGAACAAGCGCAACGCTGTTCAAACACCCCAGGTTAGATCAAAATAGAAAGACAGGTAGAGCTAACCAAATAATTCTGCAAACATTGCGCAGCCTTGAGACTGGTCAGCCTCCAGCTCATTAGCCCCGCTCCAGCATGCTGCCTTAATTGTCACTATATCCCAGCCTCTCAGACAATTGAAGGCAACACAACGGAGCTGCTGCAGCTTGTACAGCAACATGAAGTACTCAGGAGTGCTGCTGTGAGTAACTTGATGCAAAAATTGGATGTCACCACTCTTTGTTGGTAAAGAGGTAATCCAGTAACCCAAACTTTGCCTCAGTTGATTCATCCCTCCCCCATTCGCACTCTTTCGGAAACATCTCTCACTTCATGTTTGTTTTGGGGATAACATTGTGCTGCAAGAAAAAGAAATTCACTTCCATGACATCTACTTTCAAAAAGCCCAAAGAGTAGTTTCTAAATCATTATTTTCACACATTTGCCTACAGCACATCCAGTTTTCATGATGGCTACAAACTAATTTTTATTCTATACATTGTTCCTCATGCTCTGCTATGGTTTGTGAAGTGACTGAATTGGTGGAAGGGTTACTCCAGAGATCTTTTTACCATTGCACACAGGTTAGGAACTAATCAGTTCTGAAGGAGGAAATGAGGCTAAGAACCAAAGACACAAATCCTGCAGTTAAATTCCTGTACAAACCCAAATACAGGCTCAAATAAGCACTTTAAGGTTTTTAAGGCAGCTACCTAGTGTATCTTGTGGACAACCTGAAAAGTTCAAGGGTTTGCTCACCCTGCTTTCGGAAGTTTTGGCTATGACTGAAGACACCAAACTGGCTTTAAAAAGCTCAACAGTTACCTTTCACTAAAGTATGAAGTCACATGGAAAAAGACCTATACCTGTAAAGCTGCACTTCTCAGTTCCAAGCATGTTGCAATTTTAGCTATGGTTTTCTGAAAGGAAAAAAAAAAAAAATGTAATGCTGAAATTATATTCTTCCATATTCACTTTTTAAAAATATAAATAATCAACAATTTTTTCTTGCAAATATTTCAGATCTATTGTTCAGTACCAGATCATTCAGCATCAAAAGCTTTTTATATACACAAACAAGATTTTTCTGAAAGCTCAACAGATGAAACAGACATCTGCCACTTAACTCCCCTCCCACAGATCATCAACACAGATGGGGGTCATTCACTCAGCAGAAACTGTAATAATGCCTACCACATCATAAACTGCTTATAAACTCAACTGCTCTGAAGTGATAGGGAAGAGAAAGAAAAAAAAAATCCAAACCAACTAGTACATCACCTTCTGAGAGCCTGAGCAATATGTTCTAATTCGGCCTTTTAAGAGTCTCGTCTACAGTTCCTCTATCGGGCTTAAAACCTCAATAGATCAAGTCAGCCCTCCTCAGAAGTTACAGAAGCCCAGTATCTCAGCACCGAAAAAACACAGTCCGCTTTTGTGGGTTTTGGTGGGAGAGGAAGTATAAAGGTGGATTGTTTTTCTAACTTTCTATTTTTGTAATTTTAAGACATTTAAACTCTGAGTGAAGCATGAAACAGATTCTTTGATTCAAACTTGTCAGCTATCTAAAATATCCCTGAGCAGAACTGTAAAGTATATGTTTCATTTTTATTCAAAAATGCAGAAAAGAGGGAAGGGCTTCAAAATAGCCCATTGCTAGCAGTATTACTTTGAAGAAAGTGCTACTTAAGCTTTTGTCTCACAAACTAAAAAGCTCAAGCAACAGTCACATTTGTTTCTATTACTACCAGCTGAAAATATCAAGTGGAATTCAGACTTCATAACCGACATCAAGTAGACACAACTGCTACCTTGCTTGACCATCACAAGTTTGTTCATTAACTAAAAGGTTTTAGCAAAGAAAAACTAAGTCCATCTGCAGAGATAAAGGTCAAATATAATGCAAAATGCTCTGTGGAACATGTATAGGGCAAGAACAATAGCAACAATGAAGCTACAAAGAAAATCAGGTTATTTTCAAAGTAAGATTTCCCCTCAGAAGGAAGATTAAAGTTGAAATACGCACCTGTAACTCATTCTCTCCTTTTAAACCAGGCAGTATAAAAACAGCTCACCCCAAGCTGGATCTAAGGGGAGGAAAAGCTTTCCTAGAGCACAACTCTAGCATCAAAGAACTTCAAGAGTATGGGCATCTGGTAAGTTATGTGGTATCAGACAAAAGCCAAAACTTCCCTTTAAAGAAGGGTTACATTGTAGGGCTCCAGGAGGTTTGGAGGAACAGACAAAGACTGGGTGTGCTTTCACAGCTGCCTTCCCCAGTCATCCACCTTGACTCTCCCGCAGCCAGAACTGCTTCTCAGCCAGCTCCTGGGCTACCACTAGTTTCACTAGGCTGGGCTAAAAGCTAAGTGGCTCCAGTTTCAGTTCACCTTACACCACACTGAAAGTTGAAAGAGTTCAGGAGCTAAATCGTAAGCAGATCAGCCATCAATACCTCAAGGGCAGAGCCAACAGCTGCAGTGTGTAAAAGCCTCAGATACCCAGTTTTCATCTGCCACCACAGGTTCATCAAAGCTTTTAAAGCCATTTCTCCCCAACTGGTATTTCCTTTCACCTCAAACACTCTCTTACATGGCATTAGCCCAGACTTTACATCCTCGTAGTTTGTATTAGTGTCCACTGTATGGAGGTCTTATAAAAATTTCAATTATTTTGAGCACCTTCCAGGGAAGTAGCGAGTGATGCACATTAGCACAGGACACACATTGTTTTCTCCTCTATCTAGGATGCAGCATGTGCAGCAGTGTGCTGTTTGGGAATTTTAATATGGAGCAATGTGACCATATGCATGCATGCAACATGGCAGAGTAAAAATACTACAGCTCCATTTCTGTCAAGGTTCATTTTATAGTCTAGGTTCAGTCACCAAACTTCTACCCCCCTGAAATAAATTCTGCTACATAACAGAGATCCATAGCTGGATCTCCAGTATAGCTTGGAACAACAGAGATTTTTGAAAAAGAAAGGAATATGTACAGTCCTGGATTCACTTTGACACTTTCAGACCCACACTCCACACATGGGTGTTGTGGATTTACACGTACCTTCAGGCTGGGTAGGAAGCTACCAAGCAGTACTACAGAAACAGACTCTCAGTCCCTAGGGTAAGAATGCACTACCTCCGTCTAATCGGCTGCAGCATAACAAAAGGAATTCCTTTTTATATTTGAGAACATCTGGAAAGATACATTTGCAAAGGTAGAATCTTAAAGAGGAAGGTGTGAAGTAATGGGTAAAAGAAAGGAATCCAGAGGTTCCCTAGGGAAGGGAGGGGAAATCTCTGAGGTTTGACTACAGCCCAAACATTTGTAAAAAAACAGCTGTTTCGATGGTTTGGGTGTTGACTGCCAAGAGCATGCCCATTCCGTGTCAGATCAAAACCCCTCCAACTGCACCACAGAAAGAGGGCGACGAGCTTGCAGGGTGCCAGAACTGACTCCGTGCCCCACCACGGAATCAGAACGTGTAAACAGATTTTCACACAACTATTGCCCTCCTGGTCTTGCATGCAGAGCATTAAGCCCACACCAGAAATACAGTCTCCAGAAGCACTACTCAACCCTTATCTCTTTTGTCAAGTCACCGATAAGCTCAGCAACATCCCTGTTCCTAGTCCTGTAGATTCGTAACGGTGTATTCTTAAGACTGCCTGAACTAGGTACCTCCTAACAGGACAAACAGCAATACAAACTGTGTGTCCTCTGGCTCCTGGGGGCTGAAAGGCAATAATGGCTCTACAAAGAGAGTAATTGAAGAGAGTTTGGGAGTCTTAAAATAGTAAAGAATAGGTTTTATATGGAATCTATTGAAATATGGCAAGCTCCCAGCAGGCATTATTCATAACTATTTTTTTAAGGGACCACACCCAACCCAAAAGTTAAAAATGCAGCTAAACACTGCTATCATTTGCAGCTGCAACTATCCCATGCAAAGGCTCCTTTTTGCAGCAGGGAAAACATTCTGCATCCCACTAGAAGGACTGAAGCCATAATTAACTTTGCTAGTTTAAAACAGTTAAGATTCAGTTTTATGTAAACTCGTGATTAGAAATGGAAAAAGTCAGTTGATCTCGTAGTCAAGGTTTCTTCAGTGTAGTTGTGTGAGTAATGACTGTGCTAACTGTAATGCAGTCAAAGATGTTTGCATAAATACAGAGCCAGAGCCGAGTTTGGCTTTAAAGAGAGGTCTAGGCTGTTAGGAGACCAGTAGTTTAATGAATCATGCTAAGACTGTTCAACAGTGCTCTTATTTCAGCAAGTTACCATTGCATAAAAAAAGCATGATTTTCTAGTACTGAAGAAAACTCAGCCTAGCACAAAAACAGTTACACGAGAAGCAACAACTGCGGTTAGAAAAGTGCTTTAAAGGTCAAATTTATTGCATAGACAGCTGAGTGAGAGTAACTGTAGCTGGAGGCGAGCTGACAACCATGGCCAAACCTAACTGGAACGATTCATGTAGCAAAACACGGTGGTTGATCATGAATGAAGATGGGATTTTTAAAGAATGAAGGTAAAATAAAGAACAGCAGGACGCAGATGTTAAGACTGAAGTAAATCCACCAGTAACTGCATCTGTTAATATTGCATACTTGCAGCTTCTAGGCGATGAAATTGTTGCACAGCCTCCTTAAAGCTGTTGCAGGGTGACGAGATCTAAATGCAATGATTTGTTGTTTACAGTATTTATCTGCAAAGAAATTCTTCAACAAAATTCACAATCATTAATGAAGATTCCAGCACTGTCTATTATCCAGGTCAAGACAGAGCCTTCCCCAAGCACTAAAACTCCAGAACTATGTCAAGCAGTAGATATAACACAACCACCTTCCAGGAGCTCAAAATCCAGGAAGGAACAGCAAATTCTGGAGACCAGTCTGCTCTATCAAGAGAAGTAGCATGCAGTGTTTCAAAACACAGCTTTCAGATCAAGAGCAAAAAGGCAAGATGCAAGTATTTCAGAATCTGAATTCTTACCATAAACAATACATTTATTATAAGATAAATGATAACTGGCTCACAGTATGCCTAGGAAAGAAATTAGTGGTATCTGTCAAGTGTTGTTATATTAACAAATTGTATGATTACATTAGCAAGTAACATGCCATCAATTATGGTGTGTCTGTATCTGCACTGTAACACCACCTGTGATGCATGAAATAAACCCAAACATGGTAAAAGTTTATAGAGACAGATGGGGCTGAGGATTTGAACCCAGCCTTGTCCTTTCCCTGTAGCTGCAAAGCTAGTAGTTTTCCCCTGGTACAGAGGAATCACTGCTGAAATCCATCTTCCCCACAGAGTATGTGAAGAAAGAAACAATGACAGCCTCACAGTAATTCTCAGCAGTATCTATGGTCCTTTGGAAAACAGCTCATTGTAAAGCTACACAAAGACTGGAATAAGGGCAGATCAAGCAACTGGAAATCACCATTAGCTTCACAGCCTTGCCTTCTCCAGTCTATGAAATTCTGTGCACAGCCTTGCCCAGATAGCAGACAAGCAAACCCTGAAGTTTACACACTGTTCTACATTCGGAAAAATAAGAGGTGGCTCTTGTATGACATAGAGAACATCAGAAAGACAAGGCATTAGGGAAAGAGACTTTCTGGAACCAGGAGGAAAGAGTGTGCTGTACTTGCAGAAACATAGTTGAGCAGAAGTGGCTGCTTCGGTATGTAAGTTTTTGAAGAGTGGCAAGACAGAAGATATATTTCTATTTAACCAAATCGCTTGAAAACCCAGAAGTGTGCTAAACACTGCTCCTACCCGCCAAGTGAATGATAGTAGCAATGACAGTAATTGGTCATGATCTCTGGATGATACTGGCCAACCTCCTGCAGAAATAGGGAAGACCAGAACAGCAAGGAGCTTAACATCACACTAAAAGATTTTGCTGTACAGAGTTTTAAGTGCTTCTTTCAAAGCAATAGCAAGACTCTTATTTTCATTGTGACTAGCATTCTTCATGGTAGAGGAGGGAAAACGAATATTCTCCCACCAAAACACTGGGGAATTCAGTTGTGTATGTGGCTAATGAAATAGGCACCACCATTTAATAACCAGGCTCAAAGCTTCAGTGCATCATCCCCTTACTGACGTGCAAAAAAAAAAAAGCAAGGGATATGTCAACCTCTTTTGTAAGTTATGTCAGCTTTAGAAACAGGTATCACTCTGCAAGGATTCAAAACAGCCACTCCTTACTACTTCTTTTCAGAAGACTGTCGCCTTAAGACACGATTGCAGTTGCGCATCTAACATCTGAGGTCAGTTACCTCTGCTTCCTGAGCCCCCAGGCCTCCCCTCATGGCTGACCTCACTCACTTCCACAATCTGGTCCAAAGTCCTTTCCACAAGATCCAAGGAACATCTGGAAGCAAAGCCCTGCGTGGCTCTGGTTCCCACAGTGACAGGAGATGATGCCTCCAGTAGCGAGATTAACAGTTTCACCTTCATGAAGTAACCATATTTTCAAAAATATCCACAGAGCGGGGACACGCAACAAAGATGACTACAGCTGAGAATGACGGAGAAAGCTACCAGCAAGGCATAAGCGAGCAGAAGCTATCAAAGATCAAACAGCTGTCCAACATTAACAAGGCTCCCAAACCTTCAGGTCAGGAAAGGTCCGCCAAATCCTCCTCCAAGATTATGACAGTTTAAGGTGATCACAAGCCTTATTTGCAGAAGGTAAACAGAACATGAAAGACCAGCTCTTTGCTTTTCTTATAGGTACATGTTGAGGAAACAGCTACAAACCACTGTCAGACTCTACATAAAAGCGTATTTCTTTGCAATGAGTTTCTTGAAACACATCAAGCTAATCTCCATTTTCTGTAGTCGGGACTTGTTTTCAGGACCAACATTTCCAAACACAGATCCCATTACACTAGCACCCTATTACCACAGGTGGGATTCTGGGCTAGCAAATGTCAATCTTCAGGCAGCGCCATTGCTCAAACAACTGATCTTATGACTTGGAAATCTGGAAATACAGGGGTTCTCTAATTTAGTATTCCTAAAACAACCATGCCTTTAAATAAGACACAAAAATTTAGCATAGCCTCGTATCTCAAAAGATTTTTTTTTTTCCTGAAAATGCTTGAGTGTATGAGACCTCAGCTAGCATTTTTCCCTTAAATCCTGTCTCAGAATTGCATTAACATGATGCTGAGACAAGAAACAGCCTTTTCAACTGAGGGGAGGGAGGAAGGAGTAAAATAATTTCAGTATTTTGAAAGATTTTAAACAAGTAACATTCTAAGAGACTCGTAGGGAGTATTTCTGCCAGGACCCTTCCCAGTCAGGTGTTACATGTTAAGCTAACATCCTCCTCACATACCCTCCATGTCTGCAGTTCAAGATGTTTTGTATTAAGACTTCACAACATAAATTGTGCTAAAGTTGTATAAGCAAGTTATCAAAAGGTCACCCAAAAAAAGAAACACCCAGGTTATGAAGGACTCTGGCCAGCATGCACGATATTCAATATTACACAGCAAAGCATCTGTCACATCCAATGACAGCAACTGTTTCAGCCATGCTGGGCTCTCTGTTTGTGTATATCGAGGGAGGAAAAAAGGTCTCATAAGGCTCTGGTCTGCAAGATACAAAGAACCATAGTACATATCAACATCTACAAGTCAAGCTCCTTGACCGAGCAGACAACAACACTCACCTTTTGATCTTCTGTGAATTCCGAGTTGTTGTGCTGAGACTGCGCCTCTTTTTGTAGATGCCTTGCTAATCTGGATGGGCAGGGAAAGAAAATTGTGGAGTGGGAACACAACACAGAAACACAGACATCCCCCAGTCTCCAGAAAATGTGTCAGTCAAAAGGTCCACTGGCTGCTATTCCAAATAGTTTTTGGGTTTTTTTTTTAACAAAGACTTCTATAACTGTGGTAGGCCATACTTAAAAAAAAGCCCAGAAGATGGACAAAGTATGCAACCCAAAGTATACAAGGTGGGAAAGACTACGTATATAATGTATCGTGAAGGCAGAAGGAGTGAGAAGGTCCTTCTAGCAAACAGCCTCTTTTATAAGCACTGACCTTTTCCCTCTTCTCATCCCCTTACTTTCTGACAACCGACCATACCCCCTGTGAAGACCCACTGCGGTACAAGCCCACACGATTTTGGGTGGAGCGTTTGAGGCAGGTCGGACTGCCGGGCGGCGCAGGCACCCGAGGCGATGGCCGCAGCTCTCCCAGCACTGGGAGCCAGGCGCAGGGCAGCTTGGCCCAGGCTGCCGGGTGTATCAGCTCACATTCGCGCCTGTCATCATCCCAGGAGGAGCAGAGACATCACCCCACCCCTTGTCAGCACAGAGACAGGAGTACCAAGGGGTTTGGAAAGTAGCTGTAAGTAAACAGCTCCAGAAAGCGAAAGGAAGCTAGAGGGAAGCTATGGGAAGAGTTACAGTTTCCGTCCGGGGAGGAAGGAGAACATTAAACAAGCAAGACCTCTGGGCAATTGTTGCCATTCCCTGTAATTTTTTTTTTTTTTCTAAAAAGCAGAGGGGGAACAGGGGGTTGAAGGGAAACCCAAGGACAGCAGCAGTACTCAGGGCATCACAACGTGCTTCCATCTGGAATCTCACAAGTTTGCATTGTTAAAAAGATTCAGCCTCTTGCCGCCATTGCAGTGGGCATTAGCCTGTTTTTTGGGGGGGGTTAAAATACACACACACACACAGATGCATACACCAAAACAGATTACCATCAAAGCCTGTGTCAGAAACAAAAACCAGAAGTCAACTATTCCTTTACTTTTCCTAAAAATAAGCTCTATCAAAAGGACACAAATATTGAGGCCGCTGTAGTTTTTAACTGCACAACTCAGGAGCATTATGCCCCTTGATAAATGGGAAAAGATGGTGGTTGAGAAAAAGCAAAGCACAAACACTCCTGAACCCAAATATACACTCTCTCCCTACCGCCTTGCTGATATGACACCAGGGAAATACAGAAAGGGCATTGAAAAGTAACGATTTAAGAAAACAGATCACCATAGCAGCAATATGCCACACACAACAGCCAGCATCACAGTATTAACATTCCTGCAAGCATCAGTAACACAACCCTCTTCCCATTTGTCACCAATACAAAAAAACCCACCCTAATCCAAACAAACGCATCTCGTATCCCACTTGAAGCTGGTTCAAAGTCAGATCAGACCCAGTTCCACAGATGGAACACGCAACAGGGAAGGCACTGCCGACAGCTCAGAGGGCTCCTGTGCAAGTAAGTGGCTGGATAAACAAGGGCCAATCTTACCACCAAGCTTCCTGCGCTTCCAGGAGTAACACAGAGACGTGAGCAGATGTAGGTCCCCTGGACATGGGAGGCGAATAATTGTGTTTTACACCAGCAGCCATTAAATCCATGGAATGAACTAATGGAGATTTGGGAAGATCTTTCTCAGTGTCAGGAAACTCACCATAACAGCTTCTCCCCAGTCTTCCTGTGATGACCAGCACAGACTTTACCGCCGTTAGCAGCATCTGGCTAACTGCAGCAAGACACTTGTTCATCCCATCTCAGGTTGCCATTTGAGAAGGCAGTGGCATAAAGCCATGCTGTTATGTCTCTCCAGAGCTACAGGTAACTACCTTGCCCTGTGCTTTTTATTTACAGCTTCTACCCTATAGACTGAAACTGTTTTTAATTTACCTGCTATATCTACAAGAAGCAGATATACACACTGAAGAGGTTCTGCTCCTCCCTAGGAAATATGTCCCTGTAATCCTTTGATCTTCTCTCCCCTTTCTCCTCCCTTCCATAACCACAGCGTTCATCTACTGACCACTACTCTATTCGGTAGAAACTCCCCGATGATACTTACAAGAGAAGCTTACAATACCACTACCCAAGAGGGAGCTTTCTTACAAAGATATCACACTGCTCCAAAGTCAGAATAAAGCAAGGGCACGAAGATCACCTCAGTTCTCATCAGACACAACCGATGCCGGGAGCAAGGGAACAAAAGTTATACTTCAACACTCAAACTGGACTATCTGCAAATGTTTAGTGGCCTTACTTCTCAACGAAGCGGGCTCAGAACGAGAAGCCTGAACACTTTTCATTCCGAAGAAACCTCACTACATGAAACAGACTGCTGAGACTGCCAAAATGGTTTCAAGCATTAGGGTCCTACTGGACTCCTCGTAGACGCCCACGTCAGGGCAGTTACTAAAATTATCTTCTTTTACTTTGCCATGACTGTTTTTTTCTTCTGAGATACAAATCTAGAAGAGAACTTCTTTTCACCCCTGTGCCAAGGTTTGTAGCAACAGCTTGCCCTGCTCTAAAGACCATCAGCAAACTCCATATGACTAAACTTGCACCATCCTGTCTGGCGAAGTGAACGAAATGATGAGGTTATAGCATCTCATGGCTACGTTGTATCCGGCCAGTAGTCTAGTTACTCTGAACGGCAACTGAACTGGTAGCCAGGATGGTTACAGCCCATAACTTGAATGGCCCTGAACACCGCTAGAATATCTCTCAGAGAGCATCTCTTCGCCTGACTTTCTCTTGGTGAACAAGCGCAAACCCTCTGGGCTTCTTCCAGAAAATTCACTGTAAGAAACCTAGGCTGCAACACTCAGATCACAAGGAAATAGCTTTCATCCTCGAACGGAGGATGAAACGGAGCACTAGAGGAGAGCGTTTGACCAAGGCTGCCAGGTGTGTTTCTCAGGATACCACCAACAGTGCCAACGCTTGTCTGAAACCCAGGGATTCGTGGACAGCGTGGTCCCACCCAGCCTAACCGGGGCCGCGCCAGCCGCTGCCCTCCCACCAGCGGGCTCCCCGCTCTCCCACCCCGGTTTCATCGAGGGCGAAACACGCGAGCGTGCAGTGGACCGATTTTCGCCCTGAAGGGGTGTCTGGGGGTTTTTTGGGGATGAGGCTGACGCTTCGGCAGCCCCTTTGCCTCAGCCGGGTCCCGTCCCCCCCCCTTCCCCACAAGCAGGACGACGGGACAGGACGAGGGTACCCCGGGACACCGGCGCCCGTAGCCACGGGGCTCCGCCACCCCACCGCCCCGTCGGGGCCCCGCAGCTCCACGCCAGCCGGCTGCCGCCCCCGCAGAACGACGGGCCGGCTCCGGGCGAGCCCCCCGCTCCGCCTCAGGGGACGGCCCCGCGCCT
>Ga0065711_1047253_pt1 | contig 12437 bp, 3 predicted proteins | sample Hoacrofraction12_FD_59098 | JGI IMG/M metagenome (GOLD analysis project Ga0065711, IMG submission 59098) | Hoatzin crop microbial communities from Cojedes, Venezuela - Epithelial fraction 12 v2 (version 2) | ecosystem: Host-associated > Birds > Digestive system > Esophagus > Crop | place... | reverse complement strand
ACAGGGATTAGTGTAACAGTTACATCGTTAGATCACTATGCATGCAGAAATACAAGTTACAGTACTAAAGACTACTAAAAACTAGAAAATATTAAGGCTTTTTGTTATAGTTTCACATTTCTTACAATCCTCTGTATCAAGGATGATGAGGTAAGGATGCAAGGGTTTCTTGTTTTGCCCATGCCTGTGAATATCTTCTTCTGCTTGAAGAATGGTCTACTGATTTGAAGAAAATTCTACTCGTTTATAGTACTTGAAAGTGTACAAAACATCTATCAGCAGGCCTTGACTACGTGCCTCTTGAAATGTGAATTTTAAATTAACGCACCAACAAAATAGGAGCTATGAAAAGGATAAGCTGAAACTGGTGGGTAGCTTCAGCACAGAATTCTGATATGAAAATCTTCACTCTAAAAAATCCATGTCCAGAAGCAGTGTCAGGATTATCAATAAAAAAGTTCAATAATCCAGTTTGCGATATTCAAGAAAAAAGAGCCTATTGAATGACTAGCCAAAGGATCTTTACTAATCTGTTCTACACAGGAATAACAATGATCTTATAGATTTTGTTTGTTGTGTGCATGGCAGCTGATTTTCACTATCCTGTGAAAATTCTTAAATGCATAGAGAGGTGGACTTCCAGAAAGATGTGTATGAAATAATACAAAGTTTGAAGTGTCACAGGATAGAAGGAATTGTGTATACTGTTCTTTATTTTGTTTTGATGTCCTTTACTTTCCCATTGCCTTGCCTGAAACTTTCCAGTACATTGACATCCTGCGAGATTTTGAAAAAACTCTGAAGGTCCTTAAACCAGGTTTAGTTCTGTTCTAGTTATTTGTGCTCGTATGCATCTTTTTTATGTGGCTCTCACTTAGCACTGTAACTGTTCCAAGCCAGTTTAACAAGGCAAAGCTCCATTTAGCATATACACAATGATGGCACATTTGTATCCTCTCAGTTTTTTTCCAGAAAGTTGACGCCACTTGGTCGTGGTTGGGTATAATAGTATCTGTCTCTGGGTGTATTTAACATCAATATATGTAGTGTGAACATCTGATTAACATATGGAAATTATTTTTTAAAATAAGGGATTCTTTTCAAGTGCTGAAAGTTTGAGAGTCTTTTATGTTGTTTTATGATGCTGCAGTAGCAATTCCATGGTTATAGCTATAATCCCCTTTCACATTTGATTTTGAAAACCCAAACCCTTGTGTATCTCAGTTTTGAGAAACAGAAGTATCAAGTGTGATATTTTTCATGTGTGGTCTTCAATAAGAGACAGAATGTACTTATGGGAAATAAGTAGATGAGGTATCGAAAAATATGGAAATTTGCATAACCAACCATTTCTTCTTTTGAAAATGCTTTCAAACCTGTCAGAATGAACACACACCACTGTATATGTATGTATAGAACACTGGATCATATAGCAAAATAGTATGGCTCTATAAAGAAAAATATGGGAAGTTTTATGATCATACATACCAAAACTTTAATACAGAATGTCCAGCAAATCCAGCTTGAGGTTTTAGAACTTTTAAAGAAAATGCTCTTGTTTTCAGCCAGACAGTGTTGCTTCGAGTGAGCAGAATGGGTTATAAAACTTTGTTTGCTTTCCCTCAGCTGAGTTCAAAGCTGAGGCAGGACTAAGCTATATTAGACTATTCTCCTTGAGATGGTCAATTTGACCTGAACTTGGATGGATCTGAAATATTTTGAACAGCTCAGTCACTGAACTGTGATATCTAGTTGCAAAAATGAACAAGTAGGAAAAATGCATTAAAGATATGAAGCAGAAAAAAATTAGAGAAGGAATCAAGTTCAGAAAGTAAAACAGCCATACAATAAAAGACTGTATAGGAAGGAATTGAAATACGTCTCTAGTAAGTCCTGTTTGGTGACAGCTAGATACCCTGTTTCTTATATGACTCTTAAGTAACCTTCGGTTTTCCTGAGTTTCTTTTCCACAGCAGAAAAGAACCAGAAATCAGCTACAAATTAAGTGCAGTAATAACAGTATTTCTTTTATTGGCTGTCTAACTGGTGGAATCGAGAAAGTCATGCAAATTCACTAATTTTACGTATTACTTCACTGTCTGGAACAGCTCTGGCACTGGCTCTGTAGCAATCTTCTCTGTGGGGGAGGAGCTCAATTGTCTCCTGTGTGCAGTCAGTGGTGCATTTATCTGTTAGGTGAACAAACCCTGACACTTCGTGCCTGACCTCTTTCCTGTAATCTGCAGGAGTGTTGAAACTGCTTGTGAGAACCTGCTTGCCCAGAGGTCAGCGTTGATGTCATCACCCACTAGGACATCTGAGATTTCTGTGAAATGTGAGTTTGTGGAACTGGGTCTCATATCCAAGAAAATCTTCCTTAGTACACTCCTTCATAGGACGTAACATCAGGGAAAAAAAAAAGTATGTTGTCTTTCTATGTTAATGTTCAGATCTACACTACAAATCATTCTTTTTTCCCAGTGCCATATACAATGTCAAGAAACTTCCGAGTAAATTTTGTACTGCATTTGTGGTAAAAAGTAATTGAGGATGAACGGCATCAAGGGCTATGCTTTTAACTTTTTCAAGGCTTCTTGAAAAGAAAGCCCTTTCAAATAACTTGAAAAACATTTTTTTTTAACAGTATTCCATATTCAGTATTTAAGAAGTGTCCTAAATAAACATATTCAATTATAACTTGCAAAATGGAGGAGAACAAGAGGGAGTCCCACAGGCCATGAGGCCCTCGTTCCAGACAGAGAACCCATAAATATAGTTTGCACAAGCCTATGCTAAGTGCTTCTAATAAGCTGCAGTTTCTGGTGGGGCTTGGAAATTCCAGAGAGACAATATCAAATAAATTAGCCATAATGATGTTCATGGAATGCTTGTTTCACACACAGCTGCTGGGTCCACATGCATTCACAGAAATTTACATTTCTTTAAAAAAAGTCACACAAAGAGCAATTACGCATCTCTTGCACTCTGTACGAAAATAATCAAGCTCAAAATTCCAGTGCAGTCATTGTATTTGAAATGGTCTGGGTAACAAAACTTCCAAAGCTCGCAACACAGCTCTCAAGGTGTTCCCAGCTTGTCAAGTGCACGTGGGCCCTGCATTTAGGTGGTCTGTGGCAAATTTGCTTTTCTAAGGTCTCGTAAGCGCAAATGAGAACAAACAACAGAGATTACGCCAGATAGACAGGGATTTAAAAAAAATATTTTTTTTTTTAAGGCTGAGGTACAGGGGTCTGAGTGCTTGCCATCTGGGACTGTGACAGGGAAGTAGTACCTCCAAGGAGTTCTCGATCAAAACCACCAGAATTCAAACTACAGCAGCAAATGTTTTCAACAAGCATTTTGGGTTAGTCACCTACCACACCACAAAAACCTTGCATTTGAGCTACTATAAAAAACAGAAGCAAAAGCAGCAAGGAAAGCACGTTAATGGAGACACAGGCCGAGGGAAATGTTTTTGTTATTACAGGACTGGAGGTAGATTTGGATAACAGCTTCCTGCCTGGCAGCTTGTGCTGTCAGCTATCTATCTGATTACTGGAGTAGAGTACAGGAGTAGGTATACTGTGGTTGAGCATCATGCCAAAATACCTAGGAAGAGTAAGTTGTTAATTGGAAAGGAGCATAACTCACCAAGATTAAAAACACTACAGTAGTAATTGAAATATACTGAAGAAAACAGACATTCAATGCTTCAAATCTCTGTTTCAGTGAGACATACATTTGTAGAACAAAACATACTGTGTTGTTTACATACAATTATTCTAGCACCAAAGCTGCAAGTATTTCACAACTCTATAGCTATTGGCCATGGTAATTAATATCTATTTTCTTGCTTGTATTTTCTTTTTTTCTATTTGTGTAAAAAAGGATTTAGCTGTTAAAGGCAAGAGATGGCTCTACAAGATTTTTTAAAAATTAAGGGGTATTTAGCATTTAGACTCCCTCTTTACACAACGATATCCTGCTTACTTTAGAGATCTTTCTTAGGATGGAATGAATTGCCTCTGGAAGTACCAACATCTCTTCAGATTGACTGAGAGGGCCAGATTACATTTTGGGACTATACAAATAAATTTTAGAGAGCTAAAATGCATTTCATCCTGGATAAATCAATACTTGTTCTGTTCGAAGGCAACAGATGTAATCTCCAAGTTTATAATGAACTTCATGGAGGTGGAACACATTGCAGACTACCTCCACTCAGGATACTATTGTGAGTTTAATAACATATTTGGGTTCTTTTAGTTAAATTTCTAGGAATCTGTTCTAACTTTTCTCCTTTTCCCTGTATTGGCTATTACTGAACTGCTACAGAGGTAGGTAGGATTTTACAGTGTGTGTTTTATAGTCCAGCAAGAATGGGGAGGAGTGGCACCACGCTCTTTTGCTCATGGTTGACAGAACAAGATAACTGCTCTTTCAGATTGTATATGAAAGGATAAAAGATGAAATTATGTTGCTTCCTCTTGTCAGCGAACAGCCAAAGGATTAGAAATTATAAGGACTCCTTTATATTATAGTAGATGGTCAAAGAACTGTTTCCACACTATATGAAATAGGGTAATCTCTACAACAGCAGTTTTTCCTATCTTTGTGATATTTTCACGATGGTTGGTGAAAGATCCATGTGGCACAAAAACTGATGATCAGCCTAATTTCTACTTCAGAAACAAAACAAAACAACTTTGTGCTATTTGAAAATTGCTAGGAAGACAATGTTCTTCAAGCTGGATTTGGAAGGGCTTGTTTGTCTATTCTTTTACTGTGGAAACTTTATTAACTTAACAGGTCCTATGGCACTTCTTTAACCATGACATAAACTCTGCATTTTCAAAGAGGTGAAAAACCTTTCCCCTGGTAAACCTGTCCCATTACCCTTATTGTCTCTTCTGCTTTGTCTTGCTCCTTCTGGAATGGGCAACGGCAGCTGGTAGCACTATGTTGGTTAGCTAGCTTCTTTCCTTGCAATTGTACTTTTTACGCCATCATAATTACGGCCTCACTGCCTCTTATAAAATGACTAAGATGTCCTAAATGATCATCCCTTGCAGGCGGATTTCAGGGCCTGTCAATTCTGGCACACAGCGTTATGTTCTAGTTGTAATCCAGACCAGGAGGGATTAGTATCAAGTCACTCTTTAGCCTCTGTGATTTTTCTGTGTGCTGATCTGCCTTTACTCTAGCCCAGAATTGTTGTGTCACCTCTTCTCCAACCTTGCCTACCTCTCTTACCTCTCAAAGACTAGAATGGCCTTTTTTTCTGGTGTACTGCCATTCATCTGAAGAATCCCGGGCATTGTGTAGCAAAACTCCAAAATGTTTCTGTTTCACTCTCTTGCAGTCACCAGTGGGTTAAATACTAAAAAGAACCAGGTAGGGTTTCACATAGCCTGTGGGTAAGTGATAAGAAAGATATGTTGTGGCTATATAGAGCTCTAAACACTCTGAGATGTGCTGCAAAATGCTGGAAATTTCCCTTCTATTTGGCAAGCACAACATCCATTCAGTTGTGTTGTGTACAAAATGTTGAGAAATAGCTAAGATGAGGAATGCTTTCAACATTGGTTGTAACTTGTTTTACTTAAACTTCTCCATATTTCAACTGTCACCTAAGAATTGCACATATATTAATGTGTATTCCATTAATTAGTTTTTGCATCAAAAATTCTCCAGGGAATGTCTCAAATCCACATCAAGTTTTCATGGGTGTCGTATTTGCATTTGGTTGAAAACTATGTAAAATCACACATCACCAGACAATTTCCTGTTAACTAAAGAAAGGTCTTATTTATTTAGTCCTCTACAGAGATTAACAGACAACTGGTGAACTAATTTCTGATACTCAAGTTTGTGGGAGTAGGATGGAAAAAGCTACAAAGCAATAGGAGGACATCCTATTTGTGGTTGAATCAGATCATAGAATCACAGAAACATGGAATCATAGGTTGGAAAAGACCTCTAAGATCATCAAGTCCAACCATCAACCCACCACCACCATGCCTACTAAACCATGTCGTGAAGTGCCACATCTACAGGTTTTTTGAACACCTCCATGGATGGTGACTCCACCACCTCCCTGAGCAGCCTATTCCAATGTCTGACCACTCTTTCAGTAAAGAAATTTTTCCTAATATCCAATCTAAACTTCCCCTGACACAACTGGAGGCCATTGCCTCTTGTCCTATCGCTAGTTAACTGGGAGAAGAGACCAACACCTGTCTCACTACAACCTCCTTTCAGCTAGTTGTGGAAAGCAATAAGATCCTCCCTCAGCCTCCTCTTCTTCAGACTAAACAGCTCCAGTTCCCTCAGCCGCTCCTCATAAGATTTGTTCTCCTGACCCCTCGCCAACCTCGTTGCCCTTCTCTGGACATGCTCCAGAAACTCAGTGATCTCAGCATTCTTTCAGTAGCACCCATATCTACTAACAGATATCGGTACCCACAGTATAAATAAAGAAGAAAAAAAAATCCTTGGTAGCTAGGGGAGCTACAGGGGTGTCTTCTGTCAGAAGGTGCTAGAAGCTTCCCCTATAGCCCTCCTCACTACCAAAACCTTGCATGGAAACCCAGTACACACCAACAAACAGAAAAAATTCGAGAAGTGTGTGTGTATGTATATATAATTATACGTGTGTACATACACATGCATATGCATTTACATACACATATATAAACATGTACATATATGCACACACAGACACACACACTTATGTGGTCCTGTAGCCAGCTCATTAATATAAAAGTTGAACAAATACTAGTTATCATAGAGTGTAATTCACAGTGATGTTTTTCTATCTTGAAGCTATTCATAAGTTTTCCGTCAGCTTTTCAAGAATATATCTAAGAAAAATGCATAACCTTCTGCAAAGACCATAGATAAAATTATTACGGCAACTAGAAAAATTATCTAATTTGATTTTTAAGTTTAAGTGTAGCTTTTTAAAGCTAAAATATAATTACACAGTAATATTTCTGACATTCATTAATTAATTTGATTTTTAAAGCTACTATTTAGAGCAAAAATGCCTTGTTCTTTATAAAACAAAATATAATTTTTAAATTCTTGCATTTGTAGATTTGGTAAAGTTCTCAAAGAAATTTGCTCTAAAAACAGGGATCTAATCGTATCAAGGGTTCTAAATAATTTGAAATATCACTGGAATACCATTGAAATATTTTTAATATGCAGTCTTTTTACACACAAAAAAGGAAACCCAAAATCAACACATTAACCTATTAAACACAGATATGTTACTTGAATAAGCAATACCCCTTGCATCCCTACTTGCTTGTTGACATGCTTAAAAATTGGTGAGTACCTTAATTTTGCCATAAAACTGCATCTGAATTTTTTAAGTCAAAACTTCAGTAAATGAAAATTTTAGTTATTGGTATGTATCAAGAAACTCACATGTATTTAATATCAAGGATAATTAGAATTTAAAACATTTTCCAGAGAAAATTGTCTGCATTGCGAAATAGTTGTACTACAAAGGCAACCGTATATCAAATACTTTGTGTCTTTGTAGCAAGCTAAAACTGATTGCTTCATTTAATCTAAACAGGTTATTTCTTGGAAGACTTTTATGAATAATAGGAAAATCATCAGTCATCCAGAACTCCAATTGTTCCACTTACTAGACTCGAAAGAAACCATTAACATTGACATTTGTTTTCTTCATGCTGGAACCCTGTGCTGAATATAACTTCAACAGCTTTGCAGGCAGTCTCCTTCATTATGGAGTTATCTGTCGCATAGCGAAAAAGTGCCTGTTTACTTTGGGGGTGCAACAGTTAATTAATTCACAGGAGAAAATATTTTTAGAATTATTTCAATATCATTCTGCTCATTTATGCAGTCTTAAGTGAAATAGAGAGCTCACATTTCTGACAAAAAAAGCATTAACTTGAACATTGAGGAACTTAGGTCACACTCTACAACCTCAGGGTGCTGAGGACACGTTTTTATTCACTGTCATTACTGTTGCAGGTGTCTGCATAGTATAACATTCCTTATATTTGAAAATGAAAATGAGTTTTCTTCCCTCAAAAATACTTTTCTTCTGACAATGTATGTAAGTCTTCTGTCTCCAGGAAAGAGTAGTAATATTGGGCATAACCCGATAGAAATGTGTCAGCTTAAGAGAGAATATCCAAGAACACTTCTCCAATTCAGCAATTTATGGCCTTAAGTTTCAGGTCTTGGAGGTGTGATGAGAGCAAACCAGTAATCAAATGTGTCAAGTCATCTCCAGCTCCTCCAATGATGCTGCATCCTGATTAACACTTTAACAGAGAGTTCAGCACTCACTGACAAGTCTATTAGTGGCAGGAGTAGGTCTGTAAGGGTTTCGATTAAAAAGGGACTTTGCCCGGACAACTGAAAAACCACTGTTAAGAAACTGAATTGGAGATGGGTGGAGTGCATAACATGTGATCAACAGTTTTGATTTCTTAGTGTGACTTTCTAGGACTATGAACACTGGGAAAACTAATGCCCAAGAGTTCGCTCATTTATAACCCCCAGCATTTCAGGGCAGAGGTCTCTCATTTGGATCTAACTGCGCTGCCACAGGAACCAGGGAATGTGATGCAGGGACATTTAAACTGCCTGCTCAGAAGCCAAGTTTCCAGAGACAGCAGCCAAGCTAAATGAAGTTTCTCTTCAGAGTGTCTGGGAAACTGAATAAGTTGTGAAGCTGATCAGTGGGTCACGCAAAAATTTACCAAATGCTTATTATCTGCTCTTAGTCTGCTGCTCTTTCTCAAGGCTCAAACATGCCAGGCAATCAGAAAGATGATAGAAAATGATGAATCAGCAATGCCTGTTCACCTTGACAGGTAGATTTGACCTAATTACTCACAAAAGAAAGGATGCTGATAGCTTGAAAGAGCGTCTGTTGAAAGATCTGTGACTCTTCTATACCTGGGCACTAAAAATGGCTGACTCTAAAATAATTTCCCCCTAACTGAAAAAATTCGTGTCAAAAGTATCCCCTATGAAGCATATCTCATGGTCACAAAGGTCTATACAGGAATTCAGGTTCTTCCTAGAGGTGAAATTCTGGCCTCATAGGAAGCAAAGAAGAGCCAACTAATCAGAATGCTAGTTTCAGGAGTTGAGGAAATTTAAATACAGAGTCTGAAAGCTGAAGACAAGGGACCAGAAACAATCTACAAAGCCTAAAGTTTGAAACAAATTGGATGCTTTCCAGACCTGGCTGGCATGGAAGCATGAAGCATTCTTTCACTTATTTATTCAAGTGCAGGAAACTAAGGAGACTGTCAAATCTGTAACATTTCTCATGGTCATACTCATATTCCCAGTGCTAGGCCTATATGCAGTATTTTGCAGCCATCAGTCAAACATTCTTTGAACGTATGGGAAAGATCAGCAGGCTCACAGGAGATGGCCTTGGTCAATTAGATCAACCAGAGCTCAGTTTTGCAGCATTCTATTTATACCTCCAAAGGTTCATCTACCAAATAACCCTCTCTTCTTCTCTGTTCAACGTTTATTTGAAATTATAGTAGAAGAGTCATGGTGGACTAAAATATCAACAATATCCTAAAATCATTTGCCCATTCAGAACATCAGGTTCAATGCAAACAGAACGGACTCTCAGCTGTCCTAATGATTGATGGTGGTCAGCACTTGCATAAAGAACATATGGGTGAAAGTAACTTTGGGATGATTCAGGTGATGTTGGTAGAAAGAATGAAATATTTTCACAAAGTTGCCCCCTGCAGCATCCTCTGCCCGTAGGAGCACATCCTCCTTAGGAAGATCCATTTGGACACCTTTCTGCTTCTTGATTGTTCGAATTGCCATAGCTACCAAAAGTGTTACTTTCCACACACTGATTGTAAGAATCCTTTCCCTCTAGACTCAGTCTTAGACTTGCTGACCAACTGTCTTCCCAGGATCAAATCGTAGTTCTTATCTCTTCTTAGATATGATATCTCTAAAAATACCCTGGCCAAACATTCCTTCTCAGACTCCATCACTGGTGAAAAGCACAACAGCCAAGTTCCTTTCTAATGTTGTCAGTGTTTCCAAGAAAAAAATACAACTGAAGTCCCACTCAGTTTTTATTTTCAAAGACTTCCATGGGAACAGCTGAAAGAGTCGTCTGATTCAATGCCACCCCCCCTAAAATTCCATCAAACACAAAAATGCTGAGGATATACAGTGTGCTGAAGACCTCCTAGCAAATTGCTTGCAAGAAGGTTTACACTGGTCACCCCACAGGAGTGCCAGAGAACAAAACACAAACAAACAGCTCTTCTTCAGTCCAGCATTTTCACAAAACAAGACACCCCATAACAAAGTTGATGATCTTTAAGGTCCCTTCCATCCCTTAGCGTTCTATGATACCCATAATAAGGATGCAAAGGTCTATCTCTCAGGATTAGAAGGAAGAAGAATCTTGAGTTACCTTTTCCTCAGAGAGATACAATAATTATTATTATCACATAAAGACTGGGATAGGATGAAGGATTAAAATATAATTAATTGGTCAGGGAATCAGTCCATTTCGGTAAAGGAAATTAACATTTTATAGACAAGTGCTTAATTGTATATTTCAAACCACAATTATAAAGTGAGCTGTACCTAGGAGCAGAATTGATCCCTTGGAGTTATAATCTTTGAATGTGGTTTTGTGTGCATAAACAAATAAATATAATTTTTATAAATAATAATTTTTGATTATATGTTTTTCCATGCAAGGAAGAAATACAATAGCCAGAGGTATTATAACTGTGATTTTCAAATCCTGTTTGAATAGATCACTTCTACCATTCTGGATTACTTCAGGTTTGCAATACAAAGCTAGACACTTTCAGTTCTGCACCAACAAGACATCTGATCATAGCTGATCTGCAGCGATGAAAAGGGGCACTGAAATTCTGAGCTGCTGCAAAATCTACTTTTTCCCCTCTCTCTTTTATTAAATGTTAATAATGTCATTTTCACAATTATTTTTTGTTCATTGTGTATCAAAATAATTATAGCTGTTTGTTCTTCCTATTTTTCTTCCATGCATTCTGAAATGTGTAAATCATATTTTATAAATCATAATTGATGATGATTTAGCACTGCAATGTAATAATTATAAAGGGCTCCATAAGGACACCATATGGAAATTTACATCAAAAGCCGTAATATGGAATTCATAAAGGCATATAAAAATCTGTATATTAGATCAAATAGACTCTTTTCCATGAAGCTTTTACTCTACCACTTAGAGTGAATAGATAATATTGAAAGGCTCATTAAACACTTGATCCTTGAGAATCAGAAAGAATATTCTATGCAGCAGATCAAGGCATTGCACTTTCCTATAACACAGCGGTACAAAATCATTCATAAAAAATGCGTAATGGTCATCAAACATAGGAATGCACTAGAATAAGGAGCTATTTGTATTAATATCTGTTGTGGGGTTTTTTATACAATGGCTTCTGCTTCAATTTCAGCAAAGGAAGATTACATGTAATGTTATCTTCTTGTTGTATCCACTCCAGCAGGGATGCAGTCTGCGTGCCTGATCAGCTTCTACTTCCAAAGGCTTAAAACCAGCATAACTCTGTTGCTTATTTGGATGACACTAGAGTTATCCAACATCTCAAAAAAGTAGGAGATTTTCTTAAGTCTTTCTTTTTTTCTCACCAGTTTCACTTCTTTCATGCCATGGAAATTCCGGAGAAAGGTGACGGATGTCTATTTTGCAGTTTTGACAACACTATGGTTGTGTGGTTGGAATAATTTTCATGACTGAAAGGGAGTATTTCCTGCCTCACAATACTGCAAAATAACCTCCAAGAAAGATGTGATAACCCTAGAGCTCATAAACACAGACCCCTAAAGGCAAATTTGAGATGAAACAGGTCACGCCAACATTTTCCTGACAAAGACGAATACTACCTAGGTTGGTCACATCATAATTTCTAATTACACAGTCAGCATACTCAGTGCAATTTCCAGGAACAAAAATATTCATTCAAAACATTCTTCAGTTGTGAGAAGGTGACTGACCCTACCAGATCACACCGCAGCTCTCCTAGGGAAGCTCAGGAAGAGTGGGCTGGATGAGTGGTCGGTGAAGTGAATTGAGAACTGGCTGAATGGCAGAACTCAGAGGGTTGTCATCAGCGGTGCTGAGTCTAGTTGGAGGCTGGTAACTAGTGGTGTCCCCCAGAGGTCAGTACTGGGCCCAGTCTTGTTCAACTTCTTCATCAATGACCTGGATGAAGAGTTAGAATGTACCCTCAGCAAGTTTGCTGATGACACCTAACTGGGAGGTGTGGTAGACACACCGGAAGGCTGTGCTGCCATTCAGCATGACCTGGACAGGCTGGAGAGTTGGGCAGAGAGGAACCTGATGAGGTTCAACAAAGGCAAATGCAGGG
>Ga0065711_1047252_pt1 | contig 12437 bp, 6 predicted proteins | sample Hoacrofraction12_FD_59098 | JGI IMG/M metagenome (GOLD analysis project Ga0065711, IMG submission 59098) | Hoatzin crop microbial communities from Cojedes, Venezuela - Epithelial fraction 12 v2 (version 2) | ecosystem: Host-associated > Birds > Digestive system > Esophagus > Crop | place... | reverse complement strand
CAGAATGTTTGGGGTTGGAAGGGACCTCTGTGGGTCACCCAGTCCAACCCCCTGCCGAAGCAGGGTCACCCACAGCAGGCTGCACAGGACCGCATCCAGGTGGGTCTTCAATATCTCCAGAGAAGGAGACTCCACAACCTCCCTGGGCAGCCTGGGCCAGGGCTCCGTCACCCTCACAGGGAAGAAGTTCTTCCTCCTGTTCAGCTGGAACTTCCTCTGCTTCGGTTTGTGCCCATTGCCCCTTGTCCTGTCACTGGGCACCACTGAAAAGAGTCCGGCCCCATCCTCCTGACACCCACCCTGCAGATATTTATAAGTGTTTCTAAGGTCCCCTCTCAGCCTTCTCTTCTTCAGGCTAAACAAGCCCAGCTCCCTCAGCCTTTCCTTGTAGAAGAGATGCTCCAGTCCCCTCATCATCCTTGTAGCCCTTTGCTGGACTCTCTCTAGATATTGGAGAGAGAATATTGACGCACTCATGGTGAATTTGACTGACTATTTTGGACAAAAGAAAAGCCTAGTGCAAAATTTCAGGGAAAAAACCAACATCTTGAGTCGTCATCAGGCTTCAAAGTATATTTTTTAAATTTTCATTTCAGCTGCGTCCCTTTGATTTCAGAAGAGTATGCAAATATGCAAAACTCAAGAGAAATACTATTTTGGTTCAAACATGGAAAAAAAGTGTAATATGCTTATTTAAGTAAACCTAAGACAATACTTTATTCAGCTTTTCAGCAGATAAGATGTCCACTCAGTTGGTATAATATCAGAAGTTCCATGTGTACATTAAAGAGACCAGAAACATGGCATATATCCTCTCGCCCAGGCTTTTTTTTTTCTTTAGATAGTAGAAGACACTGACCCCAATATGAGCCTCTAGCTACGATTGCATAAAGTTTGTTAAATGCATCAGTGACACTTGTGTCACAAATTCCAGATTTTCTCCTTCAAAATTTCTGCCACTTTCCGTGTTGTTTTGGTTTGGCCTGGATCAATGCCAGGTGCCCACCAAAACCGCTCTATCACTCTCCCTCCTCAGCTGGACAGGGGAGAGGAAATATGATGAAAGGCTCGAGGGTCGAGATAAGGACAGGGAGAGATCACTCACCAATTACTGCCAGGGACAAAACAGACTGAACTTGGGGAGAAAAGGGAGTTTAATCATCACCTATCAAATCAGAGTAGGATAGTTAGAAATAAATCCAGATCTTAAAACACCTTCCCCCCATCCCTCCCTTCTTCCCGGTCTCAACTTCACTCCCGTTTCTCTCCCTCCTGCCCCAGAGTGGCGCAGGGGGACGGGGAATGGGGGTTACGGTCAGTTCATCACATGTGGTCTCTGCAGCCCCTTCCTCCTCAGGGGAAGGACTCCTCGCACTCTGCCCCTGCTCCAGCGTGAGGTCCTTTTCACAGGAGACAGTTCTTCACAAACTTCTCCACCGTGAGTCCTTCCCACAGGCTGCAGCTCTTCATGAACTGCCCCATCATGGGTCCTTCCCATGGGGTGCAGTCCTTCAGGAACAGGCTTCTCCAGAGTGGGTCCCACGGGGTCACAAGCCCTGCCAGCAAACCTGCTCTAGTGTGGGCTCTTCTCTTCACAGGTCTGCAGGTCCTGACAGGAGCCTGCTCCAGCGCAGGCTCCCCACGGGTTCACAGCTTCCTTCAGGCGTCCACGCGCTCTAGTGTGGGGTCCCTTCTATGGGCTACAGGTGGAGATCTGCTCCACTGTGGACCTCCATGGGCTGCAGGGGGACAAACTGCCTCACCATGGTCTTCATCATGGGCTGCAAGGGAAGGCTTCCTCCCGCGTCTCGAGCACCTCCTCCCCCTCTTTCTTCACCGATGTTGGTGCCTGCAGAGTTGTTTCTCTCACATCGTCTCACTCCTCTCTCTACACTGATGTTTCACCCCAGAGATTTTTTCTTCCCTTTCTTAAATATGTTATCACAGAGGCTCTACTACCGTGGGTGGTTGGCTTGGCCTTGGCCAGCGGTGGGTCTGTCTCGGAGACAGCTGGCACTGGCTTTATCAGACATAGGGGAAGCTTCTCGCAGCTTCTCACAGAAGGCATCCCTGTAGCCCTCCTACTATCAAAACCTTGCCACGCAAACCCATAACACATTTAAATTTTCATCTTCCAGGAAATAAAATGATGGGAAAATAGTTTCCTGGACAATACTAACAAAAAGCATTGCCAGACTTTCAGGTTCGTTTTTAAAATGTCACAATAACAGAAGTCAGAGACTTACACTTTTGCTTTCCATTTAGGTCTGGTAACAAGTTTTGGTCCTCCCAAAATGAAAGGAGTGCTATGGGACAGCATTATTAAAACTATAATGACCATTTATGCATGCTGTATTGGTTTTATTAGGTAGCTTTACAGTAATCTGTACTCATAAAATCTCAGGACTCTTCTCTTTAATGTCCTCTCTATTAATTGCTGTTTGCATCAGCAGTAAAATTGCTATGGTCAATAATTTAAATTCCATCAAAAAAAAAAAAAAGGGACTCAAGAAAGTATTGAAAGCATGAAGAGAAATATTTTATTCTAAGAAATGTTATTCTGGCTAATTTAGCTCATGTAGATGAACCAAAGTATTGCAACAGCAACTCCACCTACCATATATTTTGCTCTATGGTCATGCTAATGTGTTTGAATATCAGCTTGATGGCTGATGTAAACATAGCATCATCCATGAATTCCAGCAGCCGCTGGTATGAACGTTGCACAGACAGCAGACACTTCACGTAATTAAACAGGCAAGTAGGCAAACCCAGACAAAAGAGCCGTAAGTTGTCAGCAGTCGGCTGGTAAGGCTATAGATCATGGCTGATATATAGCATGCCTGACGCTGTTGCCATCAGAAAAAAAAAATAAATTAAGCTGGATTATTTTTTTGCTGAAGGTTTGGAAGCGGCGGAGAGGGAGAGCAAAGCATTTAAACTTCTTCATTGCTGCTGCTGATGGTAACAAGGATAGATCATCGGTGATGAAATTGGGGCCTCAATCTTTCTCCCCAGCCTCATTTTTATACTGCGCCATGGGATCTCCTCTCAAGCGGCTCATACAGGGTGGACTTTCGGGATTTACACGCACCGGTTATGATCCCAGGGAGCACAGATTTCCCCAACACTGAATGACTGCAGCGGTACCACCTACCCTCCTCTCCATATTTTTGTCAGTCACGGGAAATAGGATAGGACTGCACCAGATATTTTTTATTCAAATTAATGGTATTCCTAGAGAAAAGGAAAAACCCTGCAGAGTAGCATAAGGGCAGCAGAAACTCCTTGCAGCAGGCCCAAGCCCACAACACAATAGATAGAAGGATGTAAATAATTGAAGAGAATCATTTTGCAATGCGCTGACCCCTGAGCGTTGCACATCAGTCATGCGGACACCGTCTCTCTTCAGACCAGCCCTCCCAGTCCTCCACTTTTCTGTACGCACCATTAATGACCTTTTATGAGAATTAACTGATACTATCACATCAGCGACAGATCTACTGCATTTTTAAAAAGTTCACCTACTTGTTTGGCCGCACAGATTAGTTTTGTAAAAACAGTTATCATGATTTAAACTGCTGGTTGTGGAAATGTCTATTGAGCTGCCGGGTAGCATTTTCCGCCCTGTTCATGGAAAGTATTAGAAGGTTGTCAGAAAAAGAAAGGTGGGATCCTGCTAGACCTGTAAAAGGAGCTAATTATGGCAAGTCTGTTGGAAGGTCCTGAGCTGCGGAGACTCAAGGCCAGTGGGAAACTCAGCTTTCTTTTTTAGTTTGGTTCAGTGTGTGGCATCTGAATGGACAGATGAACTGACAGGTGAATGGATGGAGAGGTGGATGGATGAGTGGAGGAGTCTCCCAGTCCCTTCTGGGTGCTCCTTTCTCCAGCAGCAACATTTGGGATTGGTTACAGGTCAGGAGCACAGAGCAAAAAAGATGCTTTATGTCCAAAAGGCGCATGGTCAAGCCTGAAAATAAAACCGTAAGCCTAAAGTCCTAAGTGGAAATAAAACAGAAAAACACTGCTCACGTCCACCTTAGAAATTTAGATCACTATAAATGGATGAGACAATAACAGAATTTGTGTGTTCCCTGGTCATCCCAAAGGCTTTTTACCTTCAAGATTTATTTACACAGAGGTATGTAAGTGACCATGTTAGCAACAGCAACGTGGTAGACATTTCTATCGTGCGTTCCGTGCCTGGGTCCCTTGGCTGTTTCTAAGCATTAGCTAAATAGACATCACTGTGTAATCAGTTTTGTACCGATTTTTCTGATAGGGAAGCCAAGGCATTGATGGGTAATTAATTTATCCAAGATCACATACATGTGGGCAGTAGAGTGAGAGTTTCTGCTTGCAGTGAGAGGTCCCAATCAGATGCAGGCATTCACCAGCACAGTTTCTGCAGGGGAGCTACAAAGGTGCCTGAGAAAAAGGGACAGTGTCATGACAGAGAAAGGGAAGCAAATAGCAAAAAAAAAAAACTAGACAATTTCTGCTTTTGGGAGGGAAATCATGACAGTGTCATCTGCTAAAATACCTCCCTGTGCTGCCCAGCCTCTCTCAGGAACTTGGGGGAGACAGCCCATGACGCAGGAACACTCGTCCTTGCAGAGAGGTCTTCTCCTGTGAAAATGGGGCATGCTGAGACACATCCCACGTAAAAGCTATGATCTCACACTCCTGTCCATGGTGGTTTAATACTGACAGCAGATGGAGAGACAGAGTGGAACACAAGCAAATAGATCCACCTAAAAGGCTTACCCTCTGGGTAACTAATTGATGTTACCTACCCTATTTGAACTAATAATGTGTTATTTTAAAGGACAAAATTCTGGTGTAAGAAACAGGCTGCCTTCATCGTGCCAATGAATATTAACCAAAATTGCTAGATTTGTCAAGTATAAGGAGAACAAGAAGTCGTTGAAGTTATTTTTCTCTCAGGAATTGGGGATTTGGGATGAGATTTACACTGTCTGAATGGGTCAGAGTCTCCTCTTGGAGAGGACAGTATAGAATCATAGAAACACAGAGTGTTTTGGGTTGGAAGGGACCTTTGAAGGCCATCTAGTCCAACCCTTCTGCATGGGCAGGGACTAATTCAACCAGATCAGGCTGCTCAGAGCCCCGTCCAACCTGGCCTGGAATGTTTCCAGGGACTGGGCATAGACCACCTCTCTGGGCAACCTGTCCTAGTGTTCCACCACCCTCATTGTAAAAACTTTCTTCTGTATATCCAGTCTGAATCTCCCCTCTTTTAGTTTAAAACCATTGTAAGAAAATGTTAGAGAGCTTAATGCAGGCTAAGTGAAGGCATTGGAGAATCCCAATCCCAGATATAAAGTGGTAGAAAAGTAAATTAGACCTTTAATTTTACAGTTTAAAAAGTGTTTTAACCTCAGTAAGGTGACAAAACTGGAACAAAATTTGGAGAGAAGAATGGCTACAGATGTAGAGCTACAATCTTATATATAACTTTGGTTTTCCAATGATAGAAAATGTCACTCATGTTTAGCATATTCCTTTAATAAGAGACCTGACTTTTAGAAAAGGAGATGGAACAGGTGTCACTTATCCTTGCTTCAGAGAGGGATTAGCTGGATTAGTGAAGCTGGAGAAACTTGGGCTTAGAAAGAAAATTGTAAGGTGTTTACCTGTAGGGGAAAGAAGAGTGTCTAGTAATAGAAGAAGTGCTGGACAGGGGATAGTTTGTTAGTGGGGCTCCTCAGGGATTGTATTTTCAGTATTTGTATTTAAAATGTCTGTGAGTGACTTTGGTACAATAAATAGATATTTTCTAATGGTGTTTCCTTAAAAAGCAAAAGATATAATTTTAGGGAGGACAGACATGCTGTGTAGGAGGAGCTAGGTGACCTTGAGAACCGGATTGACAGAAACTGAGAGGCAGTGCTGACAGACAAGTTAAAAAACTTCTGGTAACTTCTGGGAAAGACTGAGGAGAAAAACCTGAGTGCATTCGTGACTGATATGGTGATGAAAAATGCAAACGAGATCTACGATGTAAGAGGGAGGTTTTCAGCAGAACAACAGAAAAGTTGTATTACTTTGTATAAGGGACAGAGGACTTCACCTCAAAGACTTTGTTGTTTCAAACACCAATAAATTAGTTTATTAAAACTAGAACTGATGCTGCAGAAGGAGTTCTTGTCTAAAATGGGGATGTTGGAGGCTTTCTTCTAAAACTGTATTACCTAATTCAGGAGGAACGTGGTCACCTGCTGAAAGTGACTGTGTAATGCCGTTGCCAACCAGGGTGAATCACAGAATCATAGAACCTTTTAGGTTGGAAAGGACCTTTAAGATCATCGAGTCCAACCTTTAACCTCACACTGCCAAGTCCACTGCTAAACCGTGTCCCTAAGTGCCATATCTACACATCTTTTCAATATCTCAGCCACTTCCCTGAGCAACCTGTTCCAATGCTTGACAGCCTTTTCAGTGAAGAAATTTTTCCTGAAGGACCATACCCAGTGACCCAGGCAGCAATTCCCAGGTCCATGTTCCTGCCGTTCAGATAAATGAAACTGAGATTTCCTGGCAAGTCACATAAACAGGTCCATAAGGTTGCAAAAGTTTTTGAACGTGTTTAGCGTGCTTCTTGAGCTAGAGGTTTGTTGTACAGAATACAATTTACTGCATCCCCTTCAGAGCAATATCAACCTGTTTGCTAAAAACTGCAGAGTACCTCCAGTCAAATGGGGTTTGTAGACCTTGGGTAGCATTTCCAGAAAGTCCTGCAAGAGTCATTGACAGCACAGTCCTGCTGAGGTGAGCATTGCAGTGTCCAGCCTTCACTGCCTTCCACTCTAGCCAAAGCCAGACCCAAAGCTGGGTGCTCAGACTCTCCTGGTCACAGAGGCGATTTGCTGTAAGCAACACATGGAAAAAGGAGTACTCTGAGACAGTCAGTACACTGACAGCTCTCTTAGGAGGCAAACCAAGTCATAAGACCGTGATGGGGAAAAAGGACAGATTTTGTGAGTGGGAGGCTTTCATGGTATTGTCTTGACAGTGAAACACTAAACCAGTGAATCCCATGTATGAATATGTGGGAAACCAGATCACAGTCCCCTCACTTGGCTCTTTGCAAACTCAGAGAACTTTGAATAGCTCACTTTCTAAGAAAAAATAAATAAATAAATCTAAAATTAAAAAAAAAAACAAAACCAGAAGACAAGTATTTTTGACAAAGAGATGGCAAGTCCACACTCTGAACAATGACTGCAAACAGCAGCAGGATGGGATGTGCTGAGGAGCATCTCTGAGATGGCAAATGTTTGCAAGATTTAAGTTGTCCCTGGCCTAGACTTCAGACGTGTTGTTATTCAGGGAAATAGAAGTATGGCATTGGTGAGATCCTACATGTGATTTGGGTCTCTTTCTGTTTAAGAAATGACCTTGGAGGAGTTTACAGAATCCAGGATCTTCCCAAAGGTCAGAGCTCTAAACAAATCATTATCTGCCCAGCATTTCTGTGAGAAAGTAGATGTTCTTCAGCAAGAATGTTCTTTCTCCTTAATGGCAAATCTGGGCTTACATCAGCAGACCTCCAAACTTGAAGCAATTGTCAGGACAGTAGAGTGACCAAACTGAGCTGTACAGCAAGAGGACTTCTCCCATCCAAATTAAATCAGCACAATATTTTTTTCTCACTTACTTGAATTTCATACTAATACTTGAGTTGGTGTGTGGTCCAGATCAATACTGAAGTGAAGAGAAACCCACAAGCAAATTTTTGATGGCTGAAAGTCTTTCAAGAGATTTTTAGTTTCTTGAAGCTTCATATGAGGCACGAAACAACACACCATATTTCTCCTGTCTTTGTCTTTTGTTTTAATGTAGCGAAAGTGCCCTTTTTTGGGGCACAGGACAATGCAAAACATCTTTGAGACGCTGAACTTGAGTGTCAAAGTGAGGAAAGTTTCCCCCAGTTATGGCTATGTTTCATATGAAATGTTACATACTAATCATAATCTATCATCTTCTTCATATATTCTTATATAAGTAATACAAATCAACACAGTCAATTAATCAATCTGTAATTAGGAACTGACACGAACATTTACTACCATCAGGCATAATTTATATGATTACAGATGATTAAATAAAATGTAATTGAGTGAACAGGCAATTTGTTAAGCACATGTAAATTCAGCCATACCACCTCAGGCTGTGATCTTGTCAGATCTCAATAGCTAAACAGGGTCAGGATGGGTCAGTGTTTCGATGAGAAACCCCAAGGGAGAAACCCAGGTGCTGCAGGAAGGGGTGGCGGTTAATAGGTAGCGCTCTTCTTGATGAGATCATGTTGGAAGCGTGGTGTCTCTAACGTGTTATTGGACCTAAGCTACTAAAAGTGCTGCCTGAGCAGTTTTTGAAAGAGGTGGGAATTTGTCTCCTGGACCTGGGTTAATTTAATTTCAAGTAGAGCACACATCTGGCCAGTCACCAGGAGGAGACAGTAAACCATGGCACCCTGACACTTGCTGCTGTTCAGCAGAGCCAGAAGACACGTCACTTTCATGATTTAGTCTGCCTAACTCCAAATACCTCCATCTTCATTATTTAGGGAAGCGGGAGTCCTCTTGAAATGAGCATATAAATTCGTCTTCTGCCTAGTGGGGAGAGGCAGGTGCTATAGAAAGCCAACCAAGGCAGAACATGCCTGCCTGACTCGAGTGCTCAATCTCCTTCACAGACATGTACGTCCCTCCATGGATGGAGAAGCTAGTCACGTACATTAGGACAATTGCTTCACTGAAACACGGGCATAAATTGAATCTTGGTCCCAGATGTTTCTGCAGGTCCTTGAGGTAGAACAAAGACTACCAGCCAGCCAAGAGCTGCTGGGCCCAAGAACAAGGAAATGAGAGTTTGTTCTTAGCGCTCCATCCAAAAACAGCTGACATCAGTAGACAGTCCTATGGGAACTGCTAAAATCAACCCTGGGAAAGTGCTTTTCTTTTATTTTTTCAGATTTTTTATAGCATCAGGACCAAATCCAACTAAGTGAATGAATTCTTGAAATGTTCCGTGTGTTTCCAAATTGGTTTTGGTCACACAGCCAAAGTAATGCAAGAGGTTTTCTTTATTTATTGCACAAAAATAAACTTGAATTATTAGGATCAATTCCATTTCTGTAGTCTTAAACAAGAATATTCTTGCTTCCTCTGTTCTTAGTTTCTGCATGGTGTACGCCAAGACATGTCATTTAAAATAATTAAAACCTTTTATTTGAATACAATGCAGCAGTTTCTGCAGTGCTTTGCCTATTTATTTGTTGTGTGTTTTCCTGGAGTCCGATGTCACTCCTAGCGGGAACTGGAGCAGACATCTGACAGATCAGAGGCATGAATGAAATCACTTGTGGAAGGCAAGCAGACAGGCCAACTGGAGCTAAAACAAAATTATCCTTGATTATTAAATGGATACTTATGTAGAAGGATAACCAGATGTGTTTGATGGTGGATGTGAAAAGCATGGGGGGGCTACATCGGGATTAGAGCAGAAAGTAACACAAGCTTTCTTCTCTGAAACAATTAGTGAAATCACTTTCTGGACATTAAGAGTCCTGCGTGTGCAACGTTATACATTGGGCCTGCACAACCAATTTGGGTCAGTATGATGTTTAAACTCTTAAGTGGTACCACTAATCTCCATTAATCTGACTTCAAAGACGAGACGTAATGCTCAGCACAAGAGACTAAGAGTTGTTAATGCGTGTTCCTCAGCTGGAGCACTAATACACGACTCCTGCAGAAAGAACAGGATCTTCCAGGCTTGGGTGTGAGGCTTAAAAAATAAACATTTATTTAGGGATCTTTCCAGAACTTCTGTATTCTTTGAGTTCTTTCCACCCAGTTGTGCCCTTTGCCACTGCAGATGCAAGGACGGCCTTGAGGATGTCCTCTCAGTTGGGTTATTTCCTTCCCTCCCCAGAAAAATACTTACGATTGTTGTGACCTTGTACAGCCTACAAGATGAACTGCTGACCTCATTTAAAGAGGAAGACTTAGGGCAGCGAGCCATGGATATACCCCAAAGCATGTGGGATGGAGAAAACACGGTTGTCAACCAAGATTTAATCTCAACTCAATGATTATTAGTCAGGAACGACCACAGAAACCAATAAAATGATGCTGGTCTAAAGCACCTGACTGAGAGGAAAACCTCTGGGGGTTGATATCATGCTAGAAACACAGCTTTGAAATTTCTCTTCTTTTTGTTGTTCCAATGCAATGTGTAGTTTCATGATGGATCTCAGAAGTGAGTTAAAAGAGTCGCCACTCTGGTTGAGTTGGCTTACTCCATGTGTTCCTGATGTTCCCAGGAAAATGTTAGTCTTTACTCTCTTGGGAGAAAAGCAGCATTTTTGTTAAAAAATATCATAATCTCACCTTTCTTTAATTCCACAAGGTTTTGAAATAGAGTCAGTTCTCCTTGCATGCTTCCAACATATGTTACTGAAAGATTTCCCAAAGCAATTCATTGAAGTTTATCAAAATCATTGAGAAAGTGGTTCTGGTTTTATTATAAGAAAAAATATTTTACCTTTCTCAAATTCATGTTGATTAAGAAATAGTAGTTACTTGTAGTTTACAAAACACAAGTAACTGCTATGTTTTCAACCTCAGACTTTCTGCCTAAATGATTTTGAGCAGCTTTACTTGAAGATATGCCTGGGAGAAGAGGTTCTATCTAGTTGTGTGGCCAAACCAAAAGCCTTATTCTGTAAATGCTAGGAGATCTTTTCAAGGAAGACCTAATCATCTAAGCACCAAGCTGTAAAACTGAAGAAAAAGCTAGATGGTGTTAAGTCTGTGCGTTGCTGAGACAGAGTTGTCTAGAAATCAATAAGAATGTTGAAAAGCATCTAACTTCTATCCTGATGTAAAAAATCCTCTGATTTCAACAGAAGGAAACTTTAACTGGAGCAGTCTCCCCGGATGGTGTGTCAGGGATATGACCACAACCAGCACAAGCTCCCAGTCTGAACCTGACCATGGCTCTCCTCATATCAATGAGAGCTTTGCCTTTGACTTTCTTCTGGATGGTGTCTCCTGTCCTGCCTGTTGTGGTCCTCCTCTGAATGTCTGCAGATTGTTAAGTAAGATTTTATAAAACTGCTGAAATTGTCGCTTGTCCCCAAGGAGTTGACCACAAGAGACGGTCACAGTGAAAAAGTTCCTAGGATCCACAAATAAACAACCTTGTTATTCTCTGCTTTCCTCGGAGATTTCTACGTCTGCTGCTGAAATGGCTTGAGTGGTGCAAATCAATTATAAAATTATTGAGTTAATAAAGGCAGGTACGAAAGTTTCTAATTATCCCTAACACAAAACTCTCCTGCAGCTGTAGGATTTGTCTTACCCAGCAGCAAGGTGGGACCTATCTCATGTAGCTCCAGCTGTGTGAGATCAGCCCCATGGGTGGGCAGACACACGGGGCTTGATCCAGCTGCCTTAATACAAGAGTCTAGCCATGTCAGAGGGGATCCCAGTGATCTCACCTGGCCTTAGTTCTTGCTCCAGCAGGACAATGCCCTCTCAGTCTTCTAGTACATCATATTCCAGATAGCCCCAGACATCTCATGTGGCAGTAGACATTTATGTTTTTGCAACCAGATAAATTGCTTGTATCACCTCAATTTCCATTGGCTCTGCTTGGAGCTGGGATCCCAAAGCACATGCAGACACCTATGTGTCTCCAGCCATGAGAGCAAGACACCTCTCCGACTATGTGCATCATCTAAACGCTGTGTATAGGCAACGAAGATATATGTGCCTCAGCCATGGATCACATTACCTGCCTTGCATATATCACTCCAAAAAAGTTCCTCAACACAGATGTAGCCCGGACTCCTCGGGCTTGATTCAGCTGTCTAGAAGTCATGTGTGGATAGACACCCCACAACGGAAGAGGCGTCCATGCGGGACTGGCAATCTGACAAGGGTCAAAAGGGTAGCTAACAGGGCAAGAAGCACACCCCGAGGGAGGCACCAGACACTTTTTGAAGGTAGGTATCTAAATTTTAGGTAGTCTCATTCCAGGTGTCCCATCATTAAATCAGCTGCAAAAGTTCCACTGGCTTCAGCCCAGCCAGGACTTCACACCATAACTGGTTCCTATTGATTGTGAAGATAAAGTGGGCACAGGTCTTGCTGAAGTAAGATCACATGAAGAGATCCTTCCACACCTTCCCCAGAGAATTTTACTTTCCCCTTGGTTTTCCTATCGGGAATCTCATTTTTGGATCAACTTTTCAAGAAGACAAAGGTGACCTCAGAATCACAGAATAGTAGGGGTTGGAAGGGACCTCTGTGGGTCATCTAGTCCAACCCTCCTGCTGAAGCAGGGTCACCTACAGCAGGCTGCACAGGACCTTGTCCAGGCGGGGCTTGAATATCTCCAGA
>Ga0065711_1047251_pt1 | contig 12437 bp, 8 predicted proteins | sample Hoacrofraction12_FD_59098 | JGI IMG/M metagenome (GOLD analysis project Ga0065711, IMG submission 59098) | Hoatzin crop microbial communities from Cojedes, Venezuela - Epithelial fraction 12 v2 (version 2) | ecosystem: Host-associated > Birds > Digestive system > Esophagus > Crop | place... | reverse complement strand
GCCCAGAGAGGTAGTGGAGGCCCCATCCCTGGAAACATTCAAGACCAGGTTGGACAGGGCTCTGAGCAACCTGATCTAGTTAGTGGTGTCCCTGCTTGCTGCGGGGGGGTTGGACTAGATGACCTCTAGGTGTCCCTTCCGACCCAAAACTTTCTATGATTCTGTGTATGGCTGGGGTACCAAAATGTCATATTCAGTTGATTTTTGAAAACTAAAGTAAACTAAAGTAAAGCTGGTAATTCTGATTAGCTATTGCAGAAGCCATTGTGGTTCTGTCAGGCTGACCTCGTGCTTGAACCGGAACAGTATGTTGTGACATGCCAGTGCTGCGACACGCCGTCTACCAATCCCTTATTTCCATTTGGAGGATACCATCATTTTTGAGGCAAATGATTGCTTTCAGATCACACTACAGTGTTTTGCAAAGAAAAGCCTCTGGTTCCTACTCACATGGCAATGTCACTGTCTTCGTTGCTGAAGCACGGAAGTTAACATTTCTATCTGTTTTTAGCTTTGCTGTGATAGAACTTAACAGACTAACTGGGAACTCAGATACATGATTAAGAAGAGAAGTTGCTGTATTTTAAAATGTGAAACTGCATGTTAGAAAAGGGTTGAGGTTTTTTTCCTGAAAATGCATTATTTTATATATACCAAATGTTTTTTACTGAGTGACTTCAGTGTGAAGAGGTGTCTTACTTATGGTCTCAATTCAGAATGAGGGAGTTTTGTGAAGACTTTTTTCATTAATAGATAGAAGAATATGTCATCATCTTAGAGGTTCTGCATGTTATATTGTTCTTTTTTACCTCCTGCTGCTTCGTCCTTTTCACTGGGTATATTTTTTTTTACGGGAGACAGAGGTGGTGTGGCAGCTCTGCTACTGCATCCAAAACCATTGTGAGAGATGAGTAAGAGTTAGATTCACTAGGTTTAGTTCACTGTGATCCATTACTGTTACAGAATGAGATTCAGTAAATCATGTTGGCTGTTGCTGACAGATTTTTTTTTTTTTTTTTTTTTAGAAATAATAATAAAAATAATGAAATGTTATTTGATCTGGGGGATAGAGGTCACCTTCCTATGTTCCTAAAATATACATTCATTTTTTTTCCCCTGAAATTAAGTGATCTGGTGAAGACTGTGACAATAGTTTTTGGTTCAGTCAGTCAAATGACTTGCAATAACTGGGATAAATCCAAAGGAAAGCAATAAGAATGACAGAAAAATCTTGAAAATATGCCCTATTATGAAAGAATAACAATGTTAGGGCTGGTTTGAGCCTAGAGGTGAAAAGCGTAGGGAGGACTTGCCAAGTATTGACATTTGTAAGAGACTTCTGCAAATAGAATTATCTGCTGTTTGTGTCCGTGGCAGATGGTCAAAAAAGTACTAGACATGAATTGCACAGAGGAACAGTGAAGCAGACATTTAAAGACAAACCATCAAACAAAAAGGGTGATTGTATAGTGAGAAAGATTAAGGAAGAGTCTGCAGAATCTTTTTCCTGTGGTCTTACATAGCTTATTGCTGTCTCTGCCCTGGAGCAAAGGGAAAACATTTTTTTAGTTTCCTCCCATCCTCATTCTCCCAGATTCGGAGGCCTCCAGAGTTGTGGTGAGGTGCGCCTTTTGTGTTGAAGGTGGAGCCCACTCTTAGAAGGGATGAATACTCTGAAGGTACAAATGTTAGGTCAGCTTCTACATACTGGGAGTCAGGGATGGAAACTAATCTTTCAGAAAGAACGATGATGGATGGCTGTCTCAGTACGGCTCCTCGTGATTTGAAGGAAGCGGAGGAAGCAGGAAGAAACAGGGGAAGCATTTGATATTTCAGACACAATGGAGCCTAGGACATGCTGAGACAGAGTGTCAGTGAGGATATTTTTGAAATAGTCTGTAGGACATTCCAAGATACTTGATGGGACACCAAGTGCTCAAATTCTGGTAGACAGTTTTGAAATGGCAGGGATGGGGTTAGTAGTGTTTGTCCAGAGAGAAACAGGGGCTGGAGAATAAGAAATATTAACAGTATCAATCTAAATTTGATTTCCATAACTTAAGGTCTGTAAAATGAAATAAAGTTAACAGATGCCATTGTGTTTCCCAGTGACTTAGGAGAGGCTTCACTGAGAATCATTGGCGTCACTGCAGAAGACGATGGTATCTATACCTGTATAGCTGCAAACGATGTGGGTTCGGTTTCATGTTCCGCCAGTCTACGAGTTTTAGGTAGGCCTGTCTCTTTGCTTTTCTGTGTCTAATTACAGTCAAAGTGTCTGGTACCCACAGTACAGGAAAAAGAAAACCCTGGCTCTTGGGCATCGCTCTATTAAAGGAGTATTATTACAAACCTTTTCACCTGTGATACATTACTTGTTTCAGCAGGAATAGATGCACTTTGAGGATGTAACTAATTAGAGGTTTATACAGACAAGATGCCTACACATACTGTCAATGTTCATTTACCCTGTCCATCAATAGTAGTTCAAACATACTGTGATAAAATCATATTTTATCATCTGCAATCTTAGTCTCAATGAAAGTTACTATGTGAACGTGTAATTTCTAAAGTGTGCAGATAAGAAAAGGGTAGCATTGCTCTGTATTTTAATATGCTCCTTTGCTTGAATTGTAAAGCCACAGTATTCAGGAGATCATATAGCTATTTCTTGTCTTTGCATCATGGATCTACACGTAAATTACATTATTTCAGTACCTGAAGTGAGGCAGCCTGAATGTTTGTGAGAGAATGAAAAGGAAACCTGCAAAGATGAAAAATGCATGTGTTTTAGAGGCAGACAGCAAAGGAAAAAGAATGTATTTGATGGCATAGTGATAAGTTTCAGTGTGTGTTTGTATATTCAGTTATTCTTCTCTTAAGTGTTCTGAATCCTCCATTTTTAGAAATAGGGGGAACACAGTGAGACAGCAGGACAGCAGATGCTACCTGGGTCATTTAGTCTATTGAGAGGCCCATATGTTTATCCATTGGTGAGAATTAATTAATAGATTTTAGGTGGAATGGCTCCATCTCAAATTGACTCATATAAAAGAAAATAAGATATGAAGTACTGCTTTCTGTCGTTGTATGTCTCTCTGAGCTGATATGGGGACTTGTACAATTGTCCCGAACCTCTCCAAAATACGTCTTAATCTCCCCTTCGCCCCCATTTTTTTTTTTTTTTTCCCAAAAAACTTTGCCATTTTCCTGGAATGTTGAAACCATACTGGGAAAGATGTGTCCCTTCCAAAACCTCATCTGAAATTTTTGGGGGTTTATAGTCAGTGCTGCCACTTTGAGCTCAGCTTGTGGGCAGCCACAGGCGTGCCTTACTGCCAGCATACTGAGGTGGTGATTGCTCACAGCACCTCCTGCTAACTGACCCAAGACAGGCAGTAATTAAGCCCTAGGGTGGGTGTGTTGCAACATATAAAACAGGCAGAAAACTAAATTGTGGTCTTTATAGTAATGTTTTCTGAAAAATAGAGCTTTTTTTTTTTTCAGGTAGCTGCTATGCTGTCTGAACACTTCTCCCCCCCCCCCCAATGGCAGATGTATTGTTGATAATGAGACATAATGCAAGATACCTGTTCTTTTTGCTGTTTCCTTCAACTTGCCAAGGTTACTCATTCCTGTACAGACAGTTCCCACTGCACCTGAATTAGTTCCACTACACAGTTTGTTCTGCTGTGTTGGGCAGGCTGCTGTGGTCTGTAATCCAGTTTGTCCTGCTGTCACCCTGTGTCATATGGGGATTAACAGGACGGGGTGACTCCACTGTGATAGTGTATCAGCCAAGGAAACTTTCTAATCAGGGGAATGAAAAGGTCTTGATAGACAAGAATCAGTGTGAAACTGTGCTTGAAGGAACTGGTGTAATGAGTGCCCTTCCTACACCAGTACAGAAGCCTAAAACTGCGATTTGGCCAGAATCAGTCACAGAAGTCTTGTAGACTAAAGTACCGACTTTCAGCCACAGTCCTTGGTCTTACTGACCTTGTCCAGAACTAAGCATTCACTTTTCAATCAATACTAAACCAGAATTTGGTATGTCCTGGTTACTCTGTAGCTAGACTTCAAAAGACAGGCAGCTGTATTTCCCTAGCCCTCCTACTCAGCTCTACTAATACTTTTACAAAGTTCTGACCCCAGTTATTCTGCAGCCATCCTACACGTTGTTTCCCCAGTCCATAAGAGTAAAATGAAAATGCTAAGGTTGTAGCACAAAGTAAAGTTTCAACATCGGTCTGTGCAGTCTTTTTCAGTCCTTTGGACTTGAAGGACTTGCCATTTGATTGCAGTCAGTTCTTGTGCGTTATCTCCTCCAGAGTACTCTTTGCCTTCTTTATAAACCATGAGTAAAGTAGTTGATCAAAGAAATAATTTCCTTTCTGAGCTGCAAGAGGATGAACAATATCAGGCCATGAGTTGCTTTTTAATATGCACCCAGCTTCAAGCAAAAGATGATAGGGGTCAGTCTGACTGAGGCAAATTCCTCCTGGAATCTATTCCCAAACTCAGTATGAAGTCCATATATTTCTCCTTTTGTAAACATCTGAAACAATCCATTGGTTATAATGACAGTGGTTTAGTTCTGAGGAGGATCTGACTGTATTAAATGTTGGCCATACTGTCCGTCCTTCTTTTTTTTCTTTTTTTTTTTTTTTCCTTTTTGTTGTTTTTTGTAGGTCCTGGAAGTGATGGGATCATGGTAATCTGGAAAGACAACTTTGATTCCCTCTACAGTGAAGTGGCTGAGCTTGGCAGGTGCGTTCTGTATGCTGACCTCCAAAGTTGTCTGTGTCAAAATATGAACTGCTCATTCAAAAAATGAAATTCTCTTTGAAAAATACTTACCATATGAGCCTAAAAGGCTGGAATTACATTGGATTAAATAGAAATGAGGAAGTGGAAATCATACCAGCACTAGATGGCACTGCATAAACAGAACATATTTCGGCTGAAGTGGTTTCATAGCTTAAGCGATGTGTGTTTCTCAAATAATTTGGAAGGCTAGTATTTTTATTTTTAAGCATGCTTTACAGTGACTGACAGTGCTTCTGTAGTGAAGCTCTCCTAAAACTTTTTGTTTAGAGTATGAAAATTACAGATAGAAAGTATGAAAATTAGCAAAATGCAAAGTAAGTCACATCGAATATTCATTTCTCCAACTTAATGATGACCTTTGAGAGCTGGATGCTACTCTGACTTGAGTTCTTTGCAAGTGTCATAAAACAGATCTCTATTAGGAGCTAATTATTTATACAGACACATTTTGTAGAAGATGCATAACTCTTGTTTATGTCCAGAAACTGCTCTGTAAGGGTAGCTTATTAGAGATCTAAAATTAGATCTCTCTTGGGTTATCTTTCGAGGTAGAAGTGTGTCCTTACTATCTCTCGGTTAATTCTTTTCTTTCAATATTGTATTCCAGGGGCAGATTTTCTGTCGTTAAGAAGTGTGACCAGAAGGGAACCAAGCGAGCAGTAGCCACTAAATTTGTGAATAAGAAGTTGATGAAGCGAGACCAGGTTACCCATGAACTTGGAGTCATGCAGAATCTCCAGCATCCCCAGCTCATTGGCCTTCTTGACACCTTTGAGACCTCCACCAGCTACATACTAGTGTTAGAAATGTGTGTGGGCCATAATGTTATATGTAAAATACAACCTGTGCAGCTGACTTTCTGGGGCTTTTATAGTGATTTATGAATAAGGAACTTTAAGGTTTCACAGAAGTTTGAAGACACCTGACTAAAAGATTGTAGGTGTCTAATGCAGTTATTAAAACATTGAGTTTAATAATAGAAGGAAATAAGTTGATAAATTAAACTGGTATGTAGGTGATTATCTTAGTCTGAAGGTCCAGAAATTCTTTTATATCAACCAATTATACAAATGAATTATGAATGTTGTGGTCTGGTAGCTTGATACCAAATCTTCTCTTCATACATTAGTCTTCTGTCTTCTGGGTGCTGCAGGCTATGTCATTGCTGTAGTCTATGGCAGGACATACCTGGTCTTCCAAGTCTGGCTAAAATTACAGTGTTTCTTCCTTTCCTTCTCTGCCTTCACCCTCTGCTTCCACTTCAGAATTGTAGGTGCAGGTCAGCTGTAGGTGACATTTTCACAGATGATCAAGCCAAACATCAGAAACAGTGATTACTTAATGGGGTTGTAGTTCTTAAGGGACACTTGCCTTAAGCATTTTTTAATGTAACTTTCAAAACTTGTGTTTTCCTTTCAGTTCTGATATCTGAATTAAAACAAAATGTAACCCTTGCAATTCCAATAGGGCTGACCAGGGTCGCCTTCTAGACTATGTCGTGCGATGGGGAAACCTCACAGAAGGGAAGATCAGACTCTACCTGGGAGAGATTCTGGAAGCTGTGCAGTATCTTCACAACTGCAGAATAGCACATTTGGACCTAAAGGTGAGGAGTGAATGGGATTCCTGGCAGTGTGCACCATTCCAGGCGTAAAACTCTCCCTTTTCTAGGAAACTGGCAGATTCTACCACAGAAGTGTGAATTGCTTTCAGACTGTGTGAGGAAGGGCATGGGGCTGGGCTCTGTCCCCAAGTGCTTTAGATCACTCATAGCCAGCAAAGCAGAAACTTTCAATTCCCTGGACTTTGTCCTTAAAGCTTGCTGGTCATGTGTTTTCCTTTTCGCTGGAAATAATTGCTGAAAGGAACAGTTTTGTTTGATTATTTTTTATTTATTTATGTTCTGAGGAACTTGCAGCAGAAGTACGTTTCTTTCTCAAAAAGCCCAGAGTTTGTTGTGAAAGAAACTGCTTTTCCTCTGTTCCTGCAAATCTGTTTCTCATCCTTGCACTTTGAGGGCTCTGGTATCTGTGTGATGAACGGTACCTATTGGTCCTCTGTTCTACCCTGTGAATTTTACTCGAGCCACAAGGATTTGATGCATTCTGGTAGGAAAAGCTATATAAGAAGATCTTAAGGCGAATATTAATTAGAAACTTATTCTGTATACTCTTATTTTCCACATGTATTTGATTAATCAGGAATTCTAGCATTGAAAAGTCATCTTTGTAGGCAGGGTCTCTTTAGCCAAAAGTGATCATGTCGAGAAAAAGCAAAGAGAACCAGCATTTTCCCTCTATGTACTTCAGTTTTCCAAACAGAACCAGTCTGGTCTGCATATCACGGAGACCCAGCATTTAAAGTTTTCTAGTGCTATATGGAGTTCACCAGTACTTTTTGCAGTCTTAAAAACTAGTTGTAAGTAAGACACTCTTATTTTGCCAAGAACACGGCCACAGCAGCGGTGGCTTCAGAAATAAAACCGTAAAAACAATTCCACTTTCAGCTCACCAGTCCTGGGGCAGTTCTCTTGAAGCCATGTGCACCCAGCAGCATCTGCTGCTGCCATAGTCTCGTCACAGTTTTGACTTTCATCTGTACAGCTGCGTTTTTTTAAAGAATCACCAAGTAAAGCTGAGTTCTGTTGAAAGCATCGTGAAAATTCTGACAAGGTCTTCCAGTCTTTAAATGCCAGGGGTTTGTTGTCTCTCTGTCATTAAGCAAATAGAGCAGTTGCTTTGTTCACCCTCTATTATTACCTTAAGCTGTTCTTCAAGCTAAAGTTCCCAAACACAGGTTCCTGTGAAACTTTGCAGAGCTATTATTGTGAACATCTGTGGTATTTACCTAGCAGAACTATATTTCCTGCAAAAATTATAGTGCCAGCAGCTGATACGTATTCATTGCATGCTGTAGCTGGCAGGAGACTGCCTTCCGGTTGGTCTGGGGGAAGCCCTGGTAGGACTGCCCAGGAGCTTTGCAGAGCTGGCCTTCAGCAGAAATCATCATAGCTTGTAGCTGTTTGTTACGTTCCTGAGCTGACAGCACTGGCTGGGAAACAGCAATGTTGGGGCATTAAATGTGTGTTAGATTGACTTGAAAAAAGACATTAACATTTGTTTTTATGTTTTCTAGCCTGAAAATATTTTGGTGGACCAGAGTTCCACTAAGCCAACAATAAAACTGGCTGACTTTGGAGACGCAGTCCAGCTCAATACCACGTATTATATCCACCAGTTACTTGGAAACCCAGAGTTTGCAGCTCCTGAAATTATTCTTGGAAATCCTGTTTCCCTCACTTCAGATGTTTGGAGCATCGGAGTGCTCACATATGTCCTTCTTAGTGGCGTCTCTCCTTTCCTGGATGAAAGTGTAGAGGAAACTTGCCTGAATATTTGCCGCTTAGACTTTAGTTTCCCAGATGACTACTTCAAAGGAGTTAGCCAGAAGGCCAAAGATTTTGTATGCTTCCTACTTCAGGACGACCCAGCTAAGCGTCCCTCGGCTGCACTGGCCCTCCAGGAGCAATGGCTGCAGCTGGGGAACAGCAAAAGTGCTGACAGCATTGACATATCCAGACTGACTTCGTTCATTGAGCGGCGAAAACACCAGAATGATGTTCGACCCATCCGTAGCATTAAAAACTTCTTACAGAGCAGGCTCTTGCCAAGAGTTTGACCTTGCTTGAAGTTGTCTCTCATTCTCTTTCACCTGCCAATCAATCAGACTGGAGATGGACTCCTCCTGCCAATCAATTAGACTGGAGATGGGACTCCTCCTGCCAATCAATCAGACTGGAGATAGACTCCTCCTGCCAATCAGCTGTTGACTTGAATTTTGAGGACAGCAGACCCCGAGCCAACCAGCTGCTAGCGAATGTTCGTGTGCAAGCGCATTCCAGGGGCACCCGCGCAGGGTGGCACGGGGGGCTGGCAATGCAGACTTCACTGGGGTGGAGGACGATAGCACTGTACTCTGCAAAAAGCAGTCACGAGCGATACAGTAACAGTATTTTATTCAGGTTTCTGCAAAAAAAAAAAAAAATAGTTTTTTTAATAAACAAGAGTTGAATTTTGCAAGTGAACTTAACTACCGTTTTCAAGATTTATTCAAGGAAGAAATGCCTATGTTCAAAGCACTGGTGTTAAACGAAAACGAAATCATGCCTGGAGAAGACTCACCAAAATGGTTGCCCATTGATACGGCCCCCATTTATAACATCTGGTTTTCACTTGGTCCTAGAGCTTTCCAGTTGCCTCGCCTGTATGTATCTCACGTAGCAGTGCACTGAGATCAGACTCTGCTTTTAAGTGCATCCAACCTCAAAGTTTTTGCATACAAATAGAATGAATCGTTTTGCTCTGATAAAATGTAGGCCTTACTTGTATATAGACTGTTACCTGCCTTCGGTCTGTAATTTTTTTTTTGTTTGTTTTTCCTCCCCCTCCCCTGATCCTTTTTTTCCCCCTCCTTCCTAAATGGTGGTATGCCACTGTGCGGGTCTTCAGTTCGGGTCAGTACTCGCTGGCCCCTTAGAAAAGGACTTCAGGTTGGTGCCCAGCTTGCCGACCCGATTGTCAAGCAGTATACAGCAGGATGAAATACTGTAAATGCACTCATTTGGGATTTTGTTTTCTTTCATATCATGTGCAATGTTGTGGCTTTAACATTTTATGCAACTATTTATGAGGACCTCTGTTGTAACTGTAATAAATATATAGAAAAAGCACATACTTAGTACGGCGAGCTTTATGGGTTTGTTTGTGTGTCTGGGGTTTCTGGGTGGGCAGGGGCGGGTGTGTTGTACCACGCTGTCATTATTAGTTGAAGAGGAGGGTTAGCATAGAATTTAGTCAAGACTAGTCAGTTTTAAGGATTGTTAAAAAAAAAAAAAAGACAGATATTTGTATCCCAAATCTCAAACTGGTTACGAAGTAGGGCGACGCTTTTTAAAATTTATTATTATATTCAAAATGCCAAAGTCTGACTTTCCCAAAAGCAGTCTCTACACTTACTACTTTTTACAATTTTCAAATGTGTGTTTACTTCTTTCTGTGAAATGAACAAATGAATTTTGTGCTCTTTGGTGAAGAACACATTCAGAAAGTAGTGGTCGGATGAGGAAAATCTGACACCTAATGTAATTGTCTTAGTAACTGTTTTTAAGGTTGAAGTAATATTAACGTGAGCTATTTAAAAAGGCAGAGATGGTTTTCCATGCATCACCGAGTTCTCATGGGTGTGCTGTCATCTATGTTTGTGTGAAATGCCATGTTCAAAGAAACCAAGCCGACATCCCACAATAGTTAGATTCATGGGTCTTAAGCCATAACGTAGCTTGGGTTAGTTTTGAGCTTTGCGGCTTCCACTGTATTCTATTTATTCCTTTTTTGGTTTTGGGGGTTTTTTTGTAAAGTTGTACAGAAACTTTTTAAAAGAAAACAACTGACTTCGAAACTGGATGTGTATTCGTACCAACCTCATATCATTATGTTTGTGTATTATTTTCCTTTATTGTTTTAGTTAAATTTTTGCTTTATTTTGCATGTATATTTCTTTGTACAGTGACGTTACATGTTTACACAGTATGATGTGATGTAAATACTTTATTTTGCCATCAGTTATTTTGGAAAAAATTAAACATATTTGACATATTTGTCTGATCTCTTGCTTTAAGGAGTTTGAAAGTTTAGGTTTGGTTATATTTTAATTGGGCTCTGTATTTAAAAAGAAAAAAATTACGTTATTTTATTGTCATAAAATTCATTTTAAATTACAGTGATGTATCTTTCTTTCATGCCTTACAAAATAATACTTGCCTTTGCTCTGAGTGTTGAGTGCTTTGTAGTGTCATGATTGCTTTTCTATAAAACACGTGTAACTCTCTAACTGTGGAAATTCATTACAGTCTTTATTAGCTAGTAAATTTTGACCAGCAGAGTTTTCTACCAGATGTTACCAGTTAAAGACCGAAGGATCATATTTCGGTTCAATATTAAACTGGGGAACAGATTTCCCACGTCTTTTAGACATTCCAGATTCATTATGAAGAAAAGTTACTTTCAACCATAAAGACCTGGGCTTTGCAGCTAACTCTGTTCACATCCTATGAGGGATGAAGCTGAAAAGTTTTTCATTGCGTACATAGATTTCTCTCCCTTTTCTGCTATCATTAACATATTTGCAATTCAAAATTAAGTGAAATATCAGGGAACAATACAGTGTTGATGCTTGTTACTGCATTGTATACATTATTCTTTTTTCCACTCTTTTTTTCTGCTCTTGCCTGTCAAGTGATCAAACAGTCCCTTTATGCATCAAAATTTACTACTGAGAGAGACAGTTGGGAGAGACATTTTACACTGAGAGAGACAGAGACTATTCAGGAAGGATGTACTGCCAAGAATGAGCCACTAGAAGATTTTTCTGTGACAGGGAAATAGATGGCAACATGCTTCATGGAAGAGTTTGTATCGCTGAGTTCTCGAAAATACTTTTTCTTGACTGAAGATGGCTGGGGAGAAGTTACCCAAATGCTATACCAAGAAATAATGCACTTGTAGGTGTTTTAAGTAGCAGAGATACCTTCTTCCACTCATACATGAACAAGAGCGCACTGTTTCTGGCCCGCTCCGTGAGCCCTGTTGCCTGGGAAAGCTCGCGTCTTGTGACAGGGTGGAGTCTTGCACTAAAACCTGCTGTTGGGTGCAAGAGCTTCCAGCTGAAGAGTGCTTGAATGATTGGGCTCCTTGACTCGCATGTGTCTTCAGATGCTTTGAGGAGATAATGTATGTGTAAGGTCCTTGTGGTTTGCTATAGGATGAGAGGAAATGGCCTCAAGTTGCATCAGGGGAGGTTCAGATATTAGATAGATATTAGGAGAAATTTCTTTACTTGAAAGAGCAGTCAGACATTGGAACAGGCTGCCCAGGGAAGCGGTGGAGTCACCATCCCTGGAGGTGTTCAAAAAACGTGTAGAATATGGCACTTTGGGACATGGTTGAGCAGGCATGGTGGTGTTGGGTTGACAGCTGGACCTGATGATCTTAGAGGTCTTTTCCAACCTTAATGATTCTGCAATTGTAAATTGTGTAGTCAGGACTGCAAATGACACTTGGACTCAGTTGGGCACAGTTCTCCTTGACTGTCCTGCACACACAGCAAACCAGCACTGCAGGCTGGCAGAGAGCAGGAGCCAAAAGCATGGGTGAAAGCAGGTGGCCTGAGGTTTCTGATGTAGTAACGTCATGGAGCATAGGGAATGGTAGTCAGTATCATAGCTGAAAGGGGAAAAAATAGCCAGGGAGGTTGAAGAGAAGAACGCATCTGAATGTTTCTCTTTGAGAACATACCCCAATCGCTTCTTACTGATAGTTTAGGAAGAAAAGAGGTTGCCAGATTTCAAAGTCAGTGCAGGTGTCAATGCTTTTCAAGTGGAGTTTGGCAGTGCACCAGTTCTCTGGGAGGAACAACCCCATGCATCAGTACAGGCTTGGAGTGGACCTGCTGGAGAGCAGCTCTGTGGAGAGGGACCTGGGTGTCCTAGTGGACGACAGGTTAACCATGAGCCAGCAGTGTGCCCTGGCTGCCAAGAAAGCCAATGGGAT
>Ga0065711_1047250_pt1 | contig 12437 bp, 6 predicted proteins | sample Hoacrofraction12_FD_59098 | JGI IMG/M metagenome (GOLD analysis project Ga0065711, IMG submission 59098) | Hoatzin crop microbial communities from Cojedes, Venezuela - Epithelial fraction 12 v2 (version 2) | ecosystem: Host-associated > Birds > Digestive system > Esophagus > Crop | place... | reverse complement strand
TTTGCTGCTGATGTAGTTGAAGAAGCCCTTCTTGTTGTTTTTGACATCCCTTGCCAGCTTCAATTCCAGGTGAGCCTTAGCCTTCCTCGTTGCATCCCTGCATGCTCTGACCACATTTCTGTACTCTTCCCAAGTGGCCTGTCCCTCTTTCCACATTCCATGGACGATACCCTGGGATAAATACCCTGGTAAGAGCCTTGATAGCCGGAGATTTCTTCTACGATCAGTGAAAAGGGCAAAGAGTAGCCTAAATCACTTTATATATCACTCTATATGGAACTTGATTTTTCTTTACTGGTTGTAGAGAGATCTTGGAGGTACAACCCTCTCAACCTAGCCACTACAGTTGTGTTACAGACAAAGCCAAAACAGTAAACTTTGGATTAATTTAGAGTTTTCCAGTCCAGCTTTTGTAAGTGCAGATGTTACGACATTTCCCTGTTTCTGCTTCTTCTCAGTCCCGATACTCCAGTAACAGAAACATAACTGTGCTCAGGGATGCATGTGGCAAGACCTATGTTTCTCATAACCAAAAGTACCCAATTTTTCAACTTATATTCCATTCTGACTACAGTAGTATGATGACTAAATACGTATAATATCATGCTTTTCTGCATATAACCAGACATTAGTATAAACTTACCTGCGATTCATTCATTGTACAGAGGAAAGCCCAACAACCATACTCACTGGTCTCAGGTTATCTTGGACATGAGTATGCCATTGTGGGGGGGAAGGGACCATTATGTAGTTCTTTTTATTCAAGGACTTGTGCTTTGCAAAGGAAAATTCAGCACAGTCACATATGGGAAAGCTGAGATGTTATCAGATTAAATGACTTGCCATTTTCCAGTCTCTGCTGTAGCATCAGAGACACACATAATTCAGGTACCCTTATTCCATTCACTTTGGCTGCTGTCTTGCATGGGAGTCACTTTGGACTTACGTTAGCACGGTGTGTATCAAGAATACTGTAATGGATACTGTCATGGTACTGAAATAGTCTGTCCTGCCTGTGTGATCTGGCCAGACTGTGCCAGTTTAAACCCTACAGATAACCAGTGATTTTTTTTTAGAAATGCCAGTGAGCTCTCTACCCACTGGAGTTCTCTCAGGATTCTGTAGACAGCAGTAGGATTTGCTGACACAGTCACAGACAAATTTATGTTGCCTAAATGCACACAGCATTTCAAGGCGTAGATTTCAAACAGTCAGGAAGATCTGTGGGTGTACTGTCTTATCCACATCCAGGGGGTCCAAACCCCATACTTCAGCTATGTCATGGCTGTACCTTCCTTACCCAGTTCTCTCTGCTGCACCCTCTGCTCCGTCAGCATGATCTGTCGGGGAGCCAGCACACAGATTCCTCTAACCCTCTGGGACACAGGCATGGTACAGTATCAGATCTCAGATTCTCAGTTCTATGAAAAAAGTAAACAAAGGCTAAAGAGCCCATTTTTCAAGGCTATATACCTATCTGGAGTACACCTGACCAGGCGGTGTTTGGTTTGAGGGATTTCCTTATCTAGGACATTGCCTTCCTCTCCTGAAAGTATCTTTTCAACAATCAGGTTTACTTTAGCCTCACAACAAGGAGAGAAAGAAGGAACACAAAAACATGCATATAGTCTTCATAGAAATTAGTAATGCATAGTCTTCATATAAATTAATACATCCAACACTGCATCAGAAAGATGCTTTGCAAGTTGCCCTGTATGCTTAATGCCAGTTGCTGTTTTAATCAGAAATCTAAATTTATCCTGGTTTCTTACATGACATTAGAATAGCTTTTACACCAGAGATAGTATTAGCCTGTGAAATTTTATATGAGATCCATGGTGGTTTGTGCAAAACTAAGTGAGAAGACCTCCATATAAATCAATGTCTCTTACTGTCTTATCTAAATGGTTGTCTTGCACACTACTTAGGGAAAAGCATCCTAATTACAGCATTTTATCAATTTTTTTTTCTGTTTAGGAACTAGTAGAACCATGTAGATTCTAATGCTCAAGTCAAAGACATTTGTGCTTTCTAATTCCCTGGAAATACATCATAGACTCACCCCAGGTCTAAGAACATCTCTCCCAGTGTGGTTATCGTGTAGCCTCATATTACCAAGTCTTAATCATATTTGTAAAGCGTGCTTCTACAGTTCATTTATGTACACTACAAATATCATCATAAGTAACTGCAACTCTGAAATTAAATAGAGACATTATATTCCATTCACTTCATTTGCTTGCTTTCTTAGTAATGCATAGACAACAGCATTTTCCATTCATACTCAGATTCCTATCTAAGAGTTTCTGTTGTAAGAGAGGAGGGAATGAAGTTATGGCATGACCAAATTGGTGCCTCTTCATCATATTCACGAAGATGGTCTTGACTGTAGTCTGATAACGCCAAAGTGGTGGGGATTTGGGATCTTTGTGCGACAATGTTGGTGGGAGTTAGCCCTAAAGAGCACGTGACTGAACCTGGCTTTTTGGGAGTGCGGTTTGGAGTAGCCCTCAGGATGTTCTAAACCAGCACAGTCAAGCTGGTGGCTTGCAAGCCAAATCTCTCCACTGGCATACTCCAGCCAGCCTCCTGCCTTTTCCTCAGAGGAGGAAGGGAAGAGCTGTTTGTGTGACAGATTAATATTTCCTCCTGTGGTAACCACTATTTCCGTATCACTCTGAATTTAGAGAGAGGGCTTCCAATGCCAACATCCATCCCCTGTGGTTGTCAGGCTTCGCCCACCTTGTCAGTAGGTGATTTTTAGAGCTCAGCAGTAGTCCAGTATCAGGAGAATTTAAAGGCTGCATTTCCCTCCTTTCCCTGCCTGGCTGTAGCTGAAGAAGTGGTCACAGTCTTTAGCACTGGCACACAATTTTACAGCCCAATTACATGATGACTCAAGGGAATATGAGTAGAGAGTGTGATGTTTGCTATTTGGCATATCTGTCAAAGTCCTATAGATATTTCTTGGCATTTGTCCAGTTGCCTCCTTAATGTCTTATGACATGTGTTCCCAAAGAGGCTGAATTTTATGTTTACAACTCTCTGGCCAGAAAATGAGCACCAAAACAGATATTCCAAACCCGAGTTTATTAAGCAGTACAAGCCAAATACTCTCAAAATAATTTCATCTCCGTGCCTTATTTTCTCTACAGTTTCTCTTTTATGACAAACAGTGCTTGCTTTAAACAGGTGCAGAGCTGCCAAGGGACCAAGAGGGCTGCAGTCCCTCATTAACACACCCAATGCATCAGGCGCTTTAGCTAGAGCTATGGTAGTAAATGTAATGTGTGCAGGAATGTTCCCAGATACTGATGCCAGCTAGCAAAGAATGTCCCATGCCTATGCTGGTTTATTCTGTTAGCTTCTGAAACAGGGTGCTGCATGCAAACTGCTTATTGAGAATAAGCAAAGCCCAGGAGTAATCTGGGAAAGTGCTACTTGTCGTGGGCCAAATGCCAGGTGCCATTCTAGCAATCGAGTTTCAGTGCCCTTGGAATTTACCATGTATGTTGGGATTTATGAGTAGAGACAAAGTTACTGGGGAAGAGCTTGCATCATTTCACACCTTGTCATCTTCACCATCCGGACAGTGCTGCCTCCAGCTCAACTAGTAAAAGCTGATCTCAATTAAAGGCCAGTGCTGTGGCCATGTAAATCCATAGAGCTGCACTCCATAAAGCACTTTGATTTCTGTATTGTCCCTCTCCTTATACAATATCAGTGTAGAATCAGGAAGTTCCTGCTTGTGGTTTGTCCTACATAACACAATGGATGTGTTCTTAGTGCAAGAGTGATAGCATTATCAGCATCGAGTTTCAGTTTCCCTTAACATAGTCACAGCCCTTTTCCATGAGAAAAACTTACATGAAGCAAATATAGCTTGGTCATGAGGGTCAGTCTGATTTGTGTATTTTGAACATACAAGTATGTAAAAAGCATGTGTTGCAAACATAAAAAGTAATTGCTTTGATTCAAGTAAATGGATTAAATTCTGTTGAAGGGGCTTTTCAGTCTTCATTTTAAGTAAGTGAGCTATATGTGTAAGGAGTCCCTTTGAATGAAGTCAGAAAATCAAAAAGATATTATGGCTTCATTAACGGGATGGTTTTTATTGCCTGTGCTGAGACTATTTTCTGAACAGGCGAGTTCTAGGTCCATGTTTTAGCAGCCCTACCTGCTTTCTATTTTAGTTCCATCAGTATAGGGACAGTTTAAGAGGCCATTGCGTAAAGCAAAAGAATTGAAGGGGTTGCAGGACTTTTTAACCTAGAAAGCATTTTATTATTCCTTCAAATAGAAGGAGCAAGCACTTCAGTTAGTATTGTCTGACTTATCTCTTTCATGTTGCTGCCAAACTGCATTGAAAGGCTTTTATGACTTCTGCACCCCAGATCCCAGTGGGTCTACAACCTGCAAGTCTAAGGTCTTATTTCCTAACATAGGCTCTTGGATCAGACTCATTTTAGCATAAAAGCATTCCTCAGCAGTTTGAAACAGCTAAAGCAAGGTGCTGTCTGCCAAGCCAATCACATGCTCTTCCTGACCACTCCTAATACACTGCGTAGCTGTGGATCTATTATGCAGGGACTGATGAGCCCAAGGCCATAGACATAAGCAAAGTAGGCTGCGGTTGAGGGCAGCAGACTATCGAGAGCAGTGAATAGTCACATTCCAGCCGTTCATTTCGCAATGCCTTTTGCCAGACCCAGAAAGTCAGGTTGGTTGATGCCAGCAGCAGGATCAGATGATGTTCGGAAGTAGCGATGCTACATGGAGTACTTCTTCCCAGCAGCACCAGTAATTACTGCACTCGCACTCTAGAGTCCATCCCTCCAGCAGCTCTAAGAGCAGCTTGCTCACTACAGCTCTCAAGCCTAACTCGGCACAGCCCCCTGTCTCCCCTTCCCATGCCTGCAGCAGCCTGACTGCTCACTGTTGAAGCAGCAAAAATAAATAATGGCATTATTAAGTACTGACAATGGAAGTAATGAGATTGCTGAGAAACTCTGCCTAGTTGCCAGCAGGAAGCAACACGTGTGCTCCTTGCCATGTAATGGAGGAGCAACCACTTGGTAGTTGCTTTCCTATCCATTTCGCTGTTTCAAACTGCCGTGTATTTGGACGTTTACAAGACATAGTCTTCATAAAACACTCAAGAAACACAGGGATTGCTCCTTTTGTACATTATATACGATGAGTGCTGAGGCCAGTTTTACTGTTTGCACAAGGGAAACCAAACAACTGCTGTTCCACCTTGCTGTGTTGAAGGTGTATGGAAGCGAAGCTACCAAGTCTCATTCTCAGCATCTCAGTTTACTCCTCTCTTCTTGCATACTTCCTCCTGTGATTGCCAATTTGTTGCCCTCCTAATATGAAGAGAGTAAAAAGAAAAATTACTAACGGTGATGCTTTTCCAGAATGTTTAGTTAATAACTGTGTGTGTATAAAAAAAGGCTCTGTGACAAAAAATACTACAGAGACACTGTAGCTTTTTATACTGTATCACTTTAGGAGTTGTTTGGGCTGAGTTTCAGATCTATGCTCTGAGCACTGAAAAGGTTAAGTCACTGGTTTCAGGTTCTTCAGACTGAATTCAGTCTGCAGTGATTATTAAGTATACTTGCTGAAAACCTTGCTTTGCCCTCCAAACTCCTGCATCCTATTATACCTTCAGCCTGTAACTGCTCTTTCTGAAGCTGGGAACGTAGGAATTGCCCCTGACAAATGATGACAGATTGTCCCCACGAGGCGATCAAGAACTCCGACTGGTATCAGTCTTTCACAGCGCGCTGTCACTGAGAGGCAAAAGTTGTTCACAGCTCCAGAGTCCTGTCTCAGCTCTCCTGGACAAAAGGAACTGCAGGATGAAGGACGCTTTTTTGCATGTATGTGTTGTTTCAATTCACAAGAAAAGCCACTTTTCACTGTTCTGGCCGTTTCCACAATAACTGAAAATGATACTCTATCAAGTTAGATCTATCAAGCAGAAAAAAATACAGTGTAATAACAGACAGTGAGCGCTACATTTAATTACATAGACACGTCATAATCTGAAGCAAAAATCAAAGCTGCCCAGTGAAGAAGTCTTGCGGCTTTGCTTACTAAAGGTTGAATAATGTCCATAAGATGTTAAATATGATCCTGATGGCTTTTGTGAAATAGACAACTGTCCATACAGGGCAGAATTATAACTACCAGTCTCATTGTACATCGACATTTGGTGACAATTTGGGGGAAGTGACTTTTATTGAAGGCAGTGACTGGGATCTGTGGTAAAGTGGTGATGACTCGGGAGTTTTTGGAATCCTGCCTGCTATCAGATTGGGGTATAAAAAATCACCTTTTCTTTTGGTTAGTAGGAAAAATATTTCCAGTCAATAAGTAGATGGGGTTTTTGGAGGATGGATGATAAAGCACATACAGAACAGAAAGCTTTCAAGAAAGTGCAAAGTTACTACCCAGGGAAGAGGTAGAAAATGAGAAGAAACTATTTTTAATACATACCAAACCAAGAGGCTTTTATATGCCTAAGTTATTATTGAAATCTGGCTGGATGTGATTACAGGGAGCTGTTGTTTCATGAATGATTTTTAATCCTGCTGGCAGAGTCAGACAGGGTGTAAATTTGCAAGTCGATTTGTATGCAGATCACCCTGCTGCCTTGGTATTGATTTGAAAGATGCAGGATGAGTGTTCCCTGCTTTATAAGGAAAGCATCTGAAAAGGAAAAAGAGATGCTCTGAGTCCCAAGAGTTTTTGTTAAACACTGCTGAATGGGAGTATCAGCATCTAGAGGAGACACTGGATGTCATTCTAGGAACTGGAAGAAACGGTATCCGCGATGCTTCCTTAAAAGCAGAGGTGCCAACATGTAGTATGATGGTTACGGATATACAGACTAAGGGCGCTAGATGAACTCATTTGTTTTTCACCTCTGAGGACACTGGTTTGGCCCACAGTGCCTGTCACAGTGTAATGACACAAATGAATCCTCTTGCTGAGATCCCTTTTAGCAACTTTATCTGGCACCTCCTCTTTTAAAACCTCAGAATGACCTTACACAAATGTAGCCTCTCAATGACTCAGAGTGAAATGACAGAGGCATAGTTTGCTGGCAAAAATGAAGTGCACTGACTGGTCGCGTGGACCCAGCAATACCGGAACAGTAGAACTGGGTAGTTCAGGGCAGGAATACAGCTCATGGGAGGAGTGTCAGGGAGATCGTGACTCTCCTGATGGCTTCCCTCAACCAGATTTTAATAACCCTTTACTTCTGTAGACAGTATAATTGTCACAAATGTTCTATAAAAAATGGAAACTGAAGAAGAACTGTAGTTCTGATAAATTTACCATGCTCACATCCAGATTCTGCTGGTTTACTCACGATTTCCAGGGCTGCATGTTGTGCAGGTCATTGGGACCTTGGACCACTTTAAGAGCTCAGGTCTCCCCAGTGCCGCCCCACCAAAGCAAATGGAGCTGTACAGGTGCATACAAGTCAGTATCTGAACCACATTTCTGCATAACCAATTTCCAGACACATATCACTGAATTCAGAATATCTAGATCGCTAGTCCAAACTTAGACAGGTTAATCCTATCTGCAACTTTAATAAAATGATTGAAAACATAGAAACTGGAGATTTTGCCATCTGTGTAACCAGGCCAAAGACACAGTGAACACCAAAATAACACAAAGGACTAGAGTAAAACAATAGAAACTTCAGGTATACATTTCATGCAAAGTGCATGTTTCATGCATGAGATGCCAAACAAAACTGTAGTGGAGAGGCAAAGATTAAGAGAAAGTTCTGTTGAAATGAGCTGTGCAAAGGAGGCCAATCCAGAGGTTTAAACACTAATATTCTACATTCCCAGCATCCCCCCCGTTCTTCTGCCATGAGGCAGGCAGTGGTAGGTAAATGTATATTTAAATAAATGCTTTTAAACACACACGGAAGACCACTTGGGAGGAGTGTAAGTCTTTCTTCCAAGCGTTTTAAGTTCACATACATGTCAATGTTTCTAATGAAGAAAATGGGAAGAATCTAATATATACTGGAACTACTACAGGCTTACTCTGTTCTCACAAATCAGCCCTCATCTGAGTCTGGGATTGTTCTGTGCATACTTAGGTAGCTATTTGCCAGGTAGGTTGCATTGAAATCATTAAGCTAGCAGTAGATATGTAAGTCAAAACCTTGCCTTCATTCCTACTAGATGAAGAAATGGATCATGACTTTTTGGAAGGATAGAACAAGCATAGATGATGAGCAAATACGGAGTTTGTCTTTCACAAGTGTTAAATTATACTAGGGTTCATAGCTTGTGGGTTAGACATCACTGTCTTCTGGAGGACTATGGATTGAGCAATCTCATAGCAATTTCCATAGGTGTTGGCTTAATATCCCCAGACCCTAAAGCTGTTTGTGTTCATAATTATTTCTTTATGTGCAAATTTGCCATAGCTCCTTCACTGAAATACTCACCTGCTTTCAGTTTTGAAGTCCTTAACTCTTCTTCTGAGACTGCCAGCAAGGCAGATGCATAGAGTGGTTTTGTAATGTTGATGTTCACTGAGAGCAGTTCATCAATAAGATCTTGTAGCCAGCATGCATCACCAAGCCACAGAAATCTGTGCAGGTTCACCAAAGATCTTGTATTAATAAAGAGTAGGTCTGTGCACCTCTCTTTGCACTTTAAATTTTCCTTTATGTAAAATAAGGATGGTTTTCATTTTTTCCATTCTGAGCTCATTAATATTGGGAAAATGTTATTTTATTACTACATCTTTTTCCCTTTCAGCTTTACTAATTCATATCTCAAAACTCAGAAGAAATAAGTCTGGCAACAAGGCATAAAAATAAAATAGCAAACAAGGACATAGAGGAAAACATCCTCATGGACCACTTGAAAGAAACATTTGGTTAAAGACAGCCATCTTATTGTGGCAATAGTCCTGTACTGATTTCCAGTGAAACTGGAAGAAAAGGAGTCAGGTGAGTACGTGAAAATAAAGCACATCCTGACTTAAAGTAAATACTTGCCCAGTTCCATTCTTCAGGAGGCCTTGTTGTCTGTGTAACGGTTTGTATGAGTTTCATATGTAGTCCGTTGTTGATCCAAATAATTTTCTTCTGCTATGCACCTTTTCCTCCTTTTCACTTGCCAGCACTCATCTTCTTTCAGAACACAAGCAAATAATACATTGAGACCTAGCAACAAATTAAACTTAATCATTTTAACTGTGTCCTGTAAACCATGATCTAGCAAAATTAAGTCAGTCAGTCATCTTCAGGTAGAAAATTATACCTCTGTGGAGTGATGCGTCACCAAAATCTTGGTCAATATCAGCCTTGAAAACAGTTACCAAAGCAAAAGCTATTTTAGTTGAAAAAAGATGGAGCAATTATTAATTTTATCTGTCCCTAATTTGTTTTAATGATTGCATCAGAGCCACATTAAAAGCTCAGACTTCAGACTATCATAACCAGCCAATGCAGATAGAAGGTTGTGATAAATGTCATATGGGTAATTAAGTTTATGCATGAATAATTTGTAAAGTCATCTGGGGGCAATATGGCATTTTTTGGATGACATGTAAAATTAAGTCCTGGACATCTCACAGTTCTACTCACAAATAGTTAGATGTGGTCTCTAGGCAAGCTTCTGACAGTTCCTTATTTCGTGGTCTCCTAAGCCTTTTTGGCTATTTCAGCTGGGTGCTGGGTTCTGCAGATTCCAGCCATCACCTTCCATTACTTTGTGCTGCTAGAGACAGAGTAGAAGGTCCTTTTGCAGACAAGCATGTATTTTTTTGTGGGGCATTTTTGTGGGTATTTTATGTAGGGCTTGTTTTTGATTTCACATGTTCCAGCTTTAACTCTTCTGGCTAGAGAAGAATATCTTCTCCTACCCACATTCCCAAGTGAAATCAAACAGCAAACCTGTAAAGTGTTTAAGTCAATGTAAACAATGTGTTGTCTGAGGTTGTCTGAGGTGGAACGATTCTCAAACTAGTTTTGGTCTTAATGACTGGTGATAATCTTTGTTTTACTTAATGAGCTATACTGGTGAGTTTCATTCACTATGACTAAAGGTAGCTGAGTCGTGTCCTCACTCTGTGTGCATGTTCAGCAAACAGACAAATAGATATACAGTAGCTGTTTGTGATGCCACAGATTGTGTCACTGTGCTAAAGTTCCTATTTAACTGAAAGAAAATGGATATCGACCTGTATTACCTTGATTGCATGTCCAGTTCTGCACTTAGTTTGAATTATTAGGAATTAGCCAAGGAAAATTGATTGTATTTTAAAGGTCCTGGGATAAGTTTTACAGCTGCACATTAGGAAATGGTGTTAAGCAAATGAGAACTAATTGTTTACAGCAGTATTTATTAATTTTCCATTTTGCCTTACCTCTTCAAAGTGCATTAATTTTCTCTGAATGGGAACAATAAACGAAGCTTCAAAGTGCTGTTAGCTGCTGTGTAGGATCCACAGCAAGACACAATGCGGTATTTCCATCATTCAAGAGATTCATCTTGCTACACTGCGGATCTCAAAACCAAAGATACTCGAAGTCATGTATCACAAAACTAGTCATGAGCCAGACATGAGCACGCCCACCAACTTTGGTTTTTAATACTGAAAAAGTTGCCGTCAAACATCGATATGGTAGTCTCCAGTTGTGAATTACAGAGGAGCATGACCGCTCCACCACCCCTCAGCGCTGAGCCCTAGGTGTCCTGGCAGATCCAGGCAAATACCGAGCCTTGCCACTGCAGCAGGTGCTGGAGGACCTGAAGGCTGACGTGCACCACCATGGTGCCAGGAGCACATTCTCCAGGCTGGTACTAGAGCATGTTCTCCAGGCTGGTACCAGAGCACGTTCTCCAGGCTGCTACCAGTGCATTGGGCTAGTGCTGGCGCTCCCTCACTGAAGGTAAAAAGCCCACCAGGCAGAGTACCATAGCGGCACCAAGAATGGGAATTTGTGATTTGCCTGAGCCTGAAATGGGTGATTAATGAGGTTCCTGTCTACATTTTTCAAAGGCAGTCCTGTAATTCCATCAGCTCTGTCCAGTTACAGTGTCCGGCTTCGGACATGGGGGTTGTATACAAGTCAGTCTTTGATTAGGAAGATGCCTGCCTTGGCTTTCACTGCTAACATCAGCGTTAGCACTCATGTTCATATAAAAACTGGCATCATTTCTAACAATCATATGTCCCAGAAACAAAATTTCTCAAAATGCTGTTGCCAGGTTAGCCAAGTGGTATTTTTGGTGTTACAGAAGCTAACTTCCAGAACCGCCACTTTTTGGAGGGGGTGTGATCTCATTACATGTGCAGCTCTGCACTGAAAAGAGCAGGAAGAAACATAATCTCTGTGAGTGAGCTGCCAACAACCTGCCATTGTGAGCTAAAATACTTTCTGGAGCTGCTCCATATATAGAAGAGATTTTGTGCTTTATAACACTACTGTGAGAATACCACACATTAGCACATAGTAGAGGTGAAGATTACATTCATTTTAGTAGGACAGTTCGACAGCAGGACTTCAAAATTTCTACGATGTTAAGGCAAAGAGAAGGAAAGCTACAGAACAGTCATCCAAAATAGGCATGTTTCCCCAGCCTTGTCGTGCTTAATCTTTACCAATGTATTTTCATCCTGCCTTTGCACAATGTTGGAGTTTCTTTCTCGTCTGGTACCAGAGCTTGTCTGTGAAAGTATTCCTAAATGATCTAATAAAGAAGGTAAATAGTGAGGAGACAAAGTCTGCAGACAATACAACTATTCAAGAGACCAGACAATGAAGTGTTGTGGAAGGGTCTTGTGATACTAAGCAGCTGGGTTACAAAACAGCAAATGAAATTAAATGTAAAAAAATGCAAAGTAATGCATAAGGAGAAATCAATGCACAATGACCATCTCTAAGTTACTATTTTTCTTAACACTTAAGAGACAGAGACACTGGAATTATTGTGGATAGCCCTCCAAAAATGTCAGCTTCATGCCCAGCAACAGTTTAAAATAATGTTATGAAGTGGAATTAAATGTAAAAAAATGAATAGAATATTATGACTTATGTATTAAGGAAGCATAGAGAGAAAAAATGGAAATTGTTACACCAGTGTGTAAATCCATTTATACCCAGACTCTGAATGCACTTTTGATCACCATGTCTTGAATAGGCTGTAACACAGCTAAAACAGTACAGAGAAGAGCAAAGGTGCCTGGAGTTCTTGAAATGCTTGAATGTATTTAATAATAGAACTCCTCAGCTCAGACAACAGATGACACAGAAATGGCAAGATACAGAGTGGGAAATACTGTTCTGTACTGGCTATACTCTTATGTTCATTCTTCACCTCAACTTCCACTACTGGACATTGTCAGATGCAGTTTAGTGAGCTTAGTGAGCTTGGGAG
>Ga0065711_1047245_pt1 | contig 12437 bp, 12 predicted proteins | sample Hoacrofraction12_FD_59098 | JGI IMG/M metagenome (GOLD analysis project Ga0065711, IMG submission 59098) | Hoatzin crop microbial communities from Cojedes, Venezuela - Epithelial fraction 12 v2 (version 2) | ecosystem: Host-associated > Birds > Digestive system > Esophagus > Crop | place... | reverse complement strand
CGCATTCCCGCAGTTCTGCGAATATTCGTAAATCGCCATGCTCATACTTCGCATGTCTTTTTTACTCATATTCGCTTCAATTTCAAATACGAAATCATGCTATTATGCAAGCATAAGCATGATTTCGTGCTTGAAATTATCAAAACGTATACATATTCATTCTTTCATTTATTTTACAACAAAAAGCTGCCTTTTGGCAGCTTTTATTGTAAAATTATGCGTATTTAATTGTTTTTATTTAGATAACTGATAACGATATCTGTATCTATAATAAAGTTATCATTTACTTTTTTATTATCCAGAAGAGTTGTTTTATCAAATGTTGCATCGTTAGTAGATATATTGTAATTTTTTTCGGAAATATTATTATTCAAATTTTTGGTTTTGAATTCATCTTGCAGCGTGTTTGCCGCGTTTTGCTCAAGTATTTGCGTAACATTTTTATCAAAGCTTTCATAACTTATCTTACTTGTTTTATCATCTATCAGCCTTATATTTTGCACATTATTATTTAATTTACCGGCTTTTGCAAATATTGGTTTTATTTTTCCTTTATTTTTGCTATCATATCCATTTCCCATAGCCGCTGATTTTGACAATCGTTCTATTTCCTTTTTGGCACCTATTCCTGTCAGCATGCTGATTGAATGTCTGATATTTAATTTAAAATATAAAACTATGCTTATTATTATAAATGCTATAAAAATAACAAAACATACTATAGATATATTTTCATATAAAGATGATAATTTATTTATTTTTTGCACATCGCCTGTAAAGAGTAAATATTTATAATTAAATATATTCTGAATATTATTGTAAATCATTTCTTATTCCTTGTATCCAAATGCTTCATTTAGTGACCTTTGCGCAAGTTTCAAATTTTCTTCGAGCGTACTTTTTGTTTTTTCTATCCTGTCAGACTGAGCAGAATCCGCATCGATGTCGGTTTTTAACCTTTCCTTGATATTTTCGAGCTGATTATTCATTTCTTCATAACTTATTCCATCTTTTTTGAACTCGTTACAATGTTTGTATATTTGACTTATCATCTCTTTGTATACCATAAGAGCTGTGGTCGAATTGTCGGTTTTAGCTATGTCTCCTTTTGTAATTTCACACAAATCTCTGAAATAGTCTCCATAACCTATTATTGCATCTCCACTTTTTGAATCTTTTCCTATCCTTGAATAGTAATTTGCAATTTTAGATAGTCTTTTTGCTCTTTCAACTTTTACACCATCCAGGGTAGTAGCATTCTCGCATATAGACAGCCATTTGATTGCCATATTTTTATTTCCCTCATTTTCATAACAATAAAAATATGCCATTCCAAGCCTGTATGCAAAGTCTTCGTATCCTGCCACATTTTGCGCCAGTTCATCTTCGAAGCTGTGACTATCATCATATTTGGTTATAAGTATTTCTCTTATTTGTTCATCTTCATCAGCCGACAAATTATCATCTTCAAGATATACCTGCGTAAGCAGCTCAATATATGCTCTGGCATCCTTTGGATCAAGTGTTATAGCATTTGTATAATTTGTTATCTTATCATCTATTTCCAGACTTCCCTTAGCTTCACTTACAAATGCTTCGTAACTTCCGCTTTCAAGGCTATTCGATGCGCCATGAAAAGATATCGCAAGTATCAAGCTAAAAAAAGCAATTCCAATAGATGCAATAAATGCAGTAAGTTTACTTATTTCATTTTTTCTATACCTATTGTCAAGTTCTTCCAAATGTTCCAAATCATACAAAACTTCCACGCACGAATTATATCTGTCATTTGGATTTTCCTGAGTGCATTTTGTAATTATTTTTTCAAGGCTTGCAGACAAATGCGGATTCCAACGTCTAATAGGATACATTTTGTATGGTGCCATACTGGGATTATGTCCTGTTACAAGATGATAAAGTGTCGCCCCAAGACAGTATATATCTGTTCTTGCATCTGTCTGTCCCTTGTCACCAAACTGCTCCGGCGCTGCATAGCCTCTTGTTCCAAGGCAAGTTGTATCTTCTATTTTTTTTGCCTTATATGTTCTTGCGGTGCCAAAATCAATGAGAACTATATTGCCGTCAGGTTTTAACATGATATTACCGGGCTTAAGATCTCTATATATTATAGGATGTTTTCTTGTATGAAGGTACGAAAGCACGCTGCACAACTGTTTAGCCCATTCAATTACATTCTCCTGCGGTAATGCTCCATACTCTTCGAGATTTTTCAAAAGAGTATTTCCTTCTATATAGTCCATCACTATGAGAAAACAATCTCCGCTGTCTATTACATCTATGATACTTGGAAGATGCGGATTTGACAGCCTCTTTAGCATGTTAGTTTCAACAACAAGGCTCTGTTTTACTATTTCAAAGTTTTCTCTCCCGTCTTTTCTGACTTCTTTTATAGCCCATGGTTTATTGGCCTTCTCGTTCATAGCCAGATACACCGTGCTCATGCCGCCCTGACCTATAACGCTTAATATTTTATATTTTCCATCTATAAGTGAACCTATTTCTAACATTATTTCCCACTCTTTTTTACATTTATTCTACATGTACAAGTATAGCCGATATATTATCACTCTCTCCTCGTTTTTCGAGTTCTCTTACAAAGTGACTAAGTACTATATTAGCATCAGCTTCATTCATCGTTGAAGCATTTTCTATTAGTTTTTTTAATTCATTTGGATTTGTTTGTCTCCAGAATCCATCACTGCACAAAAGAAAAGATGCTTTTTTTATTTCTCCGCCAAAAAAATCGGGGCTTAAGGTTTCAGATGCTCCTATGCACTGAAGAAGCATACTTCTTTGAGGCGATTCCATAGCTTCTTTTTCCGTCATATGACCAAGGTCCACTTCTCTTTGAACGTACGAATGATCATGTGTTATCTGTCTTATTTTCTTTTCATTTATATAAACTCTTGAATCTCCTACATTCATAACAAAATATTTATTTTGCATCACAAAAAGACATATAATCGTTGTTCCGAGGGATGTATTTTTCTCTTTCCCGAAATCTTCTATTCTGTAATTCATCTCCATGGCTATAACGTAGAGTTTTTTCTTTATGAGATCCAAAATGTCTACTTCTTTTTTTCTATCAAGCCTTTGTGTGATATTTTCATCGGTTAATATGAGCGGAAGTTCATTGTCAAACCATGCGCTTAGCCTATTTACAAGCATGCCGCTTGCAACTTCGCCCCTTTCAAGACCGCCCATTCCATCGCAAAGAACGGCAAATACTATTCTCTCATTTTGTTTTGTGTGAGCGGTTTTTATTAGGAGTGCATCCTGATTTATATCTTTTGTTATTCCTTTATCCGTAACATAATTTATTTTTATATTCATTGCCACCTCATAAATTTTCACATTATAAAAGCGCCCTTTTCAAGGCGCTTTGTAACTTCATATTTCATATAAAAATGAAATTCATAAATCAAATATTGTTCGCGTCCTTGCAGTTTTATCATCCATGACTTATAAAGTTTAGCAAACAATACGGCTCACGTCAATTATAATTCTATTTCAAATACAAGCGGTGTATGATCTTGTCTTGTGCCGGAGTCCATCATATCAGATTTTATGACATTGTCCTTGATTCTGTCGCTTACAAGAAAATAGTCAATTCTCCATCCGGAGTTATTGATTTTGCTGGTCTTTATCCTCTGTGACCACCAAGAATATGCGCCCGTCACATCACCGTGCAGATATCTAAAACTATCTACAAATCCTGCTTTTAGAAGATTGTCAAAGCCTTGTCTTTCTTCATCCGTAAAGCCGGCTGACATATGATTTGATGCGGGATTTGCAAGGTCGATTTCAGCATGCGCCACATTGAAATCTCCGCAACTGATAACAGGCTTTTTTTCATCCAAAGACTTCAAATATTCTTTGAATTTTTCATCCCATATCATTCTATCTTGAAGTCTCTTTAGACCATCTCCCGCATTCGGAGTGTATACAGGTACAAATACGAATTTGTCAGTTTCAAGCGCTATCACTCTACCTTCAAAATCCATAGTTGTCGGTGCACCTATTTGGGGAAAAGATACTTTTACATCCATTCCTTTTTTATAAAGAACCATAGTTCCTGCATAGCCTTTTCTTGCAGGCTCTCTTGATGAAACATACTTATATTCATAGCCGCCGAAATACTTTTGAAGTTCATTTTCCTGTTTTGTATTCATTCCTTTTTCAGGAAGCTTTGTTTCTTGGATTGCGATTATATCCGGATCTCCAAGAGCAATTTTGTTCAAAACGTCTCTTGAAAGCTGTGATCTATCACTCGTTCCTGTAAGCGCTGCATTTAGTGAATCAATATTCCACGATATTATTTTCATATATTCCTCCATACTTATAATATATTTTTTATTTGTATTGATTATTTTTTCAAAATCACAAATGTATTTTTATCAAAATCTATGAGTCCGTCTTTTTGCATATTTGAGAGTTCTCTCGTCATCGCACTTCTGTTTACTCCAAGATAATCTGCCATCTTCGTTCTGTTCATAGGCACTTCAATATATCTTGAATTTTGCTTTTGTGCCTGCATCGACAAAAAAGAAAGTATCTTTTCACGAAGGCTTCCTTTCGATGATATTTCTATTTTTTCCATAAGTCTCACGCTCTTTTGTCCGAGGAGATTAAACATATTCGTAGCAAGTTTTTGATGAAAAGCGCATCCTCTCGGGCATGTATGAATTATATTTGCGGCCGGAACAAATAGTATCTCTGCTTTGGTAGATGCAACGAAAGTCACATACGAATCGGATTTTTTTTGTACAGCAAAAATATCTCCTATAAGCTCGCCTTCTTCCAGATATGTCAGGAGCGTTTGGTTTCCCCAAATATCTTCTTTTATCATATTTACTGTTCCTTTTAGTATGATTCCGATAAATCTAACTTTCTCATCTTCAAGGATAATTACGCTATCTTTCTCAAATTTCTTGCTATATCCTTTCATACAATATAAGAGCTGATTCAGCTCATCTTCGCTTATATTTTCAAAAAGCGGTATCTTACTATAATCAATTCCTGTATCCATAATGATCCTTTCCGGTATCCGTATTTCTTTACCCACAAATTCACTATACATCATATCTGTTGCCTGTGCAACATGTAAAAAATATAAAAATATTATTATTTCTATATCAAAGCTCTAAAACAGCGCTTTTTAAATTTTTATTTTAATATTTATTTTTTAGGTAAGGAGAAATTTATGGAAAATCAGATGTTCTGTTATCAGTGTCAGGAAACTGCAGGATGCACGGGCTGTACAATTTCAGGTGTTTGCGGCAAAAAGCCTGAAGTTGCCAGAATGCAAGACCTTCTAATATATGTTACAAAGGGTCTTTCAGAAGTTACAACAAAGCTTCGTGCAGAGGGCAAAAGCATAGACAAATCAGTAAATCACCTTGTAAGTGTCAACCTTTTTACAACAATCACAAATGCAAACTTCGATTTGGAAGTTATAACAAAAAAAGTCAAAGAAACTTTGGAAGTTAAAGAAAAACTTTTAAATATGCTTTCAAATAGAGATGGCTTATCAAATGCAGCTACTTGGAATGATACAAGAGATAAATTCGATACAAAAGCTGCTATCGTAGGTGTACTTTCAACAAAGGACGAAGACATCAGATCTCTTAGAGAACTCATAACATATGGTCTAAAAGGTCTATCAGCATATTCGAAACATGCAAACGCTCTTCTTGAAGACGATGAAGAAGTCGATGCATTCATTCAGAGTGCCCTTGCTAAAACGCTTGATGATAGCCTATCTGTAGATGACCTCGTAGCTCTAACTCTTGAAACAGGTAAATACGGTGTTCAGGGCATGGCTCTTCTTGATGGTGCCAACACAAAGGCATATGGCAATCCTGAAATCACTACAGTTGATATAGGTACAAGAAATAATCCGGGTATCCTTATTTCAGGTCACGATTTAAAGGATCTTGAGATGCTCCTCGAGCAGACAAAGGGTACAGGCGTTGACGTTTATACTCACTCGGAAATGCTTCCTGCTCACTATTATCCATTTTTCAAAAAATATGATAACTTCGCAGGAAACTACGGCAATGCTTGGTGGAAGCAAAAAGAAGAATTTGAAAGTTTCAATGGTCCTATCCTTATGACTACAAACTGCATAGTTCCACCTCTTGCAAGTTACAAAGACAGACTTTGGACAACAGGCGCAGCAGGCTTTGCAGGTTGCAAACATATCGATGCAAACTATGGCGAAACAAAAGACTTTTCTCCTATTATAGAACAGGCCAAAAAGTGTGCTGCTCCAACTCAGATTGAAAGCGGTTCCATCGTAGGCGGTTTTGCACACGAGCAGGTATTCGCACTTGCTGACAAGATTGTTGATGCCGTAAAGAGCGGCGATATCAAGAAATTCGTTGTTATGGCAGGATGTGACGGAAGGCAAAAATCAAGAGAATACTATACAGAATTTGCCACAAAGCTTCCAAAAGATGCTGTAATACTTACTGCAGGATGCGCAAAATATAAATACAACAAGCTAAACCTTGGTGATATCAACGGTATTCCAAGAGTACTTGATGCAGGCCAGTGCAATGACTCATATTCTCTTGCACTCATCGCACTCAAACTCAAGGAAGTATTCGGTCTTGATGATATCAACGATCTTCCGATTGTTTACAATATTGCTTGGTATGAGCAGAAAGCCGTAATCGTGCTCCTAGCTCTCCTATATCTTGGGGTAAAAAATATTCACCTTGGACCAACACTTCCTGCATTCCTATCAGCAAATGTTGCAAAAGTACTTATAGAGAACTTCGGCATCGCCGGCATCGGAAACGTAGACGACGATCTAGCACTCTTTTTCTCATAAAAATATACGGCGGTAAGGTTATACCTTACCGCCGTTTTATTATCAAGACGTATGCCCTTTAGAAATCAACTTCTGTGTCGTAGTAGCAGCACTTGAGGAGTTTTTCCATTTCTTCTTGTGATGGCTGGCGTGGGTTTGAACCCGTGCATGCATCAAGAATTGCATTTTTTGCAATCTCAGGAAGTCTTTCAAGGAATACCTCTTCAGGAACAAATCCTTTTTCTGTAGGATAAGAGTCTGCTCCATATGTTCCGATTCCATGAGGAATCTTCAAATCATCATTCATCTTGCGAAGATATTCTATGAGAAGTTTTACCTTTTCATCGTCATCTTTTCCTCCAAGATTCATATAATCAGCTATAACGCCATATCTCTTCTTGGCTGTCTCATCCTTAGCATTGAATGCGATAACCTTTGGAAGATACATAGCATTGGCAGCGCCGTGTATGATGTGTGCGCCATAGTCTGCAAAAGCTGCGCCTGTTTTATGTGCCATAGAATGCACTATTCCAAGAAGCGCATTGGAAAATGCCATGCCTGCAAGACACTGAGCATCGTGCATTTCGCATCTCTTCTCTTCGTCACCATTATATGATTTTACAAGTGATTCTTGAATCATCTCTATTGCATGAATAGCAAGAGCGTCTGTATATGGACAATTTGCAGTTGAAACATAGGCTTCGATCGCATGTGTTATTGCATCCATACCTGTATGCGCAACAAGCTTTTGAGGCATAGTCTGCGCAAGCGCAGGATCAACTATTGCAACATCCGGTGTGATTTCAAAATCAGCAATCGGATATTTGATACCCTTGTTATAATCTGTAATTATGGAAAAAGCAGTAACTTCCGTTGCTGTACCCGATGTAGATGAGATAGCGCAAAACTTAGCTTTCTTACGAAGTTTCGGAATACCGAATACCTTGCACATATCTTCAAAAGTTGTTTCAGGATATTCGTATTTGATCCACATAGCCTTGGCAGCATCAATAGGTGAGCCTCCGCCAATTGCAATGATCCAGTCAGGCTCAAACTCTTGCATAACCTGCGCACCCTTCATAACAGTTTCAACTGATGGATCTGGCTCAATTCCTTCAAAAAGCTTTGTCTCAAATCCTGCTTCATGAAGATAATCCTCAACTTTTTGTAAGAAACCGAATCTCTTCATTGAACCGCCGCCTGTACAAATGATGGCTTTCTTGCCTTCAAATGTCTTCAATGCTTCGAGTGCATTTTCGCCGTGATAAACATCTCTTGGTAAAGTAAATCTTGCCATTTTGTAAACCTCCAATTATATGTTATTTTTTTAACATTCCCTAATTATAATTCTACCATCTCGCAAGAATTTATCAATATTTAATTTACAAAAAACTTATCCCATTTTCTTTTTTTGCTGTCTGCCGGTGAGAGGTATTAATATATTTCTTGGAACAATATGTGAGAAAAATAATGCAAATTTCATCCTAAATGTCGGAATAATCACGCACTTATTCTTTTTATTTTTCATGCAAAAAAGTGCATATGATACGCACTCTCTTGCAGATATTCCCTTAAGTGCAAATTTTACTTCTGCCACGTCATTAAACTGCGTATCAACAGGCCCCGGACATAGTGCATAGATATGAATATTTTTTTTCTTTTCTTTGAGCTCTGTATCTATAGCTCTTGTAAGACTTGCAACATAAGCCTTGCTCGCATAATAGGTAGCCATATAAGGCCCTGCCGGAAGAAGGCCTGCTGATGATGCTACATTTAATAAATATCCTTCCTTCTCTTCATCCATTATATGCAATACCTTTTTGGTCAATATATGGAGAGCTGTTATATTTAGATCAATCATTTCACATTCTCTTTGCAAATCAGTCTCTAAAAAACATCCGGATAACCCAAATCCCGCATTATTTATAAAAACAGATAACTTATAACCGTCATCTCTCATTTTTTCTATATGATTTATAAGACTTTCTATATTATTTGTATCAGATATATCTGATACATATACTTCTCCGTTACAGCCTATCTTTTTAAGTATATTTTCAAGTTCTTTTTTTCTTCTTGCAACCATCAGAATATAATAACCTTTTTGGGATAATTCCAGACAAAACTCCCTACCAATTCCGGAGCTTGCCCCGGTCACAACAGCAAGTTTCTTCATAAATACCTCCAAAGTATATCCAAATTATTAGCACTTACATCTATTATCACGTCTTTCACCCCAAAAATCAATTATATACATTTTAAAAATAATACGCCGCGTGACATATTGTATATATCTTTTGGAGGGACGCTCTCGCTTCGTCAAATACGCAGTGGTACTAGACAATTCAGTCAATGCTATGCATTTCCTGAATTGTCTAGTACCACTGCGTATTTGTGAGACCCTCCGCAAGATATATACAATATATCACGCGGCTTGATTTTTTATACCCCGTATTCTGTTTGATATATGCCTGAACCAAATTTTTATATTATTAGCTATAGTTTAAATATATTTTTTATTTTAAAGCTATTGTATAGCTTCCGCCCATGTTTTGTACAAAGTATTTTGTATCATCCATCATTGAATTCATTAGAACAATTCTAAGTTCATCATATATAGCAGGTGATACTTTTGCATCTTCAAAATATTTTGCATGAATATCACATGTTTGCTCATATGTGACAGAGTCTATATCTTGACTTACAATTACATTTACTCTATCACACGGCATACCGTTTAAGAGCTTATTATCAAACTCCTGATAGATATCCATTGCTGATAAATCCGGATTTATTTGGTTGTTTTTTCCAAATTGATCAACATATTTTTTTAGTATATCTTTTCCGTTTTCTTTTCCTATTATCTCATGAATAAGACCCGCATATCTGGATTCTGCATCCGCTATGCGGCTCTGCAACCATCCATGTATATTGGATTCGTCTATAAGCTCTTCCAGGCTTCTTTTATCCTTACTGACAAATCTATCTCCAAAAATTCCATTTTCATCAAGTCCATCATTTTTTGCACTATCTGCGATGAACTCTATAAGTTTTTCCTGAAAAATTATTTTATCATACAGCCAAAAATGAATCGGCCCGAGAAATGCACTCATCTATAACTCCTATTAATAAAACTATTACTTTGAAAGTGACTCATTTACGGCTTCTACTATCATATCAGGGTCAAGACCATGTACCATAGCTGCATCGGCAAGAGACTCCATCTGTGATGACGGACATCCTATACAATGCATGCCAACTTCATACAAAAAATTTACTGCTTCCGGATATACGCTTACAATATCTCCAACAAGCATATCACCTGTAATCTTTACATTTTCGCTCATGATAATTTCCTTTCTTCGTTCTTATTGCAGTTTTTACTTTTTTAATATCTATTGCATGGCAAAACTTTTACAGCCATGTCACAACCTGATACAAAATATATCACTTTATCAAACTGCGTTTTGTTGCTTTGGCAACACACCATCAAGAACACTTATATGTCCATTATCAAACTCATAAACTTTATCGCACAAAATGTTTATATCTTCTCTATTATGACTTGCAAGCAGTATTATTACTCCATCAGCCTTTAATTTTAACAACAGCTCTCTAATATCTCTCACGCCATCCTTGTCGAGACCGTTCATAGGTTCATCCAAAATAAGAAGTCTAGGTTTTTCCATTATAGCCTGCGCTATACCAAGTCTTTGTTTCATCCCAAGCGAAAATTTAGAAACAATCTTTTTGCTATTAGGGTCAAGACCTACCATCTCCAATACCTTAGATAAATATTTTTTATCCGGCTTATTATTTATCATATATAAATATTCAAGATTTTTTAGAGCACTCTTATCTTCTACAAACGCAGGGTTTTCAATCAGCATACCTATGTTATGCCTTATATCATTATTTAATTTTTTTCCGTCAAAAAAGACATCTCCTGAAAACGCATTTACAAATCCGCATATACATTTAAACAAAACCGACTTGCCACATCCATTATATCCGATTATTCCATATATTTTTCCGCTTTTGCATTCCAAATTTATATTTTCAAATACTGTTTTTTCGCCAAATTTAACAGTTAAATTTTTTATTTCCAATTTATTTATTTCCATATGTTTTTTCTCCCTGAAAATATTAAAAATATAATTACAGTTAATGTGAAGTTCACAATAAATAATCTAAGTAATGCATCGCTCATTCCTATTGATTTAATACCATCAAGCGCCGTAGTATCAAATTTATAAATTTTGGCCCACTCGGTAGGAAGTATATTGGTAAGTATTTTCTTTACGCCTATCGGAAGATTTTCCATTATTATAGTAAGTATTGAGATAAAGCTTGCTGCAATTATCGCTATTTTATTTGAAAATGATACGCTGATCGCAAATATAACAAGTCCCAAAAATGAAAATATAAGTGTTAATATAAGTACTGTTTTAACATAAAAAGAAAAAGGACTTCTGTTTGCAACAATCCTAGGATCAAAAGATATTTGCAAGTTGTACAATTCATCCAAATTGGTTGCTGATAACGTATATATTATCTTGCCGAATCCGTTATCATCTAATGTTACTTTTGGAATACATAGCAAAAATGGAAGTATATTCAAAAATAACGCATACAAAAAAGAGCTTATAAAAATATTCATTGTTCTAATTAGAAGCCATTTGTTTTTTCCAAGTCTAACGTACCTATACATCTGCAATTTATCTGTGAATGGTGCATTACCGAAAATATATATTGCACCAAAGCATACCACAAGAATATAATAAACTTGCGTGAACATAAAAATACCAAGGTACATCGTTACAGGATAATTCTCTACAATGCAGAATGTCCTAATAGGCCTTACATATATATATGTATAAACTGTGAGCAAAAAAAGTAAAGCGAAAACTCGTTTATTTAATATAAATTCTCTTAATTCGTTTAAATATATTTTAAGATATCTGCTCATCTTCTCCTCCTCTAATCCAAGTCTCGCTCGCAAAACCCTAGCGCGAGATTTGCAGCGACGAAGTCGCTTTCCACTGCAAATCTCTGCGCATCCTCGCGGAGCGTTTATCTCAGTCAGGTGCTTCTCCCCCCCACTGAGATAATTCAATTTGTCAAAATGCTTTTAGATATACAAGTTTTTTTAGTCTGTGATTTGTTATAATCGTAGAAATAACTATTATTGCAATAGAAAAAAGCACTGCATATATATATGATTTTATGTCGCTATCATATACCCTAATTGTTCCACTATATATACTATTTAAATTAAACATTTTGTTTGAAAATATATCATTTAAATATTCTGTAACAAAATAATATACTAGAGCCGGGAGTGTATAAACAATAAGACTATTTTCTACATATAATAAAACGATACCTGAAATGAGGCAAACTATTCCCATTAGCATTCCTATTAAAATTGCAAACAAAATACTGTAAATTAGGAAGTTATAAGATAATACAAGATTATGCAATGCCCCTGTTCTTCCGGCAGATAAATATATACTGTCTCCCTCATCATACCATGGCAAAAATATCATTTGTATAAGTATAAATGTTATAAAACCAATAAAAAATGTAAGTAACCCCG
>Ga0065711_1012793_pt1 | contig 12437 bp, 7 predicted proteins | sample Hoacrofraction12_FD_59098 | JGI IMG/M metagenome (GOLD analysis project Ga0065711, IMG submission 59098) | Hoatzin crop microbial communities from Cojedes, Venezuela - Epithelial fraction 12 v2 (version 2) | ecosystem: Host-associated > Birds > Digestive system > Esophagus > Crop | place... | reverse complement strand
GTCCCATCCTCCTGACACCCACCCTTGAGATATTTATAGGCGTTTATTAGGTCCCCAAAAAAGTCTGAAAGCAAACTTTGTGGTAATTGGACTTTTTAATACAAATGCAGCGGATTCCCGGATCTCTGTGTTTTTGAATGGGTGTACTGTAAAGCCAGAGTCTACCCGGACCTCAGTTTTTGTTGTCACAGCAGTACTGAGCAATGCTTTACTCTTTCAGCCTCAGTGTTACGCCTTTTAAAATATATTTTATTGTTGCCGCAAGATACTTTAGAGGATGCAAAATCTGATCTTTAGCTGGAAAGACGTGAGCCTGGAATTACTGCCACTTTTATTACCCAAACACTGGGCGAGGACATACTCCAGTAATTTTGAAAGTATGGTACAAAGAAGTGCGGTTCTAACATACCACTATGAAAGCATATCTAATTAAAAAGTACAAAATTCTGAATTATTAAACATGTTGCTTAATTTTTGTCTTCAGATTCCAGTGACTTGATGCTAAGAATTTACAGAGCCGAGTCGTATGCTGGCCTCCAAGAATATAAAACAGCCATAGACGATCTAAATTTTGTCATTTCTAAAATGCCAAATTGGCCAGAGGTAAGTTGATACAAACACTTCGTTTTTCAAAATCTGCGTTTATCTATAAAATCAATGAATTCTAAATTATGCTTGCGTCAAGCTGAGAACCTGGGTCTGCTACCTGAAACGTTACCTTGCAAGACAAGCCAAATGCTGAAAGGTATCATAAAATAGTTATTTGTGTGAGACAGGCTACTACTGAGTGTGGCAGGTTAGAGCTGATTGACAAACCTACTTGGAACTGTTAATGTAACCTTCATCAAAAACTTCAGGTGTTTTTATTTTACGTCACAGCATGAGATGGTGTCTTTGGACGAAGGGTGAAGTGCAGTAGAACTGACCTCTTGGGAAGTGTTATGAAGTACTTTTGTGCTGTCTGTAGTTACTTGTTACTATTTTATTTCTTTATAAGAACACTTTTATGTGTTCTCTTAAGAACTAAATGTTTACAAACTTCAGCTTAATGTTATTTGACTGGATGGTTGGCTGAAATTGTGCAGCCAGCTTGAATTGCTTGAGAGCAGAACTTCTGAGGCCTGTACGTTTGGTTGGTGATTGGGTTTTAAAGTTTCTTATGCTGTGTACGAGTTAGTCCTTTGAAAGCTCTGCACTTCCCTGGAGTGTTTATGCTTTGGTTGTATTTCCCAAAGTCAGAGCGTTTTAAGCATTATCTGTTCCTTGAGAATATCACATGAGATGGGTGAGCGCTGCTGCCGGTCAGGACTAGAATGCTTGGCTCTGTGTTAAGTCAACATTTCTCTCATACTTTTTGAGTTTTATTGGGAAAACAGTTTGCTGTGTAAATAGGACAACACAGTTTTCTTTTCCAAGTGCTACCAAAGAGTCAAAAAATATTTAGCACAAGCAATAAATTATTTTGCAATAGTATGGCCCAAAAAATGTAAGCATGTGTTTGGGGCCTTTTTTAGTGGCTCCAGTACTTGGAGTTGGGATAGTTTATGGTGATGTAACCTGTAACAGCTGGGGTTTGGGGTTTGTTGATTTCTTAATTTTTATGAAGAGCAGGATGCTTTGCTGTTCTGGCTTGGAAAGCTTTTCTTTGTAAAGCCCAAAGAAACTCAGTGGGAACTGAGCTTTGGAAACAGCGCAGGCAGCTGGGCAGTCACTGGCCTTCAGAGCTGTGAGATACTGCCTAAACTCTGAGCACAGCAGGAGCAGCAAGATCTTGCCACAGGAGGGGAGGGAACTGCTGCTGTCTTGGTCTCTCTTGCGTTCAGCAGTTCCATGGCTACTGCAGATGCAGAGAGCATCCTACTTTTCGCCTCTCAGCATTGGTAGTATTGTCTACTTTTTCCTGTGTGTTTGGAGAGAAACCTCGCTTCAGTTAACTGAGCTTGGTTTGATGGACTCCTCCAACAATTCTTATCTATGTAGGAAAATAAACTGTTCGTAAGAGGAGGATTAGCATCTTTTCCTTCTTCAGGATAAATCTTAATGAAATTGCCCCAGTCCATCAAAGATGATGCATGCCCTCATCTGACAGCCTTGCTTAACAGACTCTGCTGTTAATATTGGCAGTTCTTCCGTAGAAGCTGCACTCTGGGGTTTTTTGGTTTGTCTGATTTTTTTTGTTTTTTAAGCTCCCTTTTCTGGCCCATTATCCAAAATTTCCCATACAACTAGATGTTCTTGTTTTATCTAACTTTTGTTAGATAACTGTTTTTATGTAACTGGTATTTATAGTACTGCAAATGCAACTTTTTAAAGTTGAGAGAAGTTGGAACAGGGACTTCTTAGCTTCAATGTCATACAGGTTCAGCAAAATTCAGTAGTCCTTTCTCCCCTTTTTTATAGTAAACAGATTTTTTTTTTCTCCTAGCTGCTGTCTAGTGTTCAAGAATAAAATATAGTTGGAGGAAGCTATTCCAAAAATGCATTCTTTTGTATTAAGAATATAGATTAGTATGTACATAAGGGATGCATGGTTGTGTGGATTGTTTTCCTTGTAGTTACCCTTCTCCTGCAGGCTGGAACCATAAGGCTTTTAATAAAACAGTGGGCAAAAAGGGTATCCTGTAAGCTGTTGTGTGAGGTTATGTAGCAATTTGCATTGCATGTCCCCCTTCTTCCCCTCCAAAGGGTGACAGAAAGGGGAAATTAAGGCCTTTTGTGAATTCAGCACTGGTCAGGTTTTTAACCCTTCATGTAAGCCAAACCAACTTGTTTGTTGAAGAGCTACGTTCTTTTTGTCACGGAGGGTTCTGGTTCTAACTCTGTGATGCCTGCGAGATGAACGCTGCAGTTCTACACGCTCCCTAGAGATGTCTTCATGGTATCTGTTTTTCAGGTCTACTTCCGGAAAGGAAAAGTGCTGCAAGACTCTGGCTTTGTAGGTGATGCCTTACAACTGTTTCTACAGTGCTTAGCCCTCGACGAGGACTTTCTTCCAGCCAAGCTAGAAGTAGAAAAGGTAATTTTATTTATGAAACTGGATTTCTCTCTCTGACTTGGTTCCTTTATAAAGCCCCTATTATGGTAGACTTTGAGCACCTAAAAATCTTCAATACATACAGAGAAGGTTCAGGTAGCAGATTAGTTCCTGTGAAGATATATCGTGCTATGTTGAAGAGGTAGTGCTGATGTACAAGTTTTAAGTACACGTTTCAAAGTACATATGCTGTTGAAGTTACCAAATGAAAATCTAGAAACCTGGGAGGCAGGCAGCAAGTTAAATATTCTAAGTTGAACGATTTCGTGGGCAGAGCACAACAGTTTTTCTTTGATAATGAAAATTTACATTGAAAAAGCAGCGTGATAATGAATTGATAATGTCTGACTGTTCAAAGAGCTCACTCGCTTGTAGTAGCAAAGGTTTCTAGAGAAGTTTCTTTTTAGTAGTACAGGTATGTAGGTTTCTGCTTGTTCTCAGTTACCGCTTAAATAGCGCTCTGTTTATGAGGATAACTTCATATAGATTGAATTCTTATTTTTGTAGTTTTATGAAAAAGGATCTAGATGTAGATTTATTTTTGTTACGAACGTTTAGCTGTTTGTTTTCTAGATATTGTGTGATGTGCTGTCACCAGAGAAGTTAGGAGAGAGCCTGAAGGAATCTGCTTGGAATTCACCACATATTCGAAATAAACCTTTTATACTTGGTTCTGAGGTGACTGAGTCTTACTGCAACTTCCAGCTTTGTCCTGAGCAGGTGAGAAAAGCTATAGGATAACTTCTGTCTTTGGCTGATGCGCAAACATCAGACATTCCGATATCTCTGTCATACTTCACTTTCCAGCGTAAATGCTGACTTTCTGTAATTGGCTAAACAAGAAGAACGGAACAGTGATTTCTGAGTAATGCACTTTGATTTGGAGTGCTAGACTCCTCATTCCAGTGAAGTACTTATTAGAAGGTACTAAGATTTGATATTAGTGTCTTCAAAATAGAGAAATACAGTTTTTCTTCCTTTGAAGAAGACCCAGATTTTTAAATTGTTAATGCTAAGCAAATTTGAATACTTTCTTGACTTACCAAATTCCTGTAGGTAATTAACTAACTGTGGGTATCAGTTTGGCTTATATATCTTTGCATGTTCACATCTTAACTACTTAAATTTGTATTACCCTTGAAGTATAATTCAGTTCATCTCACTATTACAGAGCTTAGGAGGATCGGAGGTACTGGAGCCTGTCAGTGGGAGCTTAAGTCGCGCACAGTCTGCCCATGCTCTTAACTCGACAAAAGACCTTGCCAAGGAAGATGGCTTAAAGAGAGTGTCTTCTGAACCCCTGCTCTCTGGCCAAGAAAAAAGTGCTTTGTTGAAAAGAAAGCTTTCCTTTTCAGAACAGGATACAGTTGTATGCGAAGATGGAAGAAACAAACACAAAAAACAAGGAGGTAAACAGTCACTCAATTGGCAGTTTAAAATATTTACTGTTTTGTTCCTTTCTTTGAAGGAGTATTTTGTCTTGTTTTTCCTCAGAAAGTACAAAAAGGGACATGACACTGGCTTTTGGAACAATCCCAGAGGATTTGATTGATGTGTCAGATTTTGAGTGCTCTCTATGTATGAGGTAAGATTTCCTCCTGGAGTCAGTATTTCCGTTAGATACTTGGCCACATACCTGTTACACATATAAACTGAGGTACTTTTAGGTTGTGATGAGTTCTGATATCAGTCAATAATTTTCAGCCTTCCTCTGTACCTGCAGTTAAACGCTTATTTAAATGTGTCACTTGCTATAATGCTGTATAATATAGTATTTTGATCAAGCTGCCTTTTAAATTAAACTTGGCGTTGTTAACTGGTAACCTAAAAAGGACAGGATCTTTTGTGGTTCAATGTTAGGGTTGTTTTTTCTTTTCAGTCAATAAAACTATTTAACATACTATTTTGGGAAGGCTAATTTTAAGAGCTATTGCCTGCGAACCTCATGCTTGTGTTAGTCTACTTAAATGTAACTGACGTACTTGAAAGCTCTTATTGAGTTGTCTTGGTTTTCAGAATAACTGCTTTAAAAAATACAGTGTATACTAAACTGTCCATAGTTATGTTACTAGTGTGTATTACTGCTGTTAAAACAACTTAGCTCCTCAAAGAATCACTTAGTTTTGCGTATTCTGAATCTCTATGTAGTGAGACCAAAATCTTTGTACATTGGGATAAATGTTTAGCTATTTAGTGTGTTGAAATGTGTCCAGAATCATCAGAAAGCACAAAAAATGAGTGATGCCGTGGCGAATGGAAACAAACTGCGGTACAGGGGGAAAAGTAGAACAGGGAGACGTGGGATTAGTGTTCTCTGCTTTGCTGTGGTAGAACCAGTCTTAAAAATTAAAGGGGTCAATCCCTGACTTTTTTAGCAAAGCACACGCTTGCTGTGGTACCTAACTGTTAATTATTTTGTTTCAGGCTATTCTTTGAGCCGGTGACAACCCCTTGTGGACACACTTTCTGCAAAGGTTGCTTGGAACGGTGTTTAGACCACGCTCCTCAGTGTCCGCTCTGTAAGGAGAGTTTGAAAGAGGTACTATTTCTGCACAGAGCTCACAGATACACATACTGTGTCATTTTAAAGGCTGTTTCACTTAACCCAACTGAATCCGTGTTACTGAGTTTATGGATTGCCGCTAGGAAGGAAGAACTTGAGACAGACTTTGTCAATACAAATTCATTGGGTTTGCCTCACTTTCCTGGAGGCTTTATGTTTCTGTGACCGTCTACTTTATTGTTGTAGTTAAATCCCGAGTGTTTGTAAGCTTTGGTAACCACTCAGTAAAACCTGTCTGTGATTTCTGTACACTTTCCTTATTTGTATGGCTGTGTAACCTGGGAAATCGATTCTGCCTCTGGTAAGCATAGAAACACAAACGGACTTAGACACTGAGAACTCAAATAGAGAATCTCATTTTCAAATATTAGAGTAACGTTAGTAACATTCATTAAGTAATGAAGCATAAGAACTTCAGAGCTGTAAGTTTTCATGGGTTTAAATGTAATTTATGACATTTCATATATCATGGTTTTAAATAAAAGCTGCATTTTCTCAAGTCTTTTGTTAGTATCTATGAAAAGAAGTATTAATGCATTTTTTTAATTGTTTACAGTACCTTGCAAGCAGAAAATACAGCATCACAGAACTGCTGGAGGAATTAATAATGAAATACTTGTCTGATGAATTATCTGAGAGAAGAAGAATTCATGCTGAAGAAACCGCTGAGCACTCAAAGTAAGCTTGATGTCTTTTATCTAGAAAATTTGAGAGATTAATACAGAAATCCTTTTTAGAAATGTTTTAACGTTTTTGTGATTATTAATAATGGCACATTATGGATGCAAGGAGGAGTATAAAGATGTTAATTTGNTGTCTTAAAGGTGTATTTCAGAAAATTAGCAGTNTTTTAACTGCTGTAGAAATAAAAAAAAAATCACACTTTGATAGTAGCATTGTGAAGCTCTGAAGTCCTCTACAAAATTTGTTTCCCCTTCTGCTTCTCTGTGTGCACTGTCATGGAGTTTTAGCTTTCTGCGGTTAATGGAATTGTCCTTCTGAGTTGGCTGCAGCCTCAGATATTTGAATTTCCTTCAAAGCAGTTCGTGATAGGCATTCACTGTATAAAGACAGAGGTGATGAAAAGAAATCGTTGGGATTTTTTTATAATCTTGGTGTTTGTCTCTAGTAGAGTTCTGCAGATACACAAAGCGCCACGTATTGTAGATATGGATGTTGGAAAACTATTTAAAACTATAGCTCGTGCAGCTTACGTAACAGAATCCATACATTAGAATTCTGTTTTATAGTCTGAAGGGTATTAAAAGGAAACACCTGGTAGTGTTGTAATGCTAACTTGTTTGTATCAATTATCAACTGTATATACTTGATAAAAGAGCATGAAAAAAAAATACTGTTGTTCAGTTAGGCCTGCTGAGGCATATTGCAAGGTAAAAATTATGCCCTGAGTCACATCTTGTCATCTGGAGCCTATCGCTGAAAGTAACGTAAATGGTGACCTAGCTGCTATGTAGTTCCTGCCACGTTTTTCTGGTTGCAGGAAAACTGTGACTCTGAGGGCGTAATGGCTTGTACGGCTCAAACTAAAACACAAAGGAAAAAATAACTAGCACCCATGTCCCCAGAACGAAGCCCTTCGTTCACTGACTAGATACTCGCTAACAGATAACTCTGAGGTTTACTGTCCAGTACGTAGTCAACTCGGTACATAGGTATTCAGCCATGGTTACTCATGTGGGTTTTTATTGCGTGTGAAAGTTGTTACAATGCGCTTATCATTAAACTTTGATGACCTCAAATATAGCAAACATACTGGAAAAAAGTATTGTCATGGCGTAGGTCAGCGATTAGATTTTTAAGCCGCATATTTCCCTTGATGTTCTCTTGTAGCTTGACCAAGAATGTTCCAATGTTTGTTTGCACTATGGCATATCCTACTGTGCCTTGCCCCCTACACGTGTTTGAGCCAAGATACCGACTAATGATCCGCCGAAGTATGGAGACTGGGACGAAGCAGTTCGGGATGTGCGTAAGCGATTCTCAGAATGGGTAGGTTTACATCCTCATTCTACGCTGCTCGTCTCTTCTGTCTTTCTCTTTTCTAATTATAAAAAGTCTCATTTCAGAAGCGTGCAATTGCGTTACTGACAAGGTCTCTTTTCTAGTTTTGCAGATTATGGATGCATGCTGCAAATTAGGAACGTTCATTTTCTGCCTGATGGGCGGTCTGTTGTCGATACCGTTGGTGGAAAGAGATTTAGAGTTTTACGGAGAGGGATGAAAGATGGTTATTGCACTGCAGACATCGAATATTTGGAAGATGTTAAGGTAACCAGAATGCTGTATAAATACTTCACTAGTATTAATATCTCAAGATTTTTGCTTGGTTTGTTTGAGAGCTCTGGTTCAAATTTTTAGGTCCTCAGACCACTGGAAGATTCGGCGCCAGCATGTGGAAGAAATGGAAGCTGCCTTCATTTTTTGTGATTCTAAAGCAACAAAGAAACACTGTGGGTTTTGTTTGAACAATAATTTGAAACTGTAACTTTTTAAAATATCATGGGAATTCATTACTATTTGGTCATTAGCAACCAAGATTTAGGAGAACGCAAGAAATGTATCTAAATATAGTTGAAATTGGGTGTTTTTTGATTTTAGCTTAAAAGCCTTAATTGTGTCTTTATTTCTAAAGGTATTTTCATAACATTCCTCCTATAGGTTGCTGATGAAGAACTAAAGAAACTGAGAGAACTTCACAATTTTGTTTACAGTCAGGCCTGCAGTTGGTTCCAAAACTTAAGAAACAAATTTCGCACTCAAATTCTTCAGCACTTCGGGCCGATGCCTGACAGGGAGGAGAATATACAGGTGAGACATCATTTGATATCAATTATTAGGTGCTTATTTCTAAAAACAAAAACCTGTTAACAACTGATAAACATTAAAAGATGAGAAAAGAAGACTTTTTCCCAACTTTGAAGGCTGAGGCTTGCAAATGTTTCTCTTGTGGTGAGCAACAAAAGGCAGTTCTGTCACACTCTAAATAGTTTTTGCAGGAAAGGATGATACGCTGCTGTGGAGATAAAACTAGTAAACTGAGAACACTTGAAGTTCCAGCAGCATTCAAAACTGTTGGTTTGCGTAAAGCTGTTAGAATTCAAATGGGAGAAAATGTCTTTTCTTCCCTGCGACACAGGGTAGCGATCTTTGGCAAAGAGCTCTTCACAAGTAACGTTTCCCTCCTTTTAGAGCTAGCACCACAAACCACTGCAGCTGCTGGGATTTGACAAAGGTTTCTGAAGAAACTAGCTGCAGCAATCAATTTTCGTGGTTATTATAAACAATTAAAGAAGGTTGGTGAGATGCTGAGAGAGTGGAGGCTGCAGAAAAGTGAAAGCCAAATCTTACACATTTTTAAATTTTAAAGTGGAATTCTATATGAAGTGGGTTCTTCTGAGAGCCTGTCCCTCACCCATCTGCTCCGTACCTTTGTGAGACTGTGTCAGCTGGTCTGGGAGGACGCTGTGGAGGCCGGTGCATGAATTCAGAAGCGATTTTAGAACAACTTAATAAAAACCCCAGATCTAAAACAACATACTGGGAAAGATGAGTAAGTGTGCAAAACCAGGATAAGTAGCAGGACAGCAATACTGTGGGCACATATCTGAGATGTATGATAGAGCACAAATGCGTCAGCGGTGTGATACAGATGCAAGGGAGGAAATGGCGTCTCGGCGTGTACCGCTGCCAGTAATATTTTTGCAAGTCACTTGAGGTAATTAATCTCTGTGGCAACAGGACCTCTGCTGAGGAGTGGTGTATCCAGTTCTGGGCATGACAGCTAAGGCTTGGTGTAGAGAATTGAATGAAGTACAGGAAAAAGTTATAGTATGTTTTACCAACGTAGGAGAAATGGATTAAGTAGTCCTGCTCTGCCTAGGAGGCAATGAGACATGAGTGGAACTGGCAGGTGATAGAGGAGTCCTTCAAATACAACAAAGACACCTGTAATGAATATGTGAGGCTTCAAGAATATTTGAGCCTCAAGAATAGCGTGACAGGTAATGGATTTAGTTTCTGTCGGGGAGGTTTGTTATTAGGTGACTGTCCTGTGCTTAGCCATCTTTCCTTGAGGAAGCTATGAGCTTCTGTTGTCTGAAAAATCATTGCTTCGGAGCACTTCTGATTTCTCTAGTTAGTGTCAAACTTTCAACATGTCTTTGTCATTGATGACTCTGTCTTTTGATGCCTTTGTTTTAGTCAACTACACTATGTTGGTTATGGGTAACCAGCTTATCTTTTCTTTTTAGGCAATGCCCAATGGTCCTGCTTGGTGTTGGTGGCTTCTAGCTGTTCTCCCAGTAGACCCCAGATACCAGCTGTCAGTTCTCTCCATGATGTCTTTAAAAGACCGTCTGATAAAAATCCAACATATACTCACGTATTTTTCTAGAGACCAGTCCAAGTGACTGACCGCCTGGGTCTTCCCGAAACGTTACTCTGTTCTGGTTGTGGTAGCAGCTGGAATGTTTGCTGCCTTTGCACATCTAGCGCTGGTTTGAGAAGCAGAATGGAACTGCTTTTTTTCCTCTCTCCTCCCCGCCCGCCCGACGCCCTGAACCAGGTGGTTCTTTGAATGCACACTTTCTTCAGCTGTGAGAGAAGACCACTGACGATTGCACAGAGTCAATCCAGCTAGATCTGTTTTTCACATTGTCTACATGACAATTTGCACTATGTAGAAGAGAACCTTTTTGAGACTTGATAACTTTAGCCACTGACTTTTTAAAGCTGTGGGAAGCGCAGGACTTAAGGCTGACAGTCCAAGTTTACAACACTGAGGAGGTATTAAAGGTTTTGCTAATGTTTGCCTCATACAACTGTTCTTTTGCTGTTTGCACAAATATTTGAAATGTAGTATTGAATGTCACTGTTGGATATTACTACTCTTCTCGAATTATCTTGACCATGAATACGGGACGGATTTTTAAGTTCTCTTGTGAACGTATGCATCGCAAACAGGTGATGTGATGAACTGTATGCTGAACCGAGAGCCAATTTTAAGGAACAAATGCAAAAAAAACAAAAAGGTACTTCTGTCTAAAAATACTTAAACTGTGAATATGGTTTACATACCTAAGCCTGTACATGTTAAAGAGGAAACTGAGAACTAAATGCTCATACCAGTTACATTTCTACTGGGCTTTTCAGGCTGGCCGTTCTTCCAGAGCACACACTTAGTCCGTAGGGTTTAGGGGAAGAAATCTTCGAGCGTGCGTGCGCGTGCGTGTTGGGGATTGTGCATCCAGGATTTAAAAGCTTAAAAGTTTTATTTGAACTTTTTGAGTTGGTGCAAATGTGAGTTCTATGCCTTACTCATATCAATAGTAGAGCACACTGCAGTGGCAAGGTTAGCGTCATGCTGCCAATAGGTACTTTTTGTAATTAAAGGTTTGCGTATTTGTGAATATGTCTGATACTGGCTTTCTTGTATGTAAATCATTTGTAAAATATTTCTTAAATCTTGCTTTTGCTAATCTATTTAATTTTCAATAAAAGCTAAAAGTTTGTATTATTTTTAACTTTACCAGAAACTAAAAATCACTTTCGTTTTCCATATGCTTCTATGCTGGGATCTGAAGTAAATCCAGCAGCAGCTGTTTAACCTACAGCAAGGTTGTGGGCGCCTCGTGCCATAGCTGGTGCGTACCTAACCCGTTTCTGGTACTGGCACCTGCCTCAGACTGATCATTGGTCAGACAGGCTTTTTGCTGGTGTCCTGCTTTGGTATCTACTTTGTTTAAATTGAGGTGGCTTCAGGTACGAAGTTTGCATTTCACGAAAGCTGTGGGAAGCTGTTCCTGCAGAGCAGTTGGGTAGCTTGCAGGTTTGCTGGTCGGGCGCTCCGGCCTTGTTCTCTTCTGGGGCTAAAGGCTGGAGCTAGTGCAGGCAAACCAGAATCTGCTGGATCATTTTTAATGTGGGCTTCTGTCTAGGGTAAACTTCCCCTTGACTGTAGGAGTAAAGTCCTGGATTACTATTTGGAAAGCTTTATTTGCGTAATAACAGAAAGGGGATCTTCTATTTCTCCACTTCAGGATGTTATAAACGTAGAAACTTAATCTTTGTCTCAGCATGATCTTCTGAAGAATGCAGGTGGCAGATTTTTTTTTTTCTTGACAGTGAAAAGTTCCTGTAGCCAGGCTTGAAATACCCAAATAATCTAGTGGTAAATTTATTTTTTTTTCTTCTTTGCCAAGAGCACTTTTGAAACCGAGTATTCCCCGAGTCTGCCGGAAGGTGTGACTTTCTAGGTGGTTTTATACATTCCCATGACTTTTTAATAAAATAGGAATTCAGATGAAGTGTCAGCTGGCTTGCGCTGTCCTGTGCAGATGTGAGTTCCGATTCTGGAACTGTCAACCATGTAAGAGAAAACTTTATGAAAAAGAAACAGCAACAACACAAAAAACAAAGTTGCTGTGATTAACACGTGCTGTATGAAGACTGATCAGAAGTCCTGCTCTTCAGTAAGTACTCCACACACATGATCACTGTAGGTGCTGTCGGGAATGATACGAATGAAGAGGAAAGATTTGTGAGAGCATTTTTAAGTTGGAGTTTTTTCAAGTGATTGTTTTGTTGACCAGATTTTGTCGTTTTGTGCGGTTAGAATGGGGCAGAACACCAAGGTCAGCTGAATGTTGGCACAGACCTTTCAGTAAATATCTTGGAGAGAGACAGACACCAGGCTGTCCTTTGGACGTACTGTTTTGAATTTGAGGTGTACTTCGGTATTCTTCAGATTATTTTTTAATTTTTTTTTCCCCCAGTGTCACACAGCAAAGGTTCTTTAGCTATCAAATCATAAAACAGCAG
>Ga0065711_1008649_pt1 | contig 12437 bp, 5 predicted proteins | sample Hoacrofraction12_FD_59098 | JGI IMG/M metagenome (GOLD analysis project Ga0065711, IMG submission 59098) | Hoatzin crop microbial communities from Cojedes, Venezuela - Epithelial fraction 12 v2 (version 2) | ecosystem: Host-associated > Birds > Digestive system > Esophagus > Crop | place... | reverse complement strand
CCCCCCCCCCCCGCCCCGTGTAACAAAAACAGGCTCCCGGCGAGACGGCGCCTCGCCCTCTGCCGGCATGGCCCGGCTGGGCCCGGCACGGCTCGGCCCGGGCCCCGCGTCCGCTCGCCCCCCGCCCCCGAAGCCGCCCCGAAAAGCGGTGACCGCCCCGGGGCCCCGCACCTCACCGGCCGCGGAACAAAGCCGGAGGGCCGGGCAAGGGCGGCTTGCCTTTCGTCCGCTGCCCTCGCCGCGGAGAAACGATGGCGGGGGGGGGAGGTGTTGTTGTTGTTGCTTTTTTATTTGTTTATTCGTTTATTCTTTCTTCCTCTCGGCGGCAGAATGAAAAAGCGCTGGCTGAAAGTAGGTTGCACGTCTGGGTGTTGCTTAACAGCGGTGGTTGCGCGTGGGTGTATTCTCGCCACGTTTTAAGGATGAAAGGGCGGCTTTCGGTGTTTCAGAGGTCGGATTGTAAATACGCGGGGTTGACGCGCTCTTTGTGTGCGGGTTTCCCCCGGCTCGAACCGCGGTGTAGCAGAAACTCTGAAAAGGGCTTTGTGAGCTGTAAAAACTGGCGAAGCAGAGCTGTCGCACCTTTAAAAACACCCCCTCGTTAATACTTTTAGCTAGGCTGCTGCTGCTCTTGCCAGTGCTGTTGTCCGAAGCTGGGTGCGCGGCAGCTTTTCTGGCTCAAAGTAGCTTAATGGGAGTTCGTCAGAACTTGGTCACTGTAGTAAAGGTGCAGACGTTGTCTGAAGGTGTTTGTATGGTTAAATGTTCTCTTGCAAGTATTTTTCCACATTTGTGTGTTGCTCTTTCAGTCTGTCGTAGCAATTGCTCAGCTTGCGTGCGGGCTTAACTTAAATGCTAGTCTTGTACACTACTATTACTAGGGTACAAGTGAGGCAATTTCTGAAATTGTTACGAGGGAGAAAGTATTGGCTGTCTGATACAAAGGTGAGACAAACCACTCAGTAGCTTTCTCAAATCCTGATCTGCATGAAGATCCACAGCAGTTCCTGTGTTTGAGCTCTGCCGTGCACCTGGAGAAGAACTATGCTAGCACTGGAGTGCTCTGGTAGTCTGAAAACCTAAGCGTGGAAAGTAAGCAAGCCGGCAGGAGCTGGCGACAGCCGTGTTGCTCTGGGATTTAGCTGCGTGCTCACCCCGTCTTGTGACTAAGGGAGACCGTTGTCCTCTCCCAGCTGTGGTCTGCTCTGGCAGTGCCATTCCCCTTGCTGTGAGAATATCTGAAGACTGTTAGATAGCTTGTGAAGGAAAGTGTGCACTCTCAAATCTTGAAGTTTTTGGTGAACTTCTTAGTTTCATGCTTTCTTGCTCCCCCCGTGTGGAATGGGATTGATGTGCCTTTATATTAAGAAACATATAAACCCTGTGTGTACTTAAGGCTGTGGTGTGCTAGCATGATATGTAGCACGTATTATTGGATTATGGACTCTTTGCTGCCTTCTTATGTCTAGTCAAGAGAGTGCCTTAGCAGTATGCTGGAGGCAGTACAAAGTCTGTTCTGACAGATTGGCACTAGTCCCTTTAAACTTTATGGGATTTTTTTCTGGGTATTCTTGCACTATCTGTCTTCAAAAGACTGTACTTTGGCTTACTATCAGTATATTATTGATATATTGCTATTGTTAAATATGCATTTTATTGCTTTGGGCAAATATCTGTGTAAAAGCAAATATTTTGATACGCCTTTACAAGGTTGTGAACTTACATTCTGGGTTTACTCTACGAGTGGGCCTAACGTCCAGCCACAATCTTGTGTGATTACCTCTCGCTGAACAAAAGAGCGTAATGTGTGTGTCTGTGTGGTGTTTCAGGCTTCATCACTTTCTTGAATGGCTCGCAGGAGCGGGGAGACTACAGAGACAGAGAAGTGACAAACTGTCAGATCTTTCAGATGGGCAAATCCATTTGTATTTTAGACAATTTCTGTCTTTTTCCCCGCTGTCTTCTTTAAATGAAAACATCACATTAAGCTGCTTCCCCCTTCCTGGCTTGTCTAGAATATACTCTAGCTAGAACGCAGCAGAAACGCTCCTTTATGCTGCGCTCAGCGTACAACTTTTTCTTGGATCTGTTCAGTAGCTCTTGACAACTGTTTAAGTTCTTGTCTGCATCTTCAAATGATGTGCATCATAGCACGATACTTCTGACTGTGTTTTTGATGCTTTGCCTCAGGTACGGGGTTAACTACATACTGTTGTCTTGTCTTGGTTGTGTTTTTTACTGTGATTAATGTAACCTCATGCACAGAATATCCTTTTTTAGCCCATCTTGCAGTCAGCTCTGTTCTTGGAGTGTGTGTGTGTAATTTACAGAAATCCTGTTGTCACCTTTGAATTTTTTGTCCTTTTTTCTGTCCATGATACCTGTACTCGACTAGATTTATGTGGATTGCATAGATGTCCCTTACTCTTGTAAACTAGATTTCAGACAGGTTGAAACAAACTTATGGTTAAGCATATAATTCAGTTTTGTCTGTACAACGTAATGTTTGTAATGCTTCAGGAGTAAATGTTTGTGGAGTTGGCTCTTTAAGGCTGTTTGCTGTGTGAAGCTGCACTGGTACTGTACCGGTTGTAAAGGTGCATGGAGATGTCAGGCGGCGAAACTGACAATTAAAAGTGTCCATAGGAAGTTTTCTGTGCAGCACTTTTCCACGGGATGTTTTGGTTGTCAGCAAACATACAGTGAGCTTCTAGCGTGTCTCAATGACAAGTAGGGCAAGAAGCTGTCAGCTGAGTGAATGCCAATTACAGTAACAGTCTCTGTCTGTTAAGATGCCTGTAACATTTTTAATGTTTTTTTTTTTTACATTAAGAACAGATTTTTTTAAACAAAGGAAATATTTTATTCTTTAAAGCCACAGCAGTGGGGAATAGGAAGGGAAAGCATCCTCTTTTTTTTTTTCGAAATTGGTAATTTTGCCGAAAATTTCATAATTGTGTCTCTTCCTCAAGGAGAGGAGAGAAGGAAAACAACCCATCCAGCTTTGCTTAGCTCAATTCTTTGGTGTTTTGTGTAAATGAAACTTAAATTTAGAAGCCATAAATCCTTCTTCTTGTATAATTTTTTTAGTGTTTACAGAACTCAGTGTTTCATTTGAGCAGGTTAGAGGAAAATACAGCACTGATGTACATAATGTACGTATGTACGTAATCCTGTTGCAAAACAAAATCAAATTGGTTATATGGAATTGTTTTTAAATTGCTAGCTCTTGCTCTCAGGAATTATCTTATTTTCCCCTTTCCTAGAGTGGTTCATTGATGGTATATATAATCTCGCCATTAAGCAATTGATGCTTTTTTACAGCTTTTCATTGTTAAAAAACATTTAATAACATAGTCTGAAAAGAAAGGTGGTTGATGTACCTTTTGAGGATGGTTATTTAAATTGCATATGCCTTGAGGCTTTTGTGTCAAATGGAAAAAAAAAATCAGCCCCAAAATCATGTCTGAGCTAAGTTCATGTAGAACGTAGTTTTTCTGATATTGTACAGATTTGATCATGTCTTCATTTGGTCTCTGAAGAAACATAAAATTTCTCAACTACGACTTAATCTGATCTCGATTTCAAAAATCAAGGTTTCATCTTGCAGTGTTTAGGTTGCATGGTACAGGTCCCTCTTACTGCACTGGTTTGTACTCTGGAGGCAGGCTTTCCCCTGAAGAAAAGAAGGAAATGTACATGCTATAGTGAGTACTTTTCCTGAATTGGTTCTTTGTTTTGGAGCTTTAAGCATGAGGTTCTGCATGATGGGCTTCACCAACTCTTTACTGCTGAAAGAGGCTGTCTCGCTCCTGGCTGCATGCTACTACAATTTCTCTTTTGCTGGTTCAGTGCTTGTCGGATTGTTTGGTAAGTCAGCTCTGCTCAGAAAACTGACAAAACCCATTCTTTTGCTGGGTTAGCTCTTTGTTGGGTTACTGAGCTGAGCAGGCTCATCAAGGGCCAGGATGAGTCCCAGACTGTTGNNAAACACTGGTGAGGACTGTGTTGCTGGAAGAGGTGATAGTGGGTGGGAAAGNCAGGCGTTGCCCATTTTTCTTCCTGACTGCCNGNTTTGGGATCAACAGCTCAGCCAGTTTTGTGGAACCTGGTTTTTGTGTCTCGGTCACCATATGTGATTCCNNTTTGAATCCGATGGCCTCGGCCTGGACCCATTGGCTTGTCCNGTGGCGACCATGACCAGCAAGGCATTTCCAGTGCAGTGGGAACGTTGCAACCCCAGAGCATCATCTGTCTGCAGGGACAGTGGAGCTCCTGTGTCTGTCTTAAAGGGACTTAGCGAACAAGGTATGGTGAGGCTTATGTCAAGAAACATAGAGACTGCAAAGAGAGACTGTTACAAGTGCCTTTGGGTGCATACATTCTGTTTACAGAAAATTAAGGCCTTGTAATTATAAATGTTTGGGGGCCTAAGCTGAATTAACACATATTTGTCTGGTCACTGGAGCTTTGGTCTGGCACCAGAGGCTCTTGAGCTGGCTTTCTGGCTTTTATAATGTATAAGCCTTAAACTCTTCCTGTGGCAACTGGGTGTATGTTAGGGAAGTGTATTAGACCTCAAGGGAAAGTTTATGTGTTTGTTAACCTTACTTTTCTTTGGTTTAGCCTTGTTTCCTCAGAGGTAAGATGGAAGCCTCAGCTTAAGTCCAATGAGCTGTATGTCCTCTGCCAAAAGATTAAGTGATTTCAGCTCTTCTAACAGTACAAAAGCTGAAACAGTTTTGGTTTAACTGAGAAGACACTAATAATAGTAAGGATGACAGACTGGGACTTGTATAATTGGGTGTCTGTTTCCAATCTTTTTATACTCTTCATGTGAGCAAGCCATTTTTTCCCTCTCGGTTCCCATCTGTGAAGTGGGAAGACTTATTAATATATATTAAAGTAGATGTATTCTACCATAATAAGCACTGTGAAGTAGTAAGTATTCAAATGTCTTCATTTTTTTGAAACTCTGTAATAACATGTAGAATTAGATGTACAAGTTTTTCCCTTTACAGTTTTCTTGAAAAACTGGCTGTATTTGAAGTATATATGCTTTGAAAGTTAACACTTCTTTCCTTTAGAACTGTAATTTGGTAAATCTTTTCGTTTGATGTTCTGGAATAAAACCTAGTAGATGTTTTAGAACATGCATTCGAACATAATAACTAGGACAAGAAAAAAAAGTATTGTCCCATAACGATCTGTAAGAGAACTGAGGGATACATAATTCAGCTTTTTAAATTAGAATTGCAACAAGATTCTTGTGAGTTCCTAAACAATTGTTAAATGCTAATAGTTATAATTTCTGAAGTACAAATTAGTTGTTGCCTGTTCAATGTTAGTTAAAAGATACAAAGGTTCAGAATTAGTGATTTGAATGCTACCTTTTTTTTGTAATGTTATAGTTGATCTATATCAATATTTTTGGTATCATTGTCATTTTTTCAGCCTTTCTTGACTGTGCAGACAGAGGCACTGTAAGTCTTTATGTGTAATTTAACTGGCTAATAGTGAATTTTTTATTAGCTGGTTAATTTATGGTGATTTTATACTCCAAAATGTCATTTGATGCTTACATAGCACTTCAGTATCTTCCTTTCCTTTTGTTATATTTAATGCATGCTTGATTTGACTGAAGAATTAAAATGTTTTGAGAAGGCTCTGTTTTGTGACTGCTGTATCTACAAACTGCAGAGGTAAGAGAAGTTTGGGAGTGGGGCTGCTGCTTGATACACTTAATTTCTGTATGGATCTGCTAGCTGCCACAGTGCAGAGCGTGAAATATATTACTTTTATTTTAAACTTATCTTGATTTGTTTATAGTGCTGAGCTCTCTTATGGCAACACAATGGCAATAAAATGAATTAAGACTTACAGTGGAGTATCACTCTGTTAAATGCCAGTGGGCAAAATCACATTAATTTTGTTTTCATTCTTCATTTGTGGTTTCTAGCTTTTTTTTTTTTTGTGGACAGTTTTCATATTCATTAGATTTTTTTTTTTATGCTCAGTGTAGTTTTCTGTGCACTTTCTGTATCATCCTTTGAAAGATCATGTGGTACCATGTCTCCATTCTGTTCAGATGATGGTTTGCACAAGTTGAAGATGTACTCATACTCTTCATGTAAATATTTGTTCTTTCCGTACATCAACTCAAACAACTCTGAGTAATCAGTAAAGACTTTCATAGGTACAGCATGAATGCTTAAAAAAAGAAAAATCCTCAAGTTTTACATTTGAGTCGTGGCTGAAGTATGAAGATTCAATTAACAGCATTGCTATTGCTTTATTAGCAACATAGGAGAGATTTTGGTGAAATACACAGCTTTTGAAATAGCTAAGCTATTTTTCTTTTGTCAGTCCTTTCTAATGTAACAGCTCATGAATACACAAAACGAACAAAATCTATGGAGTATGAATAGTCTTGGGATGTCTGCTATATGGTGGTAATGTGGATTTATGTGGCTAGTTACATTTCCTCGGGTCAATTCTGCTTTTGAATGGAATTAATATTTAATACTGTTTTCTCCATTACTTCAGCATTAACTAAAGTAGACTTTAAAACTGGTCGGTCTTTTTTAAAATATTGTGTTTGTTGTTGCTCAGGCAGGCATGAATGCTGATGTTTGCCACAAAAGCAAGAAAGCTTTTTTTTTAAAAAACCCTCCCACATCATTCTGTCTTAAAAGCCAACTGGAGTGAGGATGACTGTTCAAAATTTTTAACATATTGTGGTATGAAGTCTATTTATTTTCATTTGAAACTGTCAGCTGACAATGCAGCTAGCCTGGGAAATTAATTTCATAAATTTAATTGTGTTTGTTCCATTTACATTAATGCTTTATTCACTTAAAGGCTCTTAAAGCACTGTTCGTGAAAATGAGTGCAAGGAAAGGTGAGTTTCTGAGAAATGGAAGTCTTTGATATTGAGGATATAGAATTGATCTGTTCAGAAAATACTGGCTGATAAGTGGTAAGAATGACAGAACAGACTGACATTTTGCTTTTGGGATACTGATGTTTGAGGACCAATAAACAAAGACAAAATCGGATAAATGAAGAGCAACCAGGGAAATTGTTATGCCTTATTACCTAACAGTACTTGTAAAAGTTCTAGTTGGCTTGCCCAAGGTGCAGATTTTTAGTTTTGTTTCAATAACAAAAATATTTTTTAAAAACCTTTTTACTAAAGGACTTACATCATGCTGTACAACACCGCATGTTGACTTGCAAAACTCAGTGTTGAGAACAAGTGGAAATGAAATAAGGCGCTGCAGCTTAACGTATGGCTTTCAGGGGTACTGAGGGCAGATCTGTGAGCTCCAGAGCGCTGTATGGAGCAGCCTAGGAACAGTACCAAAAGCAACATAGCCATGCAAATGTGACGTTGTGCCTGGGCAAATGTTGCCAGTGTACCTCTCAGGATAGTGGTTTCCCTTTTTGTTTCATGATGGTGTGCTGTGTTGACATGCCACAGCCTCAAGCCCAAACGCCCCGTCGCAGGTGTTTCTCTGCGCTCTATTACGTTTCTCTGTGCTCTATTGCTTGTGTGAAATAGGGTGAAAAGCATGTTAACAAAAAATGGTGTATGCATGTAGTCTCCTGAATCTCAAGTTAAGTTTTGACTACAGCATTTGTCTGCCTGGAGGACACATCAATGTGATGCAAAGGTGAGCAGCAACTTGCTGCCTCTGATGCTGTGCCCTCCTATGTGCATTGCCGGGACCTCTGGGGGCATCACTTTGAATGTCTTTATGCTGCAGTAAAATGTGCTGCTCTGATGTGATGAATATGGGAGAAGTAGTTCAGAATGCTGTTCTGATTCTTGCTGAGAACGAACAGGGCAGCTGTAGTATTGCGTGACTGGACCAGCATCCTTGCTGAAAAGTGTGGTGTTTAACTGAGTGAAAGCAAATGCCTTGGCTCTGACTTACGCTTCCAGCATGGTCAGCTGGCTTGTGCTTAAAGTGTCATGAAACTCCAGTAAGAAGGATTTAGGTATGAACTAAAGTTAGTAGTATTGTTTAAGTAGATCAGAATTTTCTGAAGCGAAGATGTAACGCTTAAGTGCTTCTGCAGATGTTTCGTCTTGGCTTTTGTATTTTACCAATAAGGGAAAACTCTAATTTTGTTTTGATTTTTGGAATTGGTGTCTTGGCTAGCATTGCCAAATGAGAACATCCTGTGCATTCTGTTTCTTGGTCCTTATTTGAGTGTGGAAATAACTTCATTGGCTAATGAAAAAACCGCAAACCCTCCACTAAGGATGAAACTTTTTACTCCTAGCTAGTTCTGGTACTGGATACTGAATAGACTTATTACTATAAGAGGGATCAAAATCTTATGTGTTGGTGAAAGGAAGGGATCACTGTTGGTGCCAGTGCTTGACCTGTTAATGGGAGGTGCCTCACATACGAGTGGTCTTTTCCCAGAAATGGTTTCCTTACATTAAGGAACAGATCCGAGATATCTCTAAAATCCTGTTTGTTTATTGCACATTAGTGCTCTTGTGACTTTTTTCTTTCCCCCCAGCATGTTAATGTCAACGGATGTCTCCACCTTAATTGGCTGAATCATTGTCTTTCATAGGGTAGCACTGGATCTAGTTATCTTTTTTCTTTGATGCTACACACAGTCTTAAACAGCATGATGTGGGGAGGCGTGTAAAGAAATGAGACAAAATAATGGAAAAGTCGTAAAACATTGGAAAATTGAGCGTTAGCCTTTAGATATGGTCGGATGATCAGTGAAAAGATTTTGAGCAAAGATCCTGTTTGTCTGGACTAAACTTACATGAAACCAGCACTGGTACGTTTGCATCATGTAATTAGAGAGTGAATTGCAATGCGTTCCATACTGCTCTTGGCACATATGTGCTGAGCATGGAAGTGAACGCATCCCTGCAGTGTGTGATGTCAGTTCCCAGTGCAAACTACATGGAAAATTCCCAGGGAGTTGCCTGTGGACCATACAGCAGCTGGAAGCATGAAAGTATCTGTAGTTTTCCACAGCATTCCAGGGCAATACTAGTAAAATATAATACATTTTTTCTAACACATCATGTTAGTAAATGTTTTGAACAGTCTCTTTTTCTGTTGTATTTTTTTGTACAGCTAATGGGGAATTTGAGGACAGAAGTAGAAGGTAAACGTATTCTATTAACTGGACTGTGGGTTAACACAGTATAGTAAAATGGTGTTTCTTGTAATGCCCACCTGAGAAAGCTGGACAGGTCTCTTTCCAGCATGAATGTATGCCTTGCTCTGAGCCTCTGAGAAATTCATCAGCTTTCTATGAAGTTTGTGCACCGTGAATCTTTGGAAGAAGGTTTTTGTTAGGATATCTTCTCTATCCCGTAATATGCTTGCCAGCATCATGTATACCCTCGTATATGTTTGGAAGAAAAACTGTAAATCTGTAAATGATCGTTGTTGGAAACATACTGGCTATATGCTAAGAGGTTGGCAGTAAAGCAGATACGTCCTTTTCAGACCTCTGTACCAGATACAGAGAAACCCGTAACTGAATGGGACTTTTGGTTTTTCTGGTGAGATTAGGAGATTTTTCTGTTCTCGTGGGCTATCTACAAAGGCAGTAAACAGCATAGTGAAGAAGAGATAGTCTTCTAGTTGAAAAGCTGGATGGAGAGAGGACAGGAAAGTAAAGACAATGCAGAAGGAGATGGATAATAGAACAAAGAATACTTGGGGAATACTAGCTTGTACTGCAAGAGTCTGGAGTTTTAAATTTGAGCGTTAATTTGTGAGTGAAAAAAGCTTCTGTGCTACAATATCCGCTGCAATGACCAATCACTCTGAAGTGTGGAAGATCCATGTTCTAGTGCAGCCAGTAGGCTTGCTGATGCAGATGCATGGTTGAGTTTTTGATTTGATGGAAACTGCTTTATAGTGTGCAGAAGAGAAGAAGTGACGATCAACACAAATTTAAATTTAAAATGTAGCTTTCTCTAGCTTTCTCTGAATGGAATCTAACCTGAATCAGCTGCATCAAGTCCAGTCTTAATTCTTGCATTTCCTGAAGAGAAATACACAGTTTGAGGTTGTCTTATGTAACTCTATGGTCTGAATTGCTACGTAAGAACTGTCGTTTTAAAGAACACTGACTCTGGCTGTATTTAAATTGATGTACTACAAATTATATTGTAAGGTTGAGGAATTGTCACTCTTCAAATAGCTTGATTATTTTTTCTTAGTATTTTTACTTAGTTTCATAGCTAGTGCTGTGTAATACAAACAAACCGGTAAACTTTTCTTCTGTAACTGAATTGTAAGAAAAAGGCTTAATACTTCACATTCAGTGACTTACTGAACTCAAAGTCTCTTTTCAGATCATTGACCTCTGAATCTTTATCTAGGAAACACTCACGGTAAAGCATTGTCCTTATGTGAAGTATTTACTACTTTTTGCTAATTATTAAACAAAAACCTTTTTGATGCTTTCAGATTGTGTTAGTGGAGGTCGTAAAGAAAAGCAAAACATTACTGTCACTTTCAAACCAGAAAAGCAACAACTATTGGTACTTGCACTGCAAAAAGTCTGGCAGATATGAGGCAGGTTTTGGGCAAATTTAGGGTCCTCACCAGTTCCTGAAATATTTAGAGAAATGGACAGCTCTGCCTTTTTTTTGGTGGTTTTTTTTTTGTTTTTCTTTAAAAGAAAAAACAGGTGCATTCATAGTGAGGGGACAGACTCTTACGTTCCTGTAGGAAGGACTATTAAATCAGAAGACTAAGAAAAAGTGTCAGTATATCTTAAGACCTGCAAAAGGTTGTGGTGTAATACATGCTCACTGTATGTATTTATTCACTAATGTCAGGAGCCAGGGACCAGAACTCAAGATAATCTTGTCGATGTCTGAGTGCTCTAACCAGAAGATTATGTTTGGGTCATGTTACATTCTGTTCTGGGCCCACAGTTCTTGGAGCCTTCTCAACAGAGTAAGAGGCCACAAGTGGGGGAGATAAAAGAGTATCTTGACATAAAAAGTAACCTGGATGTGAACATTCCCTTGAGATGTGTGGGCTTGAACTCCCACAACCTGAATAAGCACTGCGGCTGTCTCACTTGGAAAAATGAAATCACTTCTCCCTTCAGAACTATTTTTTAAAGCCTGGTACTTTGAAAGTATGGCAGCTGTTCTTGCCTTCTGGCTTAGATGCCGGGGAAGTGGGGCACACTTGGCTGGGTGTGCAGGGTGGGCAGAATAGATGGTGCGTTTGGAATTTTCAAGTCAAGTAGTGAGGTGCCAGTTGAGTGTAGGTACCTCTGTGGTTAGCTGTTTGTCTTCTGAATTGAAGTAGGGTTTAGGGGCCAGCATCCTTGTTTGGATATTGCCCTAATATGCTTATATAGCTGTATTCCTTTTTTCTTTTTTTCCTATTGTGTTATTGCAATTTCTCCCTCATTCTTCTCTAATCTGGATTTGATACTATACCAGCAGGCAAGGGCGATGATTCTCCCCCTCTACTCCGCTCTGTGAGAACCCAGCTGGAGTACTGTGTTCAGCTCTGCAGCCCCCAGCATAAGAAGGACGTGGACCCGTTGGACTGGGTCCAGAGGAGGGCCACGAAGATGATCAGAGGGCTGGAGCACCTCTCCTGTGAAGAAGGGCTGAGAGAGTTGGGGCTGTTCAGCCTGGAGAAGAGAAGGCTCTGGGGAGACATTACGGCAGCCTTCCGGTACCTGAAGGGGGCCTACAAGAGAGCTGGAGAGGGACTTTTACAAGGGCATGTAGTGATAGGACAAGGGGTGATGGCTTTAAACTGAATGAAGGTAGATTTAGATTAGATGTAAGGAAAAAATTCTTCACTATGAGAGTGGTGAGGCGCTGGCACAGGTTGCCCAGAGAAACTGTGGCTGCCCCCTCCCTGGAGGTGTTCAAGGCCAGGTTGGATGGAGCTCTGAGCAACCTGGTCTGGTGGAAGATGTCCCTGCCCATGGCAGGGGGGTTGGAACGCAATAATCTTTAGGATCCCTTCCAACCCAAACCATTCTAGGATTCTATGAAAGTAGTTGTTCCTCACAACAGTTCATTCCAAGGCTGCATCGTGTTGTACTTGCTATTTTAACTAATCCACTTAGTATTGTTTGATGTGGAACAGAAGTCCTCTGGTAGTCTTACTTTTCGTTTAAACTAGATTTATAACAGTGTAGTGATATAACCACATTAATCCAGCCAATTTTTATTTAATAAAGTAACTTTCACAGAATCACAGAACTGCTGAGGTTGGAAGGGACCTCTGAAGATCGTCTAGTCTACTCCCCCTGCTCAAGCAGGGCCAGCTAGAGCAGGCTGCTCAGAACTATGTCCTGTTGGGTTTCGAGTGTCTCCACAAATGGAGACTCTGCAACCTCTCTGGGCAACCTCTTCCAGTGTTTGACCACTCTAGCATCTAAAAACCAAACAAATG
>Ga0065711_1047249_pt1 | contig 12438 bp, 6 predicted proteins | sample Hoacrofraction12_FD_59098 | JGI IMG/M metagenome (GOLD analysis project Ga0065711, IMG submission 59098) | Hoatzin crop microbial communities from Cojedes, Venezuela - Epithelial fraction 12 v2 (version 2) | ecosystem: Host-associated > Birds > Digestive system > Esophagus > Crop | place... | reverse complement strand
CACACAAAAAAAAAAAAAAGGAGGGGGGAGGGAAAGAAGAAAAAGTGTTGCTAAAACCTGAGAGTGATTTAATGAACTTAAGCATCAAGAGCCTTTTTCTTAATGGAATCTTCTAAACAAGGCCTTGCCAACATGGGGTCACTGAGGAAAATTACTCAAAATTATCTAAAGGTGTTCTTTCATAGTGGTTTTTATACACCATGTTAAAGACTAATTCAGAATTAAAGTGGCCTTAATTAAATTTAGCTTTATTATTTCCAGAGTAAATTCAAGTCACTAGCATTGCAACCATACCTATTCTGACTTGGAGCATCTATACAGGCATTCAACTAATCCACTTAGAAAACTAATTAGGCTTAATTTTCCTGAATGTTCTCAGGTAAATAGGCTCACAGACATGTACTGAATAAATCCCACGATGTACAAAGCATCAGAGTGGAAACAGAAGAGTAGAAATGCCTTCAACACGTTCTACAACGGGCAAGAAATCAGGGATTGATGGTTGCAGTCAGCATCGCTTCAAAGAGATGAGCAAGAGGGAGTTTATAAAAGCCAGCTCTGTTGAGACAGGCAAAACTGTCTCAGACCTGCCTCTTCACATCCTTCTGTCAGAAAAACAGTAGGAAGTGTTGATTCAGAGCTATGCTTTTGACCAGTTTCATTAGCAAAGAGGAATTTGAGACATGCAGGCTATCAGCAAAGTAAATGACAAAATTGGAGAGGTTCAGAAAAATAAAAAGCATGAACTGACATTAAGATAGATCAGGATCCTAGTAAAATGGGCAAGAAACTTACTTACCGAAAAAGTGATCAGAGTATGGACTAGATTTTCTAAGGCACTTAACATCAGTTTCAAATAAGAACTGGAGAGACCAGAGGGGAAACACATAGCCTGAGGGACAAGGTTTAGAGACCTGCAGACACCTGGGCTTTGATAGGTTGTGTCAACACCTGATGCCTTAAAAAGCCACTGATTCCTTGGAGAATGAGACAAACAGACAGAGGACACTAAGCTAAGTAGAAAGAAAGCTTACACAGAGTGAGTTTGCAGGAAAAATGTGATTCACTGCTGGCAGAAGTGAAGTTGGAAATAAATGGACCGGAGTGAAAACATACTCATAACTGAGAAGTTGGTATTGAGGCTTAGGGATGAGCTGTTTCATGACAGTTTGAAAACAATCTTGCAGTGAAAGTATATTGATTTTCTGCATTCACTGTGAAGAATCCTGCTTATGGGAAAGAAATACAATAATTGCAGTAGAGCAGTTGTCAGATGCTGTAAGATCAAATGGAGTCCTCAGAAACTTTGGAGTGAAACAGAGAGTAGAAAGGAATCCCTTGCAGCCTGAATATTGCTTTACTTTCAGATTTGCGTGGGGCTTTTTTGTGAAAGTTTGAAATACAAATCCTAAATTCACGTTTCAGTTTTCATTATCCCCAGTGGGATTCCTACATGCAAGTGTGGGTACTGTAGACATAACTTGTTACCAAAATCAACCAGACAGTGACAAATTACAGTACCTCTAATTCTGAAGAATAAACAACTATGCTGAAAAATGAAAACAAATGTACTGGGGTTTTTTCCTGATATCAGACTGAAAATATAGTCAATGAGACTGGATGTGGCAACAAAAGGTAGTCTCTTGAGATATATATGTACATATTTACATACTCATTTCATTAAGGTATTACATTGTTCCGCAGGAAAACATTTTTACCCTTCCTAGCGATTGTATGACCCCAGTGAGATGTGTGCAATATTACTAAATTATCTTCATTATGGAAAGGGAACATCTGGAGCTGCTGCAGACCAAGAGCTTTCTGCAACTGAACAAGCTAGCAGAACACGTTTGTTGCCTTTTCACAAGTGATGTTGCCTCAGAAAGGGGTCTCTGAAAGCCACAAACATGTAGTTGGAACAGGTTTCAGAGTAAATGGCACCACATTATCACAAGCTATGGGCTTTAAAACTATCAGCAAATTAATCTGCTATTAAAAGAGAAAAGGCAGATGGCAAGTGTGAGCACCATCATCTACGCTATGCATGCACTGAGGAAATGGAAGATGAAAGAAACATTTCATCCTATAAAGAACCAGAAGGAAGAAATGAAAGTTACGTAAAACATAACAAGGCAGTTGTCCATAATCATTATAAGGCTGAAGACAGAAATTTATAACCAGAATGAGAGATTTTTCTACACAAGAACTTATGAAAATGGAATAAGAATAATTAGTCCCATCACTCAAAAGAAGCGGTAATTGAAAGCAGGACACTTCACCAAAGAAAGCTCTTCTGGGTATTCAGAAGTTGTGCTGTTACAAAACATAGTAGGTAATGGCTACATTACATTACCAACTGTACTAGATGTGTATAACATAATGATTCAAAACAGAAGAGATACAAAAGGGAAATCAGAAGCCCAGCCATCTGTTTACCAGACCTGTCTTGTAGGAGTAATTCTAAGAAGTCTGCATACTAAAAAAGTGAACCAAAATGAGATGAATCTTTTATCAAATGTAGACTCTCTTAGCAAAATAGAACATCAAGCGTCATTAACAACTTTTGATGACCCCACTTCTGTTGGCACATTAAGTACTTAGATTAGAGTTCTCCATTTATTATACCAATGCCATTTAAAGAAAGATTAAACAAAAATTTCATAGTAAGCTAAAACTTACAGCAAAGTATCTGGAAAACAAAAATTGTTACCTGAAAGCCCTTGGTGCATTGCAACAACTGATGCAAAAAAAGTTACAAGATAAATTGCTTTATAGAGTGCTTTCCCTGCAATGCAGTTTTGTCAGTTGTATAACTACTATGCTTGCATGGTGACGTTTCAAGATTTTAGTGGCTGAATTTCCATTTGTCCCACACTACAATCACTAACTCCAATCATGCCTTTAATTCTCTGTCATTCTAAGGGAAATAACGTGGATTTCTAATACTGAGACGTTTAATGTGAAAGTCTTCTTGCACATTAAAGCTATATACTGTTTAGCTAGTGAGGAAATTAAATGATAGTTTCAGGACTACTCTTCAAGTAACAGGCTAAGGACCTTGTTACACCAGAAATAGGAACACGCATTTTCCTCCCACTGAGGTTAATAGGAGTTAAGAATGTGAAATAGAAATTTGGATCCAGGCTGCATCAGTTCACATATCACCAATTAACTCAGAATGCCATGGGCTCAGCTAATGACCAATTTTGGCCATAAGTAAGAATGCTGATTAACATACAACCACCAGAATGTTTATAGTATAAGGACAAGAACAACGTTGGATCTTTGTGGCCTCATTCACACCGTTGTGTAAAGCCAGTTCCAGGCTAAAATAAGTGCCTGAATCAATTGCTTCCATGCTGATGTGCTCTCAGGACTGACTAGTATCTGCAGAGGAAAAATCTCAGGCATATTCAGTGCTTAGGGTAACCTCCAGTTAGTGTACCAGTTAGGGTAACAACCTATTAGTAGCATGGATGGTGTGACATGCAAGAGAGCCTCCAACTCTCCTATCTGCCTTTGCAGTGATAACCTTTCTAGAAGGAGGAATATCATCAGTCCCACAGATCAGCGCAGGCTACCCGGGACAGACAATACTGGCACCAGAGAGCAGTTGTACCCTTACCAAGCAGAAAAAACAGTGTAACTTTCCCTGGGGATAATACCACCAGATGATATAATACCACTATGATAAACATTTAGGAGTGGTTAAATTAAACCTAGCAAACCTGAACACAGAGCAGGCCATCGTAAATCTTTACTACCTCTCTCTCTTGGTCCGGGAGACAGCCTGGTCTAATGATGGTTCCTCTGCTGCTGAGAAGCGCATTACTTGTATCCCTTCTTCTGCGGGGCCGCTGCCCACCTGCTCACGTTGCCCCTTCCCACGCAGTCCAAACGGCTGTTCAACAGGCAGCGACTGTGAGCCCACCTCTGGAAAGGGTTTACTTCCATCAGCTGCAGAATAGTCCAGGACACAGCGCAGAGCCCTCTTCTTGAGGGCTTCTTGAGTGAGTGATGGGCACGGTGACAAAAGTTTCTTTCTTTCACTGTCCTGAATTTTTCTGGTGATTAGATGGAACTGGTGAATGATGCTTTGATGATTGCATTGAAAATAATATAAAGGGCACCTAGAGCAAAGTGACAGATGTTTTTATGAATGGCGATAAATATGTAATAAGCAATACATAGTCACCAGAGACTGTTATTTTTTGCTTTCTCCACTAATTGCTGCTTAAAGAAATAAACTTTCAAAGTCTTATTTCTTGGTAATTTAAATGTCAAGGAAAATTATGCAGAAAATAAAAGCCACAGGCAGTGTAATATCTATACAAATTACTGATGGATTTTGGAGGTTGCAGAAATTCCATTCAGGAGAAATCCATTCTGGTGAAGCAATCTCTAAAGTCCATCTCAAGAGCATGGATCATGACTAACTATACTTCTAACAACCTCTCAGGAAATCTCCAGAAGTCCGCTAAAGGCAAAACCCCAAAGCAAGTCTTTGGAAAAGATCCACATCCCTCCCTCATTACTCTGTCAGTCTGTAGCACTGTAGGAATGATTGTGACTCACTACTGGTTTGCAATGCTACAATAAAATCTCATCCAACATAATGTGATGAAAACACATTGTTTTAGAAAAAGTTATATCAGCTTATTTCAACTAGGGATCTAGATTTGTAACTTCATTAACTTCAGTTGCTCATTTACATCCTTTTAAGTTAAATGAAACAAAGCCTATATGAGGACTTTTTCATGTTTTTTTTTCTCACTTCATACAACAAGATAGTTCTCTGAGAGCTAGATCAAGAGAGAGATTGAAGTATCGGAAGTGATGGGCACAAAGCCCAAGCCTGATGTTTATATGCTCAAAACAGCCACTCTCCGTCCGCTTAATCCTGAAGTTACTTACATGCCTGCCAGTAAAAAAATTGTGTGACATCACTAAACAACTTCATGCCTACCTCTTTCCTCATAGAAAAAATTTCAGACAAGGCATTTTCCTGGTCTCTATCTCCTCCAAGGCATAGTCTAGCATTTGAGGAAAAGGGGTTCTGGTCTACAAAGTATGAAAGCACTTTTCAGGAAACCAACCGAAGCTAGAGGTGAGACACTTCCCTCTGTGAGGCTATTGTGTTATGTACAAGCAATTATTTGCAAGGTCACAGCTAAGCAAGTGACTCAGCCTCGTGACTAACACTCCCATGCAGGAGAAATGTCATTGGGTCCAGTTCCGTTAAATCTGTTTCCTATGCAAAATAAACAGCTTTAAAGAGCCATATCTACGCTTTCACGGCACTCAGCGGTTAGCTTCCAACCAGGTCCCAGTTTCTGTGCTGTTCAAGTCTTTATGGTTTTTATGGATCTGTGTTTAGTAGCCTACCTCAGCTGTTACACAGCAATCTTGTGTATTTATTTTAGGAATCTGGACTCTCAATGGCTCAAGTTAAATGTTACAGAGCAGCCCCTAAGTGTCCTTTCATTTCACTTGCTGTCAGAAAATAATCCAGAAAGACTTTACAAGCTCCTAACACAGGACTTTGCGGAATGCATATCCTAAGTGCAAGATTATGATCTTCAAATGCCAGGCTTCAGGAGCCAGAAAACTTAAGGGGCTTACATAGATCTGGCAGTTACGCATCAGATTGCAACATTTCCCTTGACGTGAGACTCCTGTGCAAACAAGGCAATGACACGGGCTGAGTAGTGTGGGGGTGAGATGTCTGGTCCTGATCAGAGCCATCTGCCAGGCAGTGCAGTCCCAAGCAGGTACAGGACTTAGTAACAGAAATTTGGAGTTACACCACACTCTGATAGGAACTGAAAGTGAAGTTGGTTAGCCACTATCATTAAAAAAAGGTGCTCATATTTTGTGTGAAATCCCACTATCCCCAGCTACAGAGACCATCTTCAAGGCCCTTTTTCAGCCCCGGGGGGATTCCACAGAGACATGCAGATGAGAGTACAATAGCCGACTGACAGAGAGAGAGCAAGAGGTGGTGAAATCTGCTTCCAGATGAGATTTTATTACAATGTGTAATACTCTAAAAGCAGAAGAAACAGAGCTCCCAGACTCCTCCTCCTCCACTCTCAGCCATGCACTTTAACCATTAAGCTAGACAGCCCTAGCTTTTCCCAACTCAAAGTAAGACCTAACCATCTGGAGCAAGGCTAAAATCCATTAAAATGGACAATAATAAATTTTAATCTATTAGATCACATTTGGACATCCATTATTCAGACAAAATGAAAGACAACAAACAAGATTTAAAAAATCTTACTTTAAATCTCCAAAGAATCAGAGAAAGAGGGGTATTTAGAATTAAAATGTAGAAAAGTACTCTTTTCAAAAAAAATACACAAAAATATGTATTTCACAAAATCTAGCCTTTTGCTGTCTTCTAGGGAGAAACCTAGTTCAACTGTAACACTGATTTCTACACACAGTGAAGGATGCCTAAGAATAGACTATGAAATAAATACAGATTTTAGCTTTGTTTTTTCTAAAGGAAAATGACAGTTTATAAGCAATAGCAAGTGGTGAAGAATGGCACCTTTTTGTCACTAATTTCTCTTAAAATTTTTCTCTTAACAAGGCAACTTTGAAGCAAATTTGCAGTAAGACCAGAAGGCCCAACATAAATCACCTAAGCTCTTTAAAATTACATTGACAGGAATTGAAGGAAAATAAAGAAAAGGCATTAAAGCTGCTTCTCTGATTTTATCATCAAGATATACAAGATTCCCAAGGCCCAGTAATAGACCAGCTGGTTTTAAAATGAAACGTTTTTCTGTCAGGCATTCCTCTACTCTTTAAGGCTAATTGGTAGCATACACAAAAGAATTATTGAATCTCAAATTAGCCACTTCTGATAGCACATCACATCTGTTTGTCTGTCGCTCTGGTGATACACTGGGATTGTTGAATAATTTGTTTACAAATAGGAGAACAATGTGTGCTAAAAGTTTTGCAGATGAATAGGTACATCTGGAGTAGAGCAACATTGCATTGATTGTCCCAGAGTAGCCCAGGCATACTGAAAAACATCCTTTGCAGATTGTTAGTCAACAAAATGGCTTGTCTTCACAGCTCTGTTAGCTCAAGCTGTAATTCAGATGACATCTCTAACTCCAAATAATGGTGCTTTTTTTTATTTACAACTAGTGATTCCTGTAGTGTCTGTATATTTTTTGCCAATCTCAGTTTCTACTATCAAGCCTGATTTTTGTGGAATTGCCTGGACTGGCCCTTTGGGTAACCTTTGGAGGAAAGATGCTGAAGTATGCTTTACTGGAGAGCTAGCTAAGGGCCAGTAAGAGATAAGAGCTTTAATAAGAAACCTCTGACATGGGTGGAGGAAATCATCACCCAGACATAGGGCCATCACTGCTGAGAGAAAAGAAGCATTTCTACCTAGACAGAGGAAGAAATAAGGCAGTAATTTCAATATATCCTTTTGTGTTTCACCATCTCTTACTGTAATAATCATGTATATCTTGACTTTAAGAATTTATTACTGTAATAATCTTCAGCACTACAGCCCATCACTTAATAGATCATAAAAAGGAAAGTGTTAGAACATTTTAGCATTTCTCCTTTAGCCAAAGTGTTTTATTTAAATGGCAGGGCTACTATTTTGTGAAATTAGCAGTAACAGAAATCTTTTCAGTCATAGTAAAGCTAAAATAAATCCCAGAGTCCACTGTACAACTTTATACATTCAAACAGACTCTGTTAAAATCACTGCAACTCATTATCCAACTAGTAAAGAACAAGAATCTAATGAATATTTGACTCACTATTAAGAAGACATACTGCGTTCTATTTACTTTCAAATTCATTGAAATGCTGCAGACTTTTATAATCAGCTAAAGCATGATTTCAGAAATGCTGAGATTTCTACCTCATTCTGGTACCTATGTACCTCAAGATATTTGATCAGTAACAGAGAAAAGTTAGTCATTATATCCTGAGCTGGAGAAAATAAACATGTTTTCCTATTTCTTCATGGTTTAGTCAGACATGAGTAAAATGAATGAAACTTTCCCCACTCATCAAGGTCTCCTAAGCAGGGTTCTGTACTGGGCAGGTGGATGTAGTGGAACTCTTCAAGACTAATTCTAGGATTAAGTTATAGCAAATTTAGAAAAATCTCTTAAACTTTATTACAAAGAGAACCGAAGTCCATTTCTTATTAAAAATCAACTTGAAAACAAAACCATGTTAGCAGAATGCTGTGGATCCATAAAAGAGAAAATGTGCCTGTGAGAAGTATGGTATTACTTCTCTAAGACCAAGTCCCTCTAAGTTTAGCTTGCTTTATTTTTTGAAACACCTGCTAGTAACCTTGCAATAACTAGATGAAATTTGACTAGCAAGTATTAGACGGGATGAAAGCAGTTGTCATGTATCAGATATGCAGTGGTGAAGGACAGCATGAAAAAATGAGAAGAATTCTCAGAAAATCTTACATTATTCTCAAATCTTATGATGTTACAATACACCATTACCAGACATCACCATGTCTGAACCCCATTCTGCCTGGGTCCCTGCAAGTTATGGCTAGTTTTTTTTATTTCTATCTGTCTAGATACTGTGATTTTACTAATACTTACCAGAAATTTTTGAGCTCTAATTCCACTGCTGCTGACAGGAACAAAGCTGCTGAGCATGACAGAATAATGTTAAAGATTCACAAGACAGAGACGGAAAGGATAATAAAAAACCCAAACAGAGATTAAATTATTCTGGGAATGTGACATGACAAACCAGAAACATGGAGCTGGTTAATGAACAGGACCGCATGCACTAGCAAGAATAAGAAAGCAGGTAATGACCTGAATTTCAGACTGAGTTCACACAATAAAACATACACAGTACAAAAGACTGCACATGGGGAAAAAAAAACAAGAGAGAATCTCTAAGTCTCTTGGGCAACTTCTGCAAATCTAAGATACTACCAAACTAGGAGAGCTCTTGTTCAACCAATAAATCAATAAGCCCACTTCCCCAGTTCACATCTATGTATACGAAAGCCAGTCCAATAGGTGCTCATGTTTATCACTGTGCCACTTAATCACCATCCTCATTCCAGAGGCATCATCAGGAACTGAGATTTTTATGCTAAGCACATTTTGAACATTCAGAAATCATTATCCTTACATTGATGGATGTAAAAAATAAAGCAAGGGCAAAAAGACAAGCAGACAGATGTGAGAAAAGGGGAAAATAATATGTAATTCATATATGTCAACCTGATTCACATAAAGCATCACAACAAACAACAGTTATGAAAAAACAATTTTACATAAACAGCTGAGGTGTCTTGCAAACAAAATACAATATATTCTCTGGTGTAAGGACATTGACAGAACAATGGAAACAGAGGTGAAATCTACATAAATCACTGTGAAGACCAAAAAGGAACAAAGTGGAAAGGCTAATATACATGTAGGAAGAATGTGGGTTTATTGTTACTGTGGATAGCAGCTAATATGGATAAAGGAGAGGAAAGATACAAAGGTAATGGACAGGAGGATCTTGAAGATTGTTTGTATTGTCCTCAGCAAAGCTAAGGATATTCTGGTTTGCTCAAGTTACGCTGAAGTTCACAAAACACGTTCAAGAACATGGAGGACAGCTAACCAAAGTCACCTGAGGATAAAACGGGACAAACGAAGCGTTGCAGATGGGTCAACAGCAGAGGATGGAGTTGGAGGATGACTTCAGGGCACAGACAAGGGATATCCCCTTAGGTCACTCACATAGCCAGTCTGGTTTCTGCATGTTCTTCCTGGTGTTTGATATGAATGCAAACCAAGGCATTAACACCCATGCATGCCCTTCTCTCCGTGCACAGCTGCAACGCAGGCAGTTCTGCTCCACTGTCAGCTTTTGAGCTTCACAACAGCTCTCCAGGCACAGAGCACATCTGGAGTGAGTGGCTGCATTCTCACCGCAGACCTTGCAGAAACCAGTCTCCACAGCAACCAGTGCAAGCCTGGGAGAGTGGAGCTGGTGTGGTCTGTCAGGTATAAAAAGGGTACATCCAACCTGCAATGTGGATTTTCACCTGAGTGCAATCTTTAACATGATGCTATTGCTTGTTTGAGACTTAGAAGTCAGGAAGGTAATGCCTTATTCATGCAGAAAAATACTGCAAAATTACCATTACTTATCAAATGAAAAGTAATTGACATCAACCAGCACAGAGTAAAATACTTCTTTCTTTGATCAGCAGTACTTTGTACAACTACTAGCATCACTTCTTTAAAAAGAAACAAAGCACTAAATAACAGACTAACATCAAGAATCACACCAAGAATACAACTACCCGCTGAACAAATCCTGCAGATAAGCTTGAGTTGATTGGACAACTATTTAATTTGCAAGAAAGTACTGGTAATAAGTGATTGTTACAGGCAGGTAGGATAATTTTAGAGACATTACAAAACCACTTTTTGCTATGAAACAAATGAGGTTTACCTGTAGCATAAATAATCCTACTAAGGCTGAACGGTCATTCTCCACACTGAGAAAATACATATCAATTGAATTTCTTGCACATGTACATTAAATCATTAAATGAGAACTGTTAAATGAAAAAAAAAAAAGTGCCTATTTTTAATTTCCAAAATACTTCAAGAGGATGGAAAGCCCCGTACTGTGGTAATACATTTTCTTGGTGCTAATTACCGAGAACAAAAAGAGCTACATACCTTAGTAATTAGACAACTTCCTCTAGCGAGAAAGGCACAAAAAGTCTGCTTCTTGTTTGCAAAAAGCCACTTTTCAATGGTCTACCTTTGAAAAGATAATTTGCAGCTGTTTCAATGGCCTTTTATCCTGCCATATTTGAGTAGACTTAAATAGAGAGAATTTCCTTGGTTCCAAATAAGTCCTCAAATTTCTTGTATTACTTAAAAATTAAAATTAAAATTCTAAGTTAGAAAACTGAGACTACTACTTCTCAAAACAATCAGTTTTCAGGAGAATTTATGTATTTCATTTTATTCTGAAATAAAAATAATACATTTGTTGGCATTTTCCAGAGACAAAACATTGCTCTGGCCAACTTTAGATGTCTTTTGCTTTGTGTAAGCGAAACTTACACATAAACTTTAGGTTTATTTCGTCTTTGTGTAAACACAGGTTGAGTTTCTTTTGGCTTATGTTTAAAATGTTATTGCAAAATCACCAATAGCTGTTAGTGAAATAATCATCATAAAGGAAAAAGCAAAATGGCTAATTTGACCATGAATAAATCCTTGTTGTAGAGAAGTTTAGAGTGATATCAATGAACAGACTCAAATCCCTCTTTTAAGTATATGCAACTGAGATCACTATTAACCATTCCACCCCAGCCTCTTATACAGTTTAACATTGTAAAAATGAAATTTTACCAGCCCTTGCCCTTCCCGGACTCTTTATCTTTCAAGTCCCTGTGTTATGCTATGGAAACCAAAAGGATATCATGCTGTGATTCTGAATAGTGTGATTTTGTGTTCTCTAGAAATACAGTCAGATAATTAAAGTGGGTAAGCACTGGTTCTTGTTGGGGCCAGGCAGGAAGAGAATAAACCTTCTTATCTCACAAAGATTCACAGTCTAAGAAATACTGGAATATCATTTCCCATTTACCTTCCTTCCAAACTGAGGTGCCCCAATCTTGTTGCTCCTCCTGACCATTGCTGTAGGCCCTCTCCTCCCCTTTTTACCTCTGCTATGTGCTTTATAAGACAGGAGGTTTAGAGGTGCATTTAGCACTCTGAGCTTGGTAGATGGCATTTCTAATTGTGTGCTGTTCCTCTTTCATTCCTTGTCAGTTCTCTCCCCAGGTGCTTCTGGGTTGTGTTCTCAAATATCACAGTCAATGATCTCTTTTCATTTCAACTTCTGTTAAACACACTTACAAGCAAAGAATTAAAACTCCAAAGATTGTATATCACTATCAGATTCAGAAATGCCAAATACAAAGCATGCATTTCACAGAGCCACAGAATGGTAGGGGCTGGAAGGAACCTCTGTGGGTTATCTAGTCCAACCCCCCTCCCAAAGCAGGGTCACCTACAGCAGGCTGCACAGGACCTTGTCCAGGCAGGTCTTGAATATCTCCACAGAAGGAGACTCCACAACCTCACTGGGCAGCCTGGTCCAGGGCTCCGTCACCCTCAGAGGGAAGAAGTTCTTCCTCCTGTTCAGACAGAACTTCCTGTGCTTCAGTTTGTGCCCATTGCCCCTTGTCCTGTCGCTGGGCACCACTGAAAAGAGTTTGGCCCCATCCTCCTGACACCCACCCTTCAGATATTTATAAACATTTATGAGGTCCCCTCGCAGCCTTCTCTTCTTCAGGCTGAACAAGCCCAGCTCCCTCAGCCTCTCCTCATAGGAGAGATGCTCCAGTCCCCTCATCATCCTCGTAGCCCTCCGCTGGAC
>Ga0065711_1047248_pt1 | contig 12438 bp, 3 predicted proteins | sample Hoacrofraction12_FD_59098 | JGI IMG/M metagenome (GOLD analysis project Ga0065711, IMG submission 59098) | Hoatzin crop microbial communities from Cojedes, Venezuela - Epithelial fraction 12 v2 (version 2) | ecosystem: Host-associated > Birds > Digestive system > Esophagus > Crop | place... | reverse complement strand
ATTGTTGTTCCTGTTCCCTCTGTTTGCTGTTCTGTTAAACTGCCCTTATCCCGACCCACCAGTTTCTGCCTCTTTCTTTCCATTCTCCTCCGCACCTCGGCGGGGGGAGGGGCGGCCGTGTGGCGCTTTTGTTGCTGGCTGCAGCCGAAACCAGAACAAGCTATTTTATCACTGAAAAAATTTTTTATCCATTTCTATATTCTGAACGAAGGTCAAGGTAATAAAGTTAACCTCTGAACTTCTTACTATTGTAGAGTGATATTGTGATTTATGGAAAACCCAAGTACTGTGAAAAACACGTATTTTTTCTGCATCTTCCATTAACCTCTGACAGTTAAGTGCCAAATAGGTACTGACCTGAAAGAGCTGATATTAGAATAAATAGCTACCAGCATTCCATAAAACAAGACAGAACCCAGCTGTGACTGTTTGTTGAAGACCCATGTCAAAGGTGGTGCTTGAATTAAGAACAGTCTGACAGTTGCTCAAATGTTTCTCAATTTTCTAAAATTCATTTATCTCACTAGAACATAAGTTAGTTGGCAATGAAATTACAATGGATTTTTTTTCTGAAGGGTGACAAAATTTCAAGCAATAAGGATAGTTTTACAATTCATTTATACTTCTTAGCCTTGCAATAAGTTTCTAAAGCCCTATCTCAGTCAGTGCAGGCTATGTTTTCCCTTTCTGTCTTCTTAGTGTTCTATCAAAGATACAGGTGAGAATGAAAGGCATTTTATGTAGTATTTTTTATTTATTAAAGAAATTTTGAGACTCTTCAAGAACAACAAAAGTTTCATACACAACTTAAACCTATTTTTCAGCAACAATCAGAACTACTTTCTACTTATCCCATTTGCATAGCACTATTCACACTCTTTGAAGTGAGTAGTGTTAAATGCAGTAGACCAGTTCAACATGAATAATATGCTGTGTAACATGCCTCTCTGTAATGAACGACTATTTTAAAATTGTCCTTGTGAACAAAACAACTGAACAAGAAATGTCCAGCTTTGCTCTTAGAATTGTACCTTCCCTATGAGCTTTTGCTCACTCATGTCTGTCTATCAGTTTCTCCTGTGCTTATTGAATTCTTTAGTGTGGACTTGGTCTAAGGGAGCCAGCCAGGAGCAGAAGATGACTATGCTCTGTCAGAGATACAGTTCATGCCAGCCTTTTCCCAGTGCCTGCTTGGGAGCAACGGGTGTATACCTGTTGCAGCCGTTGAGGACATTCTCAGTTGTTGGTTCTATGCCAGCATTTGGGGCTATCATGCTGCCTATCACAGGAAAAACAGACCCAGCTTGGGGAAATTAGTTTAATTTATTACCAATAAAATCAGAGTAGGATAATGAGAAATAAAACCAAATCTTAAAAACATCTTTTCCCCACCCCTCCCTTCTTTTTGGGCTTAACTTTACTCTCGATTTCTCTGCCTCCTCTCCCCCTCAAGTGGTGCAGGGGGACAGGGAATGGGGGTTGTGTTCAGTTCATCACATGTCTCTGCTGCTCCTTCCTCGTCCAGGGAGGACTCCTCACACTCTTCCCTTGCTCCAGCGTGGGGTCCCTCCCATGGGAGACAGTCCTCCATGAACGTCTCCAAAGTGAGTCCTTCCCACAGGCTCCAGTTCTTCATGAACCTGCTCCAGTGTGGGTCCTCTGCGGGGTCACAAGTTCTGCCAGCAAACCTGCTCCAGAGTGGGCTTCTCTCTCCATGGGGTTACAGCCTTCTTCGGGCATCCACGTGCTCCAGCGTGGGGTCCTGCATGGGCTGCAGGTGGATATCTGCTCCACTGTGGACCTCCATGGGCTGCAGGGGGACAGCCTCCCTCACCATGGTCTTCTCCATGGGCTGCAGGGGAATCTCTGCTCTCTCCCTGCTCTCTCCCTGGACCACCAACTTCCCCTCCTTCTTCACCGACCTTCGTGTCTGCAGAGTTGTTTTGCTCACGTGTTCTCACTCCTCTGTATCCCACTGCAGTTTTTTCCTCCTTCTTACCTATGTTATCCCAGAGGTGCTACCATCATTGCTGCAAAACCTTGCCGCACAAACAAAATATAATTTAAAAAATGGCTGCCAGAGGAGATGACCACCTGTGCATGATATCAGCGTAATTAGAGCACTGGCCCAACAAAACATGACTTCTGTTGTAAAGGAGTAGGTGCTTTTTGGGGTACAGCTTTGCATTGTTGTGTCTCTGCAACACATAGAATGATAGAAGGCATCATTTATTCTACTTACAATCTGTTGTTTGTGGTGTCAGAAAATCCAGATGTTCTGAGGCCACTCTTGACCAAAAGCTACCTGGAGAAATCTCTAGTTCACACCATCAGGGCTTGGCGTAGTTCTGTTGTTTAAGCCAACTAATTATTATCTGAGTTACTACAGTTAGCTGTAGCTTACTACTATTAGGTTTTTGGAAGACGGTCATAGAAATTAAGCCACTTAATTGCACCTCTGTAGTATGGTTGTAGAAGCAGCAGCTATATGGCTAGTATCTTTTTGTCCTAGTGAAGAGCAAATTTATAACCAAGATCTTCTCTCTTGGAGAATAAATAATGTGATCCATCACTAAATCACTTAGTAAGCTTTTAGCAGTATTATTTCTCTCCTTTTCCAGACAATCCCAAGTATATTGATTAAAGGACAGTGTTGCTTTAGAATCACAATGAAAATTCTGGTGCAGACACTTGGAAAATTCAGGTGGGAAAATGATAATGCTAGAAGCGTTTCTGAGAGGATACTATGAAGATGCAATGGCATAAGGTCAGCTACAGTTCTAAAAGTGAAACAAAACATACTAAAGATTAAAAAAAAACCCAACATGGAATAGGGAAACTTAAAAAACATATTCTTTACCAAATTTCTTTTACATTCTTCACTTTGGAGCAGTGATTTCTTCTACTTAGAAAATGGAGAAATGTTGACTAGTTTTATTTTCTGGAGGCATACAAAGCCCTTTGCAAGAAAATATTTCAACATTTTCAAAAACAAAAATATGAATTTTCTGAATCAAAAGAATCACAATTTAGAAGCTGAAGACAGATGTAGCACAAACTTAAAAAAAATTAGAACTGATTAAAACCTGATTTTTATTTTTTTTTTTCTTTTTCTTTTCAGTGTTCATCCTAGTTTGGGATGGAAATATGTTTACATTCACACAATGAGAAGTATGGCACTGAGCTGCCTGCCTGGCAGCTGCTGTATCTTATAATACATCTAGGAAAATGTAAAAATGTATCAGAATGATGTCATAAGATAAAATAGTAGGGCTGGCACTGGGAAGTCCAGATGGCCAGTGATCACAAGGCAGCAGCAGAACAGCAGGTGATCAAAAGAATTCTAAGAGACACCAACTGAGAGGAAAGCAGAAATTTTCAGCTACTGCACTGCCTACAATTTCAGCACAGCAGCTGCAAAAATGGCAGGGAAAATACTCAAGGAACCTCGATAGCCTGGTGGCTATGTCTGGGATAAATGTTGGAGACTCGTCCTGCAAAAATAGAGCCAAGTGGGGTACAGAACTGAAAGTGCGTGTGCTGAAAACACTTTCAGCTGAAATGAGGGTGTTGCTCAAGCAAACTGCGATTAGTGAACAGGAGGCTCAGAAGTGCCAATTTTAATCATAAATATTCATTTCAAATACAGTTTGCAGCTCTTGCATGGTGCAAAGTGATTCTCACTAGGTGAACTCTCCAGGTTATCCATAAAGTTAAATAAATCAGCATGTTATGTAGTACACATTTCTAATCAGACATAGCACCTTTCTGAAGACTTTAGCTTGACTACTGGCAACATTTAGCGATAAACTACATTTTAAAAAATTATCTGCTTTTATAACATAATACATATTTAACAATGAAAATTAAAATAAAAAAAGGCGTTTCTTTCATCTGTTGTCACTCCAAACAATGAGAGAACAGGATTTCAACATCCTCAAGAAAAAAAAGTTCTATACAGTCATACTTAATGTGTGATTGCTTGTGGATGCACTTCTTTTGAATCTGTTTGTAGATATCAAATATGAAAGAGAAACAGTGGCCTCAAAACTGTTATGTTCGTAGAAATTCAAGTCTTTTGAAAATAAACAACTTGCACAGAGAAAAGTTCACCCAAACTCTGCTCTTATTCCTAATTAGACACCAAAGAATCCTATTCTCATACACAAACACATCGGAAAACTGGCTCCATAATTTCTAATTCAGATAAAATATTAAGTCCCGGTACAAGGCCATCAGACTATACTGGTGTAAAAATCCAGCAGTGTTTCTCTCTTTGTTCCTCCCTTTCTCCACCACTGCTCAGCAGAATGCATCCAATATCAAAATCAGAAGGTTAATGAAGACTAAATGTGGGTGGCGTCTCTTCTACTTGGGAGTCATAGACTAACGATATCAAAAGAAGTGGCTGGACATAAAGACAGCATAAAAAGTACTCCACAGAACACTTACAATAAGAAATTGAACTTCCTTAAGTAATAAAGACACCACCCATGTTAGTGTCAAACTTCGTGAGGGTGCTTTCAATCCTGTTGTCCGGATCATTTATGAAGATGTTGAACAGCGTGGGGGCAAGTACCGATACCTGGGGGACCCTGCGTGTGACAGGCGGACAGCCTGAGTAAAAACCATTGATCGTGACCCTCTGAGTGCAGCCTGCGAGCCAACTTCCTACTCATCTCACCAACCACCAGTCCAGTCTGTATCTTGCTGGTTTGTCTAGGAGGAGGCTGTGGGAAACAGTGTCAAATGTTTTGCTGAAGTCTAGGTGTTTAAAACTGCTTTAACTATCTCTTCTCAGCCTGTGAACTCAGCTGCATCTCCAAGACACCTTAGAAAATTTTACAGGTCACTGAAATTTTAACAGAACAAGTTAAGGAAAATAGTATCTTTTTTTTTCCCTTTTGGCAGTTTCTAACATTACTCCCATTTGGGAAGAATTTGCAGAACCGGGAACAAAATCAAGATTTTTTGTATCTTATCTTGTGTATCTAGAGAAGATGTAGAAACACCAAACTGAAATCAGGATTCTGGGTGTCGTGTTCTTTTCTCATTAATTTTTTATTACCCCATACTTTACTGTAAATCTAGCTCTTAAGTCCCTCCAAACATTTGGCATTGGTTGTTCCTAAATACCAACTATTATGATTATAATCTTCAAATCTACTAGCTTGCACTTCGCCTATATAAATACAAATCACAATTATGTTATATTGTTTGGCCGGGATCCCCTACAGTTTAAAATTCCTAAGCTATGAGATATAAATTCAGAATGCATGTCAGAGAATGTTTGAGTTCTTTCCTTATAAATTATTTCACCTGTAGGCTTTCCAATAAAATAGGCTGAACAATAGATGATTCAACGATATCATTCTGCCTAGCAGCAGACTCTTCAGATACTTTTGGTTATTGTTCATTCATCTTAAATGTCATTTTTCAGTGAAACAACTATCCAAAGATACGTGATGGCACTTACACAAGGTAAGCCAAAAGTCAAGATTCAATATAAATTTGGGGCTTGGTGAAAATGTTATCTATATGAAACTACCTGTTCAGACTTTATTTAAGGATGTAGAATCGTAGAATGATTTGGGTTGGAAGGGACCTAATGGATCATGTAGTTCCAACTCCCCTGCCATGGGCAGGGACACCTTCCACTAGACCAGCTTGCTCAAAGCCCCATCCAGCCTGGACTTGAACACTTCCAGGGTTGGGGCATCCACAACGTCTCAACTTCATCCACAACTGTATGAAGATACAGAAACAAGAAGTACATGAAGGAAAAAAAGCAAACTGTCTGTCAAGTAAATGCAAGTGTTTTTGTCACCATCCTTTTGTTCTATTTCTCTGTATGGAATAGGTACTTATGTGTTCTTATACCTATATGCTCATTCATATACCTATACACATGTGTTCACATGTTGTTGTCCATTGTAATATTCTACCACTGAAATTAATTCGGCCTCCCAGTGCTAAACTCTGTAGAATTTTTATAACTATTTGACTTATTGCAATCATGCTTTTTTCCTCCTTTGATGACTTTCTCAATTATGTGATACCATGAAGCAGGGAAAATGTTAATAAAAGTGGTGATGGTATATTTAAATCAAAGCACTCCTTCAAACTCACTCTCTGCTGCTCTAAAATCTCTGATCTGCAAACAATCAAGAGAGTAATCTTGATATGACATATACAAAGATTCACAGAATTAAACTGCATAATATTACTGTGATTGAGTGGATGTGGAGGAAAAAAGCTATAATAATTCATTTTCATACTGGCGTCTCACTTTAACCAGCCATTTGAGTGTAACTGGCTGGATGTGCTGCATCCAAATTTGTCTTACAAATGATTTCCAGTAATGATGGCACCAAGAAATCAAGCCTAATGAGAAAGTTATCTAATTTAGAAAGTAATGCAAGGCTTTTCACATCACAAATATTTAGTTTGGATATAATATTTTGGGTTTTTTTCTAATTACTTACTTTACATGATTTGAGCATTAAGCCAGGTTCTTTCCATTTCTTGATTCTCTGCACTTAATGAAGAATTAAGTTTAATACATAAAAATATGCATGCTTAATTATGTTTTAGGCATTTTTTCCTGGTGGAAACTAAGTTTTGAGTGAGACACTTAGGCTTCCAATGAAGAGGAAATGGAGAATTAGCTGTTCCAGAATGGGATCCAGAAATGGAAGACACTGGGAAAGAGCCAGTCTGCACAGCACACTGAGGAACAGTATGTTTGAAACAGTGGTTTGCAAATGAAGAGCAAGGGCTGCAGAAGGACACTTTATTTTCGGAAGGTCCAGGTGAGTACTTACAAACTACGACAGACACTTCTATCCAGACTTTGAAATGGCCGTAGGGCTTACTCTTCTTAAAAAACAGAACCAAAACAACAAAAGAGGAAGGTAGGGAGAGAAAGAGATGGAGTAGCTACTTTTCTCTTAGACCTCTGTTAGAAAGTGTCCTCCATTTGGGTTCAAAATTCTCCTTAGTAAGAGAGTTTCAAAGGCAAAAAACTTCATTATATGGCAGCAAGGCCACACATTCCCTGAACAATGATCACTGTCGTAGAATCATAGAATCATGGTTAGAACCCATTTCGTTGTTCCTCTCTTGTGTAAGCACTGAAATTCATGAAGCAAGTGAAAGAGGAGCTTAGTGCTATAAGCTGATGGCCAGGACTTTGAACAGTGCTGGGGGATTTTCTGGGTCCTTTCTCCAAAGACTGTTTCTGTAGTTAAACATGACACAGGCTCTCCGTGTTCAGATGGATGCCCAACTGAAAACCTGTAAATCCATCTGACTTCTGTTTTGAACCTGCAGAGGTAAAATGCAGGCAGAATATGCAAAGAGCACCCCTTTGCATTCTTGCTTTGCCTCTGTTCCCTCAAATAACCTACAGCTTCGTTCTTACATGACTCTCCTGGGAGGTAGGTGATGTGAGTTTGAATCCCTCAGGCAAAGAAGAGAACTCAATCCAGATCACCTGCTTCCTGATTGAATGCTTGAATCTCTGTGGCTACTGTCTGCCCCCTCAGCTGCAACTGGAAAGAAAGCAGCTGCAACATTTTTGTGAGGTCCTGTCAGCCTGTGTCAGACCTTGAAGGAGCCTGGCAGAGAAACACCTCATTTCTGGAGCTTCTTCAGTGTTAGACAGGAGATAAGCATCTCCTGGGGCTGGGGAAGCCCTGGGCATGCACTGAAACAAAATTTTAATTGTTTAGAGAACTTTAATATCAAACAGGGAGGAACCAAGCAATCTTAATAGCCTTCAGATTTGGACATCATTGAGTGGGAGTATGAGGGTTTTTTTTGTTTGTTTTAGTTGTCTCAGGTCTGCCTAAATCCTGCTTAGGTCCTCTACTGCATCTAACGGGAAGATCCTATTGCAGACTGAATTAGGCTGCTGAATACTTGTGCAATACTTATGGTGGTCAGATGGCATAGGTTTCTATGATTTCCATGTAATTCTGTTCTTGCAAAAAGGAATTTCTGCAAAAAAAAGTATTTCTTTAGAAAATATTTCTATTTTAAAGTAAAATAATTGAAGCACAGCGATTAAGCTGTTCCTATTAGAAATATGACTCAGATGAATGCAAAAGCCTAAAATTGCTCCAACCCAATGCTTTGGAAAATTTTACATAAAGTGTCTTATCTGTCAGACATCTGGGTGAATTTTGTTGCTGTTGCTGTTTGAACACAATTAATTATTATAATATATACTCACTAACATATAGTCATAACAACTGCAAAGATCTAGGGTTTAAGTATCTGTCAAACATATACATTTTCAGAAAGAAGGCTAAAAGAAAACATATTCTGTTTTATAACTTAACAAGTAATTTTTTTTTTGCAAATAGAAGCTTATGAACAGAAAAGGATTTGAACTGCTGCAAACTTTCGGTAATTTTAATTTTTTTCTGTTTAGAAAAATAAAATAGAGTTTATACAAAATGAAATTTCAAAATTATTTTGAGTTACTCAGACATCTAAAATGTGTTTTGAACAAGCAACAAAGGTAATATATTATTCAAAATGAAACCAAAATTTCAAATGTGAGAAAAAAAATGAAACACTGAAGCATGCAACACAGAAAAATTTCCAGCTTCTGGGACTACCCTGAGTTGTTATCTTGCAAATGATATCTCATCAAAATATATTGTGTAGCATTTTCTGCTATAACAATATTCCACTTGGAGATTTTGAACTTGCTGTATACATAAGTGCTTCTGTATATCTACTGGAATTAAGATGAATGAAAAATGAAATTAATGAGTTTGAGTTTGTGGGATATGCCAGAAGCATGCCATTCTGTCAAGCTGCAAGTGTATGTCATGTACATAGTGGGCTAATGAAAATTTAATATCTGGATATATTGACTTGAAGCCCATGAGCACTATTTCTCAGCTTTGGGGTTTTTTTATCATTTTTTCAACTCCTAGGGATAAAAGAACTGTGAAAAATGGGTAAATCTCACCCTTTCCTCTTCATTGTTTATACATCCTACTTTATTCTTTATTTTCACTACTCAATATATGATAGTTCCTCTGTTAATGTCTTGGTCATTCTTAAGCTATGATATAGTAGACATAGATGAAAAAAACAACCCAGTATTTTTAATGATAAGATTAATGCACCTGCTTCATTTTTTATTTGTATAAATAATTCTTGGAAATGTATCTTAGAAAATTAATTGGCACCTCTGCGCACAGGTTTTTTTGGTAGCTGCCCTCTTTTCCACCAGAATTTTCAATCCACATTATCACTGCAATGCACTGGGAAACTCCAGCTGTCCGAATCAATATTTCCACTCCTCTCATTTAAATCCGAGCTCTCACTGTTGCAGGGTGGCTGTAACACACCAGAGCCATCACATGCCTCCCTGTTGCTACAGGCAACAGTGCTGCGGGTGAGAGCTGGTCCCTCTACATCACATGGAGAGCTCCAACATACCATGGCTTTAGACGGCCTCTCCTTGAATTGCTTAAGCTGTTGTTAAGATCACATGATCTTCCAAGAACTGGACTAGTGCCAGTCAAAAATAAAATTATATTTTCTTTGTTGCTCTAAGAGATATGCATAGCAACTGCATCAAAGCACATGCTTGACTTTTTCCACTAAAAGGAAGGGGGCAACCAGCTAATCAAAATTTATTGTCTTACTTTGATTGTATTTATTCACGCTGTGAAGATATTTCAGATTTGTTTCTATTGACAATTATGTTTTTGGAGTGTTCACTTCAAAATTACAGCCAGCTGAACACCAGTTATTAGGCAACAGTGTTATAGGTTGGGGAATATTGGGTTACATCTCTAAGCTATCTTATGTGGAGAATTGCTTCGGGTCACAAGCGGAAATTAATTTCTTGATGTTACTTTCCTGTTAACTGGCTACATATCTACATCGCCATAGTTTGCATGGCTGTCAGAGTTTGCTCTGGGGAGGCTTAGGACTGGAATAGCAAGGCCATTGCAGGTCAAGCATGCTGTGCATTGGCAGAAATACAAGACCCAGTTCTAAAATGAACTTCTGTCACTACCATGAAAATTACAGTGAGTATCATTGGAAATAATCTATTTTTTCAGATTTACATTATTCCTTTCCACACCAAGGCATAAGCACGTAAGTAAAAATCATCAACCAGATGTATCAATAACTATATTTTTACTGTTTGAGATGGTTAAAAGTTTTCTAAAAAGATTGTGTTTCATTTGTTAATTCCAGATAACAAGACTTTTTTTTTTTTTCATAATATCTTCAAGTTCACCAGCTTTCAGCAAATACAGTGCCACTCAGAGATTTCTCAGCAGGTGACTTCTGGTATGGGAGTGCCAGGAGCTCTGGTTTTCCTTCCCTAGGGCAAAAAGAACTGGGTCTGCCCCAGACTGGTGATGCTAGTGGCTGCTGGTAACTGGGTTTGTGTGGTTTCAAATAGGAGACTAAGCATAGATTCCAGAATGCTAGAAACTTGAAGAACATTGCAGGAACCACAAGTATTTAATCTTTTGAGGGGGACTAATAGCGAATACTTTTTAAGTTCTACTCTGATTTCAAGAAATGTAAGCATCTTCTGAGCATGAAATCTTGCTTTTCAAGAAATGGTGCGTATCGAATCAGCTGAACCACTCATCACAATTTATCACACCTAGTAATCATCACAAAATAGCCCCTTATACTCTAGATTAACCCCTCTCTTTTCAAAATGCCTGGGTTGAAGTGTCAGTGTGGAATTGAGTCTGTACATGGCTAAAGGTAAGAATGGGTATGTCCATGACAGGAAGACTAGAAGACTCATAATCCACACTGAAATGTTACCGTCCTCTCATTGCACACATTTTTAAAACATGTCTGATATATTCTTTCTCTAGCTGAACTCCATAGGATATGTGTACTTATCCAGGGGGAAGAAATGTAGAAAGAGGACTTTTCTTTCTTTCACTTCAAGACAAATGTGGGAAAATGTTAAATTATTGCAGAGTCTCTGAATTAAGCCATAACCCCAGATTTGGAAAACAAATAAAAAGCGCCGATTAAAATCATTGCTCTCTCCAAAACACAGAAACTCTGTGGGCTGAATTTGTGTCTTTTTAATCATCCCTGCTGCATGCCAGGGCACATGGAAACCATTTCTCTCTGTTATATTTGCAATTCACTCAGCAAGCTTCCAGTAAAACAGAGTAAAATGTAAGAAAGAAAATCCACTGTCCGTAATTAACCACCCACAATGAACTTTTCCGTATCAGAAGTCCAGGTTTTTTTTAGAGTTCTTTCATGTTTGATTTTATAGAAGTTATTCCATTTCCTTATCAAGATGCTCTGTTGATAAAGAAGTGAATTTAATATTTTCCAGATCTCTTGGAATGCAACTTTTATAACCCAGTTAAAGAATTTACTTAGGCTCCAGGTGAGACAGGAAAGATGGCAGATTCTAAATTGTATTTATTTCACTACGATGTTCACTTCTCGTTCTACACCATTTCACTTATATTGCCAATATCAGTTGTGGGGAAATCAGCAGCAAAATTCAGAGTAAGATGCATGGTGAAAGGCCTAAAATATTACAGGAGCTGAGACTTCTACTCTGACACTGTTGAATGTTCTTCACGCAATCAAATCTCTAGGATTTTTGTTTAAGGAATTTGCTTATCTTTTCCTTGCAGGGTTTTCTGTAGATCCTGACACTATGGTGTGTAAGTAGTCATAGATAAATCCAGTTAGCACAGCAAATATTAGGAGCTGGACTTCCTGAAGGAACCTGGATTTTGGCTCCCCAAGACTGCAAAAAGCTGGAATGTGCAGTTAGCATTTTAAGGCAGAATTCTTTCAAGCATAATCAAAAAACATAACAGAAAAGACTTATTAAGGAATTTAGTTTTTTGAATATGCTGTGCAAGTTCCACATCTTATGAGCAGTTATAGAGGAAGAATGTGCCCACCTTACAAGTATTTTCTGTCTACTGTAGTCAATTGTACGTGCCTTGATGGATCATAGGGGAAGGTACAGCCATTGATGTACCTAAGTCCTGTTTAGACCTGGCTGAGAAATACCGATTAAATACTCATAGCCTACAGCTAAAAGCCTTGTAGTAAAGGCATTTAACTACAAAACAGGAGTCCCAAGTTTAAGTCTCAGTGTTGTGGTTTCCTATCCCAGCCAAACCCAGGACACTTGGCTTAACGATTACAAATGAGGACATGAACCTGTATTTCTCACATGTCAGGATCCTATGATCCCTCTCAAAAAAAATTACATATGTAGCCTGAGAAACTGGGAACGAACTTTATAATCTGAAAGAACATCATTTTAAGCCCTGTCCTCCACAGGCAAATCAAGTGTGATAATTTTAAAACTTTTGCTTATCATATGGAAAGGAAGGAAAGTAGTCTCTTACTCATTGTAACACATAACCCCTCCCCACCCCTCCCCTA
>Ga0065711_1047247_pt1 | contig 12438 bp, 7 predicted proteins | sample Hoacrofraction12_FD_59098 | JGI IMG/M metagenome (GOLD analysis project Ga0065711, IMG submission 59098) | Hoatzin crop microbial communities from Cojedes, Venezuela - Epithelial fraction 12 v2 (version 2) | ecosystem: Host-associated > Birds > Digestive system > Esophagus > Crop | place... | reverse complement strand
CCGCCTGGACAAGGTCCTGTGCAGCCTGCTGTAGGTGACCCTGCTTCGGCAGGAGGGTTGGACTAGATGACCCACAGAGGTCCCTTCCAACCCCTACTATTCTGTGATTCTGATTCTGTGATTCTGCTATGCTGGCTACCAGTATAATATGTCTCAGTTTCTGTGAGAGGTTCCACAGGTTTCTGCTCCTGGCGTTTATGACTATGTGAGCCACAGAAAAAATGTGCAGTCTTCTTACTGCATTTTATTAAATAACCAAGCTGATTTTGTGGAGTCCCCTTGCAATAAGGAGTGCTACTGAGAGTGAGTCAGGCTATCATTGTGATGTAACTATTCTCCTCAACAGGGGTGAAAACAGTATGTAGAAGAGTAACTTCAGAATCAGTTATGGAGATATCTTCTACCAAAGAATCCTATAGAAACTGGCCATAGAGATTTCTGGCTTTTTTTTTTTTTTTTCTGAATATAAGAATGTCACTACAATTCCCAAAGTGTGGACATTTGTTAACACCACCCCAGTGTTCAGAAAGGGCAAGTGTGATAACTAAGATGAGCATAGTACAATTAGCCTGATAAGGTTCCTTGGGAAAAAAATGAAAAATTGATACAGGAATCAGTCGATACAAGATTAAGTGTGGTAAGAGAATTAAAAGCAGTCAATATTTCCTTTCACGGAAAATAGATCTTGCCAAGGAAATCTAATTTCATTCTTTGAAGAGATTATAAGTTTAGTTGATGAGAGAGACTACGCAGACATAACAGACTTTTGTGTGACATTTGACTCAGTACAAATGAAATTATTTTAATGAAAAATGCTATGCAATATCATAAAGTTAACCCTGCATAGATAAAAGCTGGTTATCTGACAATTTCAAATGCTAGCTGTCTGCAAGAAATCATCAATGAATGAGGATGTTTCTAAGTGGGGTACAAGACAGATTAATGTTAAACCCAGTCCTATTCAACATTTTCATCAATAATGTGACAGTAAATAACAAATTTTTTTTTTAAAGTGGTAAAAATGATGACATGGTAGCCACACAGGGCAATCAACTTCCATTGGATCAGGTATGAATGTTCCCAGCCCAAGACAAAGCCAAACATGCATAAGAGGCAGGTGGAAGGGAGAACAGTACCTTGACAGCGGCTACTCCAGAAAGGAGCTCGAAGCAGTGCTGAATGGGAGGTCCAACACGATCATAGAATCATGGAATCATTAAGGTTGGAAAAGACCTCTGAGATCATCAACTCCAGCCGTCAACCCAACACCACCATGCCTGCTAAACCATGTCCCGAAGTGCAATATCTACAAGTTTTTTGCACACCTGCATGGATGGTGACTCCACCACCTCCTTGGGCAGCCTGTTCCAATGCCTGCCCACTATTTCACTGAAGAAATTTTTCCTAATATCCAATCTAAACATTCCCTGACACAACTGGAGGCCATTTCCTCTCTTCCTATTGCCAGTTACTTGGGAGAAGAGACAAACACCTGCCTCACTACAACCTCCTTTCAGGTAGTTGTAGAGAGCAATAAGGTCTCCCATTAGTCTTCTCTTCTCCAGACTAAACAGCCCCAGTTCCCTCAGCTGCTCCTCGTAAGACTTGTTCTCCAGATCCTTCACCAGCCTCGTTGCTCTTCTCTGGACACGCTCCAGCAACTCCATGTCCTTCCTGTAGTGAGAGGTCCAAAACTGAACAGAGTACTTGAGGTGTGGCCTCACCAGTGCCGAGTATAGGGGCAAAATCAGTATTCCTTCGGTACTGTGGAGAGCAGGAGTAATGCAATCTTTGGTGTACGAATGAGAGCAGAAGGAGGATTAACTCCCATACGTGGCCTTGATGAGATGGATGATAGAATCACAGACACAGCTAACATAGTTTGGAGAGCATATAAACGAGCTGCAAATACTACCTGAGGGCTGGAAAAAATGTTGTGGGGGAAGAGCTGGATCTGTTTAGCTTGTTAAGAAACAGAAAGGGAGGTGAGGTTATTAAAGACCATGTCTTTGTGGGGAGAAGCCTCAGTCTGAGAGGCCCTTAGCTTAGCAGAGAAAAGTGTGACAAGAACCAATGTCTGGAAACAGAAAACAGAAAATTAAAATGAGAAATTCAGGAAAAATGTGAAAGTATGGGGATTTAATCAGTGGAAAAAATTGCAAAAGGACAGACGTTTCCTTTCTACCAATGTATTCAGATCAAGACTTGATTCCTTCCTGAAAGATACGCTTCAGTCAAGCATGAGTTACTGAGCTTAACACAGGGGTAACTGGGTGAAACTGAATGGCCTGTGATACGCAGGAGGTCAGGCAAGCTGAGATATTGCTCCTTTCTGGCCTTAATCTCTCTGAATCTATGAATATTTGAGTTAGATACAGTAGGTATTCTGGTACTTGGTTAACATGCATCTCAGATGTGATTTATTAAAGCTTTACACCTCATCGGTGACATATGTTGGCCAGCTGGAGGTCAGAAACAATGGCACGCACTGTGGACAATTGTTCACACCAAGTGAGTAACGGTTTACTGACAGTCTTTGTCTGTAAGCAGTGGTTACAGTGGATAACACTCATCCAGCAATTGTTTCTGCAGAAGATGTTGATGGAGTCATTCTGAATAATGCTTGTATCAAAGCTGTATGATAGTTCATAACAACAACAAAGTTTAAACTTGCCAAAATCTTTTATTTTTTAGGTTTGACATCAAAGAGCTCATTCCTTGCTACTGCCTACTGTCTTCCTTTTTGCAGTGTGTAGACCAGTAAAGTTATTTGTACCGTGTATAGATAAGTCTTACTTGTTCAGCACACTCACATGAATGATCATTGCCATTGTCGTGGTTTAATCCCAGCTGGCAACTAAGCCCCACACAGCCATTCGCTGATTCCCCTCACAATCATCCTTTCCACTGGATCCTGTTCAGGCAGCCTGAACTGCTGTCTCTCATGGAAGACAGGAGGTCTGAGACACCTCTGTTATTCAATCCACCTGAACTGGACACAGGCAACAAGGTTTATCAGCAGCCTTTTCTATGTCCCAGAGGGAAGATTAGCATCTACACCACCTTGTAACCTTGTAGCACAACCCACAATGTTCTTCCATTTTTGTTTTCTTTAATATATTCACTCTTCATGTCCCTACCTGGCTGTCAAGGCTGAAGTTAAAGTCTAGGGAATCATCATGGTTTTTCAGACTTCAGGGCTGGATGGTGTCTTTTTATTCCCTACTGTGCTGCTACTGAGAAAAACAGTTGTGCATGCCATAGCTATTTTCCATCCTGAGCTCTATTTGTGAATTCTGCATGTGACTTTAAGTAGAAACCAGGGTGAATCATGCTCTTACTCCTTTAACCCAGCCCCCTGAGGAAAAGGATTCTGTAAGCAATTACCCAGTCCATATGCCACCCAGTTCATAGCAGATTTTCATTTAATTGTATGGAGTCTAGGTCTAGAGGGCCTGTCAGTAGTTTAGGGTTTTTTTTTTTTTAGGTTGTTTTTTTGGTTGTTGTTGTTGTTATTTTTTGTTTGGGTTTGTGGGGGGTTTTGCGGTGGGTTGGAAGGGGGTGTGTTGCTTTTTGTGAGTGTATCTTGACTGCGAAACTTCCTGGCCAGGCTAGGCAGTCTGCCATGGTGATACCATAAATCCGTTTGGAAGAAAAAAGAGAAGAAAGTTCCTGTCAGCAAAGATGAGACACATAAATAATCATCTCAACCAGATATCTGTAAAAGATAAATAACAAAGTGCTTAAATGTGAAATCAAGAGACACAAAGTAAGAATGTCATTGGTTAGAATGGCAGGCCACCAAGTCCAAGGAGTGTGACTCGCCGAGTGTCAGTATGAGTTGTGGTAGCAGCATGCAAACCCCTTAGAGGTTTTGGCAGCCTCATGCTTTCTCGGTGCATAACATAATTAGATCAGCTTATTAGAGCTCTTTTTATCTCTACACGCCATTCTCCACCAGATTCATTTCTCAGAGGCAGCTTTGTTCCTCTGTTCTGCTAGCAGCCTCCCTATCTCAGCCATGGCTTTTGTTCAAGAAAGATACGTACCATAAGGTGCTTTAATTATGCTCATTACTATACCGCCTATTTTGACTGGTTAAGTAGTGTCTCATGCTAGGGTGATTTCCTCGTTAAGCCCAGGATACAAGCTGCAAAACAGAAGGTACCATACGGTGGATACACGAGTCGGGATAATTCTCATGGGATGGTATAATTTTTAATAGTTTCCTCTGTTTGTAAAGTAGTTGCATATGATCTTACTGCTGGGCTGGCAAATGCTGCACAGTCTATCCTTTCACAGCCCTGGCCAATGCACGTCATTCCTTGCATGCCTGCATCCATCTGAGGTTCAGGTGCTTCCCTACAGGGCCTCACCATTGAGTGTGGTCCTCAGCATCACGTATCTCTTTCAAAGCAGGAGCTGTGCTGACCAACTTTCTGCTTTCAGCTGCTCCCCTCTCAACAGCTCCTTTGAGACTCCTCAATCCATACCTACACTGGTCTTTGTGTCAGTCAGGACACTGGTGTCTAGTCTCCTACAGGCTTAATGACCCAAACTGTGTCTTATTCTGAGCAACAGAATTTTTTATGGAGAACTGATGTGTTTTGACTTTTCATGTTTGGCAGCACTCCCAAAGCTGGTATGACCCTGTTCCCTTTGGCATTCCTGAACTGTCACTATTGTGGGCAGCAGTCAGGGTCTTTCAGATCATTCTAAATATCTTTTCCTTTTTTTTTAAAAAAAAACAAACAAAAAAAAATCTGCAACTGAGAAATCAGCTTAGAGGATCTTATCTTTATATTGACTGGGACAAATGGTGTATGGAGACAATATATACAGAAAAGCACCAAAGCCCAATTAATTATCTTCTTATAATTCCAGTAGCAATCTTGCTGACTGCGCCTGTCTTCAAATTTGTGCCATCAAATTTGTCTTTTTTTCAGCAATTTCTTGTTTAAAGAAAGTACAATGAAGCCCTTACCAAGAAGCTACTATACTACTAATTCAATGGCAACAACTACTGAACAACTGTTACTACTCCAGTTAACGAATAGACAGACAGAACTATTCTGAGCAGGAATAATGTGAAGTAAGATGCGTGTTCTGCTGTTTTCTTGTTGTTTGTTTCCTGGAAAGCTGAGACATCTGATCTAAGGAAAGGATCACTCAATGCCCTCGCTGATATTCCTGGCAACAGACCACAGTTAGATCACAGTGTTGTTGCATTTAGTCACCACAGAGAAAGGAAAAGCAGATGCTTGGTTTAAATTTCAATCTATCTGAAATATTCAGCGGTTCTATGGTCAGCCTCCTGGAGACATACCCACCCCAAAGCTGCCTTCTTCACAGCTGAAGAAGCAGCTCTTCTGCTCAATTTCCTCCCTAGTAATATGAGTTGTACAAGACAAATTCTGTTTTGTGTTAACTTCCCGGCATGAAGTTCTGTCCTATGATGTCCCCGTCAATGTTCATTTACTCAGGTCTGACTTAGGGTGAAATTTGGCATTGCAGATGAATGTCAGGTAATAATTCTGCTGATGATATCAGAACCAGGTAGTTTTCAGTTCTTTCTCTCGTGTACTGATTGGCTCTGAGCTACTGAGAGGAAAAAGCAAGTGAAATTTGTCACTGACAAGATTTAGGCCATGACTGTAAACCACTGGGAATTCAGCTTTCTGTCTTTTTCAGAACAGGTTCTTTCTTCATCTTTGGATCATGTCACAAAATTCCTAAGGAGAAGTCTATCACGGTTTTTTTCAGCCAGAAATATGCAAGAACACCACCAGAGAAGATGGTAAAGCAACTGGAGTTTCCTTTCACAATACTGAGATTCACTGAGATAATGAACATGCACAAGTATTTCCAACTGGAAAGAAAAAAAAGAGTTTCTCTAGGCATAACACTTGTAGAGAAACCACGAGAACATTACACTTGAAAATTCTCCAGCAACCCTGAAGTCTCTTCCATAATACTTACAACAAATCCTGAAACTTTTTTTTAACATAGAGCTGAGAGACTGCTTTTTTTATATCCTTACATTCTTTTCCCCCTATAATGTTACAACTATCAGTCAGATGCAAACAGATACCATGTATTTCCCACTAGATCTTAGTAATGAACATACAAGGGATATTTTTACACACTGGCAACTTTAGGGAAATGAGAGATTATGGAGAAACCAAGAGTGACAGGGTTAATGAGGGTCACTGTCTTGCTTTCAAGAAGAAATTCTATAGTGTGTGTTATTTCCTTCTTCAACAGAGAGAAATACTACAGTCACCCCTTACATTTTTTTAACATCTTTAAAATTATTGTCTCTGCTTTAAAAATGCATATAATGAGGTCATCCAGAAGTACAGTGATAGAAATGGCAGCCATTATACAGGTATATGTGTGTGAGAGGGTGGGCAAGAAGAAAGAGAAACTGCAGATCTCTTCCCAGTTGTACATTATCACAGAGTAAGGATCTCAGCACAAATTATTCTCTACCCATTAAAGTACTTTTATGGTCCGAACTAAGCAAAGCTGATTCTTCTTTTGAACAGGGAGCCTCATCAAATATTCAATATCCAGGCGTATACTGATCATTCTGCATTTGCTGGTATTCTCCTTTCCTGTTTCTGCTGAGGTCCTCTTGCATCAGATTTCATGGTTTTCTTTCCATGCCATGTGTCCTGAAATGAGCAGCAAATTCCTGCGACAGTAGTAGGGGGGAATAAATAAAATGAAAACAAGGAAGAAGAAAAGGAGCCACAAACGAGCCTTCCTTTCATCTCCCTCCCAAAATGAAGCATTAACAGCTACCAGTAGTAGAGAAGAAAATGAGAAGGGTAGAGGATTTGGACAATTTATAATATCCATCATGAACTTGGTACTCAGACGACCCATATGGGGTTCTTTGCCTAGCCATCCTGTCTATATGGTTACACAGCTGGATTCAAAGCTAGTGTAAATGTATGTAACACCAGCATATTCAAAGTATGTGTGTTGATCTACTGTGAAGAATTTAGACCTAGGTGATCTAATTTAAGAAAGGTTTGCAGGCACCCAGGGAGCAGACTTTCATTATTATTTCTTCTCAGTAGTTCTGTTTTGTATTTATATCAACAGGAAAAAAAAAATCCCACAAACCTCTTGCTCAGCAAGAAAAATAATAGTCCAAGAAGTGCCAGTTTTGCTGGGATTCTTTTTATTTTCTATTAATAGTCACACTTCTAACCTTACTGTTGTGTTTTAGTCTTTGAAGTAATGGAGGCAATAGGAAGTCCATTGTACATAGGAAAGGCAGCTGGGACGGTTGGGGGCAAACCCACAGAAAACAAATGCCACTGGCTTGATGATGAGGGAGGATGAATGGTCTCCTGGAAAATCAAAAGAAAATCTTAAGGTCGTGATATTTGGTGGTATAGTAATGGGGACAGGGGCAGGGAGTGGAGGTGGGGATGCTGCATGAATATCAGTCCTGAGCTGATAGTAAATAATTCAATAAATGAATCCTTAGAGTTCAGATTTGTAGAGGAAAACTGGAAAACACAATCCAAGTTTTTATGTCCAAAAGGTAGGCAAAAAAAGTCAGGAAAAGAGCCTATTTTTAAAAATATTTTTAACCTTATTAGTTTTGTGTGTCCTGACTCATCATGCCTGACTGTTCTCGGCTGCAATATTGCCAAGTATTTTAAACTCTGCTTTCCGAGGCTCCAAGTAGCATTAACTCCTATACATTCAAGTCCTGGATGTATCTTCATTTACAGAGTCCTGAGAAGAAGAGTGTAAGCAAAGATGGCTTCCGCCCAGCCAGTTCCCTTCTCTTGCTCCTGTACCCTTTCTCCAAACATGCTGCTTCCTCCTGGCTTCGCCAAAGATGCCAGAATCACCAAAAGCAAGGTTTTCCCTGCACCTTCCCGGCACAGGTGATAAGCCTCTTTTTCATCTCCATGTTCTGCTCTGGTTTTGAGCACAGACCTTTGTGGAGCCTATTTGGTTCTGAGCAGCTTTGCGATGGGTTTCCTCAGTGCTTTTCACATTGAAGTAGAGGGACCAATGGCTGGTAAAGCAAGTTGCTTCAAAGGACAGGAGGATCAGGAAAATGCCACACTCATGATGTTTTCTGTGTGGGCCTGACCATAGATAAGTTAATTCAGTGCCTCTCACTTTGTCACAAAATGCATTAATACACTGCACAAAGTCATTTTAACTTTTTGGAAGGAAACATGTCTATTTGTCACCTCTCTACACTCCATACTTTCTCTCTGGCCCTTGATTCCACTTGTCAAACAATGGGCAAATGAGCTGTCTTAATGCGAAGCCCTACCAAGCTGCCTGCATGCCCTGGTCTCTTGTGTGGAAGAGGATTTACACAGAGAGTTCAGCTGTTATTGACATTTCTGCTTGAGACGGAGTCTGAGACTGCAGTAGACCAAGGGTTTGGATTGGATTTTAGTCTGCTGAATTTTCACAAGCAGTGGGTTTGTGAGATGTTTCCTGAGATCCACTGATTTTGAAAGAAGTCAATTACACTTTCTTTCTCTCTCCTCTGCCTTTCTTTTTTTTTATTTTTTTGCCGTACTTATTGCTAGAGTTAGTAAGTATCTGGTTCTTACCTCATGGTCTGAAATCTCCGGGGAGCAGATATTAGCCTGACATGTAATTATGCCTGAATTGTTTCTTTCACTTTTGAATGCAATCTGTATCTGATCTAATTTGGATCTGGGGATTCCAATGCAATTGTAGGTGGCTAAATTTTTGTGGGTGTATACACACAAACATACACACAAAAAGCTCTATTTAAAAGAAAAAACATGAAACTTAAGTCTATTGAAAATTATTAACAAATCCAGGCAGATTTCACCATGTAATTCTGGGCAAATAAACCTTCTGTGGATTTAAGTGTCATTCACAGAAGTAAGGTAGGAGGAACTGGTCTTTTGTCCATTTACAAGACATGTGGCTAGGCTTTTGGGGTTGTAAGAATTGTTCACAGCATTCTCTGCTTCTCTGAGAATGTATGGACTTTAAGTAAGTCTTCTGTCCCTCAGGAGAGTGGCCCAGCTGCTACCTATTGTGTATTCTGAATTGAGCCGTCCTTTTGAAGCTCAAAGTAGAACCACTTTGTATCTGCCTCAAATATTCACAGACACAAAGTGAAAAACTGACTTTAGCCAGGAGGTTAGAGTTATTTATATGGTTTCTGGTCTCTGTGCCAATGAGTATTTAAAGAACTGCTACATCAGCTTCAAAAGAGAAGAGCGAGATAGGCGTCTCCAACTATTGTTCAGCTCAGTGGTTAAAACAAGCTCCTGTGAGTAGGAGTCTTTAGTTAAAATCCTTGGTTTGAACATTGTTAGAGGATTGCTTGACCTCATTCAAGTACAGTGGTGTAGTGGCTATGCTACACTGTACTCTCTGCTTTTCATTCACTTTCTGAATGTACCCTTCTGTTTGATCAAATGCATTTCAAAATGCTTTATTTTCACTCTGGACAAACTGCACTATTGAACTCCAAATGTCCTCATAAATTCAACCTCCAAAAAATGAATGTAGTTGTCATTAAAGTTTGGTATTTTAGCCACAGACCAAAACTTGGCATCTCCACATGTCCTTGGATGTATTTCCTCCCCTTCCAAACCTGAAGTGGTAATAAAGTGCTCCTCTCTTCACACCAATGCACTGTCCACCCTAATGTAATCTTCCTCTCTACTGTGTGTAGCATTCTGGGGACCTCTGAGAGGACAGCAGCTCTTTTTATTTTTTTTGTTTCACTGACGCTCACCTATTTTTGGAGAACTGACTTCATGAAGGATTGAATATACCATGATAATGTTGATGACCGTGATGAAAGATATGGAAGAGATGGAGACTGGATAGATTTCTGATGCCATTTCACTGATTTCCCCCAGTCATTTTCTGGCTTTTTCCATTATCTTGTGCTAATTTAGGAAGTCAAATTACAAGGCTGAGGGAAGTTAAAAGCAATGTATTCAAAGTTTGCCTTTCTAATTAGTCTCACTCCATCTTCCTCAGCTCCCTTTCTCTTCTAGCAGGAAGCCATATGACCGTTATTAGACAGCTGCATAACCAGCTGGTTGGAGGTCTCCAGGCTACTGATTGCTCTGGTAAGATCTACAGGAAAGTCAGTGCACTGTATCCTAATGTACAGGCAAGGCATCTGCCAGCTCTGCCCACATTTCCAAATGCATGGAAAGGGAGGTATTGACCTGTCATTCTTATGAACCCAGAATATCCAGGGATCTGGGCTATACAACAGCTACAAAAGAGGGCATTTGCTCTCTATCTCATTTCCAAAGCACCTATCAGTTTAGTATTTGAATTGCTAGCCTAAATCCACTCCTCATTCTTTCAAAAGGCATCAGTTCACGTAATGCTGAAGCAGTCTGGTCCTAGCACAGCACCACAAATCAAGCTGCATGCAAACTATTTGGCTGTATGGGTTTCTGTCTGTAACCTTCAACTTCATGGGTGTCATTTTGCTCATACTGGGGGGAGGGGGGGGGCAGGCTGGGCAGAGGCACTGGAAAACTGTCTGGCAACAGAAGGGAAGTGGTATGCCCCATAGCAGACCTCTGAGCAAGTGCTGAGGAGGGATCTAATTTGGTAAGTGGCAGAAAATCATAGGGATAGCAGATGAACAGAAAGAGCATGCTGGGGGATATTTAGGAAGATGGTTGAAGAAGTCCATGTCTCTCTGCCTCATTAGATGCTTAATGTTAAATTTTTGAGCATGATGACTGCTAGATGAAGGGAGTACAGTCAAGTGGTGAACACATGTTGCTGAGCCTCCTCAGTGCCACACTGTGCTCAAACGTCTGGCGTCTGACATGTGAGCTAAGTCCTCGGGTGGGTGCTGGGGAGGGGGAGAGGGAAGTTGGCTTGTGGATAATTAACTACAAATGCAGCAGACAACTGTTCTTTTATTCATTTTTTGCTCTCTTTAGAATGTACTTGTAGGTACTCACTCTGTTCCTCAGGCACCTTAACAATCAGTTACAAGTCACAGGCTAAACAAGGGGTGTACCTCTGAATAGATCCACTGCTGCTCAGTGTAGCTGTAGAGGAAGAAGAAAACTGATGGCTTGCACAGAATGATAACAAAAACACGGGTCTGACACACCACGTGGGTTCAGATCCCCTGAGAGACAGCATCAGCATCTGGTACGGAGAGGGATTTCTAAGCTAAGAAGGTCTCAGAGCAGTGGTGGTTTTGTAAGTTAAAACCATCACCATGAATTCCACCTGGGAGCTTAGTAGAGGTCAGAGAAATGCATGGAGCAAGGTCTAAATTGCTCCCAGCGTGCAGCCTGTGAGGCTGCAGCATGCTGTGCTGGCTTCAGGCTGAATATTTTGGAGGTGCAACTGCATGGAGAGAGTATTAAAGTCATCTAATCCTCTGTCCTGGAGAACTGTGGTATGGTCACAGCAGGCATGAAAAGGTGCCTGCAGCATCCTGGGTGTAGATGGAAATAGGGCCCCTTGTTCATGGTGTCTGTGTGGCACTGAGGACCAAGCCCTCGCTTGAACAGTGTCCCCATCCTGCACACTTGTTTCACTGGCAGATGTTTTGCACTGTCTGGTTCCCCCCAAGTCTTTCTCACCCAGTCAGTCATGGTCAGCCTTTCTGGAGCCCCTCTTCCCATGCCAGCGAGGCAAGTGAATGTTTTGTGCTCTGGAGCCAGCGAGGCTGATTCCCCAGGTTAATTAGTCTGTTCCAAACCAAGTGCAGCTTTTTTCCTAGTGGCATGCCCCAGCTGGGAACCTAGTTGCTCTGGTGTACTATATACAGAGAAACAAGGGAACCTCCGACCTGTGGCCATGCCTATTGCTCTTCGTTGACTACAGTGAGGTCCTTGGGTTTACTGCTTATGCATAGTGAGCCTGGACCTGAAATTTTTGATGCCTGTAGCCATTTCCTTGGTGACTCCTGGGTGTTGACAGTGTACCTAGCACGGCGGGGCCTTGAGATGCTGAATTCTGTACCAAACATGATGATGCACAGGTCCTAAGAGCACAAAACCAGTCAGCTTTAAAATATTCCCGCTATATTCCTTATTCCTTTCTCTTCTGCCTTCTTTGTCCACCTTCTATTTGACTTCAGTATGAGAAGATGAACAAAATTATAAGTGGATTAGCACAAAAGACTTGTAAGGTTTATCACTAGCTTTCTGTTCTGTTCTCACCTGCATGGGGTTTGTGCTCACAGGTAACCCGAAGCAGAACATGTAACAGTTTCCTGAAGCTGTTCTTTGTCTCAGATTCTTTAGCTCTCTGTCTCTTCAGATTAGCAGTGAAGAGTATTGTTTGATGGCTCAGCATCAGCAAGTGATATACTGTCATTTCCAAGGTCTGCATTTTTTTTTCGTTTTGTTTTGTTTCTTTGAAACCACAGTCTTAAAGTGGCCACCCCTCCCCCCCCCCCCCCCC
>Ga0065711_1047246_pt1 | contig 12438 bp, 6 predicted proteins | sample Hoacrofraction12_FD_59098 | JGI IMG/M metagenome (GOLD analysis project Ga0065711, IMG submission 59098) | Hoatzin crop microbial communities from Cojedes, Venezuela - Epithelial fraction 12 v2 (version 2) | ecosystem: Host-associated > Birds > Digestive system > Esophagus > Crop | place... | reverse complement strand
GGGCGATTCATCCTGAGTGTGCTCACCGGGCATGTGAAGGACAACCAGGGGATCAGGCCCAGCCAGCATGGGTTCATGAAAGGCAGGTCCTGCTTGACCAACCTGATCTCCTTCTATGACCAGGTGACCCACCTAGTGGATGAAGGTAAGGTGTGTACGTCATATACCTGGAGTTTAGTAAGGCCTTTGACATTCCTCCCCGCAGCATCCTCCTGGAGAAACTAGCTGCCCATGGTTTGTACGGGTGTACTCTCTGCTGGATAAGGAACTGGCTGAATAGCCGAGCGCAGAGGGTGGTGGTGAATGAAGTTAAATCCAGCTGGTGGCCTGTCACACGTGGTGTTCCCCAGGGCTCAGTTTTGGGTCCACTCTTGTGATCTGGATGAGCGGATCGAGAGCATCCTCAGTAAGTCTGTAGATGACACTAAGTTGGGTGGGAAAGTTGATCTGCTTGAGGGTAGAAAGGCTCTACAGAGGGATCTGGACAGGCTGGATCGATGGGCCGAGGCCAACTGTATGAGTTTCACTAAGGCCAAGTGCCAGGTCCTGCACTTCAGTCACAACAACCCTATGCAACGCTGCAGGCTTGGGGAGGAGTGGTTGGAAAGGTGCCTGATGGAAAAAGATCTTGGGGTGTTGGTTGACAGCCAGCTGAACATGAGCCAGCAGTGTGCCCAGGTGGCCAAGAAGGCCAATGGCATCCAGGCTTCTATCAGGAATAGTGTGGCCAGCCGGAGCCAGAAGGTGATCATCCCCCTGTACTTGGCACTGGTGAGGCCGTACCTGGAGTACTGTGTTCAGTTTTGGGCCCCTCACTACAAGAAGGACATTGAGTTGCTGGAGCATGTCCAGAGAAGGGCAAGGAGGCTGGTGAAGGGTCTGGAGAACAAGTCTTATGAGGAGTGGCTGAGGTAGCTGGGGCTGTTTAGCCTGGAGAAGAGAAGGCTGAGGGGGGGAACCTTATTGCTCTCTACAACTACCTGAAAGGAGGTTATAGTGAGGCAGGTGTGTGTCTCTTCTCCCAAGTAACTAGGAGTTAGGACGAGAGGCAATGGCCTCAAGTTGCATCAGAGGAGGTTTAGATTAGATATTAGGACAAATTTCTTTACTGCAAGAGTGGTCAGACATTGGAATAGGCTGCCCAGGGAGGTGGTGGAGTCACCATCCCTGGAGGTTCTCAAAAAACATGCAGACATGACACTTCAGGACATGGTTTAGTAAGCATGGTGGTGTTGGGTTGATGGTTGGACTGATGATCTTAGAGGTCTTTTCCAACATACAATTCTATGCTGCTATGATTTTTACTGGTTTTAATGTGCCAGCACCTAACAACCAAAATGAGTTCAGGACTCATTTCACAGGGTGCTAGAGAAAGGCTTCCAGCATATTGCAAGTTAAATAAATGAAAAAATCGAAGGGAAAACAGAGCTGCAGTGATGTGAATTGAGTTGCTCGAGGTCACTCATCAGGTTAGTAGCAGGACTGGAAAGTGACCACTTGAGTCCCCGCAAGAATGCTTTATCTGCAAACCATCCTCTTTTTCTGCTATCACATAAGCCTTTTAAATCAGGGCTTCGTGCTCATCATCCCCAAGGTGGTAAAGTGATCAGTCGTCTTTTAAACATGAAAAGCACTTGATCCTTGCACAGGGTTCATTAAGGTTCTCGAGAATGTGATATTTCAAGACAAATAGGCTGTAGCTATGAGGACATAGAAGACTCCTCACAGTAAACAACAATAGGTCAGCACACTGTGTGATGGGACTCAGGATTATAATTTCCTGTGTACACGTGAAAAAATTAATACAGATGGGATTCCTTTTAATGTGATCAGGCCTGGATTTAGGCTGTAACAAGTCCTGTTTGTCAGCTCTTGCACAGGCTCAGTACAAGGAGGAATTTTGTTACTGGGTCTAGGACACTCTAGAATTTCTTACTCTTCAAATTTTTAAGTGTAATTTCAGCCTTTCCTGACTGTCTCAAATCCCTTTTGGAAAATGCATATTTAAAAGGAGTTGAAATTCAGTAGGCCAAAAAACAAAATCTGCAGAAATGACAAAACAGTGTGTTAGCATATTTTCCCTCACCACTCTTTATTCTCAAGTAGCAGAAATTGTAAATGCTATTTATTGCCTTTCTTGCCAGCTTCTCTGCAATCACCACAGCAGCACTGACTCAGAGCCCACTTTTTGTTAAACTCACATGCAGCTCTCCAGAAGGTATGTACTGCTTCATAAACATGATTTCTCCTACTGCCAGTACAGAATCCTCATTAGTCTCGTCAACTACACACATCTTCCAGGCAGAAGTTAAGGCAACCTTCGGTGGCCATTGGTGTCCAAACTAACAGGAAAAGGACAATGTTGTTTTCTTTACATTTCTGACATGACACATCACAAAGAAATGCCACATTAGGGTCAAGTTACACTAAGCTGCACTGTGCTTTCTGGTCTTGTGATGTGACGTAACCTCTCACAAGGCAAAGGAAGAATTGTAATGTAAAGAAAGGCTTTTGAAAGATCTGCTAGAAGGACAGAATTGTTGAGCATGGGAAGAAACTAAGTGGCTGGTGTTACTCAAGCACTAAGTGCTGGCTCAGACCAGCGCTCCAGAGTTCTGCCCTCCTGGAAGGAACAGACCAGCCCACATGTCCCATGTCATAATCAGTGGCCACCCAATACTGCTGGAGAGTGCCAAGTGGCTGGAGGGGACCCTGTTCCCCAGCTGTCTGGAGGAAGCTGCAGTACAGACCCCATGCAGCCCATACGGTCCTCTGCCCCCCTGACTGTGGGGAGTCCATCTCGCTCCTCCTTTGGGTGCCTGAACACAGCCCTTTTCCATGCTTTTCTGTTTGCCAACACTATTTCTAGCTACTCAGCTGGGGTCAGCCAAGGCATTCATCAGGCACAAACAGGAAAGGGGCAGCAAAATTGCGATGCTACTGGCACAGCATGATACTAAGAAATGAAATGGGGAGCCTGCATCCTACAGGTGTTCCTTTCCCACCCTCACATAGTTAACTGTTCTTTACCTTCAAAGCCAACTGTCTTGGCCCCACTGGCTTCTGAACACTGTTACAGCTGCACTGGCTCAGGAGGACTATGAGACAGGGAAACATGTAAAGGAGTCAGACAAAAGGCAGATGAAAGCTAAGAGGAAGACAGAACTAGAGCTGGAAAAAAAGCAGGAAACAAAAGTGAGTTAAGATAAGGAGAAAAATCATAGACAAATGAGAGATAGGACATATTATCCACAGTAAGAACACAAAAAGTTGTAGGAATTTTATATTACGTTCATGAAAACTAGAGGGGCAAAGTAAGAACCTAACGTAAATGACTCTGGTAGCTTAGACCAAGCATAACTGTTATTATGCAGTCCTGGATTTAGAAGGCCACTCTTGAGCCCCAAATCATATCTTTCATCCTGCCTACTACGTAATATATTTTCCTTTATTTTTGAAAGTGCCCTATAAACTTCACCACTTACAGGAGACACTTTTGTAAGGCAGGGCTCAACATGCAACGGATTGTAGCCCAGCCTTACAAGAGTAGTCTATACCCAGTTCTGGACACGATGATAGCTATAGCAGCATTAGTAGGACTAGAGGAGTGGAGGCAGAAGTTGAGAGAAGTGCTTGGAAAAGCACCAGAAAGTTATCCTGGACAGAAACAGATGCAAAATATAATTGCAGGATCTTTCTCACTAGATTTGTTAATAGATAGGCAGTCAAGAATAAGACTTACGAAATTCAATCCTTTTACTTATCAGCATCTACTACAGTACAATAATTCCTCCAGGATTTCAAGAAGGAAGTAATCCCAATACTCCCCATGTACACTTGGACAGCAGCAATGATTATGACTGGAAGAATATGCAAGAGAAAGGTTGTTTCTTCCATTTTCACCTGCCATAATCCTTATAGTGACAAATTCCTGTTTGGAAGCCTGTTGGGTACGCTTTTTTTAGAGTTGCTTCATCTTTTGCAAACACTACTCTCTTTCACTGTTAAAAAAACTCCATAGTTCCTTCTTGTATTTTTAGATTTAGTTTGCTTTGCTCTTTGTATTTTAAAACAGAAGTGTTTATTCGCAACTGAGCATTCAAGAGGCCATTAGAAACGTATCATGTGACAGCATACTGCAACTCTACAGTACTGCCATGCCACAGTACAACAGATTAACTAACAGTAAACACTTCTGTTCTCTAAAGTTGCCATTTTATATATCCATTCACTTTTCCATGAAGTCATGTCTTTCAAACTTGCTGATATGAAATGCTGCTTTGTCATCATGTTCACATGTTCATATTGTTTCTTTTTAATAACTGCAAGATTTCATTAAAATTTATATAAAAAGGAGAATATGACTGAAAGCTAGCCAGCAAAAACCTACTGCTGCACACAGCTGTTTTACTGTCCAAGCTTCTTCCCTAACTAGTGGTATGAGATGTTCATTGTGTGACTTTTCTTGAAGTTAGCGGAGTATATGGGAAGAAAGCTTTGCTGCACATTCACAGGATGAGATTCACAGGACTTTGGATGTCATTAGGTGCTAGGCATTAGAAAAATTGCATTTTTGCAGTAGTACTTGAAGAATTTTTGTTGTTGTTAACTTTTTCTCAGAACCAAATAATGACATGACAATTGCAGGTTAAACCTGTGACAGAACATATTATTCCACTGCGTTTAACGAATAGCTCACAAATCATAGACCAAATGAAATATGGAATAGAAGGGGAACATTGCCTCTTCTGAGTAATACAGCTGTTATGAGTTCTGATTTGTCATAAATCAAATGAAATCTCTTTTATGGCCCACCTTCTGCTTTTTTTCCAGACTATTTCACAGCAATTGTTTGAAAAGGTCCTTCTCCTATTAAAAAAAGTCTTCACTTTTCCTCACAAGTATTTGAAAGGGAAGCTTCAGGAGAAAGCATTGCAATACATTTACTGGCAGGCAACAGGGCTGCCAGCTGCTCCTCCCCTTTATAGTCCGGGCCCAATTCTGCCCTATGGGGAGAGTAACGCTTGCCCCGCAGCTGGTCCTGTCAAGCCAGCAGGACCATGGGCGTATGGAGGCGAGTGAGTTCCCCAGGGATGGTGCTCAGGGCTGCTGGACTGGCTGGGTTCCCCAGCCAGGTGGAGGTGGGCATGATGGCCAACGGACACTTCCCAGCCGCTGTCTGCCATGCCCCTTCCCTGTCGGCCTCAGCCTTGTTACAGGCTCTGCCGGTTGATTGCTCAAACTGCCCTGCTCCCAACTTTGCGGGCAGAGAAGAGGCTGAGCTGCCTTCCCCTGACTTGATGCTGAGGGCCTGCAGCCAGCCCGCCATCTTGTCCCCATGTGCCTGACCTGCTCTTGAGGAGATGGGCAGAACGCAGAGCGCCAGCGCTCCAGTATGCCACACATCGCAACAAACCCGTTCACTCCCACCCATGCAGTCAGATCAAACAGCGTTCAGGAAACAGTCTGGGATCCATATTAACGCTCGGTACCATCGCCGCTGGGGCAGTTTAATGGGGGAGGGGCACCGTTTCTAGCACATTCCAATCGACAACAGCTGGGACAGCTCCGCTCCAAGCAGCTGCCTTCGCTGCGGCCCAACTGCATCACCTTTCTGCGCGGAAAGCTTTGTTTTGGCTAGGGACGGGTTTGTTGAGCTTTCTTGCACTGAAGTCTCTTTCCCTTTGCCCATGGCATGTGACCCTGCCAACTTACAGGCTTGCATCCCCAATAAGAAAAACAACAACATTTAAGAAAAAAAAAAAAAGAAGAAAAAGTAAAGGTTAATTAACCTCAGGTCTGTTCTCAGCAAAGCAAGGCTGCCATGGATAAGTAATAAAAATAGCTTCTCAATGGTCCTTGTGTCTGACAGAGTCTCACTCTGTGATCCTTCAGTCAAAACTCTGAAAGCAGGAGGGGAAGGGGAGGTGGATTCGCTACTGTCCTTTTCTTGTGCGTGTGTTCCCAAGGCTGCCCGGCTCTGTCCTTCAAATCATCTCCACCAGTAAATCATTTAGCTCAACCTGTCACTCTTGGCCATTGTGAGGAGACAAAAGCTACCCATTTAACCCCAACCATGGCTGATTCACGCGGCAGGGAAGGCAGGCTCACAAAGGAGGCTAGCAGGGAAGGTGGCAGTTGGGTTGGATTTCATGTAGTCTGGTGCTCTTTTTCCCTCTTTTTTCTTTTTTTTTATTCCCCCCCCCCCTCCCCCTCTGTTATTTTAAATTAGCAGCACCTCTCATACTGGGATTGTTTTTCGAAGACCACATGTTTGTCAACAGAGCTGTTCTGCTCGAGTAATTTGACCCCAGCCTGGCTTCAAAGGTTTGAAAGGGCAAGAACCAAACATAGCCATATCAGCATACATCTATTACCCCTTTCACCCGGACAGCTTTTTGGACTATTTCAGTTGCTTTAAAAAAAAAAAAGTGGAAACAAAACATCTAATTAGTCACAGGGAACCAGAGCTATTCCAGTCAACCTGCTATTTGGGGAAATCTGCACCGCAATTATCGGGTTCATTTCACCTGAAGTGTTGGTCTAAACCATCAACTAAAACTTCTACCTGGAAGCATAACCTCTGCCCCAAGTCTGCACCTCAAATGGGCAACTGCTGTCTTACAACAGGTTGTTCTCTCTGCCAAGGAATCACTCTGCCCTGATATTTTAAAATTAATAGTTAGTCCTTTGATATAGAAATAAGCTGTCAAGTTTAAGACTTCTTTTCTGTAATTGCCCTAGCCAAAGTTTAATCTTCATGTAACACCTCCTACCCCCAAAACAACCAAAATCCTGAAAAACTAAACAGGCCGTTGGAGAGCAACAAATTCACATGGTGCCAACTGTAAAACGAAGTTCATAAGGAAACGAAGCAATACTGCAGATAGGAATAAATTGTGAAACTTTCTCCCACCAAATTCCAGAATATCCCTAGTGAGCACAGAATCTGCCACAAAGCAAACTGTAACTTATGTATAAAGTATACCTGCAAATATCCACAGTTTTGATTTCTAATCATATAGTCATTAATCCACAGGAAAATTGTCACAGTAATTGCCAAGCAAGTGTAGTGGGATGTCTTAAGAACTAGACACTGAAGTTGACAAAGACTCTCAAGCACAAAATACACCACAACTTTGCTTCTCCAGGGATATTCCTGATTTTTGTTATGCTTCTGGGACCCAAGAAATAAGCATGTACTATACATTTTTGTAATCTTTTTAGTGTGCCTTTTAACAACCAGCAGTTCAGGATGTGGTTATTGCTTAGTGTGTTACACGTGTTTACGGTTGAGCATTTAAAATTACTAAAGTCCTCTTTTCACTATGAATTGTGTGTCAAAATGTTGGTTTGGATATCAAATTCTCTCGTAACCCTATCATTAGGAAGAGTCTTTGTCTGCCTGAGTCAGTCTTTTTGATTCTTTTGGGGTTTTTTTTATGTTCCCCTGACAGGTCTATCCTACACCTTTCTATAGCTACCAGAGTAAAGCAGAGTTGGGAAAACATGTTTCACATTACCGAGTTCGCAGTCTCACTGTCAGCTTTCTCACAGATTCATCTTCAATGAAGGGTGGATGGGTGGGGGAGAAAACATGCTTTTCCCTGAGACTGCAGAGTATGTGAATTGCCTTCTCTTTCAACCTATGGGGCAGCCTTCACAGATTTCAGCACAAACAGAAGAAATATCTGATTTCCCATTCCATCTGGATTCAGTTTCTTTCTTCCTCTTTGTATAGTTTCTTAGAGCCATTATGGAGCTCACTGGAGGGGCTGCTTACACATGACTATGGCAGCACTGGGCGTACTGCCAGAATTTCACTCCAGGAGGCTGCAACAGGAATCTTTAATTAACTTGAACCAAAACACTGAATGGCAAAGAACAAAAGAGTGGGGGTGGAGCAGGAGAGAAGAAAGGGACAGAGCAGAAAATAATGTTTCCCATACTAGAATCTCCATTTATGGTCATGGTATGACATGATCGTAATGTAGTTCCTTAGATGTACTTACCAGACCATAGGTAATTCTTAACTCCTGGCTTACTCTGTAAATTTTGCCTTTTTTTCCCTGTTCATGGAAATAATATCTGTGATTGCCCTTTGTACAACACAGTGATCAGTATTCTCTTGACTCTTATATTAACACATAGTTTGATTACTTATATCCTGCACAATTTACAACATTCTAAATATGAGACAACTGAGTCTCCAGCATCTTGAACATTGCAAAACCACACTGTAATTGTTGAGACAGTGCATAGGAGTTCCAGACATTGAACAAGATCCTACTCTGCTCGGCATAGTACCAATATGGTATGTCACTGTTCTCAAAAGTTTACATTCTAAGCATATGAAAGAATCAGATACAGACAGATGAATAACATAACTACTTACTCAAACAGCATTATTCATTGTCCTGAAATGTTTTCAAGACAGAATGGATAATGTTTCACATTCATTTTGCAGGAACATACAAGATGCAAAGCAGTAGAAAATGAGGCCTGAAATATCTTTCTCACTTGAACTCAAGGGAACGAGTTGCATGGCCTCTTTGCTGTCCATTTTCTGGTTAAAATTGTGTGCAGAATAATTACTCTAAAAGCAAAACTAATGGTGATTTCATGCATATTCATTCAAGTGACTTTGTGATCGAGGGTCTGATACTGTTCTAGCTAATGAGGCTCAGTTGCTCAAGTTTTGTAAAAACAAACATAGCAAGGACTTGTACATGCTCAACATGAACTTATTTACACATTCAAAGGAATATTCAAGTTTGCATTGATTTGCCAGTTGGTGGTTTGGAGTGTGTTATGTTTGCATCTTCTGGCTTAATGACATCCTAAAAGAATGCAGTTTGTGCTATCTCTGATGTGAACCACCACATGGTAGCTGGGGACAAACAAGAAATTCACTTTAAAACCACAGTCCTGAGACCCACACTGACATGCTAATGCAGATGTACCCAAATTCCAAATAATTATCTCATCCTCAGAAGCATATATACTTTTTTTTACCCGAAATTCCAAAAACAAATCAATAAAGGATACTTCATTTCCTGGTTTAAGCTGATGTTTGGTATTGCTGCCTAAACATTTATGGCAAAGAAATCATATTTCACTGCTCTGTAAAGCAATCATGTACTTGCTAAGTATAGCGTGAAAACCTGACATACAGACAAGCTCCAAAATCCCCTCAAAACAGAAAGTTTTCCACAGAGGCCCAAGGCTGTGTTTTCCTCAAGTCATGTTACGTGTAACTCCAAAAGTATTTAAGAATCTTCAAACCTAAAGTGACATCTTTGATAAGACCCTGTTCAGGTTTACAGAGATCAGAGAGCCTGGGGCAAAAGAATCACTGAATGCGCCTCAGAGAGGTCTCTGCAGTATTTTTGCAGCTACCTTTATCAGAAGTCTTAATACACACAAAGAGCAGATAGAGCAAGATCTAAAATATCTATGTCCAAACTTATATACATATATATTTAACTTTATATATGCATAATTATATATATTTATATACATAGAACTGTTTTGTGAGCCAGTCTGACTCACCTAGCTTAAAAAAAATTACACATGAGCTGTATGAGGAGTGCATTTAGAGTGAGAATTCAGTTTATATAACAAAATTTCTATCTCCCAAAATACAAACTCTGCTCTGAGTTAGCCTAGTGTAACCACAGAATAATTCTATTTAATTCAAAGAGATTCAATTAAATTTGATTGCATGAGAATAATAATTTATCTTCCAAGTTTTCTCTCTCTCTGAATATATTTATATAATTTTGTGCGTGCATGCACGCATACATGGGTAGATACATAGATATCTGCTATGTAACTAAAACACACTTACTGGGGAATTGAGCACGGTTATTGGAACCTGTGAGGAATGAGCACGATGCAATAATTGTTCTCCACATAATCATTAGTATGCTGACTAATTCTGGATTACATATGCACTAGAATCCATTTTAAACATTTAAAGATGTTACATATATCTACACTGAAGGCAACATTAGTTGTTTCTGGCCTTACTCTGTCAGATGGACTGAACTTAGCAATATAAACTGATCTCTCACACAATATAGTCCAACTTCATAGTTTCTCTGAAATTTTCTGTTGTTATTTATTATCCTAAAAAATATCAAAATGAGAAAATGGTTTCAAATTCAAAGTGACAGCAGGGTAAAGCCTTTCTAAATCCCTAATCAGCATTCACTCCTCATGTAATTAATTCTACTGAAGACATTAAACATAGATTTGAGGCAAAGTTAACTCACACTGTTTTCATGTGACAAATAACCCTTTTGTACTGGCTGATTTTTAACTGTGTCAAGCGTTCACAATTAGAAGTAAAATTACTGATGGGTATATTAACAACCTTTCACTATGAAGGTGAATATGGGCTACCTTGTTCCATTTTGTTCCACACCAACTTTCCTTCAGAATTTAGCAATTCCCTTTTCTAGTGAAAATGAGTCCATTATGAGTGACAAATGGCTTCAAATCTTTAATATGTGTAGTCCCAACAAAAATTATGTTACCATCATTGGAAATGTAAGATCCCTCAAGTCAAGAAAGAGCATTTCACGGGAAGGTTCAGACTTTTTCACTAGCTGACACATCCCCATTCTCAGAGAGCTTTCATTCCATGGGAGCTGCTCACTGGTGTGCCAGTACTGCTTTCCAGTTTGCTCTATGATTACAACTCCCATTAGTTTCCATGCATTCCTAAATCAGGCCCAACACTTATCTGCATTAAGATTCTGCCTTGCATCAGACTTCAGCAATTCTCACTTTAAAAAAAAAATAAAAATGAGGAGGATAACTGAGATTTCTCTTAGAGCAGAATTTCAATTAAATCTCCTTATTCATGATGTATGGATTTCTTTCATTGTTCAGGAGGCCTGCGAGCAGTTGAAAGAAACAAGAAGGCTTTTAGTAATGGGCACTAACAGCACCATTGTGCTTGCATGGAAGCTCTTGGCCATTCAGTGTCACAGGGTCAAAAACAATCCAAGCTCCCACACCAAAGCACTCTGTAGAAGGCCACACAGACCTTACAACACTGATTCTTTAGAGCTTGGGTGGGTTTCTCTGAGTGATGTGTTAAGTGCAGCATTGGGAGGTAGAGAGGAAATTAATTTTTTATTAAAGTTCACACTCATTCAGACTTCCCAAGTCCATTTTTGATTTTTTGAGTTAGGCTGGAAATCTGATGGGAGCAAGCTAAAGCCTGAATTAGAATTATTATAAGACAGCCTTCCTTTCTAAAGCTTTTACTTCTGATAGCTTGTCTGGTACATCTCTGTCAAGCACTGGGCATAGTGTTACTGCCTTGCAAACAATAGTGATAGACATCATAGAAGTATACAGAGCAGGGGGAGAGAAAAACAGGACTAGGGAAGGAATTTCACTTCATGAACCTTATGAACCATTGTATCTAATTGCTAAGGAAATATTTGAGTCCTTTTTATCTAGTCCTCCTCTCCTTTTCCTAGCTTTTGCAACATGTGACCTGGATGGATGCTTTAAGTTGCAGATGGCACTCAGAGAAGTCTCATGCACTTCAGAGAGAAGCTGTCTGTCCTTGCATAACTACTAAATAAGTAGGTTAGAGGTGTATTTTGATTATACCTATACAACTCCATGACATGTACAAGTTCTAAAGCATGAAATTGTTGTGCTGTTATAAAGCACAGAATTTATACTGATTTGTTGTGTCAGTGAAAATAATTTGATAACCTGAAAGCCCCAAATGTTACCAAATTACCAATGTATTGGAATAACTTTTTTTTTTTTTTCAAAAATTGTCCTATCACATTCTCACCACTGTCAGGGAAACATAATAGGATGGGAGAAATAAAAAGCTTTCATGCACACAACACACATCAAAGTACTTTGAATGCATGTAGAGCACAGTGCTTTTTTTCTGAGGTTTACCTTCTTACTCATGAGGAACTTTTACTTCTCTCCTGGCTTCACAACTCCAGCAAGACCTTCTTTGCAGTCTTCACTATTACCTTATTGTGATCTTTACCACATCAGTTTGAGAAAGTATTTGTTGTTTCCTGGGAGTTCAGAGATATTACTGTAAAACCAATTTTGTTTCAGTCTTACATCAGAACCGTGCAGGAGGCATTCAGAAGTGTAGGTAACAAAGCTGGTAACTGAGGACTTCTATTTTTGACTGATGTTTTAAAGTACAGAATGTTTACCTTGTGTTTTGGGTGAAACTAATGGTAAAACACAGCAGATCTGTTAGTGTATTGTACAGCAACTTTCCAAGATTAGAAACAGAATTTCTTTGTGAGGGGTCTAACAATACTGCAGGGGGCCATCTTGCTTCACTGAACTGGAACATCCAGTCTTTTGAGAGCACTCACGCATTAGGTCGTAAGACTACTCTCACTATAGCAACCCTCTCCACCGCAATCCTTG